>Ga0316192_10004456_pt1 | contig 10171 bp, 8 predicted proteins | sample MerIslwburrow_MG_FD_204931 | JGI IMG/M metagenome (GOLD analysis project Ga0316192, IMG submission 204931) | Coastal sediment microbial communities from Maine, United States - Merrow Island worm burrow | ecosystem: Environmental > Aquatic > Marine > Coastal > Sediment | place: USA: Maine...
CGCTAAGTTGGCCGCCCTATATAAATTTTCTAAAGCCATATCATATTTTTTTGTTCTCATATAGGCTTTTCCTAGTCCATAATATGTATTGGAGAGATTTACATTGCTACAATTAATACAATCATTTAAAATTTGTTTAAATGCTAAAACTGCCTTTTCAAATTCTTCAATTTCGATATAGCATAAACCCAAATTATAATAATTTAATGGTAACCCTTTTTTTATTTCATGTTTGGTTTTTAACTCAATGCATTTTAGATAGAACTCAATGGACACTTTTATATCATCAATTCTATAATAGCTAAGTCCTAAATTATTGTATATTACTGCAATAAATTCTGGATCTTTTAATTCTAATGAATATTCTAGAGATTGTAGAAAGTATTCAACAGATGTGCTATAGTCATCTTTTGAAACCATTATAGTACCAAGGCTATTATAGATTATTGCTTTCTCATCAATCAAATTTAAGCTATCAGCAAAATATTTAGCTTTCAGTAAAAAATATTCGGCACTATCGAGATTCCCGGAATAATTATAACCAGTACCAATAAGTCGGTATGATTTAATTTGATCTTCTATTGAATGATACCTTTCAGTATTTTCCAGATGTTTAAAGGCATATTTTACCGATTTATCTGGATTTAAAAGTTTATGGTTGTTATATAACTCAAAATAAATGGTATCGTGATACTTTTCTTCAAGGACAGATAATTGATGTAAAAGAGAATCCTCGATTGATTGAGAATTGCTACAAAGTGGCAATATTAGAAGCAATATGAATAGCTGGTAATTCAAAGCTGATAAAATGCATAGATGAATGAATTCAAATTAGAAAAATCAAATTAAATATGCAAGTATTATAGATAGATATACTTTTTGAAGAAATTCATTATTGTGAATTTCAATCCTATCAATTTTTAGAAATTTTTTTCAATGCAATAAAGTATTGTCCTCCGGGTTTGATATTTTTATTGAACTTAATCATACAAATTATTATTTTCATCTTGGGATATCAATTTACTTATTTTTATGGATTATGAAACTTTCTAAACTCTTCCTTTTATCCATTCTTTTATTAGTAGCAAACATAGGATATTGTAATATTACAATGCCTTTCATATTTAGTTCGAATATGGTACTCCAGCGAGGACAGGAAATACCCATTTGGGGTTGGGCTAGTCCAGGAGAACGGGTAAGTGTTACTCTTAATAACCAAAAGGTAAATACAAAAACTGGTAAAGATGGGAAATGGTCCCTTAAGCTTAAACCTGAAAGTGCTGGCGGCCCATTTACTTTAGCGGTAAAGGGCAAAAATTCTATTGAGCTCGAGAATGTACTAGTTGGAGATGTCTGGATTTGCTCCGGGCAATCTAATATGGAATGGCCGGTATCCAGTTCAAATTCTGCTTCAAAAGAAATAGCTGGAGCTGATTATCCTGATATTCGACTATTCACCGTCCCAAAGAAAATTGACAAACGGCCTGTAGATAATACTGATCCGGCTGAATGGCTTGTTTGCACTTCTGAAACAATAGGCCCTTTTTCAGCTGTAGGTTACTTTTTTGGAAGACAATTAAACCAGGAACTTGATGTGCCTATTGGACTTATAAATACATCCTGGGGGGGGACGATAGTTGAAACGTGGGCAAGTGCGGAAAGTATTCAAAATGATCCTGATTTAGGGGATGATTTAAAGGAGCTTAATGATCTAGACATAGAGAAGGCAAATGAACAACTTCTCAAGGAGTTTGAACAATGGCATGTTTCTTTTACGCAAATGGATGCAGGATATAAAGAGGGTGCTTATATATGGGCAAAACCTGGAACAGACTATTCACAATGGGAGGAAATTGAATTGCCTGCTTTATGGGAAGACAGTGGTCTCGAAAATATGGATGGAGTGGTATGGTTTGCTAAGGAAATTGAACTGACCCAATCTCTGGCACAGAGTGGATTTGAATTAAACCTGGGGCCAATTGATGACAGTGATATTGTATGGATTAATGGTTCGAAAGTAGGGGAAACCTTTAATGTCTATAACCGACATAGAAAATACCAGGTTGATCCTGATAATCTGAAAAATGGTATAAATACAATTGTGATTCGAGTTGAAGATTATGCTGGAGGAGGAGGGATTTATGGGGATGCCAGCCAGATGAAAATTGTATCTGCCAGCAATAGTATGTCTCTTGCCGGTACATGGAAATACAAGATTGGGACGGATAAACTGCCTCCAAATAAACCTTCCATTAATTTTGGGCCTAATAGCTATCCAACCCTATTGTTCAATGCAATGATAAATCCTTTACTACCTTATGGAATAAAAGGTGCGATCTGGTACCAGGGAGAATCTAATGCGGGGCGGGCTTACCAATACCGTCGTTTATTTCCATTGTTGATAACCGATTGGAGAAACCATTGGCAACAGGGTGACTTCCCCTTTCTTTTTGTTCAGCTGGCTAATTTTATGCAACCGGTTGATGTTCCTGCTGAAAGTGCATGGGCAGAACTAAGGGAAGCTCAAACTATGACACTTTCATTGCCAAATACCGGGATGGCTACCATAATTGATATAGGAGAAGCTGATGATATTCATCCGAGGAATAAACAGGATGTCGGAAAACGATTGGCGCTTAGCGCGTTCAAAATAGCCTACGGGAAAGATATAGTATTTACAGGTCCGACATACGAATCAATTCAGATTGATGGAGAAAAAGCTATTGTAAAATTTAATAATACAGGTTCAGGGCTGTTAGTAAAGGATAAATATAACTATTTAAAAGGATTCACGATTGCTGGTGATGATAAAGTATTTCATTGGGCGAAGGCTGAAATAATTGATGATCAAACAATAATAATTACCTCAAACGAAGTTTCTGATCCTGTTGCAGTACGCTACGCCTGGGCAAATAATCCGGATGAAGCAAACTTGTATAACAAAGAAGGTTTACCGGCCAATCCTTTCAGGACTGATTCATGGCCTGGTATTACGATTGGGCAAAAATAGACAGTTCACATTGAAAAGCATATATAAAGTATTTTTTAGATTATGAAGATGTTTTAGCTCGCTGATTTAACACCTTATAATACTATTAGTTATTAGATTTATAAATAATAGTCTGCTTCTTTAAGGGGATGAATCTTGGAATTAATAATATTAAACCACAACTTGTTATAAATAGATATTTTCTGAAATGAATAATTTTGACGTAAAATCATATATTAGGAATTTTCATAAGGTCAGGGAACAAACCATTAATTTATGTAAGCCACTGGCTGTTGAAGATTTCGTTGCCCAACCTATTGTTGATGTCAGTCCTCCGAAGTGGCATTTAGCACATACTACATGGTTTTTTGAGGCACTTGTTCTTGAAAACTTCAGTGATAATTACCAGGTGTTTGATAAGTATTATAGTTTTTTGTTTAATAGCTATTATAATACTGTTGGAGACAGGGTTCAACGACCTAATAGAGGTAATATGACCAGACCAACTGTTGAGGAAATCATAAAATACCGGGAATACGTTGATGAAAAAGTTGTTGAATTTTTATCAATAAAGGAGACTGAAATAGATAAATCATTAGCTTATATTCTAGAACTTGGCATACAGCATGAACAGCAACATCAGGAATTATTAGTGACTGACTTTAAATATATATTGGGCATGAATCCTCTCTTCCCTCCTTATAAGGACTTTTTAGGAAAGGAAACTAAATCTGTTGATAGTACAGGGAAATATATTTCAATTGAAGAAGGGATTTATGAAATTGGATATACAGGAGATCAATTTTGTTTTGACAATGAATTGGCAACACATAAGGTTTATTTGAATCCTTTTCAATATATGAACAGGTTAAGCACCAATAAAGAGTTTTTGGAATTTATTGATGACGGAGGATATAGTCGTTTTAATTTATGGCTTTCTGAAGGTTGGGACTGGGTAAAGGAGCATGATATACATGCTCCTATGTACTGGCACAAGATGGATAATAAATGGTATCATTATACACTTTCTGGTTTAGAGGAGGTTAACCTTAATGATCCGGTAACACATATCAGTTACTTTGAAGCAGATGCTTTTGCTAGTTGGAAGGGCAAGAGGTTGTTGACTGAAGAGGAATGGGAGGTTGTATGTAAAATGAAGGAGCCAAATCCTGGGATTAAATCTAACTTTGTTGAAAGTGAAAATTTCAGACCTTTACAGGTAGTAGACAACCTCCAGCAATTGATGGGAGATGTATGGGAATGGACTGGAAGCGCATATTTGTCTTATCCGAATTTTAAGAAATCAGAAGGTGCTATTGGAGAGTACAACGGTAAATTCATGATTAATCAAATGGTGCTGCGTGGCGGATCCTGTGCAACGCCCAGAGAACATATCCGACCTACCTATCGGAATTTTTTCCACCCACATCTCAGATGGCAGTTTACCGGCATCAGGCTAGCTGAAAGTTTAACTAAATAATTATGAATATTCAATTTGCTGAGGATGTTCGTGAAGGTTTGTCTTCAGAACCCAAATATTTACTTTCTAAGTACTTTTATGATAAGAGGGGAGATGAACTTTTTCAAAAGATCATGGGATTGGATGAATATTATTTAACCAATAGTGAATATGAGATCTTTGACCAGCATAAAGAGAGAATAAGATTACTTTTTTCTGAAGATAATAGGACTATTGATTTGATTGAGTTTGGAGCCGGTGATGGGTATAAAACAAAAGTGTTATTAAGATATTTCCTGGATGAAAAAGTAGATTTCAAATACATTCCAATAGATATTTCTTCTAATATATTAAAAGACCTGGTCGCTGACCTCAACCAGAATTTTACCAGTTTAAAAATACAACCAATTTGTGATGATTATTTCCATGCTTTAGAAGAATTAAATAAAGTGGATGCAAACAAAAAAATTATTCTTTTTCTGGGATCAAATATAGGCAACTTCAAAGGAGATAATGCCATACCGTTTTTGAAACATTTAGGTGCAGATATGACCTCACAAGATCGTTTATTAATTGGATTTGATTTAAAGAAAGATCCGGAGGTTATAATGGACGCCTATTCTGATTCGAAGGGTATTACTTCAGAATTCAATTATAATTTATTGAAGAGAATAAATAATGAGTTGGAGGCTAATTTTAATATTGAAAATTTCAGTCATTTCCCTACCTACGATCCAGTTACTGGTGAGATGAAAAGTTATTTGATCAGCCGCATTAAGCAAACTGTGAATATTTTGAAACTGAATCAGACTTTCAACTTTGAAGCATGGGAGCCAATTTTTATGGAAATTTCCCAAAAATACAGTATGAAAGATATCGAACATCTTGCCTTACATTCGGGATTCAAAGTTTCGGAAAACTTCTTTGACACAAAAAACTATTTTGTTAATTCTCTCTGGCATCTAAGGTAAAACACTTGAATACAAATTCCGTTACCATTGAAAGCGATTCTAAGAAATTATGGTGAGAAATATATATAAATCATTCAAAGAATATACTGATTCCGGATTTAGTACGACTACCGATCAGCAGCCTGATAGATTAATAAATCAGGATGGATCATTAAATGTCAAGAGAACAGGATTGGGATTTTTTACTCATTTCAGTGTGTTTCATGAATTGATTCGCATGAAATGGTGGAAATTTAATTTAATAGTATTTTTTTCATACTTGATAATTAATGTCTTTTTCGCTTTAATTTATTTAGGGATTGGGGTGGAAGGATTAAATGTAAAAAATACCGATAGTGAAACCAATGATTTCTTAAATGCCTTCTATTTCAGTGCGCAGACATTTTCTACAGTTGGCTATGGACGTGAAAATCCTGTAAATCTGAGTGCAAACCTTATTGCTGTAGGAGAGATGCTTGCTGGAATGATGTACCTGGCACTAGCTGCAGGATTATTATATGGTAGATTCTCAAAGCCTGTTTCAAAGATGATTTTCTCGGAGAATGCATTAATTGCTCCTTATATGGACGGTAAGGGACTGATGTTTAGAATGTCAAATGCAAAGAATAACCTGCTAATCGAAGTTGATGTACAAGTATTAATGACCATGAAAGTCAAAGACAAGGGTACTGATGTCAGAAAATTTTTTCAACTGGAATTAGAAAGGTCTAAAATCAATATGATGGCATTAACCTGGACTGTAGTCCATCCAATTGATAAAAACAGCCCGTTAAATGAATTAAGTGAACAGGAATTTATTGATTCAGATCCGGAATTGCTTATAATGGTGAATGCAATAAATGATACGAATTCGCAACTTATCCATGCCCGTACTTCCTACAAATATCAGGATATAATCTGGGGAGCGAAGTTTTCACAGATATTCGAAGGCCGCAATAAAAAGACAATAGTAAATATGGCTCGTATTAATGAGCATGTTAAAATCTAATTAGTAAAATTCATATATTACTTATAGGCATAGAATTATTTTTAATAATTCACCTTTTTATGGATTTCCTTGCAGGACCTGAAGTTCAAATTGAAGCCGCAGGATTATTTCTTGGTGGGAAGTTTACATTCATATTCTGGATAGTAGTAGTTGGATTGGGAATTATTCTTCCAGGAGTTCTTGAAATCATGGAATTGCGTGGTAAAAAAATTTCAATTTACATACCAGCATTATTAATCTTGATAGGAGGATTGATCTTCAGGTTTGTCATAGTTGAGGCAGGCCAGCTAACGGGTTATTTGAATTAATAACCTGCTTTAACTTTTCCTTTATGGTCACTTATGATTATCTAATCGTAAATGACTTTTTTTAAATTTAATGTTGTTTGGAGAACTGCATAATAAAATGTTGAGCCTTTTTCAGATTACCACAAATAAGATTATCTTTGTCGCCCGTAATAAAGTGCTATGCGCACGTGGCGGAACTGGTAGACGCGCTAGGTTGAGGGCCTAGTGGGAGTTTATTCCCGTGGAGGTTCGATTCCTCTCGTGCGCACTTTATGGACCTAAAACGGTCCCTGGTAAAGTCCTCCAATCAGAGCTTATCAAAAGTTTCCGGTTGGGGGACTTTCTATTTAATCAAACCAGCCATGTTTATAAAAATAGGAGAGCAAGGAAGCGGACATAACAATGAAAATTAACCAGATGGTGAGATATGAATACTTCCATCCCAATTCAGGCATATTCACGAAATTCATCCCATAAACCCCGGCAATAAAGGTTAGAGGCACAAAGATAGCTTGTACTATAGTTAGAAAATTGATCTTTCGAGTGGATTTTTCCTGTTGGACAAGCAAATATTGTAAGCGGAGTGACTCAGCTTTTTCTTCCAGCCGGTTCATGCTATTGTGGATTGGTTCAAAACCTTTTACCAATCCTTTTCTATATTCAATACTCTCTAAAGATGATTTAGAAGTGCTTAAAGAAGATAGAATTCCAAATCCCATATATTGATCTTCAATTATATCTGCTAATTGAGAGATATCCCGTTCAAAATGAATCAATTCTTTGGAGGTGATCTGGCTGGAACTGTTTACCAGCAGGTTCTCATTTTGTTTGATGCGATTGCGGGCTTTGCCAATATTATTATTACTCTCTAGTAGGATGTCGGATGTAAGGAAGAAAAACAAATAATTTAGAATGCCTGGAAATTTCATTTTAGAATAGGCGCCGAGTTTACTTTTATCAAACAATTGCATGGATTCCGGCAATATGGTAATTACCAAATTTCGGTCTATTATTACTGTAATGTAATCTGCAATATAAATATTTTCTTTATTTGATATAACTAGATTCAGAATTGTACTTTCTCCTAAATTTTGGCTGAGTGTATGATTTTCAGGATTTTCAAGGTAATCCCGACCTCCTTTCAAAACATTATGCCCTTCAAAATAATCGGCTACTTCTTTGCGGGATTTGCAATATATATGTACCCAGTCAACTTTTTTCTCCCAGTCCTCCGGCAAAATATCTTCGTTGATTTGCTGCAATGCATTATCTTCGATGTGGAAATAAGTTATATTCATTTAATGGTATATTTATACTTAAAAGATATGAGACAAATGTACTAACTTGCAGGTAAAATATGCCTTCCTATAAAGGAGGATAATTGTCACTACCGCATTAAATTGTCAAAATGGAGGAAGATTACTTCATTTTCTATATCGGATATTTCAAGGTTTAGATCGTTGCCAATATTATCAGTGGTAATATGAATTTGAGATGGATTAAAAATAGGTTTATATGTTTCCTGACCCTGGTTTCCTAAAACCAAAGTCAGTTTGTTGCTATTTATTGTTGGCAAATATTCTATGTCTTTAAAAGGAATTCTTTCAATGATTGTAGAATGTTCATTTTCAAGACTGATCTTCCTGCCAGAATTGCGTATAACGAAAGCATTCAATATATAGCTCCAACAATCTTTATTGTATCCTTCACGAATATACATTTTCCCTTAGTTAATATGAGCTAAATTAATCTCGTACTAACCGATCATAATTTTCTTAAAATATTTTTTAAATTCATTTTTAACTCTGGGAGCAAGGAGTAATGCGGATATCATAGTGGGAATGGCCATTAACGCATATACACCATCTATTAAACTTATTATTACTGTTAAGGAGGTTATTGCTGCAACGAATATCCCGATTAAATAGATATAATTATACAAGTATTTAAATTTATCTGAAAAGACGTAGGCAAAGCATTTAGTGCCATAATAGGGGAAAGCAAATAACGTTGTGAGTGAAAAGAGTAATACACAAATCATTAATAAATAAGTTCCAATGCCAGGCAAAGCACTCACAAAAGCTGTTGCAGTGAGTTTTATCCCATCTCCATCCGGATTCTGCCAAACTCCGGTAATGATGATAACAAGAGCGGTTAAAGTACATACGATAAGGGTATCAATAGCAGGTCCCAGCATGGCCACCAGCCCTTCTCTAATAGGTTCATTGGTTTTTGCAGCACTATGGGCCATAGGAGCTGTACCCAAACCAGCTTCATTTGAAAAAGTTCCACGCCGGATACCCGTAATGATTAGTTGTCCCAATGCTCCTCCTAATAAAGCGTTCCCGGTAAATGCATCTCTTAGTATAATTTGAAAAGAGGGGATGATTTGTGAAATATTCGTGAGCAAGATAATCATGACAGTTATAAAATAGAAAACAACCATTACTGGAACCATTTTGCCTACCACACGTCCTATACGGTTAATTCCACCAAAGATTACAAAGGCTGACATTAGCGCAAGAAAAAGGCCAATTCCCGCATTAATATAGAATATATTGTTAATTCCTGCTGGGATCAAAATCAGTTCCCGGACTGCCTGGGTAAATTGATTGACCTGAAACAAAGGCAAAACACCAATCATTCCTGCCAATGAAAAGAATATTGCCATGGGTTTCCATTTCTTGCCCAAACCTTCTGTAATAACATACATGGGTCCTCCCTGCCATTCACCATATCTGTCTTTTTTACGATACATGATTGCCAGTGAGCAAGTAAAAAACTTTGTCGCCATACCAAAAAAAGCACTTACCCACATCCAGAATATAGCACCTGGACCACCTGTTGCAATGGCCACAGCCACACCACTAATATTACCCATACCAATCGTTGATGCAAGAGCTGTAGACAATGCTTCATAATGATTAATCTCTCCAGGATCATCAGCATCATCGTATTTGCCAAAAAGAATTCTCAGAGCATGTCGTATATGCTTAAAAGGAGCAAGGCCCGAATACAAGAAAAAGAATATACCACCACCAAGAAGTAGTATTAATAGGGGGAGCCCCCAGATTTTATTGCTGAATTCTATTATTAGAGATCCCAAATGATTAATAGTTAAATTACTAGAATAATTGTAGTATCTTGTATCCTGATGCCATATGGGACATTCGAAAAATACACATAAAATTATTCTAATTATAGATTAAATCATTCTTTGCTTGATTTTTTATAAATTTGAATACCTGAAAAGTAGCTTATAGAATTACAAAATATGAAAATTGGTTTCATTAATATTTCTTTGATCATCCTTCTAATAATGTCCTTTGGATGCAAAAAACGTTATTCAGATGATCGACTGGAGTTATCAGTATTTGAGCGAATAACCCACGAAAGAACTGACGATTCGTCAATGGAGGATTTTATTGACAGCCTCTTATTAAGAATGACGCTTAAAGAAAAAATAGGTCAAATGAC
>Ga0316192_10004458_pt1 | contig 10167 bp, 9 predicted proteins | sample MerIslwburrow_MG_FD_204931 | JGI IMG/M metagenome (GOLD analysis project Ga0316192, IMG submission 204931) | Coastal sediment microbial communities from Maine, United States - Merrow Island worm burrow | ecosystem: Environmental > Aquatic > Marine > Coastal > Sediment | place: USA: Maine...
ACAGGTAGGGCTGGAATCATATCCTTCCTTATTGTCTGCTGTCTTTTTAAAGCAATTTCACTAGGAGTATCTGTTGACTTAAGTTTAATTACCGGGGAGTAGGTTACACGCAGCATCTAAATTAGAATTTCCCGGATTGTGAAATTCTGCCCGTATTCAATTCGTCGGTTTTTTTGTCTAATTTCTGTAAACCACCTGATAAATTCCAGATCCTGAGGTAATCTTGATCATCAAAAGATCTGTAGTGGTGAGTTTGACATTATTCGATGTAATGTACTTTTGTATTGATGTTATTTGATTTGCATAATTTGATGTATCGATAGGCTGGTTGGGATGTCTCTGTATGATGGGTACTTGAAGAGCTCGCTTTAAACTGGTGGCAGGTGGATGGTGTAGCAAGTAACCGCAGACTGTCTATCTGATGATCAAACTCCTGGTGAATGTGGCCAAATAATAAAAGAGCATTCCCAGGGTGTTTATTTATGACTTGTAAAAATTCAGTTTGATTTAGTAGTGCAATTTCATCCAGCCAGCTGCAGTTTATTGGTACTGGAGGATGATGAATCGCGATAATATTAAATTGCTTTTCACTGTATTTTAGATGGTTATCCAACTGCTGAAGGCAACGATGGCTGAGCATGCCATGGTGCTCTCCTTCCACCCAGCTATTTAACAAAACAAGAGAAAACTGACCTAGTTCAACTATATTAATTGACTCACCAGGACAGTTGGGAACGGTCTGCTGCAGTAAAATTGGTGTGTCATGATTGCCGGGAACGCAATAAATTGGCAAATCATATTGCTGTATTACAGAATTGAACAGTGCGTAGCTTTCCTCGTTACCCGTTTGAGAAATATCACCAGTAAATAATAGAAAATCAATATCCGGATAACTCCTATCGATGTGGGACAGCACTGCTTCTAAACTTTCTTTTGTATTAAGACTGCGAAAAGTCTCTTCCGCATGATCAAGTAAATGGGTGTCCGTAATATGAACAAACTTTAAAGTATCTGTATGATTGTCATGTAGATTCTTGGGCATATGCGGGTGTGATCGGTTTAACGTTGATTTGCCATTAATTATCAGTAATCTTCAGAAAATATGGATAATATACAAATGGAATGTTTTAACAAGATAAAACACTGCCTTATAGGGTTATTTCTGCTCGTTTGCTTTTCTTTTTCCTCTACTGTTAGTGCATTAGATAAAGCACAGCTATCGTCCGCAACAGCAGATGGCATGCACTTTCGCGTGTCCTATAAAAGCAAGGTTGAACCTCTGCCGCTAAATCATATCCATAGCTGGATACTGCATGTAGAAACCCTGGATGGTAAGCCTGTAGGGAATGCCGAAATTTCTGTACATGGCGGTATGCCTGCACATAAACACGGGCTTCCTACTGAACCAGTCGTTACTAGAATAGGCGAAGGAGATTATCTCGTGGAGGGGCTCAAATTCAGTATGACTGGTAAATGGCAAGTATGGTTCAATATTCGTAACAATGAGATCATTGACAAAATTAAGTTCGAAATCGAATTTTAATGTCTATATTTTTTCTGCTGTAGTAAGGCCCTGAACATCAGAACAATATGCAGCGGGATATAAAGCAACATTTTATGAAGGAATTAACAATTAGAAAATTGTCTTTTGCGTTTCTAGCATGTTGTATAGTTGTTAACGCCCGGGCTACACAGAATCAAGATTGGAGTGAAGCTGAGCTGGCATTATTACGCCTCAGTTGGCTTGGCAGCTTGCCAGAGTTATCGCCTGATCCTACTAACAAATATGCAGATAATCCTGCTGCAGCTGAATTTGGACAGCAGCTTTTTTTTGACAAGAGATTAAGTGCCAATGGAAAGGTGGCGTGCGCGACCTGTCATGTGCCTGATAAACTATTTACAGATGGTCTGGCGAAATCCAGGGGAGTTGGCGAGACACCAAGGAGTGCACCGTCCATAATAGGTGTTGCTCACAGTCCCTGGTTTTTCTGGGATGGGCACAGTGACAGCCTATGGTCGCAGGCCCTGGGACCCCTTGAGTCAGGCGTTGAACACGGTGGCAACAGGTCACAGTATGCTCGCATAATTTATTCAGATCAGACTTACAGGAAGACGTATGAAAGCCTGTTTGGAGAGTTACCTGATTTATCAGACATAGGGCGTTTTCCATTAAATTCTGGCCCGGCTGCTGATCAGGCTTCTGTTGAAAGATGGCAGGAAATGTCGGAAGCAGATCGTAAGGCCATCACACGAATATATGTAAATATGGGCAAAGCAATCGCTGCATATGAGCGATTGTTAATGCCGGCTCCATCACGTTTTGATCGTTATGTAGAGGCGTTGCTGAACGGTGAACCAACAGGGAATAATTCACTTTCGGCTGATGAACTAGCTGGATTGAAGTTATTTTTTGGCAAAGCTATGTGTATAACATGCCACCAGGGGCCGCTATTTACCAACAACGGTTTTCATAATGTCGGTGTACCCGATCCTGCAACAATAAAACCCAAATATCTGCCTCCAATACTTCATGCATTAAGAGACAAGCCCCCGGTTGATGAGGGTAGATATAAGGGGATACGGCAGGCCTTGAAAAGTGAGTTTAACTGTTTAAATGAATACAGTGATGCGAAAGAGGATGATTGTGCGGAATTGAAATTTGCAAATACAAAACACACTGCAACGTTGGGTGCTTTCAAGGTTCCTTCTCTGCGTAACGTTGCAGAAACTGCACCGTATATGCATAGTGGGCAATTCAGTACGCTTGCAGAAGTAATGCTGCATTACAATGCAGCGCCGAAAGCACATATCGGCCACAATGAACTGTTGCCTCTTAATCTGCAACAAACAGAGCTGGAACAGATAGAAGCCTTCCTGCATAGTTTAAGCAGTCCGCCAGGTGTTGCAGCAGACTTATTAAAAAAGCCCTGATGTCTGTTACCGGTCCCTGGCTAAAAAACTGCCAGTGGTCGGCGCAGAGTGTTTGAAAACTCAAAATTAGCCATCAGTGGGTCATCATTACCCGCATATTACTTCTTACAGCTGTTAAGCCTGCATTACCTTAATTAAGAACTGAGTACCGATGATATTTCATATTCACTTCAGATAATAAGCCAGCACATGCATGCGAATGACGGCTTTCACCCGATTAAGTGACTTCATCTGGGAATGTGTTGTACCGATTGATATTTTTATCGTTCCAAATAGATGATCAGAGAAATTTTACACACACGCTGTGATGCAATCAGGCATTTTAATAGACACCTACGGATGGCTGTTTTGTGGATTGCTCTGAGGTCGTGAATATCCAAGGGAGCAGAATAGTTGATCGCATAGTTGAACGCAGTCATTAATTTCCGTCAGAGGGAATAATATCACTCTCGAATATGTCAGATAAAATCTGAATAAATAAAGATAAGGAGCAGGTAATCGCCCTTATCTCTCCTTTAACCTTTCCCCTTATTTCCACCTGTTGCTAGAATCTATTGATGAAGAAAAATGACGTCATGGATCAGTCGCTACAGGATACAACCACCTTCGACATTACCTGTCGCCGCTGTCCGCGGCTGGCAACTTTTCTTGATGGTGTTCGAGTTAAATATCCCGATTACCATGGTTTGCCGGTAGCACCATTCGGTGACGAAAAGGCGCAATTGCTGATTGTCGGGCTGGCCCCGGGAATGCATGGTGCGAATGCCAGCGGTCGGCCATTTACCGGTGATCATGCCGGCATAATCCTTTATGACACATTGTATCGTTATGGTTTCGCCAGTGCAGCAGAGTCGCTTTCTGCTGATGACGGCCTGCAGCTGATCAACTGCCGAATCACTAATGCGGTTAAATGCCTGCCGCCGGCGAACAAGCCGATTGGCTCGGAAGTAAATGAGTGCAATAGCTACCTTGCAGAGGAGTTATCAGTCCTGCCAGCAAAAAGTGTGGTTCTTGCTCTCGGTGGCCTGTCGCATAAGGCCTGTGTAAAGGCCATGGGTGGGCGACAGAAAGAGTATCCCTTTGGCCACCTGCAGGAAAAGAGCCTCGGCGCTGTAACCTTGCTCGATTCCTACCACTGTAGCCGCTACAACACGCAAACGCGTAGATTAACGCCTGATATGTTTGATGCAGTATTTGAAAGGGTCCAGAAGCTGTTAGGATAAGAAATTAAATTGTCATTGCGAGCGCAGCGCGGCAATCTCCTTAAGCTATGACCAATCGCAAGCAGGATGCTTCATCGCGCTACCCGCAATGAAAAAAATGACAGCACACATTAAATCCAGACATGACTGATACAGACAGCCAATTTAATCACAAGGCCTTCCTCAAGACCCTGACCGCCTCGCCGGGTGTTTACCAGATGTATGATGCCAACGGCAAACTGCTGTATGTTGGCAAGGCGCGCAATCTTAAAAAACGTCTGTCGAGCTATTTCCGAAAAACCGGCCTGAGCCTGCGGATTCAGTCAATGATAAGGCAGGTAAACAGTATTGAAGTCAGCCTCACCCACACCGAGACTGAAGCGCTGTTGCTGGAAAGTAACCTGATCAAGAGTTTGAAGCCGCGCTTCAACATCCTGATGCGTGATGATAAATCCTATCCTTACATCCGCTTGACGCTCAATCAGGACTATCCCGGGCTGGCCCTGCACAGAGGCTCTAGAAAAGATAAGGCGCAGTATTTCGGACCCTTTCCGAGTGCCGGTGCTGTGAGGGAATTGCTGGCATTACTGCAGAAAACCATCCCAGTGAGGCAGTGCGAGGACGGTTTTTTCCGCAACCGTTCACGTCCCTGCCTGCAATACCAGATCAAGCGATGTACTGGACCCTGCGTAGGGCTGATCTCGAAGGAAGATTATGCGAGGGATATTGAACAGGCGGTGTTGTTTATCAATGGCCAGAAAGATAGCCTGGCAGAAACCCTGACCCGGGCCATGGGACAGGCTGCAGCGAAACTCGAATTTGAACTTGCAGCAGAATTACGTGACCGTATTTCGCGTGTTCGTCAGATTCAGACAAAACAGTATGTCAGTGGCAAGCATGGTGACTTTGATATTATTGTCCAGGCACAGGAAGCAGGTGTATCAGCAATAGGTGTAATGTTTATCCGGGCAGGGCGATCTTTGGGCACAAAAGTTCTGTTCCCACGCTTTGGTCTTGAACAGGAAGAGGGAGAAATGCTGTCGGCATTCATCGCCCAGTTCTATATGAACAAACCGCCTGCAAGACTTGTCCTGCTACCTGTCAAACTGGAGGACAATGAAGTCCTCTCTGCGGCACTGACTGAACGTGCAGGCTATCGAGTTCAGATTGCCACTGTTCAGCGCGGCGATAAGCGACGCTGGCTTGACAGTGTCAGGATCAACGCTATTGATGCACTGCGTCGTCGGCTGGCAACTGAGAGCAATTACCGAGAGCGACTGAATAACCTGGTCGATGCGTTAAATCTGCCTGAAATTCCTCAGCGTATCGAGTGCATAGATATCAGCCATACCCGGGGAGAGGCCACTGTCGCCTCACTGGTTGTGTTTGGTGACCAGGGGCCCCTTAGTAGTCAATACCGCCGCTATAATATCGATGGTATTACTCCGGGTGATGATTACGCGGCCATACATCAGGCCCTTAGCCGCCGTTTTCGCCGGATGCAGGATGAGGGTGAAAAATACCCTGATGTATTATTGATTGATGGTGGTAAAGGACAACTGGCATCTGCCTGTGATGCACTTGGTGAACTGGGTGTTAATGGTGTTGTCACAGTAGGGGTAGCCAAGGGCAGGGAGCGTAAAGCCGGTTGGGAACGGCTGTTTATACCGGGTGTCGCGGTTCCCGTCACGTTGCCGCCAGATTCGCCTGCGTTGCACCTGGTACAGGTAATTCGCGATGAAGCTCACCGGTTTGCGATTACCGGACACCGACGCAGGCGCGCAAAAGCGCGTGTGACCTCATCCCTCGAGGAAATACCTGGTATTGGTGATAAGAAACGCCAGGCGCTGTTGAAGCATTTTGGTGGTCTGCAGGGGGTTGAGAAGGCCGGGGTTGAAGACCTCGCCAGGGTAACAGGGATTAATCGTAAGCTGGCGGAACGTATACATGCATGCTTACATTAACCCTTTGGTGATTAACTGTTGTTGAGACTATTTTTTCTTTGTATAGCCGCTATAGAAGCACAAGCCGTCTATGCTATACCTAAAGATAAAATCCTGGTAATGACGATAGAAATGCGGTTATCAGGTCAGCCTGCAAAGTGTTAGACTTTGGCTATACTTAACTGTAAAGAGTTTCCTGCTGCTGCCGTGCCATTAAATATCCCTAACCTTCTTACTCTATTACGAATACTGCTAATTCCGTTCTTTTTTGTCGTCTATATTATCGATGCCGGTTGGAGTAATCAGCTTGCTACCTTTATATTTGTCGTTGCCGCGATCACCGACTGGCTTGATGGGTACCTCGCACGGCTGTTAAATCAGTACACCACCTTTGGTGCATTCCTTGATCCAGTTGCGGACAAACTAATTGTTGCGACCGCTCTGGTAATGCTGGCAACTGACGAAAAAGTGCTCAGCCTGGTTTATTCTGTGCCACTTTTTGCAGCTTCCGTGGCGATAATTATAGGTCGTGAAATTGTAATCTCAGCGCTGCGCGAATGGATGGCTGAACTGGGGAAGAGGGCAAGTGTGGCCGTCTCATATATTGGTAAGGTGAAGACCGCGATGCAGCTGACCGCGATCAGTTTATTGATTTACCAGGAGCCTTTACTGGGTATACCAATATTCGAGCTGGGCGAGATATTATTGTTTATCGCAGCTGCGCTTACTCTGTATTCCATGGTTGTTTATCTAAAAGCGGCCTGGCCAGTTTTAACAGAACAGGAATAACCGCTTGACAGTAGAAGCTGTGTGCATACAATAGTCGACCCACGCGGGAATAGCTCAGCTGGTAGAGCACGACCTTGCCAAGGTCGGGGTCGCGAGTTCGAATCTCGTTTCCCGCTCCAAACACTCAAAGGGGAAGCATAAGCTTCCCTTTTTTGCCCAGGCAATACCCCCCAATGGCTGGGTGGCAGAGTGGCTATGCACCGGCCTGCAAAGCCGTGTACCTCGGTTCGATTCCGGGCCCAGCCTCCATTTTTATCATAATTATCATATAGTTCAGTATATCAGATGAAATCTGGCTATTCTTCATCATGTTATACTTTGTATACTGTTCGTAAGGAGCCTGTCGGCTTTTAATAATTATTACAGACTGTTGAAGTATTCCTGTCTCGTCTGTTGCAAGCAGGACCTTCGTGTCATTGGTTCTGCACAGGAAGCTATTTTGACGAGGGCTATGTGACGGCAATATATTCGATTCCCGGCTTTAGTGAACCATTTAGCTCATTAAGCCATCTGCTGGCCGCCGGGACATTTTCCCTTATTGGCTTATTGCTCGTGCTACGCAGTCGCGGTTCTCATGGTCGTCTCTACAGTATCGGAATTTTTGTTTTCACCGTGGTTTTCCTGTTATCTATGAGCGGTATTTTTCACTTGCTTGAGCCTGATGGTGATGCCCGCGGTGTCTTACGTCGTCTCGACCATGCAGCAATTTTTACCTTGATTGCAGGTACATTCACCCCGATACATGTTCTACTCTTTTCCGGTTGGCGCAGATGGAGTGTGCTGGCAGTAATCTGGATGTGTGCCTTTGCCGGTATAATTGTAAAAACGCTTTATTTCGACGAAGTGCCAGAATGGGTTGGCCTTATTCTGTATCTTTCTATGGGCTGGATTGGTGCCTTGTCAGCAATTCTAATTTACCATTTGCACGGAGGTCGATATCTTGTTCCCCTGGTTGCCGGCGCAATTGCATATACTGTAGGTGCGGTCCTGGATTTCCTGAGAATCCCGACAATTATCGAGGGGGTGATTGGCCCACATGAATTATTTCATGTCTTTGTGATTTTCGGGATAAGTTTTCACTGGCTGCTGATTGCTCGAATTGCTGAGGACCACAGAGCAGGGAAGCTGAAAACTCAGGGGGAGTAGTAAAATAAGTCTTTTAATATTTATTGTTTACCAATATCAATAAAATCAAAACGATATAATCAGGAACAGGATTCAGTAAAGAAAAAATCTTTGGATAGAACTGAAATTGCAGATTTTTTCTCAAACCTGTCGATGTGAATTAGAAAGAAAATATTCTGATAGGCTAGTACAGTCAGTTCATGACTATTAATTACAATAAAATATAAAATGGAAACATTATTATCATCAATCGATTACAGCGATCCAATCTGGATTGCTATTGCCCTGGCCTTTGGCTTCTTAAGTCAGGTTGTGGGGCTGCCACCGCTTGTTGGTTTTCTTGTTGCCGGTTTTACACTGAATTATTTTGGTGCAGAAGAAGGCGAGGTACTGACTGTAATGGCAGACCTCGGTGTCACTCTACTACTATTCACGATTGGACTTAAATTACGTGTTAAAGATCTGCTGCGTACAGAAGTCTGGGGTGTCACAAGCCTACACATTATCGCGGTAAGTATTCTTTTTGCGATATATCTCGCGTTACTGAAAAAATTAGGTTTGCCATTGTTTAATGAACTTGATCTGGCAAACGTTTTGATAATCGGCTTTGCCCTTTCATTTTCAAGCACAGTCTTTGTTGTAAAGGTACTCGAAAACCGTGGAGATATGCTTTCTCACTATGGCCGCCTGGCTATCGGCGTGCTTATTATCCAGGATATTGCTGCGGTCATTTTTCTCGGGGTTTCAGAAGCGAAGGTTCCATCAATGTGGGCAGCATTGCTGATCACGCTAATAATCATAGGGCGTCCGTTACTAAACAAGTTGTTAGACAAGATTGGACACGGCGAGCTGCTGGTGCTGTATGGTCTGGTGTTAGCACTGGGTGGAGCAGCCCTTTTCGAAGCAGTAGATATGAAAGGTGACCTGGGTGCTGTCGTCTTTGGTGTGTTGCTGGCCAATAACCCGAAAGCAGAGGAAATGGCCAGGATCTTGTTCAGCTTGAAAGAACTCTTCCTGGTGGGTTTCTTTCTCAGTATCGGCATGGCCGGCCTGCCTGACTTATCTATCATGTTAGCAGTAGTGTTGCTACTCCTTGGACTGGTACTTAAAAGCGGCCTGTTCTTCCTGTTATTTTCACGCTTCAGAGTACGTTCGCGAACGGCAGCGACATCATCCTTAATACTGGGGAACTTCAGTGAGTTTGGTCTTATTGTCGCGTTGGCAGCTGTCTCTGAGGAATGGCTCTCTCATGACTGGCTTGTGACCATTGCCGTTCTGGTCGCCTGTTCCTTCGCGATTTCATCAGTAATCAACAAAAATGCCGATGATATTTACACGCGCTTAAGAAGTAGTTTAAAACGTTTTCAACGTGATCAACGGCTACCGGGTGATGAAGATATTGTTTTATCAGGCACCAGGATTCTTGTTTGTGGAATGGGAAGGGTAGGCAGCGGTGCTTTCAGCTACTTATTGGATCATGGTGAAGAGGGACTCCTTGGGCTCGATTTCGACGATCAGGCCGTTGCGAAACAAAATGCAAAAGGCAGGAAGACATATCACGCCAATTGCAGTAGTCCCGATTTCTGGTCGAGACTGGACAGCGAAAATGCGAGCTTTGAATGGGTGCTTCTGTGTATGCCTAATATTCAGGCCAAGGTAGCTACGGCAAAGATGGCAAGGAAATGGGGCTACAACCACCTGATCTGTGCAACATCCAAGTTTCCTGATGAAGAAGCCATCTTAAAAAAAGCAGGTGTTGATGCTGTTTTCAATATTTATGCAGAGGCTGGTGTAGGGCTTGCGCAGAATGTTCAGCAGATATGCAATGTTACCGGTAAATCCTGAGATTCAGGATAAGCATAGTCAGCAGGTAGTATCTTATGCAGGAATCTTCTAATTTAAAACAGATTCTTCATCCTGCGTGCGACTGTACTTAGACGTTATCTGGATGCTCTTCGCGCTTTTTAGCCGGTCTTTTTACCGCCTTTTTTCCAGCATCTCTTGCTGAACTTCTTCTTTTCGGCGCTGATGAGGGAGGTCCGCTTTTCGTAGCTCGTTTCTTCGATGCAGGTTTTCGCTTTGGTTTATCTGATCCTGATTGTTTTAACTCTGAAATATTAATCTTTTTGCCACAAACCCTGGCATTTTTCAGTATCCGGAACGTTTCGGCTGGCATG
>Ga0316192_10004461_pt1 | contig 10164 bp, 7 predicted proteins | sample MerIslwburrow_MG_FD_204931 | JGI IMG/M metagenome (GOLD analysis project Ga0316192, IMG submission 204931) | Coastal sediment microbial communities from Maine, United States - Merrow Island worm burrow | ecosystem: Environmental > Aquatic > Marine > Coastal > Sediment | place: USA: Maine...
GCTGTTCCTTCTTCATGAAGCTCATGATACGAATGGCCTCGCCCAGCGTCTTGGCTTTCTTGTAAGGCCGATCCGAAGCGGTCAATGCTTCAAAGATATCAGCCACGGCCATCATGCGCGCCAGCAACGGCATCTGCTCACGGGTGAGGCGTTTTGGATAACCCTTGCCATCCATGGTTTCATGGTGACAACCGGCAATCAAGGGCACGTCACGCAGGTGTTTCGGGTAGGGCAACTTCTCCAGCATGATGATGGTCTGCATTATATGATCGTTGATCTTGTAGCGTTCTTCATCGGTCAGGGTGCCGCGACCCACTTCCAGGTTGTAGAGTTCGCCGCGATTGTACTTGAACTCGGGTGTCTCCATTTTGAAGCCCCAGGGATTATCTGCCGGCAAGCGGTCGACGCTGTGCCTTTCAATCAGGTGCTGTACCTTGTTGTCCAGCAGCCTCTCCGTGGCAGGCAGCGGGCTCGCCGCCTCGCGTTCCATGCGCTGTCGCTCCTCCCATGAAACCCCGAGCCGGTCATCCAGTGTGCGCTTCCAGCTGCAGGTGGCAATCCGCTGCAGGCGTTCAAGCTTTTCAGGCGCCATGAACTCACCACCGAGATTACATTCTGCAATAAAGGCGAAATCATCATCCAGCTGACTTAACTGCTGCTGCAAGGCCTCATCAAGAGGCTGTTGATCACCGCCATCGGCGCGCTGCTGCCAGTAGCGTAACTCGGCATCACGCTTGAGCACCTCGAAGCGCGTGCGTATTTCATGAATCCGGTCATAGAGCGTTTCCAGCTTGGTCGCCTTGTCAACAACGTATTCCGGTGTCGTAACCTTGCCACAATCGTGTAACCAGCTGGCGATATCCAGTGCCTCCCACTGTTTTGCGTCAAGATCAAAATCCCTGAAAGCCGGTGCGCTGCTGTCACAGGCCGCCTCGGCAAGCAGCCGGGTCAATTCCGGTACGCGCTGGCAGTGTCCGCCGGTATAGGGTGACTTGGAATCAATGGCACCGGCGATGAGCTTAATGAAGGCATCCAGCAGGGCCTTCTGCATCATCAGCAGCTGCCGGCTCTCCAGTGAGACTGCCGCAAACCCGGACAGCGCACTGATAAAGGCGATGTGATCGTCCTGCTCGCGGTCATCGCCCGACACATTCGAACCCCGGTAGATAAGATTCAGCACGCCGATCATCTCCTCCTGGCGGTTGCGCAACGGTAGTGCAATCAGGGTGAGCGACGTTTCCTCGAACAAACCCGGCAACGCGGCCAGCTTTCCCGCTGACTGTGCTGACAGCTGGATAATGCTGCTGCCGTTCCCGTTCGCGGCCACTACCAGCTCATCCTCGGCAGACATCGATAACCCGGGAAGCTTGTCCACATCCAGGGTGCCGCGCACACTGTCCGCCAGCATAGCGGGCTGCAGGGTACAGTCATCCTCGCTGAGCAGGTAAACCAGCACACCATCGGCCTCGCTGGTTGCCATGGTCTCCCGGCTGATGCTTTGCAGCAGCGAATCAAAGTCCTGCTCGCTTGCCAGTGAATTAATCAGGGTCAGGAAGCGGTTGATGGTGGCCTTCATCATGTCCATGGTCTGTGACAGCTCATCGACTTCTTTGATAAGAGAGCGTGACTGCTTCGAACCGCTGAAGTCGAAGCGGCTGATCTGTCCGGCCACGGTCGCCAGACGGCGGATCGGCCCGGAAATCTTTTCTGCCGTGTACCAGACGACAGGAATCGCGATCAGGATGATAAACACCATGATCATCACTGACTGCGTACGAATGGCGACTGCATCGGCCAGCAGTTCATCCACCGGTGAGGCCATCAGCACATAGATCGCCGCAACGCCATCCCGGGTGACCTTGCGGATAGCGCCTTCCCACTTCCTGTCGTCAAAGGTGAACAGCAGCGAGCGGGGCTCTACCTGCAGATCCCTGCCGAGGTAGGTCAATACTTCACTGCCAAGATCAGTTAAGTGTGCAATGCTTATTTCATTCTTGCCTGATACCTGAACCAGTTTTCCCGCGTCAGGATACGCAAGGGCACGGCCGTCTTCGCCGAACAGCACGATTTCCGACCCCGGCGTGATCTTGTAACGGCTGATGGTTTCCGACAGGGTCTCAAGCGTCACATCAGACGCGACAACGACACCGCTCCCGGCAACCTGCCTGGCCAGGGTGACCCCCACCTTGCGGGCAAAATAAAACAGGTAGGGCCGGGTAAGTACCAGCCCTGGCTCCGCGACTGCCTGTGTATACCAGTCTCGCAGCCGCGGATCATAGTCCGTTGGCTCAGGCGGGTTCCTGGCAATCTCCTGCAGCCTGGCGTCGAAATAGATTCGCAACAGTTGCCGCTGCTGGCTTGCGTCGCTATCGACGTGATCCGCGACAAACGAGGCGTCCGCGGGTGCAGCAAACTGCTTTCGCGCCGAATCGTCCAGCAAGGGCCTGAGAATAAAGAAATCCCCGTCGGAATAACCGACCTGGATACCCGTGACTGACGGGCTACTGCGCAGCACTTCCCTGAACATATCGAGGGCATCGAGACGCTCTTCCAGGGAGCCTGCACGGGTAATCGGCGTTAATGCCAGCAGACCGAGGGTGTCGCCGACCGGTTGATAGGTGGCCTTGATATCGAGCAACAGCTCGGTCCCCACCTGGTCATACATCTTGCCCGCAGAGGTGCGGATAATGTCCGATGTCTTGCTGTAGTTTTGCCAGCTGAGCACCGCCCCAAGGATGACAATCAGGGTAATAAACAGGGCGCTGATAGTAAGGTGCAACGGATAGCGGGTTATTGGTGCACTGTTGTTCATAGGCTGATTCACCGGGCGTCACTCGTGGACAGCATTGAAGGCAGGATAGCGCTGACTGGCGGGCTCGCTGATGTGACTGCCATCCAGTCCCATCAGGCGGTCGGCATTCAGCACAACCAGCGAATAAGTATCTCCCCTGACCCTGGCCATTAACCAGGGGCGTACAATTGCAAGCAGCTTCGGTTTGCCGCTCAGCATGGGTAATTCAAGGCGCACCTCGACCCGGGCGGCAAGCCTGACGCGTTGTGGCTCGTCAGCCGGTGCCGGCAGGATCTCCAGTGTCTCCCAGTTAATTCTTTTACCCTGCTGCTGCTCACGGGCAATTGCCCGGGCCAGTTCACTCAGTTCGGCAACCACCCGGGTACAGGCCTCGCGTTTCTCACCGAGCCCCGTCATCTGCTGGAACTGGAATTCCAGCCCGTCGTTGGTCATACACACCGGTCCCGCGTGCTGGCTAAAACTCCAGTAGGCGACCGTTTCATCAGTAGCCGCTAACGTTTCGGGCACTTCACGTGCACCGATGTCCAGCTCCGGCAACAGGTCTTCGCAGATATAAAGGATACAGAAGCGTTCCAGCACACGCTGTTCATACACAGACTGCTGTCCACTGATGGCCCCGGTCAGGATCACCGGTTGCCCGCTCACGTAGATCTGCACACTGTTATCAATGCCGACACTGATGTCGATCACTGTCGCAGAGGTGATGGAATCGGCAAGCGTTGAAATCTTGCGCGCATAGACTTCGACCGACGCGGCCCACTGTGAGGCATCACGTGCACGCGTTGTATTACGCGTCTCCATGCGTGCCCGGGCAGCTTCCTCATTATAAAATTCGGCCATCTGGGTAAGAGCCAGCCATGCAAAGTCCGAGCGCATCGGCAGTGGCGAGTCATGCAATACCCTCGCCAACTGTACGAGCACAGAAGGCATGGCCTCAGCGGTTGCGGCCAGGCTCTGTGTCTGCGAGCCAGCGAACAGCAGCCCCAGAAACAGTAGCGACACGACGCCGAGGCGTGCCCTAGTCTCAGGCGGGTCGTATGCCATGCTGTTCCAGGAATTCGCGGATATAGCGGGCGGGCCTTGCCCCGCTGAAATGTCCCTGCTGTTCTCCCCCGCTGAATAACATCAGTGTCGGAAAGCCGCGCACCCGGTAGCGTCCGGCCAGCTTCATGTTCTCGCCGACATCAACCTCGACTTTTGCCAACCATACAGCCCCCGCGTATTCCTCGACCAGCTGTTTGAGGAGCGGCGCGATCACCAGGCAGGGCGAGCACCATTCTGCCCAGAAATCCACCAGTACCGGGTGCTGCTGTGATCGCTGCAGCACCTCGCGCTCGAATTCCTCGTAGTTAACATCACGAATCCAGCCTCGATTCACATCCTTAACGGTCATCCGGGTTCCTCATCCAGGGTTCTGTCAGCGCTATTATGCCCTGTGAACGGCGAATACGGTGTGACGTGGTCGATTTGCCTGCGAGCAGACATTCAGCCGGCTCGAAAAACCAGATTTCAGCGTATTCACGGGCGCATACGGTGTTTTTTAACGTAAACTAGCGCCCCTGGTTCATAACAACTGCTGATCGGTAAGCTGCATGACTGACAAACGTATCGAAGACCTCAATATCGTCTCCTGTACACGACTGATAACACCCGAGGAATTTAAACGCACGCTGCCGGTATCCGAACGTGCCGCCGCATCGGTCATCAGCGGCCGTGAAACGGTGAAGAATATCCTCGAGCGCAAGGATAAACGCCTGTTCGTGGTGCTCGGTCCCTGCTCTATCCATGATCCCGCAGCCGCCATGGACTACGGTCGGCGCCTGCAGGCACTGGCGCAACAGGTCAGCGAGACCCTGTACCTGGTGATGCGGGTGTATTTCGAGAAGCCACGCAGTACCGTTGGCTGGAAAGGCCTGATAAACGACCCGCACATGAACGGTTCTTTCCAGATAGAAGAAGGCCTGCACATTGCCCGCCGCCTGCTGCTCGAGCTTGCCGAGCTGGGACTGCCACTGGCCACCGAGGCACTGGACCCGATCTCACCGCAATACATACAAGACCTGATTTCATGGTCGGCAATCGGGGCACGCACCACCGAGTCACAGACACACAGGGAAATGTCCAGCGGTCTCTCATGCACGGTCGGCTTCAAAAACGGCACCGATGGTGGACTCGCGGTTGCCATCAACGCATTAAAATCTGTCATCCATCCTCATAATTTTCTCGGTATCAACTCACAAGGCCAGGTCTCGACGGTCAGCACGGCTGGTAACCGCTACGGTCATATCGTGCTGCGCGGCGGCAATGGCAAGTCCAATTATGACTCGGTCAATATTGCCACCTGCGAGAAGGCACTTAAGCAGGCGGGTGTTTGTCCCTACATCATGGTGGACTGCAGCCACGAGAATTCCAGCAAGGACCCGGCACTGCAGCCACTGGTTGCCGATAACGTGATCAGCCAGATCGTCGAGGGGAACCAGTCCATCATTGGGCTTATGATCGAAAGCAACATCCACTTTGGCAACCAGCCGATTCCCGATAACCTTGATGATCTGCAGTACGGTGTCTCGGTCACTGACGGTTGTATCGACTGGCAGACAAGCGAACGCTGCATACTGGACATGCATGAGAAATTGAGGACCTTGCGATAATCTCACGCATCCCCCGCTAACAACAGACACGAACAGAGATGGAGGCATTCACATGCAGAAAGCAACACTGAGTGACTGGATGAAACTGTTGACCCTCGCCAGCGTAGTACTGTGGCTGAGTGGCTGCGGCATCAACAATATTCCGACCTATGATGAAGAGGTAAGCGCTGCATGGAGCCAGGTGCTCAATCAATACCAGCGCCGCGCGGAGCTGGTGCCCAACCTGGTAGAAACCGTGAAGGGCTATGCCGCCCACGAAAAGGAAGTGCTCACCGATGTCGTCGAGGCACGAGCCAAAGTCAGCCAGATGCAGCTTCCGGATGACATCCTCTCCAACCCGGAGGCCTTTAAACAGTTCCAGGCCAACCAGGATGCACTCGGCTCGGCACTGTCGCGCCTGCTGGTAACCGTGGAACGTTATCCTGACCTGAAGGCCAGCCAGAATTTCCTTGCCCTGCAGTCGCAGCTGGAAGGAACGGAAAATCGCATTGCCGTGGCACGCCGTGACTACATAGAGGCGGTAAAACGCTATAACACCGAGCTGCGCACCATTCCCGGCCGCTGGTGGCGCGATTTTCTCTACCCGGAATCAGAACTGCGCGAGAACTTCAGCGTCCCTGAAGCGATGCAACAGCCGCCGAAGGTGGAATTCTAGCCGCTCAGTCGCACCTCTTCGGAATGGCCAAATCGCGCGCGGCCCCTTACTGTAGCTGGTTGCTACTGCTGCTACTGCTATGCACGGGCAATACACCGGCGGCAGTGGAATTCCCTTCCCTGACGGGACGGGTCGTGGATGCCGCCAATCTGCTCCCGGAAGACATGCAGCAACAGCTGAAGCAACAGCTTGCACAACATGAGCAGGAAACCAGCAACCAGGTGGTGGTCGTGACGCTGCCCTCATTGCAGGGTTATGCCATTGATGACTACGGTTACCAGTTGGGTCGCCACTGGGGTATCGGACAGGGAGAGCGCGACAACGGGGTATTACTGATTGTCGCACCCAATGAACGCGAAGTACGCATCGAGGTCGGTTACGGCCTGGAAGGTGACCTGACCGATGCCGGCAGCCATGCCATCATCCAGGATGTAATCCTGCCGCAGTTCCGCGAAAATGATTACCCGGCCGGTATCCAGCAGGGCGTAAATGCCATCCTTGGCAGCTTGCAAGGCACCTATGAAGCTGTCGCCCGTAAACCGGCTGTAGACCCTAACATCCTGTTTATGCTGTTTGTTATCCTCATCAGTATCGGTGAAAGCTTCGCCTCGTTCTTCGGCTCCCGGGTAATTTCCGCCGGGGTGCTGGGCGGTATCGCAGGGCTGCTCGGCTGGCTGCTGCTGGGCTCGCTGGCCATCGGACTGGCGATGGCCTTCTTTATCGCCACCTTTCACTTTTTCATTGGCGGCGGTGGCGGCCCGACAAGCAGTCATGGACGCAGAAATTACCGTAGCGGTGGCCTTGGCAGCAGTGGCGGTTTCGGCGGTGGCGGTTTCGGTGGTGGCGGCGGCTCTTTCGGCGGCGGCGGTGCCTCAGGACGCTGGTAGCAGATGAGCTTTCTGAACAACAGCGAAAAGCAGCGCATCAGTGACGCCATCAGCGCCATTGAATGTCAGACATCCGGTGAACTGGTCACCGTCATCACCCGCAGCAGTGACGAGTACCGTTACATACCCTATCTGTGGGCGGCACTGCTGGCCCTGCTGGTACCCGGTATCCTGACACTGGTTACCCTCCCGGTAGCGGACAAGCTGCACTATCTGCTGCAAATCTGTGTATTTCTTGCCGCTGCCGTGCTGTTTAACTGGACACCCGTGAAGCTCCGCCTGATTCCGCCCGGGGTTAGGAAACTGCGCGCACACCGCCTGGCACAGGAGCAGTTTTTCCTGCAAAACCTGCACACCACCCCGGGGCGCACCGGTGTGCTGCTGTTTGTCTCGATTGCCGAGCATTACGTGGAGATCATTGCCGACAAGGGCATCAACGACGTGGTCAACGACCACGACTGGGAAACAATTGTTGCACAATTTGTCGCCGAGGTTAAAACCAAACACGTTGCCGACGGTTTTGTCACCGCCATTAACGCCTGCGGCGCATTGCTGGCAGAGCATTTTCCTGCAACAGATGTAAAAACCGATAGCCTCCCGAACCACCTCATCGAACTGTAAACCTGCGCAATGAACCTGTTTCATATCCTCGCCATCCTGCTGACTGCCTCGGCCATCTTCAGCTACATCAATCACCGCTTTTTGAAACTGCCAACCACCATTGGCATCATGCTGGTGGCACTGACTTTCTCACTGCTGTTGAACCTGCTGGGACCCATTGGCATCAACATCGAACATGAAGTACAGATTATGCTCGGCAGCATCGATTTCGATGCAACACTGCTGCACGGCATGTTGAGTTTTCTACTGTTCGCCGGTGCGCTGCATGTTGATCTCAGCGAGCTGTCCAAACAGCGAGGCGTGATCATCTTTCTTGCAACAGCCGGGGTCGTTGGCACAACGTTTATCATTGGCGCATTGTCATGGTTCGCCTTTGACCTGGCTGGACTGAGCATCCCGTTTATCTATTGCCTGTTGTTTGGTGCCCTGATTTCACCCACAGACCCGATTGCCGTACTCGGCATCCTCAAGCAATCGAATGCCCCGAAGAGCCTGGAAGCGAAGATTACCGGTGAATCACTGTTCAACGACGGCATGGCCGTGGTGGTCTTCCTGGTACTGGTGCGTATCGTAACCGATGGCGCAGGGGTATCCGCCGCTGATGTGTTGCTGCTGTTTTCTCAGGAGGCCATCGGCGGCATAGTGTTTGGGCTGGGTGCCGGCACCCTCACCTACTGGATGCTGAAGAGTGTCGATAATTACCAGGTAGAAGTACTGCTGACACTGGCACTGGTAACGGGGAGTTATGCTACTGCGGAATTTCTGCATTTCTCTGCGCCCATCACGGTTGTCTGCGCCGGACTGTTAATCGGTAATCATGGGCGCACCCTTGCCATGTCCGAAAAAACCCGCGAGCATCTGGATACCTTCTGGGAACTGGTCGACGAGGTACTGAACGCCGTGCTGTTCGTACTCATCGGGCTTGAAGTACTCACACTGGTGTATAACAGGGAATACCTGCTGGCAGGACTGCTGGCCATACCCATCGTATTGCTGGCACGCTTCGTGACAGTGGGTATACCGATTACCATCATGCGCCGCTTCCGTAATTTCAGCCCAAGGGCCATCGAGATTCTTACCTGGGGCGGGCTGCGCGGTGGCATCTCGGTGGCACTGGCACTGTCATTACCGGCCAGCGAGATACGCGATGCGCTGGTCGTGGTCACCTATGTGGTGGTGGTATTTTCGATTCTGGTACAGGGTCTGACCATTGGCCCCCTCATTCGGGCATCAACAGGGAAACACTAGCATTCGATCACGTTGACCGCGAGACCGCCGCGCGAGGTCTCCTTGTACTTGGTTTTCATATCGGCACCGGTATCGCGCATGGTCTTGATAACCTTGTCGAGCGACACGAAATGGGTACCGTCACCACGCAACGCCATGCGGGAGGCATTGATAGCCTTTACAGCACCCATGGCATTGCGTTCTATGCACGGTACCTGCACCAGCCCGCCAACCGGATCACAGGTCAGTCCGAGGTTGTGTTCCATAGCGATCTCCGCGGCGTTCTCAACCTGTTCGGGGGTACCACCCAGGACCTCGGTCAGTCCAGCGGCGGCCATCGAGCAGGCCGAACCGACTTCGCCCTGGCAGCCGACTTCAGCGCCTGAGATGGAGGCATTCTCCTTGTAGAGGATGCCGATAGCCCCGGCAGTCAGCAGGAAACGCACCACGCCATCCTCGCTATGACCGGGACAGAAATTCCAGTAATAGTGCAATACGGACGGGATGATACCGGCAGCGCCATTGGTGGGCGCCGTCACCACCCGCCCGCCGGCCGCATTCTCTTCATTGACGGCCAGCGCATACAGGTTGACCCAGTCCATGGTGCCGAGCGGCACCCGGTGCAGTTCCTGCTCGCTGGACAGCTGGCGATGCAGTCTGGCGGCGCGCCGCGGAACCTTGAGGCCGCCCGGCAGCACACCCTCGGTGCGACAGCCACGCGTGACGCATGCCTGCATGACCTCCCAGATATGCAGCAGGCCGGTCCTGATCTCTTCATCCATGCGCCACACACGTTCGTTCTGCAACATCACCTGGCTAATGGACAAGCCATGTTCGGTGCACTGCTCCAGTAATGCCTTCCCCGTGGTGAACGGCAACGGTAGCACTGTGCGGTCTTCGACAATGCGATCGGCGCCGGCCGCCGCCTCGTTGACCACGAAGCCACCCCCTACGGAATAGTAGCTGCGTTGCTGCAACAGCTGGTCGTTGCTATCGAAGGCATGAAAGGTCATACCATTGGGGTGATAGGGCAGCACCTTGCGTCGATGAAAGATCAGGTCCTTGTCAACATTAAAGGCCAGTTCCACATTACCCGGCAGCCGCAGGCGGCCACTAGTGCGAACCTGCTCGATGCGGGCGGGAATACTGTCGGTATCCACCTGCTCCGGCACCTCGCCCTGCAGGCCAAGCAGCAGCGCCTTGTCGGTACCGTGTCCCTTGCCGGTTGCGCCCAGTGAGCCAAACAGCTCGACCTGCAAGCGTGACACCTTACCAAGCAGGCCGCTGTCCGCCAGCCCCTCCACAAACATG
>Ga0316192_10004464_pt1 | contig 10163 bp, 11 predicted proteins | sample MerIslwburrow_MG_FD_204931 | JGI IMG/M metagenome (GOLD analysis project Ga0316192, IMG submission 204931) | Coastal sediment microbial communities from Maine, United States - Merrow Island worm burrow | ecosystem: Environmental > Aquatic > Marine > Coastal > Sediment | place: USA: Maine...
GAAGCCATGGAGTGGCATCGGGTCGCCTTGCTCGATGAATTGCCGGAAGGCCGGGCGACCACGGTGACCATCGGTCGGCGCACCTTGGCGTTGACCCACCACGAAGGCACGTATGGGGCCCTCGACGACCATTGTCCCCACCAGGGTGGCCCGCTCGGGGAGGGCTCCATAGAAAAGGGGCTGCTCCGTTGCCCCTGGCACGGTTACGACTACGACCCGCTGACAGGATCACCTCCCCCGCCATTCACCGACGCGCCCTCCTGTTTCCGGACCGATGTCCGAGACGATGGCGTCTATGTCGAGCTCCCGGCCGATGTCGACCGCCCCCGCTCGGTGAGCGATGTGATGGTCGACACGATGGTGGCGTGGGGGGTGGATTCGGTATTCGGCATCGTCGGCCACTCCAACCTCGGGCTCGGGGACGGGCTCCGGCGCGCCGAACAGCAGGGCAAGCTCAAATACATCGGTGTACGCCATGAAGGTGCCGCTTCATTCGCGGCTACGGCCTACGGCAAGCTCACGGGCCGGCTCGCGGCCTGTTTCGCTATCGCCGGTCCCGGTTCGACCAACCTCTTGACCGGGCTCTATGACGCCAAGGTCGACCGGGCGCCGGTCTTGGCCCTATGCGGGCAGGTCCCGTCCAAGGTCCGCGGACGCGGCGCCTTTCAAGACCTTGATCTGGCCTCGGCGTTCAAGGACGTCTCAGCGTACGGGGCCACCGTCAGCACCGGCTCGGACTATGGCGAACTGATGAGCCTGGCGTGCAAGACCGCGCTCGTAGAACGCAATGTCGCTCACCTCATCTTCCCCGACGAGGTCCAAGATCTTCCGTGTGACGGACCGGTGGGCGAACCCGAGGGTCGGGTCGGGAACCGGGTGTTCGCGCCACCGGCTGAGGTGGTCGCCGCCGCAGCAGATCGGATCGCCGCCGCATCTCGACCTCTGATCATCGTCGGGGCCGGGGCGCGAGATGGCATCGATGAGATCAGCCGGTTGGCCGAACAACTCGGCGCTCCCATCGCCACCACCTTCAAAGGCAAGGGTCTGGTTTCGGATCAGGAGCCCACCAGCTGCGGGGTCCTGGGACGTAGCGGTACACCTATCGCCAGCTGGTTCATGAACGAGGCCGATCTGATCATTGCGTTCGGCGCATCGTTCTCGAACCACACCGGCATCTCCCCGTACAAGCCGATCATCCAGGTCGACCACGACCCGATGGGTCTCGGCCGATTTCACCCGGTCGAATTGCCGGTGCTCGGTCATGTCGCTCCTGCTGCTCGTGCGATCAGCGCCGCGCTCGCCGAACGCAACGTGCGATGCCATGACCGGCGCGACGAGCTGGCCGAGCGGTGGGCGATCTGGCGCCAGGAGAAGGCATCGCGGGTCACCGACGATCATCGCCAGGGCCTGTCGTCGGCGGCGGTTATGGCCATCCTGTCCGGTGTCGTGCCCCCCGACGCGGTCATGCCGGTTGATGTCGGTAACAACACCTACTCATTCGGACGGTATTTCGAGGTGCAGCACCAGCACGTGCTCATGTCGGGCTACCTCGGATCGATCGGCTTTGCTTTCCCGGCCGCAATGGGCGCATGGGCCGCTGTCGGAAACGACCGTGCGGTCGTTTCGATCAGCGGGGACGGAGGGTTCGCGCAGTACGCGATGGAGTTGACCACCGCCGCGAAGTACGGCATGAACATCACCCACGTCCTGTTGAACAACCAGGAGCTCGGCAAGATATCCAAGGAGCAACGCGCCGGGGAGTACGACGTTTGGCAGACCTCGTTGCACAACCCGGATTTCTCACAGATGGCCGGGATTTGTGGCGCGAAGGGTACTCGGGTGACCAGTGCCGACGAGCTACGGCCGGCCCTCGAAGCCAGTCTCGCCTATCAGGGTCCGGCTCTGGTCGAGGTCATGACCGACGCATTGCTGGTCTGATCCGGTGTCCGCCAAGAGCAGGATCCCTCCCCTCCCGGGCACGTACCGAGAAGGTCACATCACGTTAGGTGTTGTTCCCTCGGAAAAAGCGGCATAGCGTCTAGGGGTACCGCGGTGCCCCTACCGCGGCCGGGAACCCGCGCGCGGTGACCGGTAGCTGATCTCGCGTGCTGGAGGAGGGACCGGCCATCACGCGAGACCGAGCGGGGAGCGCTCAAGCTCTCCCCGGTCCCCGACCCGACGGTAGAACACAGATGACGAAGTCCCTCACCCTCAGCGACATACTGGCGGCCGCGGAGACCACACTCCGCGAGTCCGGCGCGGCCGCGCTCAGCATGCGGTCCGTAGCCCGGGCGGCCAACGTGGCCCATTCCGGGCTCTACAACTATGTGAGCAATCGCGAGGAGCTGCTCGCTCTGCTCGCCGAGCGGATGTGGCACGATCATGTCCGCCAGCTCCGCGGCAGTGCGGACCCCTCCGCCGGCCAAGCCGTGGACACGCTCATCTCGGTCATCAGGCGCGATCCCGCCATGGCCAACCTGTTGCGAGAACTACTCGGCTCGGACCAGTCGCCGCTCGGTGCCACCGGACGGGTCGCCGCCGCGGTCTACCCCCGGTTCGAGCATCTCAACACCGTTGGCCAGGCCTTGGTCCAAACGGCGGTGACCGGCCTGTTGGCCCAAGGGCCGACGCTCCAGGTCCTCGACGATGACCAGGCGCGAGACCTCGGCGAACGAGTCCTCGTACTCATTCGGGGTGAGTGCCTTCCGGACTGTGTGACGTTGTCGGCCTGCCCCGGCCGCCCGAGCAGATCACCTCGCTCCCCGACATGAACTCAAGCTGAGTCGTTCGACTCTGGTCAACGGGTTGGTGGTCGGCCAACGTGAGCCCATGGTGACCGAGGCCGGTGTGTCCCGAGATCAGGTCGCTCCACCGAGAACACCGTGGGATCGTACGGCGATGGTTCGGTTCACGTGGACCCTGGTGAGCGCGCTGGTCGTCGAGAGCCTCATACTGGGCTTCGCGGCCCTGCCCGCGGTCACCTTCTTTGAGTGGCATCTTCGCTGGGACGTGTCCCCGGCATCGTTCCGCACCCTCGTGCTGGTCATGGCGCTGGTCCCCGCCTATGTGATCTTCGCCCTCTTGTTGATGACCTTCTCTGCGCTGGCGATGCGCGCCCTTGGGTGGCGACCGGTCGCCCCGGCCGATATGCCGATCGCCGAGCTGGGTTGGCCTTTGTGTAACTGGGCCCGCTACCAGATCTCTGCCCACCTCGTGGGCTTCTTCGCCGGCGGGCTGCTACGCGCCACCCCCGCCTGGTCGTGGTACATGCGAATGAACGGCGCCAAGATCGGCCGCCGGGTCTGGGTCAACAGCCTCGGGGTGACCGATCACTGCCTGCTCGATTTCGGCGACGATGTTGTGATCGGCGCTGGGGTCCATATGTCCGGCCATACGGTTGAACACGGGGTGGTACGCACGGCGCCGATACGGGTAGGTGCTGGCTCGACCATTGGAGTCAACGCCCATGTGGAGATCGGGGTTGACATCGGCGCCCACTGTCAGGTGGGCTCGCTGTCGATGGTCCCGAAACACACCGTGCTGCAAGGGCCTGGTACCTATGTGGGGGTGCCCGCTCGCCCGCTCATCTCCCACTCCGAGAACCATGACTGAACCGGCGTCCGCTGCGACCACACCAGACGATGGCTCTCACCATCTCCGCGACCTACCTGTCGCGGACCCATTGGATCCACCCATCGTTCTCATTCCGGGCATCGATGGGACGGCGTTGTTGTTCTACCGCCAGATTCCGGCGCTGGCCCGACGCTTCGATGTGGTCGCGTTCCCCCTTCCTCCCACCCCACCGACCCACACCACCATGGCGACCCTGGCGGCGGATCTCGCCACCCTCATCCGGGAGGTTTCCGACCAGGGGGCGATCCTGCTCGGCGAGTCCTTCGGTGGAGCACTGGCCCTGACCACCGCCCTCGCCTACCCCGAACTGGCCCGAGGCCTCGTCATCGTGAACTCATTTCCGTACGTCGAGAAGCGGATCTCCCTCCGGCTTGCCCCTTGGCTGTTGAAGGCGACGCGATGGGATGCCATGCCTTTGGTCCGACGGCTCACGTCGTCGCGTCTACATACGTCCCATACCCTTCCCGAGGACCTTCGAGAGTTTCGCGAGCGTTCAAAGGCGATCGACCGCTACGGCTACATCCGCCGGCTGGAGATCCTCCAGACCTACGACCTACGCCGTCATCTGCACGAGGTGACCATGCCCACCCTGTTCCTGGCCGGCGACGAGGACCATCTCGTCGAATCGGTCGGTTGGGCCGAGTTCATGCACGCCCGAGTGCCCGACTCCCAGGTTCGGATACTCGAAGGGTATGGCCACATCTGTCTGATCAACCACGATCTCGATCTGTGTGACCATGTCGGCCCGTGGTGGGAACAGGCCCGACACGCCCAACCCCCCGAGATCGAACCGGACAGGTACTGACACAAGGGTCACCGGCGATGATCCTGTTGCGACCCTTCGACGCGTAGCTGGGGGGGGTTCGGGAATATCGGGGTGCCCCTACCGGTCCGCGGGGGTATAGGGGTTGGCCCCGATGGTTGTGGGGGGTGGGGGGTGCATGATGGGGTCATACCAACCAGCCGCTCGGCTTACCGGCCGGCCACTTTCCCGGGAGGGACCCTGCTATGGAGAACATCACGATCAACGAGATCAATGCTCTTGGAGATGTGGATCTCGATCAGGACATCGACAATGACAGTGTCATCGCTACCGATGGCGGGGTTGCGGTGAACGGCGATGTGGACGACAGTGCGGTCAACACCGGGATCAACACCGGGATCATGGCCGGCGGAGATGTCGATCTCGATGACAGCATCGTGGGCAACGACAATGTGCAGCTGAACCACGCCGAGGTCGGGGCGTTGGCGCTGGGTGGCGACGCCACCAACGCTCAAGGCGAGAACGTGAACCTGGGTAGCGGCACCCTCGTGGACAGCGATGTCGGTGGCGACGCTCAGGTCACCGTTGGCGACGGCAACGAGGTCCAGGGCGACACCAGCGTGGCACTGCACGGGGTTGACGGTCCAGTCAACCTGGCCATTGGTGATGACAACGCCCAGCAGGCCGCCGAAGACAACTCCGAAACCATCGAGGACTCCTACAACACCGATGAGTCGGTCAACGACTCGTTCAACGAGACGATCAAGGACAGCTTCAACGAGAAGATCGAAGACAACGACACCCACACCTCGGTGGTCGAAGACAGCTTCAACACCGCCATCGAAGACAACGACGTCCACGAAACCACCATCGACGTCCAAGAACACTTCACCGAGGTGTTCGAAGACAACGACCTGTTCCAACAGTCCACCGACACCGACCTCGAAGAAATCACCATCGTCGGCGACCTCAACGACGTCGACCTCGACGGCTGAAACAGCGAGCCGACACCGGCTCACCAACCAGTCCACTCCCACAACCAGCGGCCCGGTGCACCAAGCACCGGGCCACCGGCCAGATTCAGGCTCGAACGACAACCGCGCTGTCCTCGGGCGGACCCTTCGCTGGTCAGGCTCTTGACAACAGGGCACACAGGTGGCGCGCCAGATCGGTCGTGGTGACGATTCCGGCGAGTGACCCGTCGGCGGCCAGCACCACCACCGAGTGCAACGCCCCATCAGACAACATCGTGGCCACGTCGAGCACGGTCCCGGCTACGGTCACCGTCTTCAGGTCGGCAGTCATGGCATCGTCGATGGTGAACTGATGATCGATGTAGGCACTCAGCGCCTGGTCATCGGCGGCGCCGTCCACGTCGTAGACCAACCGAAGGATGTCCGATGTGGCCAACATCGCCACCGGCGCCTCGCCGTCGGTCACCACAAGATGGTGAAACGGGGCATCGCGAAGAAGATGGTAGGCCTCCGAGATCGGCTTTGACCGTTCGATAGTGGTGGGCTCGTCGGTCATGATCGCGGTGATGGCCGTGTCACGAATCGTCATACCCCTGACACTAGGAGGCCGAGCGGATAAGGAGCCAGCGTGTCCGGGTCCTCAGGGCCGGACGCGGGTCGGTGCCACCAGAGCTTCGAGAAGATCGAAGCTGCTGAGTATCCCGATCACTTCTCGCTCGTCGGACACCACGAGATGATGGACCCGCTGGCTCAACATCATCTCGGCCGCCTCAGAGATGGTGGCGGCCGTGTCAATCAGGGTCGGACCGGGGCTCATGGCGCTCAAGACCATCTCGTCGTCGGTCCAGTCGTCGACCAGGTCGACGCTGGTCACGATGCCCAGTACGTCGTTGCCGTCCATGACGAGCACTGCGTGCAGGCCCGAGCTACGCAGCAGCTCTCGCGCTCTGCCCACTCGGTCGTGGGCCAGAACGGAGATGAGGTCCACCGTCATCAGATCGCCGACCATCTCCGGGGTATCGGTGCTGTCCTTCATGACGTCCATGAAAGCCCGACGGGCCCTGGTCGGGCAGGGCCATTGGTCACACCGGGTTCGTCGCCCGAGGGTGCGCGGGAATCGGGCAGGGCAGGTGCTCCTTGCCTATTGTCGCGGTGGCTAGATCGGGACCAGCGATCAGGAGAACCGCATGGACACCCCTTTCATCGTCGATGATCCAACTCGCCACACCTTCCGTGTGCATCGGCGGACCATGGTCGATCCCGACGTGCTCGCCGTGGAGCGCAACCAAATCTTTGACCGGACCTGGCTCTATCTCGGCCACGAGAGCGAGATCGCCGAATCCGGCGATTATCTGAGCCGGACGGTTGGGGGCCGAGCTTTGGTGCTGTGCCGCGACGATTCAGGGGCAGTGCGGGTCTGGCTCAACACCTGCACTCACCGGGGCGCCACGGTGTGTCGCGAGGCGAAGGGTCACGGCCGTTTCCTGACCTGCTTCTACCACGCCTGGTCCTTCGAGCTATCCGGCAAGCTGGCCAGCCTGCCCGACGCCGAAGCCTACGGTGACGGGTTTGACCAGCAGGCCCTCGCTCTCGTCTCTCCTCCGAAGGTGGACACCTATCGGGGTTTCGTCTTCGTCTCGTTCAACCCGTCGGTCGAGCCGCTCCTCGACCATCTGGCCGGGGCGGCAGAGTATCTCGATCTCGTGGTCGACCAGTCGGCGACGGACATGGTCATCCTGCCCGGGACTCAGGAGTATTCGATCAAGGCCAACTGGAAACTGCTCGTCGAGAACTCGATCGACGGGTACCACGCCATGTCCACCCATGCCACCTACATGGACTACCTGCTGACCGCGATGCGCACCGCGGCCGAGGCGACCGACCTCGGAACTGGTCACGCCGTGATCGAATATCGGGCGCCGTGGGCTCGCCCGGTGGCGAGCTGGGCACCGCCGCTCGATGTGTCGCTTCGCGAACCGATCGCGGCCCGCCGCGCCGAACTGGTCGATCTCTACGGTGAGCAGAGAGCCGGCCGCATGTGTGACACGAGCCGCAACCTGCTCATCTTCCCCAACCTGATCATCAACGACATCATGGCGGTGACCGTACGCGCCTTTGAGCCCATCCGGCCCGATCTGATGCATGTGCGGGCCTGGGAGCTCGCGCCGGCGGAAGAGGACGCGGCCCTCCACGAGGTCCGCCTCGACAACTTCTTGACCTTTCTCGGCCCCGGTGGCTTGGCCACCCCCGACGACATCGAAGCTCTCGAGTCGTGCCAGCGGGGTTTCTCGACCTGGCAGGAGATGCCATGGTCCGATATCTCGCGGGGTATGGCCCAGAAACGGCCCGGGATCACCGACGAGCTACAGATGCGCGTGTTCTGGCGGCGATGGAACGAGCTGGTCGGCCGCGAACCCGGCGAGGTGCCCGTGCCGTTGCGAGTGGTCGGCCAGCGATGAGCGCACCGTCGCGCCTGGCTCGGGCCGAGGCGGAGGACTTCTTGTACGCCGAGGCGGAATTGCTCGACGATTGGCACCTCGAGGAGTGGTTGGCGCTCTGCACCGACGACATCGTCTACGAGATCCCCGCGACCGGTCTTCCCGATGGGGTCGCGTCGAGCAGCCTGTTCCTGGTCCACGACGACCGCTTCATGCTCGAGTCCCGGGTGAAGCGGTTGCTGTCGCGCAACGCGCATGCCGAAAACCCGAGATCGCGCACCCGTCGGCTCATTTCCAACGTGCGGTTGGGGGAGTCTCCTCGTTCGAACGGTCAACCTGATCTCGCAGAGGGCGAGGTGGCGCTACGAGCCTCGTTTCATGTCGTACGGTTCCGCGATGACGAGATGCACCAGTACGTCGGCACGTACACCTACCGCCTTCGGTTGAGTGATGACGGCCCGCGCATCGTCTATCGGCGGGCCACCCTCGACGCCGACTCGCTGCGCCATGGTGGCGGCAAAATATCCATCCTGCTCTAGCCAGGTTGGCGCGGCCCTCAGCGCTTCGTCAGTTCTTCGCCGAGTGGTTCCACATCCCGGGCCGAGTAGGGCCCGCGCATCGAGAAGATGATCTGGTCGACGCCGACCGCAGCGAGCGTCGCAGCCTGATCGGCCAGTTTCGACGGGTCCGCTCCGGCCTCCCAGGCAACGTGAGCGGTGCGGCCGATTTCGGACTGGTCTCGACCGATCCGTTCGCAATGACCGATGAGGATCTCGTTTTTGGCCTGCCAGTCCTCGACGACGCCGAAGCCGCCGTCCCAACGCTGAGCCCATTTGGCCACGATGGCCAGGGTTCGCTTGGGGCCGCTGCCCCCGATGAGCAGAGGGGGATGAGGTGTCTGAACGGGTTTGGGCTCGCAGCGGGCGTCGGTGATCTGGAAGTACTCGCCGGAGAAGTTGCGTATTCGGTCATGGTCTCACCTCATGTCGATCATGGTGAAGCGGGTCATCGGTCCACATAGGCGGTGAACACGCAGGAGATCTTGGCTTTGCCGGCCATGGGGATTTCCAGGTTGTGCCGGGCCGGGCGGGAGGTTTCGTCAGGGAAGCGCTCGACCCAAGGTCCGTTCAGCGCGGGGCGCGAGGCCGCGGCGTCGGCCACGAAGAACATGATCTTCACCATGTCATCCCAGCCGGCGCCGGCGTCGGCCAGCATGCCTTCCATGTGGGTGAACAGGTTCTCGATCTGTTCGGACAAGGTGTCGGGCACTTGGCGCCCGCCAGGACTGGTCGGGGGAATAATGCTGGACTCGATGAGCGGCCCTATGCGACACGCACCCGGAATGGGGTTGGCGTGGGAGAACGTCTCGGTCTCAATGGATCGTCGGGTCATGGCTATTGCTCCCGGTCTCGGGCGGCTTTCCACGCTTCGTATTCGGGCATTCGTTCATCGGAGACAGGGAACACCCCGATCGAGCTCTCCCCGGCGTTCACGCGCTCGAGCGCCCATGTCTCCCGGAGTTCAATCTCCGCGGCCTTCTCGGCCACCTCTTCGACGAGGGCTGCGGGCACGACCATGGCTCCCTCGGCATCGCCGACGATGATGTCGCCCGGCATCACCAGGACCTCGGCACACGTCACCGGCACGTTGGTCTCCAAGGGGAGATGACGGCGCGAGAGAGTAGCGGCGTGAGCCGCCTGTCGGTAGACCGGCCAATCGATCTCGGATACCCCTGGGTCATCGCGCAGAGCGCCGTCGGTCACCAGACCGGTCGCGCCGCGCCGCATGGCACGGGTGGCGAAGATGTCACCGCAGGTTCCGGCGTCGGGCTTGTAGCGGGCCTCGATCACGATCACCTCGTCGGGTCCGACCCCTTCGATCGCCCGGCGTTGGGCGTTGACCCCGCCTCCGAGCTCGGCGCGAAGGTCCTCGCGCATGGGCACGTACCGCAAGGTGAGGGCGTAGCCGAGCATCCGTTTCTGGGGGTTGGTGGGTTTCAGACCGGAGAAGAACGTGGAACGGATGCCCTTTTGCTGGAGCACCATCGTCAGCGTCGCGGTCGCCACCCCGTTGAGCTGCTCTTTGAGCTTTGGGGTCAACTTCACCGGGTGGGGCGCCATGCCCCCGCTATCAGCCTCGCTCATGACCTCTCCCCTGTCGCATACCAGATTGTCGGCGACACTATCCTGCGAGCCGCCCTCTCGACCGCCTCGGGCCTCAAACCCCCCGCCCGCGAAGCAAGGCTGCCCAAACAACAAATCCCGTAAGGGGCGAGCTGCAAGGCCTCCAGCCCACCAGCACCACCAACACCAACAGCAGGCCCCCCAACGGACCAGCCCCCGCGAAGCAAGGCTG
>Ga0316192_10004465_pt1 | contig 10161 bp, 6 predicted proteins | sample MerIslwburrow_MG_FD_204931 | JGI IMG/M metagenome (GOLD analysis project Ga0316192, IMG submission 204931) | Coastal sediment microbial communities from Maine, United States - Merrow Island worm burrow | ecosystem: Environmental > Aquatic > Marine > Coastal > Sediment | place: USA: Maine...
TGGGAGAAGAGCTATGCCTTTCGGGACAACTTGCCCGATGGCGATGTTGGTGACTGGCTCACGCAGCGGGAACACTTCTGGCAAACCATAGAAGATGAGCCTTTTACCGATCTACCGATTGACGGCGAATATTACGACCCCTTTGACAACGAGGCAGTGAATGCGTCGCTAAATCCGTACGGACTGGTTTACAGTGGTGGACTTGGCAACAAGTGCACCCCACATTTTTTTCTGGGCAAACTGGGGCATCGGGAAAGACAATCGGACTTTACAGTTCTCGTGTCGGAAAACGAGTATGCCCGGGATTTGACAGCCCCCCCGGCAATGGCACTGGGTGACACGATCTTTATCCGACGTGAATCGCTTCGGCGGATGATCTGGGAAAAGATCGAGGAGTGGCAGTGGAACAAACTAGAAAACGCTATGAGTCGTGCTATGCAAGGCTTCAACTTCGAAGATAACGCCGAGGCCGCACTTGATGATATAACCGATACGGTAATCGACTCAGTACTGTTGCATGAAAAGGGCGAGGTGCTTGCGGCAAAGCAACTGGGGCCGGAATGGGAGCAAATGCTCGTAGGTCTGCCGCGGTCGAAAACTGAAATCATGATCCGCGCCGTGCGTGATCACCTGGCCGACTCGCTGACAACGCTTCCCGGTTTGGTCGATAAAGGACAAGATGCGTCATTGCATTTCTATTTTGCGAATCTCCCGAATATGCACAAAAACCTTTTCCCTGCACTTATTCAGGCCTATGAATCCTGGGTGATACGAGGCAAACGCGAAGTAATCAAGGAACTGGTACCGGCGAGTAAGACCCACTGGGAAAGGCTATCCCAGCAGATACTCGATATTTATCGAAAGAACCCTGACGACTATGCCAATCGACTGCAGACCCTGATAGAAAATAATAAATTCTAGAATCCCGGAGAGAGGATTTGCCGGGCCGACACTGGCGATAAGTGAGCCAACGGGATAAGTTGAATTGATTTGATTTTCTAACCGGACGTCTGCTTACAGGCGTTTGCAGCTGCCTAACAGGCGCCTTTCAGCATCTCCTGTGGAGAAAATAGCCCCTCAAAACCAGAATATCAGGGACGAGGAAAGCCACTCCGACTTGAAACGTCAATGGCGGCATTACCTGTTACCCCCCCTCGGCAGCTTTCGCCTTTTCACGATTCTTCTTGCGCCGTTCTTTGCGATGTTCCTCTTTTTCGCGCCTGCTTATCCTGCCATCATTATTAGTGTCAGCAGAATCATCACCCGCAATCGGCTGCGTTACCAGTTCGGGTTCCGACTCCTCCTCTGGTTTAATCTCAGGCGGGGATTCGGCTGGTGGCGGTGGTGGTGTTTCGAATGAATCGCCCAAATTAGGTTTGCTTACTTCAACTTCCCTACTGCCCTGGGTCGGTTTATCACTGAAAACAACGTTACCCTCGGCATCGTAGGATTTGTACACCTGGGCGAAGGCAACACCGTTCAAGCTCAGCAGCCCGCAACAAAGCAGCGAGCAAAACAGGTTCTTTATGAGTAAGTAACGTCGCACCCGTGTATTCTATGCGGATAAGCGAATATCAAAAAGTTATTTCGCTCCCTTTTCGGTTTCAGAGCGACAGTTAACTTAATTCACTGCTGATACAAGATAAGTTAACTGTCACCCTGACTACCCTAAGTTAACTGTCACCCTGACTACCCGAATATCTGTAAACGAAAGTAATGGTCGAGCCATTTTAGCTGCTACACATGCAGGTCCGATCCTGGCCGAAGATCTCCCCTGATAAAAGTTTGCCAGCGCCTGCTCTGGAGAAATTGCTCAGTTTTAACGACACTAGACCCATTTGACTTGATATGGTTTGTCGACTGATGTCTCCGAATTACCCTGCTGTCGGAAGGTTAAATAGAGGTTGCACCATGGGTTGTTGTCTGGATTGACTTTTACTTAAAACTTCATAAAATGCTTTATGAATTGAATATAACTTGTTAAATTTAAATAACTTATTCTTTCAATTTCATTGCATAGATGGGGAGGTTCTCGGAATTGTCTTATGCCAGCGATATGCTTGATCGGCGCGCTTCTACGCATGATCAGCGCCTCCCCGGAGACCGGCGCTCGGTCGTTTTACCCAATCTATCCGATAAATCTCGTCGCATCACGGTGACAGATCGCCGTAGCAGGTTTGTCGATCGGCGAATGCAACAACGCGGGTCCAGGTAGATGAATAAGCGACAAGTACCCCTGGGGCGTGGCTGGTTACGGCGATATCTTCGAGACCGCCTGAAGATGACCATACCATTGAGTGCCGACGACGATGAATGGCAGCGCATCTGCGATGAAATCCCGGCCAAGGACTGGATACGGGTAAAGAACGCATGGCTTCAGCATCAACAAAACGACGCGCCGCGCTACATGCAGTATATCCATGCCGCCAACGAAGAAAGCAAGCGGTTGGGGTTCTTCTGGAAGCGATTGATTGCTCAAGATTTTGTCACTGAAGAAGACGCTTTACTACTTGCCGAGAATTTCTTCCAGGGGTTAAGCGGGTATAGTGACGAGATGGCGAAAGACATGATCCGAAAAATCTTGAGCGGAGTCGCTGATCGGTACAGAACTGAAGCAACCATGACCCCCGGTAACCTGAACACAGTTGATGCGGAGATTTAAGGTTATAGAGGTGTGTGCTGGCCAGGTATTAGTTGCGCATTCCGCGACCCGCAAAATCTGAATCCTGTATCCCAGCTGCAAATAGTACGATGACGAATGTTTCGAGCACAAACCTTAACCCAGGCACTCTGAATTCAACACCATGAAGCAACGATCCTGCAGCCTCGATCGTCATCTATTCAAGATTTCCGTGGATAAATGACCTGAGCCCATCGACATAAGTCGAGCCACTGACCATAAATCCATCATTATGGCCACCGCGCATCTCCAAAAACTGTTTGGGTTCGGATGCGGCATCGAAAATTTCACGACCTTCATCGAAAGGAATGATGTCATCGCTCCGGCTGTGTGCAACCAGCACCGGACAGGCAATACTTTTTACATAATTTTTCGTGTCATATTTGAAATAAGTTAGCCAACTTACCGGCAAAAATGGATAAATTCGTTTTGCCATGGATGGTACCGAGCTAAAGCCGGATTCTATAATGAGTGCGGCCGGGGTGTGCTTGCTAGCCAGCCAGCTGGCAATTGATGCGCCTAACGATCGACCAAAGATGATGATCTGTTTTGCATCTAACCCCCGGGTCCCGGTCAGGTAATCCCATGCGGCCACGGCATCGCGGTAAGTTCCCTGTTCCGAGACTTTACCCTCGCTTTGCCCATAACCACGATAATCAATAATAAAAACGTTGAGCTCGAGTCGATGAAAGGTATCAATGGACTCCAGGCGGTGCGATATGTTGCCAGCATTGCCATGAAAAAAAAGTACCGTCCCTTTTGCGGCATGGTTCGGAATGAACCAGCCATGCAAACTAATATTATCCCCGGTTACAAATTGTACATCTTGATATTTGAGGCCGATGTGTTCTGGTGTCGCGACCAGGTTCCGTCCGGGCATATTCGGGTAGTAAATCAGGCTCGACTGCCGGTAATAAACGAAGGCGACCATTACGGCATAAAGGCAAACGCCTAAAATCAACAGCCTCCAGATACCCTTCATATCAATAGTTATTCATCCGCATGCACTAATAATAGTAGCCGGGAAAGCCGCCGCATAGATGAAAGGATTCATAAATTTGATAGCTGCGTCCGCTCATTGATCACCCCTTCGATGGAAAACTGTGTTTTACTATCCCGCGAGGGTTTTTAGACGGCCTTGGCAGTTTGTCGCCTCTGACATCTATAGTTAAAATATCAGCTTTCGAGATGCAGACTTGAAAAATCCCGTTCAGATAGCAATTACCAGTAACACCACTGAGGTGGTAACGGAAAATATCCAGGATAAAACAGTGCAATACAAGCAAACGGCGGTGCGATTTTTTGCGACCATACTCTGGACATGGGTAGCTGCTTCCAATGCGGCGGCAACCGGTGTCACTAGTCCGAATTTAAAGCAAGTAGACAGGTACTTTGAGATCACCGCCCGGGCGAGCAACCTGTTTGGCGGACATGGCGCGTACTCGATGACTATCGATATCATACCCGGTGATCCAGAGAATATTGTCCGCGCCAGTTCCGGGCGCGTTATCCCGGTCGCGATTCTCGGATCAAGCGACCTCAATGTAACCGAGATCAATCCGCGCACCATCAGGCTAAACGGTGTCGATGTCATGCTGGTTGGCAAGTCTGACAAAAGTCTATGCCGCCAGACAGACGTTAACGACGATGGCTACGAAGACCTCGTATGCGATGTGCGCACCACGGGCTTCAAGGTCGGCGAAGGCGAATTCAGGATTATCCTCAAGGCATCAACCTACAATGGCGAATCGTTAACCGGCGAAGATCGAATCAAGGTTGTGCGCAATTAGGGAAATTGATATCCCATCTGCGTTTTAGCTCTTTGACCGAAACCTCCTCGCGCCCTGTTTTCTGCTCCTGAGCAGCCATTCAGACGAGAGAAATAGCCGAACTACGCGATGCCCGGGTTGCCGGATACGCCCTTAAGGATGGGGGTGTTCATTTTCTTGATGCTTGCGCTGTCCTCGCGGCGCAGATAGTCCGCGACCACATCCCAGATCGGCGCGCCCGGCGACTGCGAGCCCACCGTAGCCCAACCGGCCACCTTGTATTTCTTCGCCGCATCGATACGAGTGCCGTCATCGAGTTGCATGTCGGCGATTCGCGCGCCCGCCTGTGCCTGCGGTTCGATGGAGTAATCGAGTCCCCCGAGTCGCACCATGTCTCCACCCTGCTGGTAGTAAGGGTCCTGGTTGAACAGGTTGTCGGCGACGTCTTCGAGAATCAGCTTCAGGTCTTCGCCACTCATTTCGCGGACATAGGTCTCGGGATAGGTAATGCAGGTTTGATCCATGACATGCTCCATCGTGATCGCCTGGCCCGATAGTACCGTGGTTCCCCAGCGGAAGCCGGGTGACAACGCTATCTGCGCGTCGCCCTCGGTGCGCAAGGCATCGCATATTACCTGGTCGAAGGTGCCGTTGAAATTACCGCGTCGAAACAGCACATCCTCCGCAACCGCCAGTTCTTCCTTCAGTTTGGGCAGATAGGGTTTACGCGCACCATCGATGTAGGCCGCCATTTCAGCATCCGCATCAAGCAGGTTGGAGAATACCGGTAGCAGCCGATATCGAAAATCACGCAGCTTCTTGCCCTTGTAATCCATATCCATGACGCCGAGAAACTTGCCATTGGATCCGGCATTAGTGACCAGCGTCTTGCCACCTGGGTTGGACACCGGAACCGCTCCCGGCACGCCATCATGGGTATGACCGCCAAAAATTGCATCGATTCCGCTGACTCGCGACGCCATCTTCAGGTCGACGTCCATACCGTTGTGCGAAAGCAGAATCAATCCGTCAGGACTTTCCTCGTCGCGCGCCTGATCGACGATTTCCTGCATGTCATCCTCGTTGATACCAAAGGTCCAGTCGGGGATAAAGCGCTGTGGGTTTGCGATCGGGGTATACGGAAATGACTGCCCAACCACGGCAATCCGCAGATCGCCCATTTCACGAATCGTGTAAGGTTTGAACACATGCCCGGTGTCTTCGTTGAAATCACCCAGATCGGCAAGTTCGTAATCGAACAATGCGTCCTCTTTGACCTTGCAATTCTGACTGACAAATTCACCCTTGAACATTTCTGCATTGCCCAGAACTTCAGCGGCAAGATAGGTGAACTCCCAGTGCCCGGTCATGACATCGACGCCAAGCAGGTTGCAGGCTTCCACCATATCGCGGCCCCGCGTCCAGTAAGCCGTTCCCGACCCCTGCCAGGTATCACCGCCATCGAGCAGCAGCGAACGTCCCTGTGCATACTCGGCACGTAATTTTTTGACCAGGGTTGCCAGATGAGCAAATCCACCGACTTTGCCGTACATCCGTGCTGCCTGTTCAAAATTCAGGTAGGTGTAGGCGTGTTCTTCGATGCCGCCACCCGGGATACCAAATTGATTCAATAAATGGGTCCCCACCAGGTGTGGCGCCTTGCCGAAAGCGTCGCCAAATCCCAGGTTGACGCTGGGTTCACGAAAATAAATCGGGTTTAGCTGCGCATGGCAGTCGGTAAAATGTAAGATCCGCGCATTGCCGAAGGCCGGCATGTCATAAAGCTTTGAGCCGTCGCTGCCTGCCGAGAATCCTGCACGCGGGAAAATACCTGCGGCGCCCGCCAGGCCCATCAGTCGGATAAACTCTCTTCGGTTCAGGTTCATAAGCGCCCTCCTCGGGCAAACATTTCATTCAGTTCGATTAAGTTTTCAACCACCAGGTCCGGATGGGAGTCACGAATATCATTGCCGTGGTTATACCCATAGGGCACACAGACAACGTCAAATCCAGCCGCGCGTGCCGCCTGCACATCATTACTGGAATCACCCACCATCAGGCACTGGCCGTAATCGACCGCAAAATGATCCGCGGCATAATGCAAGGGCATTGGGTCGGGCTTCTTCCGGGCAGTGGTATCGCCGGCCACAACCAGGCCAAAATACTCGCTGAGCCCCATGGCTGCGATCAACCCGGAAGTGAACGGTTCCGGTTTATTGGTAACGCAGGCCAGATGCAGATCGAGTCCAGCGAGGTATTTTAATGTCTCGATGACCCCGGGGTAAAGCACGCTGTGATCGCTCGCATGTTCGGCGTAGAGCCTTTTAAAGATCTCCACACCAGCGTTATACAGGGCCTCGTCAGGCTCGGCCTCCATGTCACTGGTCAACACGCGCTTAACGAAACGCTCGAGCCCGTTACCGACCCAGCTCCGTGCCGCCTGCGGGTCATGCAGTGGCATTTCGAGACTGCGCAGCATTTCATTACCACACCAGGCCAGGTCACCAACACTATCGACCAGGGTGCCATCCAGATCGAACAGGACAAGCTTGATTCGATCAAAAGCAATTTTACGGCTCATTGCAGGTATTTCGGGCTGGATTTCAGGATTCGGCATATTCATGGATAACACCTGAATACGAGCAACGACAGAATAACAATATTTTCCGGTGTCTCGGAGCAGAAAGCGAAATTGGCAAGATTACTGATTTTCTCATATGTCGGCACTACGTATCGGTTATTCGAATTATTTTGACATTTGCTAACGCTCAAAACTATCAAATCATTGCATCCAATGTAATAACCAAATAGCGATATGTACTTTTACTACTAAAAACTATGTCGTCAGTACTGAAAAAACCTTCGGCAGGCGCTCTGGCAGGCGTTCGATATTATCCACGATAGAGTAGTTATTGGGGCCAAAAATCCGTGATACGTAGTTATCTGCCTGCGGATCGAGGGTCAGGCAATAGGTATGTATCCCCTGCGCGGCGAGTTCATCGACCGCCTGCTTGCTGTCCTGACGCAAGTACTGCGGATCGCGTTCATCGATGTCGGCCGGTTCGCCATCGGTAATCAGCAAAATAAGACGTTTGCGACTGGCCTGTTGCCCGAGATGCCAGCCGGCGTGGCGTAATGCCGCTCCCATGCGCGTCGATAACCCACCCTGCATACCCGCCAGTCTGGATTTTGCGGCCTCGCCGTAAGATTCATCGAAGTCCTTGAAACGATAATACTGCACATCGTGGCGACCATCGGAAGCAAAGCCGTGCACCGCGAAATCGTCGCCGATCGAATCGACTGCCCAGGCAAGCAATCCGGTGGCCTCGCGGGTCAGGTCCAGAATGCTGGGTTGATCCAGATAACCCTCGTCCTGCTCGTTCAAATCGCCGACACGATCATTGGTCGATGCGGACAAATCCATCAGCACTACCATCGACAAATCGCGCACATGGCGCGTAATGCGGATGTTCACCCGCGGATCAGGCATGACGCCACGGCGAATATCGATCATCGCCCGCACCGCCGCATCGATATCGAGTTCGTCACCATCTTCAAAACCGCGTTTACGCACAACGCCCTGCGGTTGCAGCGCATCAATCAAGTGCTTGATGCGGCTGGCGAGCGGTTTATGCTTTTGCAGAATCAGATCCATCGTCTCGGCATCTGCGCTGCGCTGACGGCGTTCGACCACCGTGGTCCATTCCGGCCGGGCCAGTTGTAGCTGATAGTCCCACTCATCGTAATGAAAGGGTTCCGATAGCGGCTCTACTCCCTCCGCTGCGTTATAACTGACGCCCTGATCTTCGTAAGGAAATAATTCGGTGGGCAGTACCCACACCTCCTGTGGGCTGCCATCTTCGAGCTCCGAGTCGATCTCGTTGACCATTTCCATCAAGCTGACCCGCTTACGCAGCGTGGGCTGTCGCCAGGGCAACTGGTCAAACTCGCTAGCCGAGAACCTGTTCTCATCGAAAGCCCACAGGTAACGGTTATCATCACGGTATTGAATCGGCAAATCCTGCAGGATACGGATGCCCGGCATCGTATCCGACTGACAAATCAGCTCGTGGCATTTGAGGCCGTACTCGCGCACCGTCGATACATTCTCTGGATCCCGCTCGAGCTCAGCCCTGAATCCAGCCGTTATTTGTCGAATCCAGCTCGCCTCATCCTGGCACCCTGAATCGAGTAGCGATCGACCGATGCGCAACATTTGCAGCACGATCTTGTGGTAATCCGCTTCATCGTCATCGAGGGCATACTCGAAAAATCTGAGCCACAGGCGTCGCAATCCTGGAAATCGCTGGTAAGCGAGATATTCAATTCGCGCATCTTCGAAAAGATCAATGAAACATTGTTGTGCCGGGGTCAATCCAGCGTCGGATATGGCCTGTCTGGTGAATTCAATATGAGCAGCCGCGTGGGCCGCGGCGGCCCGGTAGATATCGATACCGTCGATATCGCGATAGCGATCGAAAGCATCCGGCAGGTGCAGCAGATAGTCTTCGATATAAGGTCTACTGCCCTCGCGGGTTTCATAGTCTCCCGAAGTCGGGCGCATGAAAAACGTCCTGCCCCAGAGCGCGCGCAGGTAAAAATTTAATTTGCGATGATTGTCTACAAACAAGGTGCCGCGCCGCTCACGTTGCAACATCGATTTAGAGGTTTCCGTGGCCAGGCCGAAGTAGCTGCTTTGGCCGTCATAGTCACGCTGATAGGCTTGCGCGCCCCACATTGCCCAACGCCGCAGCCCTCCCAGGGTCAGCTTCGCAAGCAATTCTCCCAGTGAATCCATCATCGGCCTTAAACCGCGCGGCGCCTTTGCTGACAGCTGGTGCAATAACTTGAGATACCCGCGTACCAACTCGGCGTCGCCCAGGCGCGTAGCGGTGAGTGGCAGGTTGGCCAGAATCAGCGTTATCACGGCGCCTGACGTCAACGAAGCCAGTTTCATAATCGCCTCGATGACATCGGGCACTATGTCTTCGCCAACTTCCCGCGCCACTACCGGCATTTCCTGGACATAGGTCAGTACCAGGTCCTGACCCTTGCCCAGAGTGCACATGGACTTAATACCTACCAGGTAATTTTCCAGGCCCTGCGGTGACATGAAACGCTGCGCTTCGAGGTAAGAGGCTTCGACCAGGTCCCCGTGCTTGATATCGTCAGCGTCGATGCATTGCAGATATTCGGCGAGTTCGGCATGCACGTGACTTACCGGTCATTCCCGCGCAAGCGGGAATCTCCCAAGGATGGCAAGATCCCCGCTTGCGCGGGGATGACGCGAAATTTTCATCAGAAGTAAGTATCCACCGCGGCGTAAAGCGTGTCGCGCATATCGGGATCGTCAGTTAACGGGGTGACCAGGGCCATGCGACAGGCGGCGCTTGCCGCAACGCCCTGCGCCATCAATTGCGCCGCATAAATCAGTAATCGTGTCGACATGCCTTCATCGAGACCATGTCCCTTGAGGTTTCTCGAACTGGCGCCGACCTGCACCAGTTTAGTCGCGGTTTCAACATCGACACCGCCTTCGTGTGCGACGATTTCAGTCTCGATATCAGCCTGCGGATAATCGAAATCGATACCGCCAAAACGTTGCTTGGTAGACTGTTTCAGATCCTTCATCAGCGACTGGTAGCCTGGATTATATGAAATCACGATTTGAAAATCGTCATGCGCCTTGACCAGTTCGCCTTTCTTCTCCAG
>Ga0316192_10004466_pt1 | contig 10161 bp, 6 predicted proteins | sample MerIslwburrow_MG_FD_204931 | JGI IMG/M metagenome (GOLD analysis project Ga0316192, IMG submission 204931) | Coastal sediment microbial communities from Maine, United States - Merrow Island worm burrow | ecosystem: Environmental > Aquatic > Marine > Coastal > Sediment | place: USA: Maine...
TTCACGAAACCGAGCTGGATCTCGGACCGGGGCGCACCGTCGACTACGAAACCCCTCTTCCCCCCGGAGATCGGATCGAGGCCTTCCTCGTCGGGGAAGACGTGCTCGCCGCCGACGACCACGCCTTTGCCGTCGCCCCTCAGCGTCGTGCGCTGCGCGTGGCCCACGTCGGGGATTCGAACCCGTTCCTGGAGCGTCTGTTCACCGTTCTCGAGCCCTCCGGGGTGGAGGTGATCGACGTTGCGTCGGGGCGCGAGGTCGACCCGAATGTCGACATGGTCATCTATGACCAGGTCACCGTGCCCGACGAGCTGGTCGCCCCAACCCTCGCCATCGCACCGCCGGGGGGGATGAGATCGGTGAGGGTGACGGGCACGGTCGACAACCCCTCGGTCGTGTTGGTCGAGGGGTCGGACACGCTCGTGATCGACCTCGATCTCTCCGAGGTGTTCATCACCGAGGCCCAGGAGCTCGAACCGGTTGGCGCGGTCACCGTGATCGGCTCGGAGACGACCCCTCTGCTCGTGCGCGGCACCGAGAACGGACACCGGTTCGCCTATCTCGGGTTCGCGGTCGAACAAAGCGATCTCCCGTTGCAGATCGCCTTTCCCATCCTCGTCGATCGACTCATCACCGAGCTGAGCGGGGCCACCCAACCGCCGGCCAACCTCCCGGCCGGGCGGGCCCTTCCCCTCGACGCGGGGGTCACCACCCAGGTGCGGATGCCCGGCGGGGCCATATTGGAGGTCCCGGCCGGGGCGCCGGCGCCGGTCGCGGATCGCACCGGCTTCTGGGAGCTGGACGTCGAGGGCCGCTCCACCCAGCTCGTAGCGGTGAACGCCCCGGTGCGCGAGTCGACGGTCAATCCGGAGCTCAGCCTCCCGACCGAACTGCGACGCCAGGTGGACGGGGAGCGGCCCCCCGCCGGAGAGCGTTCGATCACCGTATGGTTCGTGGTCCCCATCCTGGCCCTGATCGGGGTCGAGTGGCTGTTGAGTCGACGTCGGCGCGGGGTCGGAAACCGCCAGTGGCGGTGGGCGAACCTGGCTCGGGTCGGCGCGGTCGTCGCCCTGGCGGGCTCCTTGTTCGGTTTGGCGATCACCCGACCGGCCAACAGGGTCGCGACCGTCTTCTTGATCGACGGCTCGGACTCGCTCGGCCGGGCCGGGCAGATCGAGGCGGTCGGATGGGTCCGCGAAGCGCTGGCCGACCGGCCGGGCTCGGGCGCCGCGGGCGTGGTGCTGTTCGGCGGTGATGCCCGCCTGGAACAGACCGTCCGAAAGGACGTGACGCTCGGCGAGCCCGCAGTGCAGTTCGACAGCACCCGGACCGATATCGCCACCGCGCTCCGGCTGGGAGGCGCGGTCCTCCCCAGTGACGCCCGCCGCCGCATCGTGCTCGTGTCCGACGGCCGCGCCACCCAGGGCGATGAACTGGCCGAAGCCCGGCGGCTCCGACTGGCCGGCATCGAGGTCGACGTCCATACCGTGACCGGCCGGCAAGGCGCGGACGTAGCCCTCGCTCGGATCGATGTCCCCGGCAGTAGCCGGGCGGGTGAGACGGTCACCGTCGAGGCGACGGTGTCCTCCACCGAGGCCACCATGGCCACGGTCGCGCTGTACGCGGATGACAAGCTCGTCGACGAGCAATTCGCCTCCCTCTCAGTGGGGACGAGCACCCTCTCGTTCGATCATGTCCCCTCATCGAGCGGTGTCGTCCGCTACCGCGTCGAGGTCGACGCGTCGACCGACGCGATCGCCGAGAACGACACCGCGTTCGCGGCGGTGCGCGTCGACGGCGACGCCAGGATCCTGGTCGCCGAAGGCGCGGCGGGTGAAGGGGAGACCATCGCCCGGGCGCTGGCCGCGTCGGGTGTCGTCGTCGAGGTCGCCGACGCCACCCAGCTCCAGCCGATCGACAAGCTCACCACCTTCGAGGCCACGGTGCTGGTGAACGTGGACCGACGCCAGCTCGCCGACGAGCAGGTCGCGGCGCTCGCCGCCGCGACCCGAGACCTGGGCCACGGGCTGGTCGTCGTCGGCGGCACCACCTCCTATGGCCCCGGCGGCTATCTCGGCAGCGACCTCGAGGCGCTTCTGCCGCTCATCAGCGAGATCACCGATCCCCTCCGGCGCCAATCCGTCGCCGAGGTGCTGGCCATCGACACCAGCGGTTCGATGGGCGCCTGTCACTGTAATGAGGGCGCGAACGGGCTTGGCGGCGGGAACCGGATCGACGGCGGCATCAACAAGACCGACATCTCCCGCTCGTCCGCCGCTCGCACCATCGCCGCGCTGGGCGACAACGACGAGGTGGGCGTGCTCGCGTTCGATACCGAGGAACGCTGGGTGATCGATCTCCAGAAGCTCCCGGCCGAGGAACTGGTCAACGAAGGCCTTCGGTCCCTGTCCCCCGACGGTGAAACCGACATCAGCGACACGCTCGAGGTGGCGGCCACCGCGCTGCGGCAAAGCAATGCCAACCTCAAACACATCATCGTGTTCACCGATGGCTTCGTCGTGGAGGGCGCCATGGCTCAGGCTGTCCGCGACGCCGAGCGTCTGGCGGCGGAAGGCATCACCGTGTCGGTGATCGCTACCGGCGAAACCGTGGCCACCGACCAGCTCGAGGCGATCGCCGACGCCGGACGAGGCCGGTTCTTCCCGGGGACCGACCTCCAGCGGGTGCCCCAGATCATCGTCGATGAGGCGGTGGCAGCCTCACGAGAGTTCATCGTCGAGGGCCGCTTCCAGCCCCAGATCACCGGGCGAGCTCCCGCGGTGGACAACCTGGACTCGACACCACCGTTACTCGGATATGTCGCATCCACCGAAAAGCCGACCGCGCGGGTGTTGATGCGGGTCGGTGAGGAACGTGACCCCCTGCTCGCCACCTGGCAACTCGGGCTCGGTACGGCCACGGCCTGGACCAGTGACGCCGGAGACCAGTGGGGCCGGCTGTGGGCTGACTGGGACGGGTATGTGGATTTCTGGTCCGCGGTCGTGCGTGACACCTTCCCCGCCGGCGACAGCAGCGGGGCCGTGAAAGCGACCATCGAGGATGGGCTTATCAGCATCCGGGTCGATGGGGCCGAGGATTGGCCCGACGGCGCCGACGCCGTCGCCCGTGTCGCCAGTCCCGATCTCTCCGGAACCGAGGTTCGTCTCGAACGCCTCTCCGACACCTCGTTCGGCGCCGAGCTGGCCATCGACGACGCCGGCACCTACGCGGTCGGTGCCGTCGTGCGCGACACATCCACGGTGTTGCTCTCGGCCACCACCCTCGCCAATCAGTCCTATTCGGCGGAGTACCAACCGGGCGAGCCCGACGCCGCCCGACTGGCGCGTGTGTCAGACGCGACCGGCGGCAGGGGCGAGATCGAACCCGCGGCGGCGTTCGATGCTGATGGTCTGGACAGCGGCCGATCCCGTACCGACCTGGCCCAACCCCTCGTGCTGTTGGCCGCAGCGTTGTTCCTGGCTGCGGTGATACTCAGCCGGTTGCGACTCCGGCGACCACAACCCACCGGGCGGACCCCTCCCACCTCGAGCCGCCTCCGCGAGCCGCGGGTACCGGTGACCACGACCGGCACCAGCACGACCGGCACCGCCGGCAGTGCTGACGCGCCGGGGGCCGCCTCGCGACCCGGTCGTGGCTCGCCGCCATCGCCAGCGGTCACCCGCGACGACGGGCCTACCCGCGGGGGCCGCGCCCCGGACCCCGGACCGGACCTGCCGCCCGGCACTTCCGATACTGTGGCCCGACTCCTCAGGCGGAAGCGGGGGCTACCTGAAGATCCTCTTGCGCCGGGGAGTGAGCGCCCTGGGCCTCCGGCCCCACCCGACCGGACCGGCTGAAGTGCGCCGCCATCCAAGAACCCAGCCCGCCCACGACCATGGCCACCGCCCCCCACCAGATCCAGGCGACGAGCGGCCGAACCGAGACGTCGATGACCGCCCGACCGGTGTCGTCGGCACGAACCAACACGATCTGGACATCATCGCGATACCCGGATCGCAGCGCGGTCTCCGCCAGGATCCGGCCCCTCCGGGGGTAGGACACCAGCTCGGGATACAACGGTTCACCGTCCACCAGCACCTCGGCGCGAACCCTCGCGGTGTCGTCGGCCATCATGGTCGTGACCCCGACAAACTCGACCTCATGGCCGGCCAGCGTAAAGCGATCACCGGACTCGAGACTCCGTACCGTCTCCGAGGATGCCGTCGAACCGGCGACGCCGACGAGGAACAACGCGAACCCGAGGTGGGCCAACAGGTACAGGCCCCGCCGCGGCCGGTGTCGGAGATCGTCGACGGTCACCGCCACCAACCAGGCAGCCGCACCGACCAGTGCCCCAGTGGGCAGCACCGGCCATCCCGCCGCGAGGGCGGCGATGAACGCCACGGTGGCGGCGAGCACCCCGAACGTCGATCGCCACACGGCCGCCGCGGTATGGATGCGGCGGCGCCTACCGCGCACGGACGCGTACCCGGCACCGAGAGCCGCAACGAACGCGGCCGGTCCGGCGACGACGGTGTAGTAACTACCCCCGACCGATGCCTCTATGCCGCCGATCGAGGCGATGACCGGATACAGCGTCCCGATGAGGACCACGACCAGCACGACCGCCGCCAGAAACGGCGGCACGGCCAGGACCTCAGCGTCGGGTGAAAAGTCTCGGCCGGCCAGGCGGCCCCGGCCTGCCACCGACAGGTTCAACGCCAGCACGGCGCCGGCGATCACCAACCCCGCGATGACGGCCAGCGATCGGCCTATGGAGGGCACGTCGGCGAACGCGTGGACCGACGATGCCGCCCCCGACCGGGTCACAGCCGAGCCGATCATCACCATCGCGAACGGGGCCAGCGCCGCACGGGCGGTCAACCGGTCATCACCGCGCCGTGCGAGATGCAAGGCGGCCAGGCCTGCCAGCCAGGGCAGCAGCGAAGCGTTCTCGACGGGATCCCAGGCCCAATACCCGCCCCACCCCAACTCGACATACGCCCAGTTGGCACCGAGCGCGATTCCCGCGGTGAGGATCGCCCACGGCCACACGATCAGCCGACCGATGGCGGGCTCCAGCCGCTCCCCTCGCCTCCTCGTCAACCCGGCGACGCTCCAGGCGAACGACGGGACAAACCCGACCAGGCCGGCGTAGAGCACCGGTGGGTGGATCGCCATGGCGGGATGCTCGAGAATCGGCGTCAAGCCCCCACCGGACACCGCGGGCACGGCAAGCGTGGTGAACGGGTCGGCCAGCCAGAGCACGATCGCGGCGTGAGCCCCGACGAGCGCGGCGGAGACGGCGAGAGCGAGCGCCCGACGGTCGACCGAGCCCTGCGAGCGAATGCCCAGGATCGTGGCCACGGCCAGCATCGATGTCCACAACAACAGGGAGCCGTCCATGCCGCCCCAGATGCCGGCCACGCGGATGGGCCACGGGGTGTCGCGTCGGCTCTGATCCACGACATAGGTGATGGCAAAGTCCGAGACCCAGAACGCGTAGCCCAGCCTGATAACCGCCCCGACCAGCAGAGCGGTGGTCGCCACCATGGCGGCGCGCGCCCAAGCGAGGCTGCGGTCACCACCCCGGAGCGCGGCGTGTCCGGCCAGGGCGACGGCACCCAGGGCCGCCGCCGTGGCGACGGCCACCAGCGCGCTACCGTCGATCACGGGCTCGGTCCCATGGCCAGAATCTATCGGCCACTCTCGCCCTACCGGCCTCGCTATCGCTGACGGGATGAGCGGCCCCGGCTGGATGGTTCAGCTCGTGGCTGGTGTGACCGGTATCGTCCTGGCGTGGACGACAGCGGCGACACCCCTCGCGACCGTTTCATCACGGTCTATGGACGGAAGCCGGTGCTCGAAGCGCTGGCGTCGAGCGACCTGCAATTGGACAAGGTGGTCGTGGCCGATCGGGCCCGAGGCGAGACCATCAGCGACATCGTTTCGGCCGCGTCGGCCCGCGGCGTGCGCGTGGAGCGGGTATCGGAACGCCGGGTCGCGGCCATCGCGCGCAATAGTCGCCATCATCAGGGGGTCGTCGCCGATGTCATCGCGCCGGCGATGCGGTCCCTGACCCGCTTTCTCGACGAGCGGGTCGGAGGCCGCCGCCACGCGACGGCAGTGCTCGTGCTCGATCATGTCCATAACCCGGCAAACGTAGGCATGATCATCCGATCGGCGCTGGCGGCCGGCCTCGACGGCATCGTCATCCCCCGATCCGGCACCGCGGCGTTGGGGCCACTGGTCATCAAGGCCTCGGCCGGAACGGCGTTTCATGCGCCGATCCTCACCAACGATGACGCGGCCCACGCCTGCACTCTTCTCGCCGAAGACCGCTTCACGCTCGTTGGCCTCGACGCCGACGCCACCGACTCCCTGTTCGACGCCGATCTACCGGACCGGGTGGCTTTCGTGCTCGGCAACGAGACCGAGGGACTCACCCCCGAGGTCTCCGCCCAGCTCCACCAGACGGTGGCCATCCCGGTCACCGCGCCGGTCGAGTCGCTGAACGTAGCCTGCGCTGCGACCATTGTCGCCTACGCCATCGGCCACCCGACACGGCGGTAAACACTCAGGACGAAACCCTCGACTCAGGTCATTCGATCGGGGTTCCGTCGGGGCGGATATTGCCCTTTTCGCGATTGTTGGCCCGCGAGGCTTCGGCGCCGTTGGCGAGCAGTGTCGGACCGAATAGATGCCTGGTCCCGATGACATTGTCGACGATCTCGCTGCCGGTCACTCGGTCGCCGTTCAGGCGGAGGCTGAAGCCGAACCCGTCGACGAAGTTGCCCACGATGGACACATTGTCGATCGGTGCCGATTCGGACTGGATGAACACCGCGGCGTTGGCTGTCGACCCACCCTTGTCGACGGTCACGATCGTGTTGCGGGCAATGAGGACATCGGAGCCGCCCTGCATCTGAATCCCATCGTTGTGCAGGCCCGGTTTCTGGGCCAGGTCGTGGATGTAGTTGCCCACGATCCGGGCGCCGCCGCCGATCTTGATGCCGTCCGCGCAACCGGAGATGTCCGAGCCCTCAACCCGCTGAACCCCGGCCACGCCGGCGGCGGCGATCTTGGGGCCGTCGACACAGATGATCTCCACGTTCTTCACCGCAGCGCCCGGGAATCCTTCGCGGTTCCATACCCCGAACAGTTCGGTCGTGGCCCAGATCCGCGAGTTGGAGATGGTGACGTCGGGGGCGCCTATGACGATCATCCCGGCGATCTCAACCCCATCGATGTCGCGATCCACAATGAATTCGGTATCGGGCACCAGCTTTTTGAGCGGATAGCCGTCCGGTACACCCGAGTTCTTCGCATCGGGGAACTGCTGGGGCCGCGATCCTCCCGGCGACGGGACCGGTGGGATGAACACGGGGTCGATGACCGGCGGAACGGTGATCACGGGACCCGGTACCGCGTCCTCGCGATCCTCGCTGAACAGGAAGCCCGTCAGCTGCCGCGCCACGATGAACAACAACACGATCAACAGGCCCACCGCGACCAGGACGAGGCCGGCCCCTGCCGTTCGACCGAGGTCAGCCCACCCCCCGCTAAGTCGACCACCGCGCACGAACCCATGCTATGACGAGTGGTTAGGTTTGGGGAGGGCTCGCGTCGGGGGACAAGAGGTAGTGGGAGACCACCTCTACGTGGGCCGTGTTCGTGAATGAGTCCACCAGCACACTTTCTTGGTGGTGGTACCCGAGCTCGGACAGTCGAGCGGTGTCGCGGCCGAGCGAGCCGGCATCACAACTGATCAACACGAGCGAAGAAGCGCCGGTGGCGGCCAACCGCTCCGCCGCGCCGGAGGCCAGACCCTGGCGGGACGGATCGGCCACCACCACATCTCCGGCCGTGGGCTTCCACCGTTCGACCGCGCTACGCACGACCCGGACATCGAGATCGGCCAGGTTGACCCGGGCATCGGCGACCGAGCTGGCGGACCGTTCGATGGCGACGGTTCGCGCGCTCGGCACGGTCCCCGCGAACAGCCCGACACCGCAGTAGGCGTCGATCAGGGTCCCGTCGGAGGCTCGATCGCCGACCATGGCCTGGACGGTTTCCACCAATTGCTCGGTGGCCGCGGCTCGGCTCTGGAAAAAGGACTGGGCCGAGATGCGCCAGCGTCGTCCGAGCAGCTCGTCGTGGTACCAGGCACGGTGACCGCCCTTGAGCTCATCGGCACCCACGACCGTCACATCGTCGGGTACCACCACCCCGCGGGCGCTGGGCTCGGCGAGCACCAGCCGTTCACCCGTGGCGGCCCCCACCCGGATCGTCACCTCGGTGGCGTCTCCGAATCGGCCCTCGACCAGGAGCTCCTCGACCAGGGGATGAGCGACAAGACAGGAGTCGACCGTGACCACGTCATGGGATCGGGCACGACGAAACCCGGCGCGCCCCTGAACGACCGCGGCTCGAACCGTGGTCCGGAAGTCCCGATCGGCCAGCATCGGAGCCGCCACCACGTTAGGGGTCTCCACCCGACCGGCCCGCTGAAGAACCTCGGCGACGAGGCCGACCTTGAGCTCGACCTGACGCGCCGGCAACACATGGGCCATGTCACAGCCACCACAGTGGCCGGCGTGGGTGCATTCGGGGCTGATCCGGCCCTCGGTGGCAGTCAGGATCTCGACCGCCGTCGCTTTGGCGAACCGTCGCTTCTGGGTCACCAGCTCGGCTCGTACCCGCTCACCGGGCAACGCCCCGGCCACGAACACCACCCGACCCGACCCGTCGCGAGCCACCCCTTCGCCTCCCACCGCAAAACCGGTGACCTCGAGCTCGGCGGTGGTGTCGTCATCGGTCACGGGGCGAGAGTACCGGTCTCCGCTGCCACCGCCGGGCACGGGGTCCCAAGGCGCCGCGAGCACAGGTGGCGGTGGCTCACCAACGGGGGCCCATGGGTCCAGTACTGTCGACAACAAGCAAGGGAGCAGTCATGAGCGGGATTGAGACCATACCGAGCAGACCTATCGCCATCGTGCCGTCCGTCTTGCCGGCGGACTTTTCGCGGCTGGGCGATGAGTGCATTGACCTCGAAAAAGCGGGGGTCGACCGTATCCAGTGGGATGTGATGGATGGCCAGTTCGTGCCCAACCTGACCTTTGGGCCCGATGTGATCGCCTCGGTCCGACCTCACGTGACCGTGCCATTCGAGGCCCACCTCATGGTCGAGGCGCCCGACCCGATGTTGGACCGCTATATCGAAGCCGGCTGCGACATGATCATTGTCCACGCCGAGTCCACCACCCACCTCCACCGAACCCTCGCCGCAGTACGCGATGGGGGGGCCGCGCCCGCGGTGGCACTGAATCCTGCCACCCCACCCGAAACCGTCGAATATGTGCTCGACCTGGTGGACATGGTGCTGGTCATGACGGTGAACCCGGGATTTGGAGGTCAGGCTTACATCCCGTCGATGGAAGCCAAGATTCGCCACCTGCGGTCCCGGATCCTCGAGCGGGGCCTGGACGTCGACATCGAGGTGGACGGCGGTATCAGCCCCTCGACGGTCGCCGCGCCCGCCTCGGCCGGCGCCAACGTTCTCGTCGCCGGATCGGCCCTGTACCGCGACGAGGAAGGCCTCGGCCACGCCGTGGACGAGCTGCGCCGACTGGCCCAGTGCACGCTCGACCGTTGATCTGGTCTCAGAGCGGCCCGCGAATGGCGGTGATCACGGCGTTGACCGTGTCACTGGTCGCCGGGGCCTGCAGCGGCAATGGGGGCGATCTCGAGTCATTCTGCGCGGCCCTCGCCGCCGTGCCAACCCCTCTCGACGAGCAAGCGGTGGCCCGGGACGGTGATGACGACAATGTCGGCGCGGTGGTGCTGCGCCTCAAAGACATGGCCGACCGTGCGCCCGGGGCGATCGCAGCCGATGCCAAGGTGCTGGCCCGCATCGGCGAGCGCTACACCGACCTTGTACGGCGTCAAGCCACGGGCCAAACGGTGACCGAGGCCGAATTGGCCGAGTTCAACCTCGAACTCGTCACCTATGGTGAGGCCGTGCAGTCCTTAGGCACCTTTGCACACCAAGAGTGTGGTCTTGACCTCTCCACGCGCTGACTTGGGTCAGTAACGGTAATCCAAATCGCTCGGTCCCCATTCTTGAGCAGATACTGAACGATGTAGAGATCTCTCACTCAT
>Ga0316192_10004469_pt1 | contig 10157 bp, 7 predicted proteins | sample MerIslwburrow_MG_FD_204931 | JGI IMG/M metagenome (GOLD analysis project Ga0316192, IMG submission 204931) | Coastal sediment microbial communities from Maine, United States - Merrow Island worm burrow | ecosystem: Environmental > Aquatic > Marine > Coastal > Sediment | place: USA: Maine...
CGACCCGGTCGCAGATCACGAACGACTGGAGAAATTCCGCCGGCTGGATGCCGCATTGCAGCAGTTGAGCGAGGAACACCGCCACGTCGTGCTGCTGCACGACACCGAGGGTTACAAGCTGGAGGAGATCGAGGGCCTGACCGGAATCCCGGTCGGCACCATCAAGTCCCGGCTGCACCGGGCGCGCGCCCGATTACGTCAAATACTTCAAGAAGATGGAACCATTTCCTGAAGACCAACGTGTTATAGGCACAGGCAGGATAAATGTCATGAACGAAAACCGCGTGCAGGAGGAGCAGGAACTCCTCCAACTGTTGAAGGACTACCCGGCGCCGGAAGCCGACGCGGGATTCTATGATCGTGCGCTTGTCCGCGCGGTGCACAAAGGCTCGCGCCGCCAGCGCAACCGCTGGATGCTGGCCGGCTTCGGCTCGGCGATTGCAGCAGGCCTCGCGATCTGGGTAATCACCTCGATGCTGATGACGACGCCGCAGCTGCCGGACGCGGAGCCCGCCATACCCGGCGTGACCATCGCGATGGAACAGGAACACACCGTGCGGCTCGTATTCGCATCGGCAGAAGCGCTGGACTCGGCGACGCTGACGGTCTCCCTGCCCGAGGGCATAGAGCTGGCGGGCTTCCCCGGCCAGCGCGAAATAACCTGGGAGACGAGCCTCAAGGAAGGCAAGAACCTGCTGCCGCTGACGCTTGTCGCGCTGACGCCGGCCGGCGGCGAACTGCTGGCGCGCCTCGAACACAAGGACCGCAACCGGACGTTCCGCTTGCGGGTCGACGTATCATGATTCACGGCTGGACCGGATGTCCGGTACATTATTGACGGAGTATTGCCATGAAACCCTTTAATCTGTTTATCGCGGTGCTGGTGCTGACCTGCTTTGCATTCCTGCCCGCGGCCGCGAGAGCCGACGAGGATCTCGACGATCTCGACGTCATGATGGAGATCCTCGATGACGACACCGATCTCGACGACGATATCGCCGAGATGGCCGAGATGCGCGGTCCCGAAGACGACGACGAGGACGACTGGGACGACGACGAGTCCGGGGACGACGATGAACTCGAGGACGAGCGCGACGACGATTCCGGGAATGACGACGACTTCGGGGATGACGAGCCCGGCGACGACGACGGCGAAGACTTCGGCGACGACGACGGCATGGACGACGACTTCGAAAGCGACGACGAGATCGACGATATCGACGAGATCGACGACGACGAACACGACCACGAGGAAGGCGAAGACATCGAGGACGACGAGTTCGACGACGAGGACGACATGGACGACGATCTCGATGACGATGACGGAAGTGAGGACGACGACCCCACGGACGACTAAGGTCAGCATGATCAACCTCCCGCCCGGCATAAACCGGGCGTACTCCGCGGCGATCCCCCTGGGTGTTTTTCACCCAGGGGGATTTTTTAGCACTACGTCATGGTTTTCCCGGCCGATATCGGGCATTTTTGCCATCTGACATAAGGCCACACTGGAACCCCGCGAATTACCTCCGCCCTCAGACAACCCGGAATCCGCAGGCCGGCGCGAACGATAGCCGTGGCCCTGGCGCTCCTGTGCCTGCTCTCGGGCGGCACAGCCGCGGCGATGAGCGCCGAGGAACTCTTCAGGGACGGCAACCGGCTGTTCCGTGACGACCTCTACTGGGCAGCGCTGCTGCGCTACGGCCAGGCCGCTGAAGCGGGCATGGATACACCGCTGCTGCACTACAACACCGGCGTCGCGCACTACAAGGCGGGGCAGCACATCCGCGCACGTGACGCCCTGCAGAAAGCGACGCGGTCATCATCGCTGCGGCAGCTCGCGCACTACAATCTCGGCCTGAACGCTTACGCGGCCGGCGACAGCGACGAGGCCCTGCAATGGTTCCGATACGCGCGCGACGACGGCAACGAGGAAATCGCCGCCATGGCCCGTACCGCGATCGCACGCATCCGCCGCGGCCAGCGTGAAGAGGACCCCGTCTACCAGCACACGGTGGCCGAGCAAAAAGAACGCGATATATTCGACTTCAGCTACTTCGCCAGCATCGGCTACGGGAATGACAGCAATGTCTTCCGCTCGCCGTCCGAGCCGTACATCGACTTTGCGAACCCGAACCTGCCGCTGATCGTGCCCGAGGTGCAGACCGGCAGCTACCTGCCGTACGATCTCGGCGCGAGGTACATGATCAATACCTACCGCTTTGAAGGGTTTTACGCGGCGTACCGCGCGAGCGGCGACTATTACGAAGACCGCAACCAGAGCGACGCAGACGAATTCCGGCACGAGCTGCGGGTCGGCAACGAGTACGTTCGCGAGGAAGACGACCGCAAGCGCGAGGTGTACAGCGCCTTCCGCTTCGCACAGCGCGACGGGGTCTACTACGACCCCGACGACGGCACAGCGCGAGCCGTCAATGGTGTTGATATCGGCGAGCGCCTGAATTACTCGCGCTACGGCCCAGACATACGCTTCCGCCAGCGCTGGGGGAAAATGGCCCTGGGCGTGGTCGCGAAGGGCTACCTCTACGACTACGAAAACGTCGAGGTCGTACCGTCCTACGATCACGAATATTTCCTGTTCAGCCTTCACACCCAGTACACGTTCACGCGCACCTCGCTCCTGCGGATTACGGCGGAGACATTCAGCCGGCGCTACAGCGACCGGCCTTCTTTCGACCTCGACGGCTCGCAACCGATCGGCAATCCCGGCGTTCGTTACGACTATCTCGGGCTCTCCCTGCTCGCGAGGCAGCGCATAACGAGGACCATGTGGGTCGGTTTCGAATACGAGCGCGTGGATCGCGAGGACCGCTATGCCGGTTACAACAATTACGTCCGCGATCACTACGAGTTCGAATTTCACTGGTCGCCCGTTCCCCGATTCGAAATCGAGCTTTCCGGGTACTACCGCAACTACATTTACGAGAACGCATTTGCGTTCAACAATCCGGCGCTCCCGACCAAGACCCTGGAAACCGCGAGGGCCGATGCCGTGATCAGCTACCGGATCACGCCCCGGTTCAGCGTCCTGCTGGAAGGGCGCTTCGACGACTACGTATCCAACGACACGCGGATCCAGTACGACCGCGGCCGGTACTCGCTCGGCTTCCTCTGGCGCCAGGATTAGGCCCACCCGAATCCGCGCGCAATCCTGCTAAACTTGCGCGCTTCATGGACGTCACCCCGATACTCGAATCCCTGAACGACGCGCAGCGCGAGGCCGTGACGGCCCCTGCCGAGCCGACACTGGTCATCGCCGGCGCCGGCAGTGGCAAGACGCGCGTGCTCGTGCACCGCGCCGCATGGCTGATCGACGTCGAGGGCATGTCGCCGCAGGGCCTGCTCGCCGTCACATTTACCAACAAGGCGGCGGCGGAAATGCGCGGCCGTATCGAGGCGCTGCTCGGCATGCCCGTCAGCCACCTGTGGATAGGCACGTTCCACGGGCTGGCCCACCGCCTGTTGCGGCGGCACTGGCAGGAAGCGAAGCTGCCGCAGAATTTCCAGATCATCGATTCGGACGACCAGCTGCGCCTGATCAAGCGCCTGCTGAAAAACCTCGAGATCGACGACAGCCGCTGGGTGCCCAAGGAGATCCAGTGGTTCATCAACGCACAAAAGGACGAGGGCCTGCGGCCGCAGCACCTCGACGACGAGCGCGACCCGAACCGCAGGCAGATGATCTCTCTGTACGCCGCCTACCAGGAAGTCTGCGAGCGCGGCGGGCTCGTCGACTTCGCGGAGCTGCTGCTGCGCGCACACGAACTCTGGCGTGACAACGCGGACCTGCTGGCCCACTACCAGCGGCGATTCCAGCACCTTCTGGTCGACGAATTCCAGGACACCAATGCCATCCAGTACGCGTGGCTGCGCCTGCTCGCGGGCGACAATGCGGCCATTCCGTTCGTCGTCGGCGACGACGACCAGTCGATCTACCGCTGGCGCGGTGCCCGCGTCGAGCATATTCACCGGTTCCAGCGAGACTTTCCGAACGCCCGGGTCGTGAAGCTGGAGCAGAACTACCGCTCGACGGCCACGATCCTGAACGCCGCCAATGCGGTCATCGCGAACAACGCCGACCGCATGGGCAAGAACCTGTGGACCGAGGGCGCCGAGGGCGAGCCGATCAGGCTGTACGCGGCCTATAACGAACGTGACGAAGCCGATTTCGTCATCGGCCGCCTGCGTGACTGGATCGACCAGGGCAACGCGCGCGCCGACGCCGCAATTCTGTACCGCTCGAACGCCCAGTCGCGCGTGCTCGAAGAAGGTCTCATCAACGCCGGCATCCCCTACCGCGTCTACGGCGGCCTGCGTTTTTTCGAACGCGCCGAGATCAAGGACGCACTCGCCTACCTGCGGCTGATCTCGCACCGCGAGGACGATTCGTCGTTCGAGCGCGTCGTCAACCGGCCGACGCGCGGTATCGGCGCCCGCACCGTCGACATCATGCGCGCTTACGCACGCGCCAACAGCTGCACGATGTGGCGCGCCGCCGGCGCGGTAGCGAGCGATGAACTCGCCGGCCGCGCCGCGAAGGCGGTGATGGCGTTCATGAATCTCATCGAACGCATGGCACGCGAAACGGCGGGCCTCGACCTGCAGGACAAGGTCGACCACGTCATTCACGCCAGCGGCCTTGTCGAGATGTTCAAGAACGACAAGGGCGAACGCGGCGAGACGAAGCTCGAGAACCTCATGGAGCTCGTCAGCGCGGCGAAAAGTTTCGAGCCGGACCCGGCAGGCGAGATGTCGCCGCTCGACGAGTTCCTGTCACACGCAGCCCTCGAGGCGGGCGAGGGCCAGGCCGAAGTCTGGGAAGACTGCGCGCAGCTCATGACGATGCACTCCGCGAAGGGCCTCGAATTCCCGCTCGTGTTCCTGTGCGGCCTGGAAGACGGCCTGTTTCCGCACCAGCGGTCCATTGCGGATCCGAACGGCCTCGAGGAAGAAAGACGCCTGTGCTACGTCGGCATCACGCGCGCGAAGCAAACCCTTTACGTTACCTATGCCGAGCAGCGGCGCCTGCACGGCATGGACAGTTTCTGCCAGCCCTCGCGCTTCATTTCTGAAATCCCCGACGAGCACATCGAGGAGATACGCCCCCGCGTGCAGGTGTCACGACCGGTCCGTGCGCCACGCTCCGGGGGAACGGCTTCGCTCAGGAAGTCCTCGGACGCCGAGATGGGCGTGCGGCTGGGACAGCGTGTCCGCCATGGAAAATTCGGCGACGGCGTCATTCTCAATTACGAAGGGCAGGGCGCGCATGCCCGTGTCGAGGTCAATTTTGAGACGGCCGGCACAAAATGGCTGGTTCTGTCCTATGCCAATCTCGATCTGATGTAGACTTGGCACCCTGCAGCAGCCCTTTGTGTTGCGCCTAAAAACCTGTCGATAACAATGAAGATTCTAATACTCGGTGCAGGTCAGGTTGGTTCTTCCGCCGCTTACCATCTGTCACGCGAAGAGGCCAACGAGGTTACCGTCGTCGACGTTCGTCCGGACGTCCTGCGCGAGCTGCAGGACCGGCTGGACATCCGTACGGTCGTCGGCCATGCCGCCTATCCCGAGGTCCTCGATCGCGCCGGCGCCAACGATGCGGACATCGTCGTTGCCCTGACCGACATGGACGAGATCAACATGGTCGCCTGCCAGGTCGCGTACACGCTGTTCCACACGCCGACCAAGATCGCACGCATCCGCTCGGCCGAGTACATGAATACGAAGCAGCTCTTCTCACAGGACGCCATTCCCATCGACGTCGGCATCAGCCCCGAGCAGCTGGTGTGCGAATACGTGGAACAGCTGATCCTCTATCCTGGCGCTTCGCAGGTGCTCGACTTCGCCGACGGCCGCGTGCGGCTCGTCGGTGTGCTTGCAGACCGCGACGGCCTGCTCGTCGGCCAGCGCATTGCGACGCTCAAGGAACACGTGCCGAACACCGAGGGACGCATCGCCGCAATCTACCGCCACGGCAAGGCCATGTTGCCGGACGGCGAGACGGTGATCCAGGAAGGCGACGAGGTGTTCTTCATCGCCGACCGCAAGGACATACGCGTATTCATGAGCGAAATGCGCCGCCTGGAGGACCCGGTCCGCAGGGTCGTCATTGCGGGCGGCGGCAACATCGGCGTACGCCTCGCACTGGCGCTCGAACAGACCAACCAGGTCAAGATCATCGAGCGCGACACGAGCCGCGCCCGCACCATCTCGGAACAGCTCAATCGCGCCATCGTACTCGTCGGCGACGCGGCCGACGAAGAATTGTTGCTCGAGGAAAACGTCGACAACGTGGACGTATTCTGTGCGCTCACCAACTCCGAGGAAGCGAACATCCTGTCCTCGATGCTCGCGAAGCGCCTCGGTGCCCACAAAGTCATGGCGCTGATCAACCGGGCGTCCTACGTCGACCTGGTCGAAGCGGGCAGTATCGATATCGCGATCTCGCCGCAGCAGGTGACGATCGGCTCGTTGCTCGCGCATGTGCGGCGCGGTGACGTCGTCAAGGTTCACTCGCTGCGCCGCGGCGCGGCCGAAGCCATCGAGGCCATTGCGCACGGCACGGAAAAAGAGTCGCGAGTCGTGGGCCGCAAGATCGAGGACGTCGAACTGCCGAAAGGCACCGCCATCGTCGCACTGGTGCGCAATGAGAAGGTCATCATTGCGCACCACGACACCGTCATCGAGACCGACGACCACGTCATTCTTTTCATGACCGATCGACGCAAGATCGAACGCCTTGAGCAGCTGTTCCAGGTTGGCGTTTCTTTCGTCTAGGGACGCTGGCGCGGGATGAACTGGACCGTCGTACAACGCATTCTCGGGCTGCTCCTGATGGTCTTCAGCCTGACGATGCTGCCGCCGATCTTCTTCAGCCTGCTGTACGCGGACGATGCCTGGCTGTCGTTTCTCGAGGGCTTCGGGCTGACGCTGGTGGCGGGCATCGTCTGCTGGCTGCCGGTGCGCCGCGAGCGCAGGGAATTGCGGCTGCGGGACGGCTTCCTCGTGGTGGCATCGTTCTGGACCGTACTCGGCACGTTCGGTGCCGCGCCGCTGTATTTCGACGACAGCCTGTCGCTCACGATCACCGATGCGGTCTTCGAGTCCATATCGGGACTGACCACGACGGGCGCGACGGTCCTGACGGGCCTCGACGAACTGCCGCGGTCGATACTTTATTACCGGCAGCAGCTGCAGTGGCTCGGCGGCATGGGCATCATCGTCCTCGCCGTCGCCGTGCTGCCGATGCTCGGCGTCGGCGGCATGCAGCTGTACCGGGCGGAGACGCCCGGTCCGGTCAAGGACACCAAGCTGACGCCGCGCATCACCGAGACGGCCAAGGCGCTCTGGTACGTCTACCTCGCGTTCACGATCGGCTGCTTCGGCTTCTACATGCTGGCAGGCATGGGCTGGTTCGATGCCCTGTGCCACGCATTCTCGACGGTCGCCATCGGCGGTTTCTCGACGCACGATCTCAGCATCGGCTACTTCGACAGCGCGGCCGTGGATCTCGTGGCGATCGTGTTCATGTTCTTCGCCGGCATCAACTTCTCGCTGCACTTCTTCGCCTGGCGTTACGTGTCCGTGAAGCATTACACCCAGGATCCCGAATTTCGCGCCTACGCCTTCGTGCTGGCCGTCATGTCGGTGCTGGTCGTCTCTGCGCTGCTGTATTTCAACACCTTCAGCGCTCCGACCGACGCCATCATCAACGGGCTTTTCCAGGCCGTGTCCATCGCGACGACGACGGGCTTCACGACCGCCGATTTTTCGGCGTGGCCGACGGCGATACCGGTGCTGCTCATTTTCGCGAGCTTCGTCGGCGGCTCCGCCGGCTCGACCGCGGGCGGAATAAAGGTCATTCGCTGGCTGCTGGTTTACAAGCAGGGCGTTCGCGAGATCGTTCGCCTGGTGCACCCGTCCGCCGAGATTCCCGTCAAACTCGGCAACAAGGCTGTTCCCTACCGGGTCGTCGACGCGGTCTGGGGCTTCTTCTCGATTTACGTGATCGTCTTTGCCGGGATGATGCTCGCCATGATGGCGACCGGCCTCGACCAGGTAACCGCGTTTTCGGCCGTGGCAGCGACGCTAAACAATCTCGGTCCCGGCCTCGGCGATGTGTCCAGGGGTTTCATGTCGCTGACCGACGTTGCCAAGTGGATATCGATCGCCGGCATGTTGCTCGGGCGCCTGGAGATCTTCACGTTGCTCGTGCTGGTCACGCCGACATTCTGGCGGCGCTGAGACTTGAAAGAACGGCCGGCCTCCAACCACATCCCGGACGCCCTCGACAGAATCAGCATCCTGTCCGGGCGGATCACCTCCTGGCTGACGCTCGTCATGGTGATCGTGACGGTCATCGTCGTGGTCATGCGCTACGTCTTCGACGCCGGCGCCGTCTGGCTGCAGGAGTCCGTCGTCTGGATGCATGCCGTCGTGTTCATGGTCGGCGCCGCGTACACGCTGCAGCAGGACGAACACGTTCGCGTGGACATTTTTTATCGCGGCATGAGTGAGCGCCGGCGCGCCTGGGTCGACCTGCTGGGCACGCTCCTTTTCCTGCTGCCGCTGTGTCTTTTCCTCGGCTACAAGGCCTGGGATTTCGTCGTCGTGTCCTGGCAGCTCACCGAGTCGTCGCGCGAGCCCGGCGGCATGCCATATCCGTTCGTACCGTTGCTGAAGTCGCTGACGCTGGTCATGCCCCTGCTGCTCGTGCTGCAGGGGGTCGCGATGCTCATCCGGGCGCTGCAGGTTCTCCGGGGGCCACAGTAGTGGAGTGGATGGCGCTGGTCCTGTTCGGCACGGTGATCGCCGCGCTGCTCGCCGGGTTTCCGGTGGCGTTCACGCTCGGCGGGACGGCGCTGGCATTCGCGGCGATCGGCGCGGCCACGGGCACGTTCAATGAGGCCCTGCTGTCCAGCCTGCCCAACCGGGTCTTCGGCATCATGAGTAACGAGACCCTCGTTGCCGTGCCGTTATTCGTTTTCATGGGCGTCACTCTCGAGCGAGCCCGCATCGCCGAGGAGCTGCTGGACACGCTGAGCCGGCTGTTCGGAAGCCTGCGCGGCGGGCTCGGCATCTCGGTGACCGTGGTGGGCATGTTGCTCGCAGCGAGCACCGGCATCGTCGGCGCTACCGTGGTCACCATGGGCCTGCTGTCGCTGCCGACGATGCTGCGCCGCGGATATTCACCCGAGGTCGCGACCGGCACGATCTGTGCCTCCGGGACACTGGGCCAGATCATCCCGCCGTCGATCATCCTCGTGATGCTCGGTGACGTGATGTCGAGTGCCTACCAGCAGGCGCAGCTCGAATCGGGCATCTTTTCGCCAAAAACGGTGTCGGTCGGCGACCTGTTTGCGGGTGCGCTGATTCCGGGGCTCCTGCTCGTGGTCCTCTACGTTCTTTACCTGCTCGGGGTGGCATTCTTCAGGCCCGCGCTGATGCCGGCGTACGACCGCGGCGAGGAGGACAGCGTCTCTTTCCTGCAGATCCTGCGCGCGCTGTTACCGCCGCTGCTGCTGATATTCGCCGTGCTCGGCTCGATCCTCGTCGGGCTCGCAACGCCGACGGAGGCCGCCGGCGTCGGCGGCATGGGGGCGCTGCTGCTGGCGCTCGCGCGGCGCGAGATCGGGCTCTCGCGCCTGCGCGACATCATGCAGGCCACGTTGAAGATCAGCAGCATGGTGTTCCTGATACTGATCGGGGCCTCGGTCTTCTCGCTCGTATTTCGCGGCTTCGGCGGCGACGACGGTGTGCACGCGATTCTTGCATCGCTGCCGGGCGGCGTCGCCGGCGCCGTCATGCTCGTGATGCTGGTGATGTTCCTGCTGGGCTTCGTGCTCGACTTTATCGAGATCACGTTCGTGGTAGTGCCGATCGTCGGGCCGGTGCTGCTGGCCATGGGGCTCGACCCGGTGTGGCTCGGCGTGATGATTGCGATCAACCTGCAGACGTCGTTCCTGACGCCGCCTTTCGGGTTCGCACTGTTTTACCTGCGCGGCGTGGCGCCGCCGTCGGTTACCACGCAGCAGATCTACCGCGGCGTAATACCGTTTGTCCTGATACAGCTCGGCGCCCTGATGTTGCTCGCGCTGTTTCCCGGCCTGGTCACCTGGCTGCCCGGCCAGATCTAC
>Ga0316192_10004472_pt1 | contig 10153 bp, 8 predicted proteins | sample MerIslwburrow_MG_FD_204931 | JGI IMG/M metagenome (GOLD analysis project Ga0316192, IMG submission 204931) | Coastal sediment microbial communities from Maine, United States - Merrow Island worm burrow | ecosystem: Environmental > Aquatic > Marine > Coastal > Sediment | place: USA: Maine...
ACATTTCACAGCCACGAATCAGCGCATTATTGAAAGGTAAGATTGATGAGTTCCGCCTGGATACCTTGGTAGATCTCGCGCATCGGCTGGGATTGCATGTGTCTATCAATATTGCTGCATAACAATTGTGCATGATGAATTTCAATTCATGTGGAAAACGAGCTGTCCTAGGCGAATTCGTAATTCACGCAGCAACTGGTGTCTGAAAAAGTCCGTCGCAGTGTGATATCCACGAATAGTTACTCAGTTTTGCGGGCAGTGGTTGGTGTCCGCCACTAACTTCAGCAGGCGTGCTCCCATCCAGCGACTGATGAACACGGCTATGGTTGTAATACTGTAGGAACCCGCCGAGTTTTCTTTCCAGATCCTGCGCGTTCCAAAAGAAGACGCGGTCAAGGTATTCACGCCGAATCGTTCCAATCAGTCGCTCAACGAAGGGATGCGAAACCGGGGTATACGGGATGGACTTGATTTTCCTGATCTCGAGAATCCGCAGGTTGGCTTGCCATCGGTGATATCGGAATAGCGGATCGTTGTCCGAGCTGAGATAGCGTGGAGCACCTTGCGTAGAGATGGCCGTGTTGAACATACGACACAGGGCAACACCATTTACATCGCCCGGATGAACGCCAAAACCAATGATACGCCTCGTGAACTGATCCATGACCACCAGCACCCAGTGGCTCTTCAATAGAATGGATTCGCACCGAAACAGGTCAATGCTCCAAAGGCTGTCTTTCGTGTGTCCGAGCAGGGTTAGCCAAGATGGCCCATCGTCATCGGGTGTTGGGTGGTAGTGCTTGGCGAGGACGTGTCTGACCAGGTCCTTATTGATATCCACTCCGAATGCTTTGTTGATCTGCTGCGCGATTCTAAGACAGCAAAGCGTGGGTTGCGTCGTTTTAGTATGACAATCGCTTGGATAAGTTCCGGTGACGGACTCTTGGGCCCTGGTTTACCTTTTCTACCGGATGAATACAGCAGTCGGTACTTGCGCTTTTTGAGTAGGTCGTGAAATTTCAAAAGCGTTGATGGCCGAATAATCATAGCAGCCCGCTGAATACGACGTGGGTTGAGAAACAGCGACCAGAAGCCGAACAGAAACCGATCCAGTGTCGAAAGATTGGGTGCGCATCGCCGCGAACGATGAATAACCAAGAGCTGTTGCTTCATGAGCAGACTATCGGCGACAACAGCCCGCGCACCGCCGGGACCGAGGAGCTTGGCGACCGTGGTCAACAGATGCGCGAGGAGTATCAGCAGATCCTTCATGGTAGAGCAGGGTAGGGAAGGATGTATGCAAGAACAAGACTGTCTACAGTACCGTTTTCAAGTAATAATTAGCAATTCGCCTAGGACAGGTGCGTGAGATGGGAAATGGTGATAATACTTCGTATACTCTCAGTCTAACCATCTGAAGTAGGCTATCGAATTCCTTCATTACTTTCACATGCGGATATCTAAACATGAAAACACATAGATTTACCGGGATCCGGCGGGGTCGGCAAATGCGCGTGCGTATCCAGGTATCGACAGCGCTGCTCGGCAGCCTGTTGATTACCGGAGTTGTGCAGGCGGATGACTTGACCGAATGTATGACGAACAGGATGCAGCAGGCCAATGATGAGATGACCGTCGGCGAGTTGCGCCTGCAATGCCAGAAGCAATTGCGTGACGGGAGCTTTGTTACAGAGGACAAACAAGTTGCCGTCGTGTCTGAGCGGCTTCGGCTAGACAGGCAGAACGTGCTCGCGCCTTTCACCCTGATGGCCCATAAACCGAACTACATACTGGTGGCCACATATAATTCGAGCGGTTACAACCCGGACCCTTATCGGGAGCAATACAAGAACCCGTCATTGGAGCTCGATGACACCGAGGCCCAGTTTCAGGTCAGCATCAAAACCCCGCTGGCGATCGGCCTGTTCGATACGTTTGATATCTATGCGGCATACACCAACCGCTCATTCTGGCAGGTTTACAACGACGACATATCCTCACCTTTCCGCGAAACGAATCACGAGCCCGAGATCTGGGCACAGTTCAATCCGAATTGGGAGTTCCATGGGTTCACCAATACCGCGAACATGGTTGGCTTTGTTCATCAGTCCAACGGTCAGGGCGGCAACTTGTCCCGCAGTTGGAACCGGATTTACGCGAATTTCGTTGTTGAAAAGGACAATCTTGCGCTGGCGTTCAAGCCCTGGTATCGAATCCCCGATGATGACGATGACAATCCGGATATCAAGGACTATATGGGAAATTACGAACTACGCGGGGCATACAAATGGGGTAAGAATGTATTCAGTGTGATGTCACGCAACAATCTCCAGTCCGGCTTCAGCAAGGGTGCTGTCGAACTGAGTTGGAGTTTTCCCCTGTGGAGTTATCCGTACATGAAGGGCTATATCCAGTACTTCAACGGCTATGGTGAAAGTCTGATCGATTACAATCAGTACACGAATCAAATCGGGATCGGATTTGCACTGACAGACTGGTTGTAATCGGATATCTGGCCGGTGGGGGGCGTTGCGGCGGCCCGGGAGTGATGTTGTTGCGGAGCAGCCGTTACCAGCAACGGTACTGCGTTGACGCGGGCTTGCTGCACTGGATTTCACAACGACCGGCAGCTTCATGCGCAAAAGAGGCATTCCCTGGCACATTCTCGGTGGTATTAGATTGCATACCAGACACCGGAAAGCTGGGACGACAAGCCGAATCAGGGCAAGGTTCGGTATCAGCTGAAAACCCCCTACCGGGATGGCACACCCACGTGATCTTTGAGCCGGTGGATTTTATTGCTAGGCTGGCCGCTGGTGACACCAAGAGGAGAGAGGATCGTGATGGAATTGCAGTCGGTCGTTGCCTTGCTACCGGGAAATTGCACGACACAGATAGCCAGCCGCAACTGCAGAATCACTGCTACCACGGCTATGAACCTGTTACGCCTTTTCTCCATTGTTAGCCTGTTACTCCTGCTTTTCGGCTGCGCTGTACGCGGGGTGGTTGTGAATACTCCTGGGCCGGTGCCCGGCAATGAACCCATTTATTCCATCCGCACATTTCAGCAGAAATGGGAAACAGATGAGAATGCACTGATGCTGGCGTTCTCCGGTGGCGGCAGCCGTGCTGCGGCCCTGTCCTACGGGGTGCTCAAAGAACTGCGCGACACACCTGTGCCAACCAATGGTGGTGGCGAGCGCCTGCGGCTCCTGGCCCGGGTAAGTGGTGTAGTTAGCTGGCATCTGGGTGATGGTCGTTCGGGCATCACGAAGCGCTGAGAGAAACACTTCGCTCTGGGGCCTGAGTAACGGGCACCGAGCCGCAGACTGTAGGGCGAGATTGTCTCAAGTGCCGAAATAGTTTCCGTTCACGCCCAGCAACGGGACTCAACGACGACTACGCAAAGTCTCTATCGCTCCATGGATCCACTTTTTGGTCGCATCTAGCCCGTAGCTGTCTTCAACCATCCGGCGCAGAGCGCTGAGTTGTTTTTCAAACATACCGGGTTTACGAAGATCGGCGGTTTCTTCATCGGGCCCAAGGGGTAGGATATGTTCGAAATAGGTTCCACCTAAAAGGTGGCGAAGGATACCTTCCCCCAAAAACGCTTCGTTGTTGTTCAGCGTTCGCGTTGCGCGTAGCAGACGACGAATATCATATTGACCAGCAAAGATGTCGGGCACTTGTTTTTTGATGCCAAGTAGGGTGTAGACCCCGGTACGGGCTGTTCTGACCGAACTTTCCAACGTGAAAACCACATCGTTAAGTGTTTCCACAAACTGACCAATACAGGCCAGGTTGGTGCAACCGTCTGGTACCGCCCATGGGCGATAGCCCTTCGCACGTGGCATAAACTGTGCTGTGATGTATGGCATCAGCGCGATACGTACTTTTGTCGCAGCGACTATCTCTGCGATTTGGTCAATCAGGCCAAGGTGGAAGCACATTTCGGCTAGAATTTCTTTACCGGTACATTCTGGCATCGATTTTTTTACATAATTACCAGGCTTGTCCATGTGCAGTGCATAAACCCAAAGTACAATCACATCATCGGGTTGGTCAGGAAAGTGTGGCTGACGATTGACGGTGAAACTCATTAACCATTCAGAATCGGTGAAGGTGATGATGCCGCCGGTTACGGTTTTACCGGAATAGGGATCGTTTACTGACAACTCTTTGAGTTTATCGATCAGCGGCGAGGGGGTACAGGTTAGCGTCGCCGATTCCCACATTGTTTTAGGTATGTTGCCGCAGAATTTCTCAGGACGTCCAAAGACTGGCGATTTCTTGGCCAGATTCTTCCACAAATGCCAGCTTGAGCCGACATCCGGATTATCGGAGTTTATTTTTAGCTCTGGTACGGTGTCGTCGTCCCCATAGGCGGTATCCTCGACTATCGAGCCGTTAGTGACAAAAACCAGATCACGTGTGTCAATCTTTATAGTTATCTTTTCACCGTGACTGCGGCATTTGATGGCGGTTGTGGTGAGCGCTTCACCACTGGTATCCACATCGAGATCCAGCACTCTGGTGTCGTACTCGATTTTTATACCTTTCTCTTTCAGCCAATTCATTAATGGGCGAACAAAACTGTCGTACTGGTTGTATTTGGGAAAAACCAGTGACGTCATGTCATTTAGACCATCCATAAGGTGTAGGAAGCGGTGAGCGTAAAGTTTCATTTCAAGCACCGAATGGCAGTTCTGAAAAGCGAACATGGTGCGCCAAAACATGTAAAAGTTACTATTTAGAAAACCTTCACTAAACCATTCTTCCACCGAGATGCCGTCTAAGTCTTCCTTACGTGCGAGCAACAGCTTCATCATCTCTAGCTGTTGTCGTTTGGTCAGCCCCATGGTCGAGAAGTTTTTGATTTGGCCTTGCTTTTCCAGAAGTCGCGCCTTCGACCAGTTTTTATCGGCGTCATTGACGATTCGGTATTCATCCAGCACCGTGAATGGCGCTGGCAGTTCCAGGGCTGGAATTTCCGAGAATACATCCCAGAAATTTTGATAGGTCATCTCCATCTCGCGGCCACCGCGTACGATGTAACCGTCCTCAGCATTACCCGCTCCATCAAGCGCACCGCCACCGGTTGTTTGTGCTTCTAGAAGGGTAATATTCTCAGCTGGCATATGGCCGTCGCGGATCAGGAAGAATGCGGCCGATAACCCGGCTATCCCGCTGCCCACGATATATGCATGACGATCCGCAACCCCTGCTGTTGGAAGTGGACGATTATTGACATAAGCTCCTTGTAGATCAGCTGGTGGAAGAGGTGTGTCACGCCCATTATGTAGATGTTGTGACGAAGCGTCAGGGGTTATGTCAACAGCTTGTGATGCCATCGCATCAATATGAGTTTGTAGGCGTGCGGTATCGATATTGAGAGAATCAGAGCGATTCATCTATATATGTCTCCTTTTTGAATATTGGTGTTCTGTATGTCGTCCGAACCTTTCGGACAGTTGCTGTCGAGATTTGAGAAAGCATCTGGCCTTTGTTGGTAAAACGTTGGGTGGCTGCTTTACTCTGTACACTGAATGCACCGGCATTCCTGCGTAGCCGGGTGGTCTTGCCCCGCTTTCGGCGAGTGACAAGTCTTGCAGACGACCGCTACCGGCCCTGCGTCTATAGTCACACCAGCACCATGGCCATCAGCCTATCGGACGCAGGGTTTGCCCGCGAAGCCGGCAGCATTGCAGCCTAGCAGGCCGTTGATTTTCATTCACCTTCAAGCGGGATTATCGTTTTGAGCTGAAATACGGTCCACTCCGATGAATGCTACCCGCGTTTTCTACCACAATCAGTAGCAAATACACGGGAGTTCCATCCGCAAAACGGACTATCCATGTAACGCTCTCATTCGGGTCAGATTCCAGCCAATCATCGTCATCATAAATACGCTATTCACTTTCGATAAACCGCGCACCTTCATTTGCCTGATCAACCCAATGGACTTGCACCAGCCAAAAGGCTCTTCCACTCGTTTTCTGCTTCGTTGACTGACCTTATAGCCTGTGTGCCGACTGGTACGACCGTCGATGGCAGACCCGCCACGCCGGTTATCATTACGCGCAACATGCGGCGTAATACTCATCGCTCGACAATCGGCTACAAAACCGGCAGTGTCGTAATTTTTATCCGCACCCACGGTGCGCTTCTTACCGCCGCGAAGATCCGACATCAAGTCTGCCGCCACTTCCCGTTCAGCCTTGCCAGTTGCACGGCTGGCCGCAGCTTTAACAACCAGGCCATTGCGTTTCTCCATGAGAGTGTGCCCCATGTACGAGAGCCTGGCCTCCTTACCGGGCCCTTTTTTGGCAAGTCGTGCGTCACCGTCAGTCTTTGACTCGTGAGTCTCATTACTACGCTTTTCCCCGTGAAAATCCGCTTCGCTGTTGCGACGTCCACCTGCTGGAGGGATGCTGTCATCATCCTTGCGGCGATAACTCTTTTGCGAAGCCCAGGCTTGAATCAAGGTTCCATCAACGCTGAAGTGCTCATCGGACAGTAGTTTCTGTTTTCTGGCCAGGCTAACCACTTCCTCAAACAGTTCGGTGATTACATCATTTTCTAGCAGGCGGTCTCGGTTGATGCTGAAAGTGGAGTGGTCCCAAACCGTATCATCAATCGTTAAGCCAACAAACCACCGGTATAGAAGGTTGTAGTTGATCTGTTCAATCAATTGTCGCTCGCTGCGAATGCTGTAAAGCACCTGGAGCAACTGCGCTCTGATCAGCCGTTCCGGCGGGATAGACTCGCGGCCAGTGTCGGCATAGAGACTACCGAAGAGCCAGTTCAGATTCTTCATCGCCTCATCAAGCAGCGCTTTGATGGCAGGCAGCGGATGATCAGAAGGTACAAACGATTCCAATTGCACCGTTGTGAAAAGGGATTCCTGGAAAACATCTTCGCCGCGCACTGATTTAATAACCTCAAATAGTTATCGTTTTCCGTATTGTATCTAACCCAGTGTTTTCGGGCGAGAAAATCAACACCCTGCTAGGGTGATCCAGTTGCCTCATGACACGGCGCCCGGCAGCTGCCGGTATGCTTTTATCACGTCGTCCAGGGTGTCGAAGAAGGCGTCGCTGCCGAACAACACGCTCAGGTTATAGCGGCTTTGGGCCGTGACGTCTTCCATGACCTGCGCGACTACCAGGCGGATACCCTTTTCCTGCAGGATGGCATGCAGCGCACGCAGCGTTTCCGCCGCGGAGTAGTCCACGTCGTCAACCGCCGAGCCGTCGATGCAGAACCAGCGCAGCTGGGGGCTGGCAGTATTGGCGAGCAGGGTTACTTCCTCGGACAGCTGCTGGGAATTCGCGTAGTACATGCTGTGCGTGAAACGGTAGATCATGAGTCCGGGTTCTGCCTGGACCTGGGTCGTCACGGGTTGTGGCTTCCATACGCCGGATTCGCCCCGCATGAGCAGGGCATTCTTCGGGTGGTAGCCGCGCCTGGTGTGATCGATCAGTGACAGCGCAATGGCCAGCAGTATGCCCTGTTCCACGCCGACGAATACCACCATCAGCGCGGTAATCAGGGCCACCCAGAATTCCGAGCGCCGCTGGGCGTAGATGTCGTGCATGCCCTTGATGTCGATCAGGTCGACACCGACCAGGAACACGATTGCCGATAATACCGCCTCCGGCATGTAGGCCAGCGGTGCCGTGAGGAACAGCAGTACCAGCAGCACGATGGCGGTGGTGAACAGCAGCGACAGCTGGCTGCGGCCACCGGCACTGTCGACCATCTGGGTCTTGGTCGGGCTGCCGTTGACGACGAAGGTGCCTGTCAGGCCGGCGCCGATATTCGCCAGCCCCAAGCCGACGAGGTCGGTATCCTCGCTGAAACGCTCGTTGTAGCGCGCGGCGTAGGCCCGCGAGGTTGCGGCGCTCTGTGCCAGAATGACCACGAACATGGCGAACGCGACCGGCACCAGTTTGCCGATCAGTGCCCAGCTCCAGTCGACCTGAGGCAGACCGATATGCGGCAGACCGCTTGGTACCTCGCCGAGAACATGTACGTGCGACCCCAGGTCGAGTGCCCAGCTGGCGGTGATAGCGCCGATCACTGCAATCAGCGCTCCCGGTATTTTTTTCGATAGCTTCTTCGAGCCAATGATCACCACCAGCACACTGAGTGCGATAGTGAGTGCGTAGAAGTTGACCTGTTCGATCTGCTGGATATCGTTCCAGATCTTCTGCAGGGTGCCGTGCCCGCCACCCTTGAGGCCAAGTATCCCTGAGATCTCGCCCAGGGCGACCTGTATGCCGACCCCGGTCAGAAAGCCGATCAGGACTGTCCGTGAGAGGAAGTCCGCCATGAAGCCCAGGCCGATGATGCGCGCCAGTATGAGGAAGACCGCAGCCATCAAGGCCAGCACTGCCGCCAGTGCCACGTATTCATCGGAGCCGGTAGCTGCCAGCCCCACCAGTCCGGCGGCGAGAATTGCTGCCGTTGCCGAGTCGGCACCGACCACGAGGTGTCGCGAGGAGCCGAACAGGGCGAACAGCGCCATGGGGATCAGGATGGTGTAGAGACCGGTGATGACTGGCGTGCCGGAAATCTTGGTGTAGCCCATCACCTCGGGAATGGCGAGCGCCGCCAGGGTAAGACCGGCGATGAGCTCCAGAGGGATCTGTGAGGCCTTGATGGGCAGGATGCCCTCGAGGACGGGGATGCGGAAACCTGCGCTCTTCTCATTCGTCATCGCCATGCGAGTCTCCTTGGATGCAGGGCCGCGGAAGCCGGGTAGTCGGCGTGCATCCGGGCTGGTTGCCAGAAACAGCGCTTCCTCGAGGATTTCCTTGCCGTCGTCGGTGGCTTCCAGTACACCTTTCGCATCGACATCGAAGGCAAAATCGTCGTAGGTATGCTTGCCCGCGAGGATGTCCTGGTCGAGCAGGACATGGGTGTGGAAAAAATTGGCCCACTTGAGCTCCGAGAACGGCGCATTCTTTTTTACGTAGCCATGATGTTCCCGGACAATCCATGCCAGGCTGCGGTAGGGGTCGAACATGAGGTCCTTTGATATGCGTTGGCAGTGTCGCTGGCTGCTGCAGTCGGCCACCGGAGCGATCGAACAGGTAGATCCAGTTCTGCTTGTGCATGGTTTTCCAGAAGTACACCTCTTCCAGGGTACTGGCATTGCCCAGCACCTTGACATAGATGCAGATATCCTTGCCACGTGCCTCGTGAAGGGCGTCGAAGAGTGCGCGCCAGGTGATGGTGGTCAACCAGGTAAAACCGGTCCTTTCTCACCACGACAGGAACCGGCCTGACGCGGAGATAATCGTGGAGTTTCTGTGGGTCCTTGCTGAACTTCTTGCGAATGCGCCCGGTGCGCACGGCGACCTCGGCTTTGCCGACCACAAACTGCGTGGGGGAGAGGTCCTTCACCCTGCCCTTGCGTCCGCAGGGCACCACGGGAATTCCGAGTCATATAAATGCTGGGTCATAGTTTGTGTACTTCCCCTGGGTGAGCAACGGGCCCTGTTTCTGGTTATGTCGCCACCAGCCATGTGCTTATCATTTGGATGCAGGTAAAAATTATACTGCAATCAGATATAAGCTCTACTTACCTCTCATTTTTACCCGTTTTTACCCACTTAAGCACTTCCTTGTGGCCGGCCAGTTTAATAACATTGTACCCGAATGTCGGGTCGGGTTTGTGCCGGTGTCGGCGTTGCCGAGGGTGCTGCAATGAGGCGGTCATTGCGGTCATGTCTGTTGGGTGAGGCAAAGTAGAGGTGATCATGGACCCAGTTCTCGTTTGGATCGGTATCTTTCTGTGTCTCAGTCAGTCGGCGATGTTTTCGGGGCTCAATCTGGCATGCTTCTCCATCAGTCGAATTCAGCTCGAGATCATGGCGTCGCAGAACGACAAGAATGCAATCAAGGTCCTCAACCTGCGGAGAGACTCGAATTTCCTGTTGACGACGATTCTTTGGGGTAACGTTGGCGTCAACACCCTGCTGGCGTTGCTCTCAGGATCGGTGCTTGGCGGGATCGCGGCATTTCTGTTTTCGACGGTGTTTATCACCGTCCTCGCAGAAATCTTCCCCCAGGCCTACTTCTCCCGTAACGCGCTGCGGGTGGCCTCCCTGCTCTCACCGGGCATTAGATTCTACCAGTTTGTCCT
>Ga0316192_10004479_pt1 | contig 10148 bp, 9 predicted proteins | sample MerIslwburrow_MG_FD_204931 | JGI IMG/M metagenome (GOLD analysis project Ga0316192, IMG submission 204931) | Coastal sediment microbial communities from Maine, United States - Merrow Island worm burrow | ecosystem: Environmental > Aquatic > Marine > Coastal > Sediment | place: USA: Maine...
TGTGCTGCCGCTGTTGAATGCTTCCGGCAAATTGTCACATGAAGATCTCAAGGGCGACATTACCCTGCTCAACGTGTTCGCCAGCTGGTGCTTTGCCTGCCGGCAGGAACATCAAGCCATCACCCAGTTAAGCAGGAGCGGTATGCGAGTCATCGGTTTCAATTACAAGGACAAGGCGGAAGATGCGGCGGCCTGGCTGCGCCAGTTCGGCAATCCCTACCAGGTCGTAGCGCAGGACCTCGATGGCCGTGTCGGTATTGACTGGGGTGTCTACGGCGCACCGGAAACATTCGTGATCGACCACAACGGCATCATTCGTGACAAACGCATCGGCCCGGTTGACCAGGAATACATCAGTGAAAAACTGATGCCGCTGGTACAGCAGATCAGGAGCGAACAGACATGAGAGTGATCATGTTTTTAGTTATGGCCGTGTTGCTGACACCACTGTATGCAGCCCCGGTCGCTACCTACGAATTCGCCTCTGCAGAGCAGGAAGCGCTGTTTAACAAGCTCAGCAATGAACTGCGCTGCCTGGTCTGCCAGAACCAGGCCATTGCGGATTCCAATGCCGACCTTGCCAAGGACCTGCGGGATGAGATCTACGGCATGCTGCAGCAGGGCAAGAGTGAAGAGGAAATCGTTGAATTCATGGTCGTGCGCTACGGTGATTTCGTACTGTATAACCCGCCGTTAAAACCGATGACCTGGGTGCTCTGGTTTGGTCCCGCCTTCGCCTTGCTTGCCGGGTTCTTTTTCGTGATTCGTATCATTAATAAGCAAAAGAAGGCCGCTGTGGCTGAAATGTCCGGTGAAGAAATTGAACGCCTTAAAGCATTGCAGTCAGAAGCACAGGAAATGGGTAAGACGGAGGGCAACAAGGACAAATGAATATTCTTTTCTGGGTGCTGTTACTGCTGATGCTGCTGGTCGCGGTCGTTATTTTGATCTACCCGTTATTGCGCGCCAGGTATTCCAGTGCCATCGCGTACAAGGACAGCAACCTCGGGCTTTACGATGACAAGCTGGCAGAACTCGAGGTTGACCTTGGCGAAGGCCGCATCGATCATGAACAGTACCAGTTGGCGAGGCAGGAAATCGACCGCGAGTTGTTGCTGGATATTCCCACTGAAAGCAGGGAAACCGCATCGATCCATTATGCCTCACAGGTCAAGCGCCAACCGGGACTCGCGCTGATGATTTCGGTGTTCCTGCCCATGGTTGCTTTGCTGGTTTACATGAAGCTGGGTATGCACGCCAGCACTGACATGCAGCACGCACAGGCGCAGGCGCGAGCACAGACACAGGCTCAGGCTCAGGCTCAGGCTCAGCAGTCCGGGAACGCAGGGTCTCTTGAAGACATGACGCGTTCACTTGCGCAGCGCCTTCAGCAAAATGGTGGCAGCCAGGAAGAATGGGCCATGCTGGGACGCGCTTACAAGCACCTTGGCCAGTACATGATGTCGGTAGAAGCATTTGAGCAGGCAAACAAGATGGCGCCGAACGCCCAGCTGATGATTGAGCAGACTGAATCGATGGCGCTGGCCAATAATCAGCGCTTCACCCCGGAAGCCAGGGCGCTGGTGATACGTGCACTCGAACTTGAGCCGGACAATTTGAATGTGTTGTGGTTTGCAGGCGTAGCTGAATTCCAGGCAGGTAATTACCGCAACAGTATCGAGCACCTGTCGCGGCTTTCTGATGAGGCAAAGAAGGACCCTGAAGTTGAGCGTTCGCTTCGTCTTTATATAGACAAGGCCAGAAATCAACTGGTTGCGGCCGGTGAAGATGTACCGACCACAGATGAGATTATGGGAGCATCCACTGTATCAAGCGATGCTGCAGTCAGCGGTGCAAGCCTGCAGGTCAAGGTTGATATCAGTTCCGAGGTGCGATCACGTTTCAATCCGGGCGACACCGTGTTCATTTATGCCAAGGCCGCTGCCGGCCCGAAGATGCCATTGGCGGCACAGCGGCTGACGCTGGCGCAGTTGCCCACAACGGTGACGCTCGATGACAGCATGGCAATGATGGAAGGCATGAACATGAGCGCATTTGGCAGTGTTGTCATTTCTGCGCGTGTATCAACCACCGGCGGTGCTATCGCAAAAGCCGGCGATTACATCGGTCAGTTCAGCGTTGAAGATGTATTAAAATCAGAGCTGGTCAATATTCAGATCGATACCCTGGTTAAATAGACTTTAAATAAAGAGTATGGAGTTTGTGATGCAGTACATGTTGAAAAAAACACTGTTAGTATTTTCAATCCTGTTTATCTTTACCGGCATGGCCTTTGCCGAGACATACGAAGAGGGCAAGCACTACCAGCGTGTCGATCAACCGAAAACAATTGACAGCGATAAAATCGAAGTGCTCGAGTTTTTCTGGTATGGCTGCCCGCACTGCTATTCTTTCGAACCCTACCTGAACAAGTGGAAGAAAAACAAACCCGGAAATGTCGAATTTGTAAGTGTTCCCGCTACTTTTCAGCCATTGTGGGTTCTGCATGCGCGCGCTTACTATGCTTTGCAGATGCTCGGTGTGGGTGAAGAAATACATCCCAAATTCTTCAGCGAAATTCATAATAAAAAGAATTACATGAAAACCTTTGACGCTCTCACGGTGTTTGTTCAGGAATACGGTGTTGAGCGCTCGGAATTTATTGATGCGATGAACTCGTTTACGGTAGAAACCCAGATTCGCAAGGCAACAAAACTGGTCACGGACTACAAGCTCAGTGGTGTCCCCGCCGTTGCAGTCAATGGCAAGTATCTGGTATCTGCCTCGATGGCAGGCAGTTATGACAACATGATCAAGATCATGAACTATCTGATTGAAAAGGAAACGGCCAAAGCTTCGCTGGACTACGACAAGGCAGCCGAAGAGAAATCCTGATTTCCACTGATTGTTCTGGCATCAGGTCGGAACGGTCATTGAAATCAGGGGCCAGGCCATAACACTTAGCATTGCACGGAGTTGTCAGAAACGATTGTATTAATTATGCATTAAGTGTTGAATTTAACACTACGGTTTGCAAAGGCGTGTACACTCGGCTATAGAGGATGTACAGATAAGCCTTGTTAGTCAGGCTGTTAGTTAACGGGATTGATTGAGGAGAATATGATGAAAACCAGAATTAACCTATTGGGTGTAATCGCCCTGGCTGTAATGCTGACGGCATGCGGAAAAGATGACGCTACGAAGGAAGCGGCTGAGTGCGTGTTCCCTGATGCGACTGATGCTTCTGCGCCAGGCTGGGTTTGTGACCTGCCTGTCGAAGGTCTTGCAGTTTCTGCTGTAGGTGTTGCCGAAAAATCTGCCGCGGGCCACAGCTTCATGAAGAACATGGCCGCCACAGATGCGCGCGTACAGCTGGCACAGAGAATGAAAGTGCAGGTGCAGAACATGGTGAAGCAATACGCGGAAACCACGGGTGCGGCTGATACTGAAACCGTTGACAAGGTAAACACATCGGTTACCAAGCAGATCACGGATCAGACACTGATGGGAACAAAGATATACAAGACACGCACCAGTCCAAACGGAGCGCTGTATGTGTTACTGGGTATGGATGCCAATGCGATGGCAGAAGCGACACAGAATGCTCTGAGAACTAGCATGGGTAATGATGCGGCATTATGGCAGCAGTTCAAGGCGCAAAAAAGTCAGGATGAACTTGCAGCCGCAATTGCTGATATGAAACAGCAGTAAGGGTCTTGTAGTTGTAATAATAAAAACCGGCATCCGGGACAACTCGGGTGCCGGTTTTTTTTATGGTATGTTTTTTTATCGCAGAGGCGCAGAGAATATTTTGTTTGTGTCATCTCGACCGAAGTGACAGCATGTGGTTGAGCAGTGTCGTAGCCCGGATGTAACGAAGTGAAATCCGGGGATTCGGTATGATAGTACGGTTCAAAGCCCCGGATTACGCTGCGCTTCATCCAGGCTACTGCAATTTTAAACACAAACGCTTCTGAGAGCTCTGTGCCCTCTGTAGCATATTTTTAAAGATTTATAAAACAACAGCGTATATTTATCAGGTTCGGAGCAATGTTGAATATGAATAAAAGGCATATTGCAATGGTTTCGCTTTTCTTGTTAACCGTGTGTTCGTCGGCAAATTCGGTCAGTGAATACGAACAATGGAAACAACAGCAGCAGCAATCATTTCAGGAGTACAGGGACGAGCGCGATCGTGAATTTACTGCGTTCCTGAAAGAGCATTGGCGTGAAGTGGAGTTGCTCAAAGGCTTCGTTCGCGATGACAAGCCAAAGCCTGTTGTCATGCCTGTGGCGATGCCACAACCCCAACCACCGAAGCCTGAACCTGCGCCTGATTTACAACCGGTTAAAAAGCCAGTCGAGGATGAACCGGTAACCTCTGTCAAGCCAGAGCCGAAAGTAACCACGTCGAAACCGGCAGTTCCGCCAAAGCCTGCAGTGGTGCCTGTGCAGGAACGAAAAGGCATACGTACCCAGGTTGATTATTTTGGCAAGCGCATCACGTTTTATTATGATCCCGCATTCAAGAGGTCCCTGCCTTACAGGTTGAATGAGACCGCGTTGAGTAATTTCTGGTCAGAGTTGAGCAAGACAGATTACGAGCCGCTGCTGGAGCAAATAAACAGGCAGGCTGAGGCGCTGCGGCTCAATGACTGGGGCTATGCTGTTCTAACAAACAAACTGTCCAGGCAAATCTATCCGACCTCGACAAACAAGCAGGCGCTGTTTACCTGGTTTGTGCTGACGAAAGCGGGCTTCAGGAGTCGGGTTGCCTACGATGAACGTAATGTATATTTGTTAGTGCCATCAAAACAGCGCTTATACGAAGTCACTTATTTCACGTTTGATAACGAGCGTTACTATGCTGTCGGCTTTGATGGAAACAGCAGCAAGCCCGGCAAGGTGTATACCTATGACGGGCATTATCCCGGTGCGGATAAAAAGCTGGATATGAGTATGCGTCTCAGGGCGGCAAAGGGAGACAATGTTGAAAAACGTAATTTAACTTTTGAGTATGATGGCAAGAGCCGCGTCATCGAAGCGGATTATGAACAGGCGCGTGTAGATTTTCTTGATACCTATCCACAGCTCGATCTGGGGGTGTATTTTTCTGCCGAGGTAGGTGAGACGGCAGAGTCGCCTTTGCTGCAGCAGCTGAGCAGTGAAATGGAGGGCATGAATGAGCAGGAAGCGGTTAATTTCCTGCTCAGATTCGTCCAGACTTCTTTTAAATACAGCACGGATGAAAAGCAGTTTGGGAAAGAGAATTATCTTTTCCCTGAAGAGACAATCTATTATCCTTACTCGGATTGTGAAGACCGGTCGGTGCTGTTCGCATGGCTGGTGCGCCGGTTGTTGAATCTTGAGGTTGTCGGGCTTAATTATCCGGGGCATGTAGCCACAGCCGTACAGATGAAGCATCACGTCGAAGGGGATTATGTCACATACAAGGGTAAACGCTATACTGTAACTGATCCGACATATATCAATGCAACTGCAGGCATGACCATGCCGGATTATAGAAATACAAAACCGGGCGTTATTTTGATCAGGTAATTATCAAATAGTCAGATTTATGCTTGAGCGCGAAATTTATAACAAGGGTCAACTGGTAGTTACGAGAGTCAGTGGCATAGTTAAAAGCCAGGAGCTGATCGATCATGTGTTCTGGTTGATCGATAGCCATAATATTGGAGAAATACAATCCAGTTATGGCCAGGTGGTCTATGTCAAAGACATCGAGTCAATGCATATTCAGCAAGAAGACGTTCAACGTATAACCGAAATCAGTACCGGTCTGGGTCAAAGCAGAGGTAAATTCAGGACGGCACTTATAGCTGTTCATCCGACCGACTTGAAACTGGCTAACTTCTATAAGTCTTTATTAAAAAGCTCGGACCTTGATGTCGAAGTGTGTGGTGATTTTAAGCAGGCATTCACCTGGCTGGGTTGCGAAAATCCCGAACCAGAGAAGTATAAATAATTAAGGCTCTTCCCTGTATCGAGTTGGTAAGTATTCAAATGCTTGCCACTGAGGCACGGAGAACACAGAGGTTTTTATCCACAGATGAACGCGGATATAAAAACGTTTTATTTGTGCGCTGTAGTCGCCACTGTGTATAGTGTTATTATTATTTAAATCAAATATCTGTGTTTATCTGCGTTCATCTGTGGACTGATAAGTAAAAAACAATAATATGCTCTGTAGTAAAACTGTTACCGTATTAACCCACCAGGTCTGGTGAAGATCCATAAATTTTAATACCAGGCCTGGCCGAAGGTTATATACAGTGCTGTATCTTCAGGCCCCTTGGCGATATCGATACCCGCGTGGGCGCCAAAGCGCCGTGCAATAAAATACCTGAAGCCCACACCTTTTGAATACACCGTGTCATCGGTTGAATCCGGCACGAAGTCTACGCTATCGGTTACGCCTACACCTCCGAACAGGATCAGGCTCCAGCGGAAGGTAAAATTCCAGCGGAACTCGGTCTCAGCGACCGCAACGCTTTCACCCTGGTAGCGCATCGCCGGGATGCCGCGCATGCTGACGAACGGGTACTGGTAAAACGGCGCTCTGCCATCCAGCGTCTCATAATTACCATGCAGGCCGAGTACAAGCGATTTAGTAAGCGGGGTGAAAAACCTGGCGTAGACCTTGTACTTTTCGAACTCGTCGTCACTGCCTACAGCTTCGCGAAAAAACGAGGCCTTGATCCCGGCAGAGAGGCCGCTGCTGGGTGTAAACAGTGTGTCCCGGCTGTCATAATCCAGCAGCAGGCTGATGGAGGCGGAGCGGCTGTCAAACGTGAGTGAAGGCAGCTCTATTGGCAGAGATGAAAGAAAATCGAACTGGATGGTTGAATCCAGCAGCAGGTATTCGATACCGGCAAAAAAATCAGAGTCGTTGAGGCGAAATTTTATTTGCTGCAAAAAGATGGTGGGTTCGATGTTAAAGCTCAGGCCACTGCTAGAGGAACCGTTGCCACCGTCGAGACCATAGAATTTCAGGTTGGCAGAAGCCTGCGCCAGTGCTCCTGTATAGCGGATCCTGTCATTTTTCCATACGCCCATGTGTGCGCCGCCGACGAACCAGGTGTCATTTTCCGTGTAGGCGCCAAACAGGCCCGATACGCTTGGGGGGATCAAGCGTCCCTTGTCATCCACATTTTGCGGGTCGAAAGTTTCGCCCTCCGCGGTCTTGCCGGAAAGAGGGTCATGCAGAAACAGAAGGGCGGCACCGAGGCCAAAACCAACCGCAGGCTCAGTGATAATAATAGGGATTGGAAAAAAACCTTTTTTCTCGGCCAGCCAGTGGCTGGTGTCTAACATGCCATCCTGCGGGTCGATGAATTCATCCATCATCGAAGCACTAATAGCAGAACCGAAAATAATAAACAGGGTAGTCGCAGCAATTAACTTGAATACACTGTTCATAATAATTGTTTATGTCGAAAGTTCAGACGTTAAACGACCATGCTCTCGCAAAGGCGCCAAGGCCGCAAAGGAAAAAAAGATTTTACTTTGTTGACCTCTTTGCGTGCTTGGCGCCTTTGCGAGAGAAAATATTTGTCTGTCGTGCCCGGGTATGACAATTAAAATTTATTGTTGCTTAGCCTGGCACTTGTCCATTTCTTCGGATTCTATTTCCCTGACTTCACCGTCTTCCATCTCTAATTCAACACAGGCGCCAGCAATTATAGGGCCATGATCCTCATCCAGATCGACTACATCAGTGACACTGAATGATTTACCGTCGATTACCCACATGCCATCTTTTCCTTCCGGCCGGTGATCGAGTATGCCTGTGTATTCAGCCTCATTGTCCGAGCAGGAGGCTGAAATGCTAATCAGAAAAACGAGTAGTATCAGTTTTATGGTTTTGTATAAGTAAGTCATAATATTGAACCTTGTTGTCCCGGGTTGTTGGGCGACTGTTATACAATGTTGCCCGGTAAGTAATTTTTCCAAGTTGTTTTGAATTTTCTGGATGCGATCAAGATTATACCTTTTTGTTGTGCTCTGTCTAAATACGGCTGCCGCCCTGGCTGAAGTCAATAGCGACGCCGAGGTGTCTGCCAGTGTGCCTGTTAAAGCTGCGGAGTCACCTGACCTGGTTGCGCCTGAGCAGGAAGAAGCCAGGCGGCAGGTTGTTTCCGAGGAGGAGGATCCGCAGGCCCAGAAAACAACCGAGCGACAGGAGAAAATTGAAGAAGCTATTGAGCAGGAGCAGAAAATAGAGCAGGCCCCGGCGGTGGGTAAGGAACAGGAAAAAGCCAGGGAAGAAGTGAAGTCTGAAGAAGAGGAGCCTCGCTTTGAGCGTGAAGAAGAAATTGCACAACCTGTTGCCAAGGATCCATTCGATGGGGATGTGTATGGCAGTATACGTCTGCGCTACCGTACATCTGATAACGGATCAATTCTCGGTGATTCAGGATCACGTATAGGACTTGAGGGCGAGTATCTTACGGGTCAGGAGTCATGGGCTTATGCGCGAGTAGAAGTGGGCTTTAACGTGCTCGATGAGCTCGACCAGTTGTTAACTCCTGGCGGCGGCGCCGGTGAAGGTAAACAGGGCGATAGCCTGTTTCCACGTCTGTATAGCGTTGGTATAGAAACACCAGCCGTCGTAGCCAGTTACGGCAAAAGCTGGTCTACCTACTACAGAATTTCAAACTTCACGGACAGGTTTGACAGTGCCGGCAGCAGTGCAGTGGGTACATTCAATGTCAATACGGATGGCGGTGCCACCGGTACAGGTCGTGCAGACAATGTATTGCAAACCCGTGCATTCATCAGCTTCCTGCCGGAAGATTCCAGAGTCAAACCCTTCAACTTGAACATTCAGTTGCAGAGCGATCAGCCGATCCCGGGTGTGGATGGTGAAAATTATCAAAATGCCATCGGCCTGAGTGCCGTGCTTGAATCCAGGTCGGATCATACTTTTGGCATCGCCTATAATCGCGCACGTGTTGAAAATCTGGATGATCCTGCCGTCCAGGCGGCCGGTATCAAAGGCGATGCAGAAGCCTATTTGATTGGTACAAGATGGTTTGATGAACAGTGGTACCTGGGTTTTACGCTGGCGCGACTAAGGAACCACGAAGCCACCGATGAAGGTACATATTTTCTGGGCTGGGGTTCCGAACTGTATGCACGTTACAGGCTGGTCAAGAATTACTGGCTGGTGGCGGGTTATAACTGGCTCATTCCTGATAAAGGTGAAACCCAGGCAGGTGAGTATGAATTGTTATATGGCATAGTCGGCCTGCGTTATTCAATAGATGAATTTAACCGCCTCGTTTATGCCGAAATGAGGCTGGACAGTACGATTACCGAAAGTGGTGAAGCCGTAGGAAACATCTTTACTGTTGGTATACGCTGGGATTTTTAATAATTAAATATAAGATGAGAAGTCACACCAGAACTCTATCAGGTTAATGATATGAAAATATATACAGTAATTGCTGCCACAGCTATATTCACTACTTCCTCGGTATTGGCTGATAACTGGGATCTGGGTCAAAATTCTGTGACCCTTGGCATCGCTGACGTTGACTGGACTGTGAGCCCGGAATTTCATGGTACGAAACTGCTGCTGGGAGGGCGTTATATTTTTTCACGTGAACCCGCTACAGCATACAAACAGCCTGACGCTGAAATATTAAAATACAGAATTGATCTTGCAGACTTTCAGCTTGGCGATTCACCAACAGACCTGGAGTATGCGGTACTCGGGTTTACTTACTGGACCTACCAGAAGAAGAATGACATTGCTTCTACAAAAAATTTTAATACGGTACGTGATCAGCTCGAATTGCTCCAGGTCAACGCAAGCTTTGATGATAGCCTTGGTGTCGATTACTACTATGAACTGAATGCGGGACGTGTTGGCCGTTTCTGGTCGTACAAACAATCTGATGGTTCGCCTTTTAGCATAATTTTTGGTCTCAATGGTTCGCTGGGATGGGCCTGGGCCAATTCCACGGATACACGTTATGCTGATGTCTCCAATCCCACCATGGGCTTGTGGAGTGTGCTGATTTTTGAGCATGAGCGTTGGGGTCAGTTCTATATCGACAGCCGGGTTGTGTCCGGTTATACCTTTGGCGAGCCTAAACAAACCCTGTCACGCGAAGCCAATG
>Ga0316192_10004482_pt1 | contig 10146 bp, 12 predicted proteins | sample MerIslwburrow_MG_FD_204931 | JGI IMG/M metagenome (GOLD analysis project Ga0316192, IMG submission 204931) | Coastal sediment microbial communities from Maine, United States - Merrow Island worm burrow | ecosystem: Environmental > Aquatic > Marine > Coastal > Sediment | place: USA: Maine...
AGGCCATGGAGCGCACATAGACCTCACGACCTACCTCAAAGGCATCAATAACCTTCCAGCTATCTACCGGGGCCTGCACTTCAGACTCGATGGCTGTGGACTTCGAAACAGATTGCGGCGATTCAGAACAGGCCGCCAGCATGGCGACTATAACGACAAATAATATTCTCATTACTGAAAGGTTCTCAGGTGTGCAATGACATCAAGCATTTCCTGGGTAGTAAGCAGGCCACGATAGGCAGGCATAATGCCCCGGCCACTCTCAAGCACCTGCACCAGCACCGCATTGGCGGCAAACAGGCTCTGGCCACGGCTGAAATCCGGCATGCCCGGCATCGCCCCGGCACCGTTAGGACCGTGACAGTTAGTGCAATGCATATTATAAAGTTTGGCGCCGTTGCGAGGGTCCGCCGCCATGACATCGGCGCCAAACAAAAACGCATTCATTGCCGCAAACAACACTATCAATCTAACTGTTCTTTTTGCTTTCATTTGTCCAACCACTCAATTGGTTAATTTTGCCAACAAAATCCAGAGCGATTCTAACATTTCAGCACGCCAGTGTCGCCGCTAGCTACTGCAGCGCGGAATAATCACCGGTATAGGCCTTTTCCAACAAATCAATCACTTCCTGGCGCTGCCACTCACGTGGCCCGACAATACGCTGAATAAACCGGCCATCCGGGCCAATCAAGAGGCTATAAGGGAAAACTTGAATGCCAAGCTGGTCTGTTGCTATCCCGCCAGCAGGATCGATATAACTGGTAAAACTCACCTTCTGATCAAGCAGATATTCACGCACCAGATGATCATCTTCATCCTGAGCCAGACCGATAACCGCAAACCGCTTCGGATCCAGCGCATCACTCAACTGCTGCAGGTTAGGCATTTCACGCCGGCATGGCTCACACCAGGTTGCCCAGGCGTTCAGCAACACCAGCTTGCCGCGATATTGAGTGATCGATACCTTAGCGCCATCCAGCTGCTGCATGGCAATTTCAGGAAAGGCAGCACCGACAGTGAGATTATCTGTCAGCGGCTCAGGCTCACTACAGCCCTGTAACGCAAACAAGGGCAGCAGCAATAGAAATCGCCACGCCCTTGTCCTGATTTGTTTCATTGTCAGCCCGGCTAGGGCACAACGGTGTCGATTAGAATCTCAATCCCTTCGCTACCCACTGCCACTGCTGCAGACGCACCTTGCAGATCACCGCTCTGAGGCATGGCATTACCGGTCTTGGAAATTCTCGCACCAACCACTACCTGGTCGAACTTGGCCATACTCATGCTTGGCATCATCGCCATGCTTTCATCAAGGCTAAACTCCAGCGGCAACTCACTGGCCTTGGCGCGGACAATCGCCAGCGGCATCGGCGGACCATTGACCGCACGGGCAAAGACAAACAGCGTATCACCAGCGGCAAACTTGCCTGCCAGTGCCGCTGAGATTGTGACACGACCAGTTACACTCGCAGCGACCGTACTCACGCTCATGGCTGCCGCTTCAGGCAAACCCGTTTGTGCTGGGGCCTTGCCAAATTCACCCGCCAACTGACGTTGACGATAAGATTCGGCCTCAGCGATATTGGCATGCATCACCTCAATATCTTCTGAATCAGGCGGCAGCATATCTCTTAAATGGCTCCAGTGTTCAATCGCACCGGCAAAATCACCACGCTCAAACAGGCCTGTTCCCGCCAACCACAGCGCCTTTTGATTATTAGGATCAATCGCCAAAGCCTTCAACAGATACTCCATCGGCCGGCCTTCCAGACTCTCACCCGTGGCCATGGCAATGGCATCGGCATAATCAGTCAGCACTGAGGCATCGTCGCCGGCAAACTGTACCGCGCGCTCATAGGCCATCATCGCCTCTTCATATCGACCCAGCACCGACATTGAACGACCCAGCATCACCCAGCCTTCAAGATCCTGTGGATTTTCCTGCAGACGCTGCGCAAGCTTCGACACCATCATCTCAATCTGCTGCTCTATATTGCTCTCATCACCATGCGGCGAAGCCTCAGGCTGAGCCATCTGCACCTGCGGATTAATACCCGCTGGATTACCCAGCTTGTCATACATCAACAGACTCATAAGCGGCACAGCCACAACAGCCACAACAGCGGTAGCAATACTCAGACCCTTGCCAGACTTGCCTTCACCCTGCTCAGCAGCATCCGTATCTTCCAACAGACGACGTTCAATTTCCTGATGGCTTTTGTCGAACTGTTCCTGACTGATATCACCAGTGGCCAGATCCGTATCCAGCTCTTCCAGCTGGTTTTTATAGATAGTGATATTGACCGAACGACGCTCAATGTCAGCGGCATTTTTTTTACGCAGAAACAAAGGCGGGACAACAAACAACAATGCCGCGCCCAATAAGCAGCCGGCTACAACCCAAAATACCGTCATGCCTTATTCTCTCCTGAATCTTGCTTTAACAACTCCGCGGCACGGCGGTGCTGCTCTTCTGTCAGCGGTGTTTCATCAACCTGTTTACGGCGACGCAGGATATTGGTGTACAACACAGCCACACCGATACCCAGCAGAATAAACGGACCAAACCACAACAACATGGTGGTCGCCTTAAAAGGTGGGCGATAACGGACATAATCACCATAACGCTCGACCATGAAGTCCACTACCTGACGATCGTTCATACCCCCTTCCATCATTTCCTGGATCTGGGCGCGCATGTCCACGGCGAATTCAGAATTGGAATCTGCCAATGACTGGCCCTGGCAGACCAAACAACGCAGCTCTTCCGAAACGCCCATCACCCGACCGTGAATCTCAGGTGCACCGGTGGTGTACTCAGCCTCTTTGGCCTGCACCTGATATGACAAGGGAAACGACAGGCACAGCAGTGCCGCTAGCAAAATATTTTTCATTAGCCTTTCTTCAATTCTCTAACCAGGGGCAGGATGGTTTCCCGTAAGGCCTGCGCTGAAACCGGGCCGGTGTGTTTGTAACGAATTACACCCTGCTTGTCGATGACATAACTCTCTGGCACACCATAAACACCATAATCAACACCAACACGGCCTTTATAATCGTGAGCACTAATGGTGTAGGGATTACCGAAATCCTTCAGCCACTTAACAGCGTCCTCACGTTCATCTTTGTAATTCAGACCATAGATAGGCACTTCGCCCGTGCGCGACAACTGCATAAACACCGGATGTTCCTGACGACAAGAGACACACCATGAAGCCCAGACATTCAATATCCAGACCTTACCCAGATTACCGTCTCGACTAATGGTCTGCTCGGCCTGATGCAACTGACTCAACTCAAACTGTGGCGCTGGTTTACCCACCAATGGCGACGGCACAGAACGTGGATCGAGGCTTAGCCCCTTCCACATAAAACCGGCCATCACCACAAAAATCACCAACGGCAAGAAAAATTTAAGCTTCATTATCAGGCCTTCTCCGTCGCCAACTTAGGTGTAGCTATCTTGGCCTCAGCTTTAGCCTTTTTTTCTTTGCGAGCCATCACCCGATAACGCTTGTCGCTCATAGCAACAACGCCACCCAACACCATCAGGATGACCCCTGTCCAGAGCCAGGATACAAACGGCTTGTGATAGACACGCACGCTCCAGGCACCACCACTAACCGGCTCACCCAGCGAAACATACAGATCACGCCAAATACCAGTATCGATAGCCGCCTCGGTCATAGGCATGGTTTGAACCGTATAGACACGCTTTTCAGGTTCCATGGTCATCACTTCACGACCATCTTGCAGCACCCGGATCAAACCCCGGTTAGCAGTGTAGTTCGGCCCCTTGGTCTCAATCACACCGTCAAAACGGAAGGTATAACCACCCACCGTGACCGTGTCACCGATATCCATACGGACGTCTTTATCAGACATATAATTGGAAACCATGGTGGCGCCGACAATGCAGACCGCCACACCGATGTGCGCCAGATGCATACCGTAAAAACTGCGCGGAATCGCATTGAGGCGATGACCCCAGGGCAGTTCAGCATTGGTGGCCTTGAAGCGTGCCCGAAGACTATAAATAGCAGTCGTCACAATCCAGGCCGCCAGCACCATACCCAGCGCTGCCATCCACGACCAGCCGCCCATCAGAAAAGGCATAACAACAGCAAAAATGGCACTGGCAATAAAAGCCCAACGCAACTGCCTAACCATGTCCGGCATATCCGCCTTCTTCCAACGAGCCAACGGCCCCATACCCACCAGGAATACCAGCGGTACCAGCAACGGCACAAAAATAGCGTTGAAATACGGCGCGCCAACCGACACTTTATTGACCGCATCGATAAGGCCTACCGAAGCCAGACCTTCGATGATCATCGGGTAGATCGTTCCCAGCAATACCGCCGCAGACATGACCGCCAGAATGACATTATTGACTAACAACATGGTCTCTTTCGACACCAGCTCAAACTTGCCACCCTCGCCAATCTTGGGCGCACGCCAGGCGTACAATAACAACGAGCCAACTACCACAAGAATCAGAAAACCGAGGATAAAGGTGCCGCGTTCAGGGTCGGTAGCAAAGGCATGTACCGAGGTGATCACACCGGAACGCACCAGGAAGGTACCCAGCAGACTCAATGAGAAGGCAATAATCGCCAACAGCACAGTCCAACGCTTAAAGGCACCGCGTTTCTCGGTCACGGCCAAAGAGTGGATCAGGGCTGTACCCACCAGCCACGGCATCAGCGAGGCGTTTTCAACCGGATCCCAGAACCACCAACCGCCCCAGCCAAGTTCATAATAAGCCCACCACGAACCCAGACCGATACCACCGGCAAGAAAAGACCAGGCAATGATAGTCCAGGGACGTGACCAACGTGCCCAGGCCGCATCCAAACGGCCACCAATCAGGGCGGCGATAGCAAAAGCAAAGGCAACAGAAAAACCAACGTAACCCATGTAAAGCATGGGCGGATGAATAATCAAACCAAAATCCTGCAACAGCGGGTTCAAATCCCGACCATCTGGAGCGGCAGGCAACAGGCGCTCAAACGGATTAGAGGTCAGTAGCAGAAACAATAGAAAACCAACAGCGATCAGACCCAACACGCCAATCACGCGAGCCACCATCTCATCAGGCAGATTTTTGCTAAAGAGAGTTACCAGAAAGGTCCACAACCCCAGCATCATGGCCCACAACAATAAGGAACCTTCATGCCCACCCCAGACACCGGCAACCTTGTATTGAACTGGCAGCAGAGAATTTGAATGTGACGCGGTATACAACACCGAATAGTCATCGGTTACAAAACTGTAGACCAGACAGGCAAAAGAAATGGCAATAAAGATGAACTGCCCTTGTGCTACCGGCCGCGCCATAGCCATCCAGGGACGAATATTCAACTGTGCGCCAAGAATAGGAAAAATGCCCTGCACGATGGCAAGACAGAGGGCAATAATCAGGGCAAACTGACCAATCTCTGGAATCATTTTGCCGCCCCCTGTGCAGCAGCATCTTCAGCCTTTTCAAGAGCATCCGCTACTTCAGGCGGCATATAGGTTTCATCATGTTTGGCCAGCACTTCCTCGGCCATGAAGACACCGCCATTCCCCAGCTTGCCCTGGGCCACTACGCCCTGACCTTCACTAAACAGATCAGGCAGGATGCCGGTATATTTCACCGTCACAGCTTCAGCGTTATCGGTAATTTTGAATTGCAATGTCAGGCCATCGTCTTCACGTTCAAGACTGCCAACCTCGACCAGACCACCAAGGCGGAAGGTACGATCCTGGGGCGCCTGATGGGCCACCACCTCGGTCGGACTAAAAAAGTGGTTTATGTTGCTCTGCAAAGCATTCAATATCAGTGCTGCTATTGCTGCCACAGCTACCAAACCAAGCACGATAAACATCATGCGTTTATATCTAGCCTTCATCTACTCCACCTCAGAATTCATACGCATCATACGACCCAGGCGCTGTAATAAAGTTCGCTTTTGTCGTACAACTAAAATCGTTTCAACAATCATGAACAGGGCTGTCACTCCATAAGAGCCCCAGATATAGAAACCGTGGCCACCCATTGCAAACCACTCGGCCATCTTATTTCTCCTCCTGCTGCTGCAACATATGCTTAACCCAGACTGTATTGCTCTCACGTTCAAGGATGATGCTGCGCACCCGTGTCAGGGCCACGGCAATGGTGTAGAACCAGCAGGCAAAGGTCATGATCAACATGGTCCAGAGCATGATCTCGGTCATGCTTGTTTCCATGCCACCGCTTTCACTCATCTTGATCGACGCACCTTGATGCAGGGTGTTCCACCACTGCACCGAGTAATAGATGATAGGCACATTGATCACACCCACCAGCGCCAACAGACCACAGGCACGGGCAGCACGACGCGGATCATCGATGGCCGATTCCAGCGCCATATAACCAATATAAAGAAACAACAGGATCAGCTCGGAAGTCAGGCGCGCATCCCAAACCCACCAGGCGCCCCACATCGGCTTGCCCCACAGGGCGCCGGTCCACAGAGCGATAAAGGTAAAGATGGCACCGGTAGGCGCCAGCGCTGAGGCCATCATCGACGACAGACGGGTGTGCCAGATCATGCCCGCCGCAGCCCAGCCGGCCATGATGATGTAGATAAACATCGACATCCAGGCCGCCGGCACATGGATAAACATGATGCGATAACCCTCACCCTGTTTGTAGTCGGTCGGCGCGACAAAGAAACTCATGTAGAGCCCAACCACCAGCAACAATACCGAGGCAATCGCAAAACCAGTGGCCAGTCGTCCGGCCAGCGGGTAGAAGATAGATGGGGCAGAATATTTAAACAGGTTCATCGCAATACTTCGTTGTTAATCTTATTCTTTCAATAAAGCAGGGCCAAAACTATTCGACCGAAATTCTCAACGCCGCCGCCGAAGCCAGCGGTGCCAACAACAGCGCCATAATCAATATCGCCGCCAACAGCGACAAATGACCTTCCGCCCCCATACCCGAGACACTCGCCTCCACCCCACCAGCACCAAAAATCAGCACCGGTATATATAGAGGCAACACCAGCAGCGACACCAATACACCACCGCCACGCAGGCCCAGAGTAAGGGCCGCACCAATAGAGCCGACCAGGCTCAACACCGGCGTACCTAATAACAGGGTCACCACCAACATTAACAAGGCATCGCTGCCAAGGCCAAACTGCAGGCCCAGCAGAGGCGCCATCAACACCAACGGCAGACCGGAAATAAGCCAGTGGGCCAAAACCTTACCAAACACCATCAGCGCCAGTGGCTGCGGCGTCAACAACAACTGTTCCAGGGTGCCGTCGTTATAATCATCCGCAAACAGACGCCCCAGTGACAACATCGAAGCCAGCAGCGCCGACACCCACACCACACCTGCCGCCATAGAGCGCAGCAAATCTGTTTCCGGGCCAACCCCAAGTGGAAACAGGCTAACGACGATGACAAAAAAGAACACCGTGGTTAACACATCCGAACGATGGCGCATGGCCAGCGTCAGGTCGCGCGCAATAATACATTTTAATGCCACAAACATCAGTGCTCTCCCAGATGGAGATGCTGAAGTTTGCCGACTTCAACGTCAACCTCCTGGTGGGTGGTCAAAATCACCATCCCGCCGTCGGCGACATGTTCTTTAATCATATCCAGCAACATGCTCACCCCAGCCACATCCAGAGCCACAAAGGGCTCATCCAGAATCCACAGCTTGGAGCGTTGCAACAGCAGCCGGGCTAAAGAGACACGTTTCTTCTGTCCTTGAGACAGCACCTTGACCGGAAGTTCAAAACAACGCGCCAGACCCATAGCCTTCAAGGCCGCTTCCACCTTGCGTTCACTGATATCAAAACCACTCAGCTGGGCAAAAACACGCAGATTTTCATAACCGGTCAGTTCAAACTTGAGACCATAGTGATGGCCCATATAGATCAGCTCGCGATTAAAATCCTCGCTCAGCTTGCGGGTCGGCTTGCCGCCCCACTCAATCTCACCATCTTCCGGCAACACCAGCCCGGCAATGGCGCGCAGCAGCGTGGTCTTGCCACTGCCATTGGCACCATGAACGTGCAGCAAACTGCCTTCTTTCAGAGAAAAAGACAGCCCGGAAAACAGTCGCCTGTCACCGCGAACACATTCTAAATTGGCAATATTGAGCATGAAATAATGAGACGTTATTCGACCTGGGAACCAAAAGATCGTCGATTATACATCAAAGCCAACGAATGTCCCGAGCTGCGATTTAGCCGGTATGTTCAATAAATCCGTGTGCTTATCGGACAAAACATTGATTCTACAAATGTAATCAGACAGCCTTTATTTAACGCCAATAATCAACGACTGAGCACAACCCGAAAGCCGTTGCTGCTGTCCTCAAACTTGGCCTCATAGGTACCACGCACAGTAGAACCGAGATAATTCGCCTGATTGGCCCAACCACCACCGCGCAATACCCGCTGACTACAGTCACCACCGCCCCAAACCCGGCCATCGGAGGGCGCGTCGGTATAATCCTCATGCCAGCAATCCTGCACCCACTCCCAAACATTGCCGTACATATCATACAGCCCCCAGGGATTGGGCTGGCTGCGACCTGCCGCCTGAGTGCCAATCCTGGCATTGGCATCAAACCAGGCATAACGGCGCAACTGACTGACATCATCACCAAAGAAGTACCGCCCTTTGCTACCGGCGCGAGCGGCATATTCCCACTCCGCCTCGGATGGCAACCGATATTTATTGGTGCCTTCATTGCGATTCAGCTGCTCAAGAAAACTCTGTGTCTCCAGCCAGGTAACATTTTCCACCGGCCGACGCGGATCTTTATATTGGCTTGGATTAAAACCCATCACCGCCTGCCACTGGGCCTGGGTCACCTCGTGGGCCGCCATATAAAAGGAACGCACCTCAACTTCATGGGCCGGACCACGGCCTGCACCATCATCACCCATAACAAAATTCCCGCCGGGCAATTTCACCAACTGCATACCGATAGTGTTGCTCATCACCTCAAGTCCGCCCTGCTCCACTACTGCAGGCGACTTGGCCTGTTGCTGAAATCCCAGTGTCGCCAGACCACCCGCAACCACCAGCACCGACACCACAGCGACCACCAACTTCATGGCGCTCCGTCCTTCTGAATTCACTTGAGTCACTATCTTATTCCGTCCATTCCCCGGCCAGGCCGGGTAGTATTGATCGTGTTACTATTTGCTGCTTTAAATGTGCGCCAGATAATAGCGCGATCCAGGCCTTAACGACCAGTAGAAACGAAGCAATGAGCGAAGCCAAAGCCCCAGCGATAGAAACCAGCCACAGCCATAATCTGGCCACCCTGCGTCGCCATATCCAGCACACCATCGTCGGTCAGAACCAGCTGATCGAACGGCTGCTGATCGGCCTGCTGGCCGACGGCCACCTGCTGTTGGAAGGCCTGCCCGGCCTGGCCAAGACCACCGCCGTCCACACCCTGGCCGACGGCATGGCGCTGAGCTTTCGCCGCATCCAGTTCACACCGGATCTAATCCCGGGCGACATCACCGGCACCGACATCTTCCTCTCCCAGGAGGGCGAATTTAAATTCATCGAGGGGCCGATTTTCAATGAAATAGTCCTGGCCGACGAAATCAACCGCGCCCCGCCCAAGGTGCAATCGGCCCTGCTGGAAGCGATGCAGGAACGCCAAGTCACCACCACCGGCGTAACCCGCAAACTGCCCGCCATCTTCCAGGTCATCGCCACCCAGAATCCGCTTGAGCAGGAAGGCACCTACCCGCTGCCCGAGGCGCAGTTGGATCGCTTCCTGATGAAGATTGAACTGGGTTATCCGCAACAGGACGACGAGCTGGAGATCCTCAAACGCGAGACGACCAGACTGCAAAGCGGTGGTCAACACAGCGGCCTGGCGGTGCTGAACCCAGACGAGATTAGCGCCGCCCGCGACGCGGTCAACCACATTCACATGGACGAGATGTTGCAGCGCTACATCGTTACCCTTGTAAGCGCGACGCGTAATCTCGGCGCCTGGATTCCGGAAGCCAAGGAGTGGCTGGCCTATGGCGCCTCACCACGCGCCACCCTGGCTCTGGCCCGTTGCGCCAAGGCGCTGGCATATCTGCGTCAGCGCGATTTCGTTGAACCAGCCGACAT
>Ga0316192_10004484_pt1 | contig 10144 bp, 8 predicted proteins | sample MerIslwburrow_MG_FD_204931 | JGI IMG/M metagenome (GOLD analysis project Ga0316192, IMG submission 204931) | Coastal sediment microbial communities from Maine, United States - Merrow Island worm burrow | ecosystem: Environmental > Aquatic > Marine > Coastal > Sediment | place: USA: Maine...
CTATAACCGGGGGGAGAAGATGTCGAAGTCGGTTGGTAATGTGGTCGATCCGTTTGTGCTCACTCGAGATTATGGCGTCGACCAGATTCGCTATTTTCTCTTGCGTGACGTGCCCTTCGGCCAGGACGGCAATTACAGCCGCGACGGTATTGTTCAACGCATCAATGCGGACCTTGCCAACGATCTCGGTAATTTGGCGCAGCGCTCGCTCTCTATGATCGCCAAGAATTGCGACGGGATAATTCCCGCGCCCGGCGTGCTCACGGAGGCGGACGAGGCGATCCTCAGGGCTGCTGACACCCTGCTGCCGCGCGTGGAAGAGGCGATCGACGCGTTTGCGATCCATCGGGCCTTGGAGATTGTCTGGAGGCTGATCGCCGATGCGAACCGCTATTTTGCAGGCGAGGAGCCTTGGGCTCACAAGAAAACGAATCCGGAGCGCATGGGGACGATCCTTTACGTCGCGGCGGAAGTGGTTCGCCAAGCGGCGATTCTCGTCCAGGCGGTGATGCCATCGAGTGGGGCTAAGCTGCTCGATTTGCTGAGTGTGCCTGCCGACGCGCGCGACTTTTTGCAGTTAGGACCCGCCGAGCGTCTCAAGCCAGGCACGGAACTGCCAGCGCCTACGCCGGTCTTTCCACGTTATGTGGAGCCAGAGGGTGAGGCGTCGTAGACGGCATGAAGTGCCTTGCGCGCGGAGCTGCTGACTAAGGGTCAGCTGTTCTCCAAGCGTCAGCAGCTCTACGGGTCAACGCTGTCGAAAAATCCCGACAGCAAGATCGCCGCCACCAATGTGCCGAATAATGTGCAACCAAGGATCATGGAAGGGTAACCGCGAGACCGCCGTTTGGGTTCCCAACCCGGCAGAATAAGACGGCAAAAGACCTCTTTAGCGGCACAGCTGTTTGACCGCTGTGGGGTCGAGACCGCTGACGACCGAGCGGCCGATTAGTGTTCTGGGCACAGACAAATTGCCGAAGCGCGAGATCATGTTGGCTTGGACGCGCGGCGTCGTTGCGTCGAGCAGCGTGTAGCGGATGTTGTTGTGCTCAAGGAAGGTGCGCAGCTGCGTGCAGGTCTGGCGCCAGGAAGCGCTATAGACATAAACGCGCTGGCCTGCAGCGCGCCTCCGCCGGACTGGGTGAGAGCAGCACGATGGCCGAGGCTAGAATTGCCATCACAAGGCTTGTGGTGAGGAGACTTGTGCCGAGGATGCCCGCGCCGCGATATTTCGCGCGCATTTGCGTCTTGAGAGATTGCCTCGAGCTTAAACGCCTTGGCATATGGTTCCTCGACCGAAGGCCATTCCGTCTCGAGCGTATCTCGCTTGTATCGCTTGCGAAGATGCTGCAAATAAAAGACGAATCGTACCTCGTGTCGCTAAAGCGTAGCAGATTGAAGACACTAGTAGTTTCAGGTTTCCGTGATGCTGATCGATAGCCACTGCCATCTCGATTTTCCCGAACTCAAATCGGACTTGCCGGCGCTGCTGTCCCGCGCGCGGGAGGCCGGCGTAGGCCTCATGGTGACTATCTCGACGAAGGTTGGAAAATTCTCCGACTTAAAGGAGATCGCGGAGGTGCATGCGCGCGTCTTTTGTTCGATCGGGACGCACCCGAACAATGCTGCCGAGGAGCCGGATGTCAGCACCGAAGAGCTGATCGAGATCGCCCGGCATCCCAAAGTCGTGGCGATTGGGGAGGCGGGGCTCGACTATCACTACGACTATGCTCCCCCTAACGTGCAGGAAAGAGGGTTCCGCGCCCATATCGCGGCCGCTCGCGAGACAGGCTTGCCGCTCGTCATTCATGCGCGCGAAGCTGATGAGGATGTAGCGCGCATCCTTGAGGAGGAAACGGAGAAGGGCGCGTTCCCCTTTGTCCTTCATTGCTTCACAAGCGGCCCGGATCTAGCTCGGCGAGGGCTCGCGCTCGGCGGTTACATCTCATTCTCGGGCGTCGTGACATTCAAAAAGGCCGATGCGCTGCGCGAGATCGCGGAAAGCGTTCCCTCGGATCGGATTCTGGTCGAGACAGATGCGCCATATCTCGCCCCGGAACCCTTTCGCGGCAAGACGAACGAGCCATCTTACGTGGCCAAGACAGCTGCCCGCGTCGCGTCCATCCGAGGGGTCAGCTTCGAGGAATTGGCGCAACAAACCACTGACAATTTTTTCAGTCTCTTCAGTAAGGTGCCGCGTGCAGCTCTGAAAGAACGTCCAGACGCCGCATGAGTGTGAAAGTCACCATCCTTGGCTGTGGCACGTCTGGCGGCGTGCCCAGGATCGGCAATGAGTGGGGGGCTTGCGACCCAAGCAATCCGAAGAACCGCCGCCGTCGCTGCTCCATCCTCGTTGAGCGCGAGGGAGCCGGTGGCGTGACCCGCGTTCTCGTCGATACGCCGCCGGATTTGCGCGAGCAGTTGAACGATGCCGATGTGGGGCTCTTGGATGCGGTGCTCTACACCCACGATCATGCGGATCATGTCCATGGCATCGATGACTTGCGCATGGTGGCCTATAACGGACGCCGCCGTATTGATGTGCACTATCTTAAAGAGACGGGTGATGTGCTGCGCCAGCGTTTCGACTATTGCTTCGAGGCACCGGTAGGCAGTTCGTATCCTCCGGTTTTGAAAGGCCATGAGGTCGTGCCGGGCCAACCGATCGCCATTGAAGGGCCGGGCGGCGTCATCGAGGCGACTCCATTTCTACAGAAGCACGGGTCCATCAACTCGCTGGGGTATCGCTTTGGCGGGCTCGCGTACTCGCCCGACGTCAACGACTTCCCGCCTGAGTCTCTGGCCCATCTTGAAGGGCTTGATGTCTGGATTTTGGATGCGCTCCGTTACACGAGCCATCCAACCCATCTGACCGTCGATGAAGGCCTATCGTGGATCGCGCGTATGAAGCCGAAGCGCGCCATCTTTACACATATGCATATGGATCTGGACTACGAGACCCTGAAGGGTCAATTGCCCGAAGGTGTCGAGCCAGCTTACGACCGCATGGTCATTTCCGCCGCTTAAGCGTTGTTTCGACGAGCGATTTACCTCAAGCAACGCCGACGATTTGTCCTGTTTCCGCCATGTCGGTGCGCGCGAGGCGGAGAATGACTTCAGCCACCTGTTCTGGCGTCCTGATGGTGCTCTGGTCCTCGCCCGGATAGGCCTCGGCCCGCATGAACGTGGCCGTTGCTCCGGGATCGACCATATTGACTTTCACCGGGCTGTCTGCCGTTTCATTGGCATAGGTTCTGGCGAGCGTCTCCAGGGCAGCCTTGGACACTGAGTAGGGTGCCCAATAAGCGGGGCCAAGGCCTGCGACCCGCGATGATGTGACGAAGACGACGCGCCCTGCATCGGCGCGGCGCAGCAGCGGGTCCAGCGTGCGGATTAGCCGCCAATTGGCCGTCAGATTAGTGGCAATGACTCGGTCCCAAAGGTCGGACGGAACATGGGTGAGGGGGCGAAGCCCGCCGAGTATGCCCGCATTGCCGATGAAAATGTCGAGGTGGCCGAAGCGCTCGTAGAGTGAAGGTCCGAGCGCATCGATCGTGGTGCCGTCTTCAAGATTGAGTGGAATGATCGAGGCGTTGCCGCCGGCGGCTTTGATGTCGTCGTCGACGGTCTCAAGGGTTTTCTGGTCGCGTCCAAGCAACAGGACATGGGCGCCTTCATTCGCGAAGCAGTGAGCGGTGGCAGCGCCGATCCCCCGTGAGGCCCCCGTGATCAGCGCGATGCGGTCTTTGAGAACCCGGCCGCTCAACCGACTTCAGCGAGGAAGGAAAGTTGCTTCTGCTGTGGCGGCCCCTCGCGATCGCGAAGGCGGGTCGGGTATTCGCCCGTGAAGCAATGGTCAGTGAATTGGGGATTGTCGTTGTCGCGGCCGTCAAAGCCCATGGCCCGGTAGATGCCGTCAACGGAAATAAAGGCCAGTGAGTCGGCGCCCATGAAGGTGCGCATTTCCTCGAGTGAGCGGTTCGCCGCCAGCAACTTGTCCTGGTCCGGCGTATCGATACCGTAGAAGTCCGGATGTGTGATTGGCGGACTGGAGATGCGCATATGCACTTCCTTGGCCCCCGCCTCGCGCATCATCTGTACGATCTTCACGGATGTCGTTCCGCGCACCACGCTGTCATCGATCAAAACGATACGTTTGCCCTTCACCTGAAGTTCGTTGGCGCTGTGCTTGAGCTTTACGCCAAGCTGGCGGATCTGCTGTTCCGGTTCGATGAAGGTCCGGCCCACATAATGGTTGCGGATGATGCCGTATTCGAAGGGAAGGCCGGATTCTTGCGCATAGCCGATGGCTGCGGGCACACCGCTATCGGGAATAGGAACCACCATGTCCACATCGGCGGGCGCCTCGAGCGCCAACTGACGGCCCATGGCCTTGCGGACGTCATAAACTGAGCGGCCCTCAATGATGGAGTCGGGGCGCGCGAAATAGATATATTCGAAGATGCAGAGGCGCGGTAGATGCTTGGGCACAAAGCGATGGCTTTCGATGCCATCCCGTGTCGCGACGATCACCTCGCCGTTCTCGACCTCGCGGACGAACTCCGCGCCGATGATATCGAGGGCACACGATTCTGAAGAGAGCACCCAAGCGTCGCCAAGGCGGCCAAGGACGAGCGGGCGAATGCCAAAGGGGTCGCGTGCTCCGACCAACTTCTTGTTGGTCATGCCCACCAGCGCGTAGGCGCCTTCGACCTGTAGCAACGCTTCGATGAAGCGTTCGACAAAGTTCCGCTTCTCGCTGCGCGCGACCAGATGGAGAATGACCTCCGTGTCGGTGGTCGATTGGCAGATGGCGCCTTTTTGGATCAGCGACTCGCGGAGCGACAGCGCGTTGGTCAGGTTTCCATTGTGACAGAGCGAGAAGCCGCCCGATTCGAGATCAACGAACAGCGGTTGTACGTTTCGCATGACCGCATCGCCGCACGTGGAGTAGCGGACATGCCCTACCGCCATATCGCCCTCGAGGCGGTCGATCACGGGACGGGAAGTGAAGTGGTCGCCCACGAGGCCTAGACGGCGCTCGGTGTGAAAGTGCTCGCCATCGAAACTGACGATGCCGGCGGCTTCTTGGCCGCGGTGCTGAAGCGCATGCAGGCCAAGGGCCGTCAGGGCTGCTGCGTCGGGATGATTGAATATCCCAAAGACACCACACTCTTCATGGAGCCGGTCTTCTTCAAGCCAGCGGAGAGCGGATTTCTGATCTTCCTGGTCTGTCACGGGCGGGCCTTTCCCTCATTAGATAGTCGCCCTAGCTAGGGCTTCAATGCCACGCAACTGGTTACCTTGACGCACGCGCCTAGAGCGGCTGGCTGGGCTGAGCAGGCGCACCTTCTGTTCCCGGCGTCCCTTCCGTGGCGTCGTCGTCCTTGCTCGGAAGGAATTGCTCGGGATTCGTTGGCAGCAGGGACTCAATCGCAACCTGCGTCCGTTGAAGAATGGGGTAGGACCGCGCATTCTGGACCCAATCTGGCTGGTCTCTGGCAAGCGCGGTGAAGAGAATGAAGACGATGGCGACCAGGAGGAAGCCACGGGCGAGGCCGAAGACGAAGCCAAGCGAGCGATCCAGCGCACCGACACGGCTATCGAGCACCTTATCCGAGATCCGGAAGGTGATGAGGCTCACGATAATCAGTGTGACGATGAAAACAACGGCGGCGAACGCGATCTGCGCGATGCTTGGGTTTTCGATATAGGGCGTCAGGACTTCAAAGTAGCGCGGTGTGAAATACAGCGCGGCAACGGCCGCCATGGCCCAGGAGAAGATCGACAGGACTTCCCGGGTAAAGCCACGCACCATCGCGAGGAAGCCCGAGATGAGCATGATGACAATCAAAATGATATCGAGCCAGGAGATTGGCATGAAGCAAGGTTCCCTCAGGCAGACGACAAGAAACTATCACGATTCCCGGCGATGAAGCACACTTGGGCCCGAAGGCGCAATGCCTTGGGGGTAACACTTATCGGAAATGTCGTGGCCGGTGCTAATCGGCGGGTAGTGCGAACCACGTGACGAGCTCCTCGAGCTGGGACACAGGGTTGAGCGCGATGCCCTTCACGTCTTGGTCTTTGGCACTTTTGCTTGGGGGCAGAACCGCCTGAATGAAGCCGAGCTTTGCCGCTTCCTTGAGGCGTTGGTCCGAGTGGCCGACGGCGCGCACGGTGCCCGTTAGGCTGACCTCACCGAAATAAACCGTGTCGTCCGGCGCCGCGCGCCCCGTGAAGGACGACAGAAGAGCAGCGGCGGCGGCAAGATCGGCGGCCGGCTCGGTGATACGCAAGCCTCCGGCTACATTTAGGTACACATCGTGGCCGCCCAGCCGTACCCCACAGCGCGCTTCCAAGACAGCAAGCAGCATCGACAGGCGGTTGGGGTCCCAGCCCACGACCGCGCGTCGCGGCGTTCCAAGCACGCTCTGGGCGACAAGGCCTTGAATTTCAACGAGTATGGGCCGCGTGCCTTCCATGCCGGCGAAGACAGACGTGCCGGGCGAGCCGCGATCGGAATCGTTGAGAAAGAGGGCGGATGGGTTCTCGACCTCGCGAAGGCCCTCAAGGCGCATCTCGAACACGCCGATCTCGTCGGTTGGCCCAAACCGGTTCTTGACGGCCCGCAAGATGCGGAACTGGTGACCGCTTAGGTCCTCGAAGTAGAGCACTGTGTCGACCATGTGTTCGATGACCTTGGGGCCGGCGATTTGTCCGTCCTTTGTGACGTGGCCAACCAAGACGAGCGTCGTGCCGCTTGCCTTGGCGTAGCTAATCAGCGCAGCGGAGCAGCCACGGAGCTGCGAGATAGTGCCGGGGGCCGATTCAATCCCCTCCGACCACAGGGTCTGCACCGAATCGATGACGACAAGGGCCGGGGGCGCACCACTGCTCAAGGTGGCAATGATATTGGCGACATTGGTCTCAGTGCCGAGCGCGACGGGGGCGTCCGCGATCCCGAGCCGCGCGGCCCGCATCCGGACCTGTGCGGTGGCCTCTTCGCCAGAGAGGTAGATAACGGGGGCACCTTGGCTTGCGAGCTCTGCTGCGGCCTGCAGCAGGAGCGTCGATTTGCCAATGCCAGGATCGCCTCCCACAAGCACAGCAGCACCTGGAACCAATCCACCCCCTAAGACTCGATCGAGTTCCTCGATCCCTGTTTTGAGACGGGGCGCATCGTCCGTCTTGGCGTTCAGCGTTTCGAACTGCGCTTGTCTGCCTTTGCCACCCTTGATCGCCACAAGAGCGGGCGCGTAGGTTGGCGTGGATGCTTCCTCGATCAGCGAGTTCCAGTCTCCGCAGGCGGCACATTTTCCCGACCAGCGGGCGGCGACCGCACCGCAGGACTGGCAGACATAGGCTTTGGATGGTTTTGCCATGGGGATCCGCCGTGCCGTGCCTCTCCTAGCCACCGACATAGCGCCGCGTTGCACGCGTGCCGAGGCTTGTGAGGATCTCATAGTCAATCGTGCCGGCGTGAAGGGCCATGGCATGGGCGCTGACATTCGGCCCAAGCAGTTCGACCCAGGCGCCGCGGGTGGCGAGCGCTTCTGGAACGTCCGTGACGTCGATGCTGATCAGGTCCATGGAAACGCGGCCGAGAATTGGGACGGGGTGGGGGCCAAGATAGGCCGTTAGCCCGTGTTCCCCATCACCGGTGGAGAGCGCGCGGAACAGCCCATCGGCATAGCCAGCGGACACGACAGCAATGCGTGTTGGGCGGCTCAAGGTGCGTGTGGCACCATAACCCACCGTCTCGCCGGGCGAGGCCTCACGGATTTGCAAGATGCGGCCTGTCAGGTGGACCACCGGGTGGAAGGGATTATCGCCTTGCCGGCGCGGATGACCGCCATACATGGCAACCCCAGGGCGGACCACATCGTAGAGATAGTCAGGCCCAAGCAATATTCCGGCGGAATTTGCGAGGCTTGCTAGCGTTTGTGGAAGCTTTGCACGCAAGTGATCGAAGCGGGCGCGCTGGTCAGCATTTTTGGAATGAGCCTGGTCGTCGGCGCAGGCCAGGTGGCTCATGATGAGAGAGAGGGCGAGGGCGGGCCAAAGGTCGGCGGCCTCCCGCACGTCTTCGACGTCAGCGGCGGAGAGACCGAGCCGGTTCATGCCACTATCCACATGGATGGCGCAGGCCAGCGTCTCTCCTGCGGACGTGCAGTAAGCGGCCCATTCGCGAATCTCATCGGCGCTGTTGAGCACAGGGCGCAGGTGCCATTGGTGCAGCGTTTCCGCAGTCCCGGCGAGCAGGCCGTTCAACATATAGATGATGGCGTCGGGAAGAATGGTGCGTAAGTCTATCGCCTCCCGCAACGTGGCAACGAAAAACGTGCGGCAGCCGGCACGCCACAAGACCGGCGCAGCCTCCGCCATACCGAGACCGTAGGCATCGGCCTTGACTACTGCGGCACACTCGGCTGGCGCGGCGCGTTCTCGCAAGAGCAGGTAGTTGGCGGCCAGCGCGTCAAGATCGATGGTGAGAACCGCCGTCTCGTGCGCGGCGGTTTCGGGTACGCCCGATTGGTCCGGGCGCGAGGCCGAAGGCCTCACTCCATGCGCTCCGGCAGACGCTCCGAGGCTGCGAGGTTGGAGAAGCGGGTGAATTCCGGCGTGAACTGTAGCGTCACGCTCCCCGTCGGGCCGTGCCGCTGTTTGCCGACGATCACCTCGGCCTTGCCCATGACCGCTTCCATGTTCTGTTGCCACTGTCTGTGCTCTTCGGTGTTCTCGCGGGGCTGGCTGCGTTCCAAATAATATTCCTCGCGGAACACAAACATTACCACATCGGCATCCTGCTCAATGGAGCCCGATTCACGCAAATCCGCCAGCTGTGGCCGCTTGTCCTCGCGCTGCTCCACTTGCCGGGAAAGCTGGGACAGAGCCAGGACTGGCACATGAAGTTCTTTGGCCAGGGCTTTCAGCCCGGTCGTGATTTCGGAGACCTCCTGCACGCGCCCTTCCTGCGCCCGCCGCGAGGAACCACTTAAGAGCTGAAGGTAATCTACCACGATAAACCCTAGTCCTCGCTGCCTTTTTAGGCGGCGCGCTCGTGCGGCGAGTTGGGCCACTGTGATGCCGCCGGTCTGGTCAATGAAGAGCGGTAAATTCTGCAGCTCCTGGGAGATTTCGACGATCCGATCGAAATCGCCAGAATCGATGCGGCCACGCCGGATCTTTTCAGAGGAGATTTGCGATTGTTCGGAAATGATGCGGGTGGCGAGCTGTTCGGCCGACATTTCGAGCGAGAAGAAGCCCACGACCCCACCGTCGGTGACCTCGCGGCCATCCTGGCTCGCCGCATAGGCTTTTGCCACGTGATAGGCGATGTTCGTGGCCAGCGCCGTCTTTCCCATGGAGGGGCGTCCGGCGATGATGATCAAGTCGGAGGCTTGAAGGCCACCCATGCGCTGGTCGAGATCGGAAAAGCCTGTGGCAATACCGGACAGGCCGCCATCGCGCTGATAGGCATTCGCCGCCATATCGATGGCATCGGTGAGGGCGGAGGAAAAAGGCTCGAAGCCCGCGCCGTATTTTCCCGTCTCTGCGAGTTCGTAGAGCTGCTGTTCCGCATCCTCGATCTGCGCCGAAGGCTCCGCGTCAATGGGCGAATCGTAGGCCGTATTGACCATGCCCTCGCCGATATCGATGAGGTTCCGCCGGACCGCCAAATCGTAGACCGTACGGCCATAGTCCTCGGCGTTGATGATCGTGGTGGCGTTGGCTGCGAGCCTTCCAAGATATTGGGGGACGGTTAGATCGCCGGCGGGGGCGTCGGACTGAAAGAAGGTCTTGAGCGTGATGGGCGTGGCGCGCTTGCCCCCCATGATGAGTTTGGCCGCGCTCTCGAAGATGCGTCCGTGCAACGGATCAAAGAAATGATCCGGCTTGAGGAAACTGGACACCCGATCCAGGGCCTCGTTGTTCACGAGGATGGCGCCGAGGAGAGCCTGTTCGGCTTCCAGATTTTTGGGGGCCTCCCGGTACTCGGCTGTATCGGATGAGGGATTGTGAGCGGGCTCGTGCGGGGCCTGGCGAATCAATGCGGTCATGCACAAGAGTAGCCATTTGCCGATGGCCCACCAGGTGTCAGGTCTGTGAACATCGGGGATATCGTGGCGGCGCAACAGGG
>Ga0316192_10004488_pt1 | contig 10139 bp, 10 predicted proteins | sample MerIslwburrow_MG_FD_204931 | JGI IMG/M metagenome (GOLD analysis project Ga0316192, IMG submission 204931) | Coastal sediment microbial communities from Maine, United States - Merrow Island worm burrow | ecosystem: Environmental > Aquatic > Marine > Coastal > Sediment | place: USA: Maine...
TACCCAGGCCGGCCTGTATGAGCACTTCAAGGCCATTGCCAAGGCGGTCGCGGTGCCACAGATTCTGTATAACGTGCCCGGGCGCACGGCGGTTGATATGAGCAATGACACTGTCGAACGACTCGCCGGCCTGGACAATATTGCCGGCATCAAGGATGCCACCGGGGACCTGGAGCGCGGGCGCGACCTGGTGGCACGTTGTGGCCAGGCGATTGCTATCTACTCCGGGGATGACCCAACTGCTATGGAACTCATGTTGGCGGGGGCACACGGTAATATCTCGGTGACAGCCAATGTCGCGCCGGCACTGATGGCGCAATTGTGCAGCCTGGCGCTGGCGGGAGACCGTGACGGCGCCGAGGCTATCAATCAACAGCTGGCGCCTCTCAACCGCGCCCTGTTCCTGGAGGCCAACCCGATCCCGGTGAAATGGGCCCTGCAGCAACGCGGCATCATCGGTGAGGGAATCCGCCTGCCCCTGACTGCGCTGGATCAGCAGTACCATGCCAGTGTGCTGGCTGCTATGGAGGCCGCGGGAGTTTGATGCCACTACCCATCAGGATTATGAAACTGCTTCTCGTCGGCCTGCTGCTGGCGCTGTGTACAGGATGCGGGTTCCTGTTTGGTGACAAGGGCATGTTCCGCGACAAATCCCAGGACTACAAGAAAGCGCCTGAGGTCCCGGTGATCAGCGTGCCCGAGGGCAAGGACGCGGCAGCCCTGCGCGAGATCTACGTGATTCCGCAAATTAAAAATGACCTGGTATTGGCAGGCGAGTTCGAAGTGCCGCGTCCGGCGCCTCTGGTGGCCGGTGCCGGCGATGAAGTGGTGCGTATACAGAAGTTGGGCGACGAGAGCTGGGCCCTGATCGGGGTGCCGCCGGGTCAGGTGTGGCCGCAGGTGCGCAGCTTTCTCACGGCGGCTGGTATACAGGTAGCGCGGGTGGACGCCCGGGCCGGTATTATCGACACCAACTGGTTGACCCTGGAGGGGCAACCCATGGGCAGCCGCTTCCGTTTTCGCATGGAGCAGGGGGTGCAGCGCGGCACCAGCGAGTTGCATGTGCTGCAGATGAACCAGGCCGGGGACGTCAACAGCTGGCCATCGAGCTCGGACAACCCTGAGCAGGGCCAGGAAATGCTACGGGCGGTGGCCCAGTACCTTGCCAACAGTGCTGAGTCGGCGCCGGTGTCCATGATCGCGGAGCAGGGTATAAGCGCCACCGGCAAGATCTCCATGCAGGAGTCACCGGACGGTTACACTTATATTCAACTGGAGCTTCCCTATGATCGCGCCTGGGCGTCCCTGGGTCGCGCCCTTGATAAATCCGCTTTTGAGACCGTCGATCGGGATCGCAGTGCGGGCCGCTACGATGTGCGCTTCCTTGGCCCGCAGTCAGAGGAAGAGGACGGCTGGTTTGACTGGCTGTTTGGCGGTGGTGAGGAACACCCGCTGGCCGGGGAGATGTTTGTGGTCACCATGACAGCAGCCGGGGAGCAGGCGGTCACCATTCGCCTGCAGCCGCAGGATGGCGGGAAGGAAGTCACCAAGCGTGATGAACAGAGCCTGCTGGCGCTGATCAAGGGCAATATCAATTAAGCCCAGTCCCGGGTCGGATAAGATGGTCATGCGTTTCGCCTCACTGGGGTCCGGCAGCAAGGGTAATGCCACGGTGGTGGCCGCTGCAGAGACCCTGTTGATGATCGATTGCGGGTTTTCCCTGCGCGAGACCACCCGGCGCCTGGAGCGCCTGGGGCTTACACCGCAACAACTTGATGCAATCCTGGTCACCCACGAACACAGCGACCACAGCGCCGGGGTTGCCGCCCTGTCGCGCAAATACCAGATCCCGGTCTATCTCACCCACGGCACCGCCAGTACCGGGCGCTGTGACCCCAGTTTCGAATTGCGCCACTTCAACTGCGATGAGGACTTCAGCATCGGGGCTATCGCGGTCACCGCGGTTGCGGTACCCCACGATGCCGTGGAGCCCTGCCAGTACCGACTCCGCTGTGGCAACGCGACCCTGGGCGTACTGACTGACCTCGGTAGCGTCACGCCACATGTGATAGAGCACTTCCGCGCTTGCCACGGCCTGTTACTGGAATTCAATCACGACACGCCAATGCTGATGGCGGGCGCCTATCCGCCCCCGCTCAAGCGCCGGGTGGCGGGGGATTGGGGGCACCTGAACAACGAGCAATCTGCGCAACTGCTGCAGTGCGTCGACAGGGCACAATTGCGGCACCTGGTGGTGGCCCATGTCAGCGAGAAAAATAACCGTCGGGACCTGGTTGAGCAGGCCCTGTTATCCGCGCTGGACAGCCTGGACAAGGTGGTTTTCGCCGAACAGGGCGAAGGTTTCAGCTGGTTGGAGTTGCCATCTGGTTCGGGGATTTAATCCAGGGCACTGCATTGTTCAGAGATGCCAAAACGGTCCCGCACGGACCCGCTGGCTAAAACCCAATCCAGAAACGAGGATAAACCGTCAATCTTCGGGCGACTCATCACCACGCCGGCGTTTCCAGCGACGGTTGCTCCACAACCAGCTCTCCGGTTCACTGCGAATCGCCCGCTCCGCCATCTCCACGTAGCGTTGGGTCAGCCCGGGCGTTCCTGCCGCGTTGGGCGAACTGTCCAGTGGGTGAAATTCAACCTCGTAGTAACCGCGGCCGCGGCGATGGCACTGGGCGAATAACACCGGGTAGCCGGTGGCATTGGCGATGGTTTCCGCTCCCAGGTAGAACGCCGCTTCCCGGTGCATAAATTGCGTCCAGTAACTGCGCTCACGCCGTATTGGCGATTGGTCCGCCACCATCACCAGCAACCGGAATTCCCGCCTATGGCGCAGGATGTCCCGGGTGGCGTTTGCCAGGGGTAGCGGACGGGAACCGAAGCGGCTGCGCACCTCCTGCATCAACCGGTTGCTGGTGGCACTGTGCAGTGGCTTGTAGACCGGGTCCAGAGGTACGCCCAGATTCGCTCCCACCCCGTGCAGCATCCATTCCCAGTTGCCCTGGTGAATGGTCAGGATGATCACAGAGCGGCGCAGACCGTCACTGCTGGCGTGCACCAGTTCCGGGTTCAGCACCTTAACCCGTTGCCGGAACTGCGCCTGTGTCATACGCCTGGCCTTGACTATCTCCAGTGCCACCTGGGTGAGCTGGCGATAGAATTTCTTTGCCAGAACTGTGACCTCTGTCTCGCTTTTGTCAGGAAAGGCCTGCTGCAGGTTCTCCCTGACCACCGCTTTGCGATAGCCTGCTACAAAGTACAGTGCGATGTAGCCCAGCCAGGCCACGGCATAGAGTGCCGGAAACGGCAGCAGGCTGAGGCAGCGGTAGAAAAGCACAGGGCTGGGGCTGGCCGCCTGTCAGCGGCAGTGCCGTGGCAGGATAACCGTCGCCACGCGCAGCAGGCCATTATTGCGAGGACATTGCAGGCCCGGATTGCCGGAAAGATCAAGGAAACCCAGAGCCGGCAGCTGGTAGAGGGGCACCGGATCGACCACCTGGTTGTTATCCAGGTACAGCTGCTGCAGTGTCGTGAGGGCACTGAGTTCGACCAGGTTGCGGATGTTATTGGAGGACAATTTGACGCTGGACAGGCCGGTAAAAATAGCGAGACCTGACAAGTCCGAGATGCCCGCCTGGCTGCAGTTCAGGGCCTCCAGCTGGCTGGCGGCGGTGACCACATTATCGCTGATAGCCTGTTCCAGGCAGGCGCGCAGTGCGGGGTCGGCCACCTCAAAGTCAGTAAACAGTGGTTGCGGGCGGTACACAACCTTGTCATTCACCTTGAAGTCGTAGCTCTCGCAGGCGCCCAATAGCAGCAGGAGCAGGCTGAACAGGATGGTGTGAAAATAATGCGGCATGGTGCCTTCTCCGTTGTCGATACGTATTGCCGCGCCCCGGTCGGCGGGGAACTTTGCCGTTGTGCCCGGTTCACCATGGCGGGTGGGTTGCCGGGTCTTTATAATGCTAGCTTGTCCAGCGGATAACAACGAGCATGATGATGTCGCAGAGCAATAATTTCTCAGATACGGCGGAAGCAGGTGTGGACCAGGCAGCGGGCCTGGATACCATCAGCATTGTACAGCGCGGTAATCTCAAAACACTGGAAAAGACCCTGCGCAAGCAGTGGCGCCTGGGCCAGAATATTGTATTGTGCTGGAGCTCTGATGAGCGCGGCCTGTTGGTTATCCTGGTGCCGCACTACTACCTGGGAAACTATTGCGCCACGGGAGATACGCCAGGCGCGGAAGACTCAGATAATGAGACCTTTGTACGGGAGTTGATATCCGGCCGGCGGCGCAAAACCCGGGACCAGCTGTTTGCGGTGAGTGAGCGACTTGACGTGCCGCCCACATTTATCAAGCTCAACACCGCGCTGACCGAGGAACCGCTGGTGCTGCAGGCGGTGGAGCAACTTATCAAGCGCTATGGCCTGAGTTATGTGGACAGTCGCGCAGTCCTGCTGTTTGATATTGTAGAGTTCTCCCTGTACACGCCTTTTGAACAGGCCAGCCAGCTCAACAGCCTGTCCTACTCCTTGAATTCTGCCTACAACAAGCTGCAGGCCCAGGGCATAGAAATAAACTTTGCCCGCACCACCACAGGCGACGGTTACTACATCTGGAATCGCGACCTGGGTCCGGGGGCCAATCGCGACCTGTTCTATTTTATGGTGCTGGTTGTCGCTGATAACCGGGTCGCCAGGGCGGCATCCCGGGGCAATACGGTACCGGTAGTGCGCGCGGCTTACCATATTGGCGGGCACTACGAGCTGTACCAGGCTGAGGGAGTCAACCCGTCGGTGTTCAGCTACATCGTAGGTGATGTCACCATTGAGTTGGCGCGCATGGTGGACCTGGCGCAGGCCAACCAGATACTGATCGGCGACTTCCAGTGTGACCAGCCGGGCAGGGGTGTCAGCGATCTCAAGTCCGTGGCGGCCATGGCCACTCCGGCGTTCATCAGTTTCTGCAACCGGGAGCTGGCCGCCATGCGTGGCATCCAGCTATCGGGCAAGGCCATCAGCACTCTCTCCTGTCACCTGACCCAGCACGACGATGCGGATGGCAAACCCGTGCCGCGGCGTTTTCGTATAGTCGACAAGCATGGACTCTCCCGGCATGCCTATAACCTGCAAATTGATGTCGAGCTGGATGACAGGGAGCTCGCCCTGGGGCTGGGCCCCGACGATCTACCGCAGCGTAGCGCTGCTGCGAGTGCGTCCAATGTGCCCCTGCGTGAGCCTGCGGATGCGCCCACAGCGGAGGAACTGTTCGATGACCTGGCCAGTTTGCTGAATAAACGCAGTGTCAAAACGATAACAGAGGACTGATAACAATATGGGGCAAGTGCGGCGAGCTGCGCACATGGATGTGAGCAATACAGTGGATGTGACAGACCCGGCAGCGGTTTCCGCCGCGGTGTGCCATATTCTCACCGGGTGTTATCCCGGATTCGCTTTTCCCCAGGTCGAGCCCCTGGTGGCGGATTTCAGCCGCCTGTATCGCGGTAGTTATCCCGGGTTCAGTGCCTGTGATATTGGCTATCACGATATGCAGCATGTGCTGGATGTCACCCTGGCCATGGCCCGTTTGCTGGATGGCCATGATCGCAGCGAGACCGGCGCATTATACCTGGGGCCGGAACTGGCTTTGGCGGGTATTGCCGCCGCGCTGTTTCACGATTCGGGCTACATTCGTCGCACCCGGGATAGCCGCCACAAGAATGGCGCTGCCTATACCCGTATCCACGTTAGCCGCAGCGCGCGGTTCCTGGGGGAATACCTGCCACAGGCGGGTATGTCGCATCTGTCCGGTGTCTGTACTCGCATAGTGCATTTTACCGGCTACGAGATAGACCCGGAGCATATCGATGTGCGCGATGGTCGGGAGCGTCGCCTGGGAGAGCTTCTGGGCACAGCCGACCTGATTGCACAAATGGCAGACGTGGATTACGCCCTGAAATGCCGCGAACACCTGTATGAAGAATTCAAGGCCGGAGGGCTGGCGGGGGAGCATGCTGCCCAGTACCCCGGTGTCACCGTGTTTCGTTCTCCCCAGGACCTGCTGGAGTCAACCCCCGACTTTATGCGCAACGCTATTGTGGTGCGTCTGGATTCACAATTTGGCGGTGTCTACCGCTACGCCGCGGCACATTTTGGTGGCAGTGATCTGTATATGGATGCCATAAAGGCCAATTCACGTCGCCTGGAGGCTGAGTTGGCGGTGAACGGCGCCCATGTCGCGATCCAGTGAGTACCGCTGCACGCCTGGGCCTGCTGGCGGCCAGCGAGGGTGATCAAGCTGCGGCGCAGTCCCTGGCGCAGCAGCTGCAGTTGCCGCTGGTCGCAGCGGGAACGGACCCCCAGGCTTGCACCGACTACGATGCACTGCTGATTATCAGCGCTGAACTACTATCCCTGCAACAAACGGGTGCCCGCGCTCCCGGGGCCGTAGCGGTGGATTTTGGTAGTTCGTCAATGCGGCACCGCCGCGGCGCGGGCCATAATGAACTGCTGGGCAGGGCGGTGGGCGTGGGTAAAAAGCCCGGCGTGCGGGTGCTCGACGCGACCGCTGGCCTGGGCAGGGACAGCTTTGTGCTGGCTGACCTGGGTTGCCGCGTGCTGATGTGTGAACGCGAGCCGGTCTTCGCGTCCCTGTTGCGCTCGGGGATGCAGCGAGCCGACAACAGCCCTGACGCCTGGTTGCAGCAAGTCCTGCAGCGCCTTTCCCTGCATGTCGGGGATGCCCGCGACCTGGCTGCTGAAATCCTTGCCGGGGTGGATGTGGTATATCTTGATCCCATGTTTCCCGCCCGAGGCAAAAGCGCCGCTGTGAAAAAGGAAATGGCCTTGTTCCAGTTGCTATTGCATGGTGATAATAGCGACCATGATGCCGACGAGCTGTTGCTGTGGGCGCTGGCGCAGGACGTTGCCAGGGTAGTGGTCAAGCGCCCACCGCGTGCACCCAGCCTGGCGAACCGACAACCCTCCCATCATATCGCCGGCAAAGCGGTGCGCTATGATGTCTATGTTCGGCGTAAACTGACGCAACCACTGTAAATTCATGGAATATGGCAATGTCTGAGCGTAAAAAAACGGCACTGGTTACCGGCGCCTCCGCCGGCCTGGGTGCGGAGTATTGCCGGCAACTGGCAGACCGGTGCGAAGTCATCATCGGGGTGGCCAGGCGCGGCGAGCGGTTGCAGAGCCTGGCGACGGAACTGGCCGGTAGCGTCGAGTTTCACGCACTGGAGGCGGATCTCACCCGTATTGAAGGAGTCGCCCGTACCATGGAAACCCTGCGCCAGAAGGGCCCGGTGGATTACCTGGTAAACAATGCGGGGTTCAGTACCTTTGGTTCCTTTGAAAAACTTCCGGTCGACGAACAGCGCAACATGGTCAGCCTGCATATCGATGCGACTATCACCTTGTGTCGGGCAGCAGTGCCCTTCATGCGTGAACGTGGGGCAGGTCACATCATCAACGTGTCTTCCGTGGGTGCCTTTGTGCCGGGTAAGGGCCTGGCCGTGTACGGCGCCACCAAGGCATTTCTGAACTACTTTTCCCAGGCATTACAGGTCGAACTCGCGGGCAGCGGTATCGAGGTGCAGGCGCTTTGTCCCGGCTACATTCATACCGAGTTCCACGCACAGATGCAGTCCCAGGGCTTTGACAAGAGCCGCATACCGCAGCAGATGTGGATGCAACCCCAGGAAGTGGTGGCGGCCAGCCTGGCGGCACTGGGCAGTGGCCAGGTAGTGGTGGTACCGGGAGAGGTCAATCGGGAGATCGCCGCTACCGCCATGCGGCAGCAACTGGACAGTCTGTAGTCTCAGTTTTTCCCGAGCAGCAGGCGTTCCAGGATGCCCTTGTAGATCGCCGCCAGTCGCGGTAAATCTTCCACCAGCACTTCTTCATCCAACTTGTGGATGGTGGCGTTGATGGGGCCAACTTCTACGACCTGGGCGCCGGTAGGCGCTATGAAGCGTCCGTCGGAGGTGCCACCCGCGGTGGATAACTGTGTCTGCAGGCCGGTGATATCCCGAATGGCGTCTACGGCGGCCTCTACCAGTGCCCCGCTGGGCGTTAGAAAGGGTTGGCCGCTGAGGTGCCACTGCAACTCGTAGTCCAGTTGCTCTGCCTGCAGGATGTCCTGGGTGCGCTGGCGCAGTTGTTGTTCGGTCACCTCGGTGGAAAAGCGGAAGTTGAACTGCACTTCCACGGTTCCGGGGATCACATTGGTAGCGCCTGTGCCGCCGTTGATGTTGGAAATCTGCAGGGACGTAGGCGGGAAAAACTCGTTGCCCTGGTCCCAGGTTTCGCTGGCCAGTGCGTGCAGCGCGGGAAGGGCGCGGTGGATGGGGTTATCCGCCAGGTGCGGGTAGGCAATATGACCCTGTACGCCCTTGATCGTCAGTATCGCGCCCAGGGAACCGCGCCTGCCGTTTTTAATGACATCGCCCAGCGCGTTGCTGCTGGAGGGCTCGCCCACCAGGCACCAGTCGATCGCTTTGCCCTGGTCCTGGAGATGTCGTACCACCTTGACCGTGCCGTCGGCAGCGGGTCCCTCCTCGTCGGAGGTGATCAGGAAACCGATACGGCCCGGGTGCTCGGGATGCGCGGTCACAAATTCTTCACAGGCTACCAGCATGGCCGCCAGGGACGCCTTCATATCCGCCGCGCCGCGCCCGAATAACTTACCGTCGCGCAGTGTCGGTTCGAAGGGTGGCGTAGCCCATCGCTCCGGTGGGCCGGTGGGTACCACGTCGGTATGCCCGGCAAATACCAGTATCGGGCCGTCGGTACCGCGCTCGGCCCAGAAATTACTCACTTCCCCGAAAGGCAGCTCAGAGCACGCGAAGCCCAGGGAGTCCAGGTGCGCCATCATCAGTGCCTGGCAGCCGGCGTCCTCCGGGGTAACCGACTCCCGGCGTATCAATTCACAACACAGTGCGAGGGTTTTCTCCATGGGCAGGCTGCGCTCAGTTATGGGCGTGCAGTTCCTCGTTCAGCTCGACCGCGCTGCGGTTGGTGAGGCATTCCACGGCGCCGGTAGTCGAGTTGCGTCGAAACAACAGGTCGGATTTTCCCGCGAGGTCCCGCGCGCGGGTAGTTTCCACAGGCATACCATCGGCGTCCAGCATGGTCACCTTGGTGCCGGCGGTAATGAACAGTCCTGCCTCCACGGTACAGCGATCGCCCAGGGGGATGCCGATGCCGGCATTGGCACCTATCAGGCACTCTTTGCCGACCGAGATGATGATATTGCCGCCGCCCGACAGGGTGCCCATGGTGGAGCAACCGCCACCCAGGTCTGATCCCGCGCCTACCATGACACCGGCGGAGATCCGGCCCTCGATCATGCCGGGCCCCGCGGTACCGGCGTTAAAGTTGACGAAACCCTCGTGCATGATAGTGGTGCCCTCACCCAGGTGTGCACCCAGGCGCACGCGGGCGGTGTGCGCTATGCGCACGCCAGCCGGCACCACGTAGTTGGTCATTTTCGGGAACTTGTCGACGCAGCTCACCTCCAGCACCTCACCGCGCAATCTCGCGGCCAGTTGCCGCGCCGGCAGTTCGCTGATGTCGATGGCGCCCTCGCTGGTCCAGGCCACGTTGGGCAGGACACCGAACAGGCCATCCAGGCTGGTGCCATGGGGTTCGACCAGTCGGTGGGACAGCAGGTGCAACTTCAGGTAGCCCTCGGGCACATTCCCCGGTGCCCGATCTGCATCAAGCAGTACGGCCACTATCGGCTGCTGGCTGTCCAGGAACTGTCGCGCAAGTTCTGCCTGATCCGCTTCGCCGGACTCTGCCAGCGTGTCCTGCAACTGTTGCAGCTGCTCGCGGGTCATTGCCTGCCCGGAGTCGTATTGCGCGGCGGCCGCGGCAATGGCTGCGGATGGCGCCAGCAGGGGTTGTGGGAAGAATACTTCCAGCCACTGCCCCGCGCTGTTGTGAGTGCCCACGCCCAGGCCAAAAGCAAATGCGCTGTCTGTCATGTTGAATCCCTGGCTTATCTACCCTGCTTACAGGGTGTGTTGATTGAATATCTTCATGTAATTTGCGGCGGAAAACCCGGTGTGACACTGGTGACCGGTGTCCAGCAGTGGTCGCTTGATCAG
>Ga0316192_10004489_pt1 | contig 10138 bp, 9 predicted proteins | sample MerIslwburrow_MG_FD_204931 | JGI IMG/M metagenome (GOLD analysis project Ga0316192, IMG submission 204931) | Coastal sediment microbial communities from Maine, United States - Merrow Island worm burrow | ecosystem: Environmental > Aquatic > Marine > Coastal > Sediment | place: USA: Maine...
TGTGCTTCTTGAGGGTCGGGGAGTTGATCTTGAAGATGCTCTTGAGCAGACAGCTGTACACCAGGCTGCGCACCTTGCTTCGGCCCAGACGCGCGGTTGCCTGATGGATGCTCTGGATCTTGTTCAGGCCTCCGAAGGCCGCGCTGTTCACCACGCTGATGATGCGTGCGGTGAGTCCCGGATCGAGCTGGATCAGACGCGCGATGTCCTCGTTGGCGTTGTCCGGGTTGTCGATCGCCTTACCGATCTTCAATGCAAGGTCAGGCAGACTGGGCAGTTCACAGTGTTCCTTGCGGAAATAGGCCCTGAGTTGTTCGAGGGCCTCCGACTCTTCGGTGCTGAGCTCGGGGCGTTCCGCTATCTGCGCTGATGCTGATTGTGGCACCGGGTCGACGGATTTGGGCACGGTCAGAAAACTGCAGGGCTCAGGTGCGTACAGGCTGGCTATATCCGGTTTCAACGGGACCGGATAACGGGCCTGATGTGTATCTGCCTTGAGCAGCAGCACGTATCCGGTGTGGGTCTGAATCTGGACGCTGCCGTATTCGAGGAAAACCCTGCGGTCTGTCGGCAGTTCGGTGGTTATGAGCCCCTGCTTGATCCCGATGCGATCCACCATGCTGAGTGCCATCTCGAGTTCGGTGGCAGAGAGTTCAGCGTAGGCGCCGAGGGCCGAAAGATCCGCAACACTCAGTTCATTTTTTTTGGCGCTGCGACCGATCCAGTTTCCGAACATGTTGGCTTATTCACCGCGAGGATTCGTTTTGCTCTTCTGCTATCGGCCGGGGTAGGCTTTCCTTTATGGACATTAGAATCATTCCGGTTACCCCCTACGAGCAGAACTGCACCCTTGCATGCTGTGAATCCACCGGCAGGGCGGCGATTGTCGATCCGGGCGGCGATCCCGAGCGGATCCTTGCCGTGGCGCGGGAGGCCGATGTCACCCTGGAGAAGATTCTCGTCACCCATGGCCACTTCGATCATGTGGGCGCAGTCGGCCGCATGGCGCGTGAACTGGGGCTTCCGATCGAAGGGCCGCACCAGGACGACCGCTTTTTGCTCGACACCCTGCCGCAATGGTGCAAGCAGTTTGGCTTTCCTCCCTGCGAGGCCTTCGTCCCGGAGCGCTGGCTGGACGAAGGTGACGAAGTGCGTTTCGGAGACCAGGTGTTGAAGGTGCATCATTGCCCGGGCCACACGCCCGGACACGTCATATTCGTTCATGAACAGGATCGGATCGCGATCGTTGGCGATGTGATCTTCCAGGGCTCCATCGGCAGGACGGATTTCCCGCGCGGTGACCACCAGACCCTGTTGAATTCAATCCGCCAGCGTATCTGGACGCTGGGCGATGAAGTGACGCTCTTGCCCGGGCACGGTCCGACCACCACGGTCGCCCAAGAACGTGCGCACAATCCTTTTCTGCAGGGCGCCTATGGATAGGGCAAGCTGGCCCTGAAAACGGGGTATCCCCGGGTCCATGACTTCCGCGTCGGCATCACCGGGCGCATCGCCGAGGGAAGAGCGGTATCCCCAGCGTGATCCTGTAACCGGTCATGCCGTATCCGGACATGTCCCGAATCCTCCCAGAGCCGGGATCACGTTTTCGAACCGCTCGGTCAGTTTCAGATCGATCAGGTCATCGGCCCGTGTACGCCCCGGGTTGATGGCGGCGATCGGTATGCCGTGTTCTGCGGCCAGACGGCAGAAGCGGAAACCGGAGTACACCATCAGCGAGGAACCGATCACCAGCAGGGCGTCGGAATCGAGCAGCGCGCTGATCGAGCGGTCCACGCGCTTGCGCGGGATCGTCTCGCCGAAGAACACGACATCGGGTTTCAGGATGCCACCGCAGTGTGGGCAGTCCGGGACCTGGAAATGCCGGTAATCGGTGTGTTCCAGGTAGGCATCACCGTCCGGCGCGATTTGGGCACTGAGTGCCGCGAACTCCGGATTGACGGCGAGCAGTTCCTCCTGCAGCGAAGCCCGGTCGGACAGGGCCCGGCAGTCGAGGCAGATGACCCGGTCAAGCCGGCCATGCAGGTCGATGACTTCGTGTGACCCCGCGCCTTGATGCAGACGGTCGACATTCTGTGTCACCAGTTGCGAGATCCGTCCCGAAGACTCCCAATCCGCCAGCGTCCGGTGACACAGATTCGGCCGCGCACCCCGAAACCAGGGCCAGCCGATCAGGCTGCGAGCCCAGTAGCGCCGGCGGGTAGCGGCCTGATCCACGAAATCCCGGTACTGCACCGGGGCGGGACGTTTCCAGTCACCGTTGTCGTCACGGTAGTCCGGGATACCCGAAGCGGTGCTGATACCCGCACCGGTGAGCACAAAGAGGCGCGGATGGGTCTGCAGGAAGACCTTGAGTTGCTGGATCGGCGTGGGGGCGGGCATTTGAAAAGTTCGCGGCTCGTTTCTGAACGCGATGATAGGCCAATCCTGGCGCGGAAGGCGCGTCTGATGATCAGGGTTTGCGTCCGGGACAATTCCGCGTACTGAGCGAACGATCTGTATTTGCAGGTGGATTGATACGGCATAGCCCGGCCGGCGGTGTAGAATCCGGGCTTCTTCAGACTCAGCCAAAAATGTGATGGACCAGGAACCGCAGTACAACGCCGAGGGTGTGGAACAGCTCCCGTTGCGCAATTTCACCGAGAAGGCCTATCTCGACTATTCGATGTACGTCATCCTGGACCGGGCCCTGCCGTTCATCGGCGACGGTCTGAAACCGGTCCAGAGGCGGATCGTGTACGCCATGTCCGAGCTGGGGCTGTCAGCGGCCTCGAAACACAAGAAGTCGGCGCGCACGGTCGGTGACGTACTGGGCAAGTTCCACCCGCATGGTGACACCGCGTGCTATGAGGCCATGGTCCTGATGGCGCAGGACTTTTCCTATCGTTATCCCCTGGTGGACGGTCAGGGTAACTGGGGCTCGCCGGATGACCCGAAGTCGTTTGCCGCCATGCGTTACACCGAGGCGCGATTGACCGCTTATGCCCAGGTCTTGCTGTCCGAACTCGGGCAGGGGACCGTGGACTGGGTGCCGAACTTCGATGGCACCCTGAAGGAGCCGGCCATGCTGCCGGCGCGCCTGCCCAATGTGCTACTGAACGGCGCGACGGGGATTGCGGTGGGTATGGCCACCGATATCCCGCCGCACAATCTGCGCGAGGTCACCTCGGCCTGTATCCGTCTGATCGAAGATCCCAAGGTGTCTCTGGCGGACCTGTGCGAGCATGTCCCCGGGCCCGATTTTCCGACTGAGGCGGAGATCATCACACCGCGCGCCGAACTGCGAAAAATCTACGAAAACGGCGGCGGTTCGGTACGATTGCGGGCGCGTTGGCACAAGGATCAGGGTGCCATCGTAATTACCGCGTTGCCCTACCAGGTCTCGGGTACCCGGGTGCTGGAGCAGATTGCGGCACAGATGCAGGCCAAAAAGCTTCCATGGATCGAGGATCTGCGTGATGAGTCGGATCATGAAAACCCGACGCGCTTCGTCGTAGTCCCGCGTTCGAACCGGGTCGATATCGAGCGGTTGATGCTGCATCTGTTTGCGACCACTGATCTGGAGCGCAGCTACCGCGTTAATCTGAACATGATCGGCCTGGATGGCCGACCAAGGGTCAAGGATCTGCGCCAGATCCTGGTTGAGTGGCTGGAATACCGGTTCGAGACGGTCCGACGCAGGTTGCAGTTTCGGCTCGACAAGGTGGTGGAACGCCTGCACCTGCTGGATGGTTTGCTGGTTGCCTTTCTCAACCTTGATGAGGTGATCCGGATCATTCGCAGCGAGGACGAACCAAAGCCGGTCCTGATGCAGCGTTTCGACCTGAGTGAATCGCAGGCCGATTACATCCTTGACACCAAGTTGCGCCAGCTGGCGCGGCTGGAAGAGATGAAGATCCGTGCAGAGCAGAAGGCGCTGGCGAAGGAACGTGCGGAGCTGGAGAAAACGCTCGGCTCGAAGCAGCGCATGAAGACCCTGATCCGCAAGGAACTCATGGCCGACGCGGAAAAGTTTGGCGACGAGCGACGCTCGCCAATCATGCAGCGTGATGCCGCCACGGCGATGGATGAAGCCGAGCTGACCCCGAGCGAGCCGGTGACCGTGGTCCTTTCTGAAAAAGGATGGGTCCGTTCGGCCAGGGGGCACGAGATCGACCCCGCCGACCTCAACTACAAGGCCGGCGACGGCTTCCGGCAGGCGGTACGGCTTCGCAGCAATCAACAGGCGATATTCCTCGATTCAGCGGGACGCAGTTACTCCCTGGCGGCCCATACGCTGCCTTCAGCCCGTGGTCAGGGCGAGCCACTGACCGGTCGATTCAACCCGCCGGCCGGGAGCGTGTTCGTCGCCGTGCTTGGTGGTGATCCCGACCAATGGTGGTTGCTCTCCTCGGATGCCGGATATGGGTTCCGTGTTCGTGCAAGGGATCTGATGGCGAACAAGAAGGCGGGCAAGGCCGCATTGAGCCTGCCGGTCGGCGCACGTGTTCTGCGGCCGTCCATGATCACGGATGCGGACACCGATCGCCTGGTGGCGGTAACCAGCGCGGGACGGATGCTGGTGATACCGGCCAGTGACCTGCCGGAGCTGACTCGGGGCAAGGGCAACAAGATCATCGGGGTGCCTGCCAAGGCGGTCGCGGACCGCAGCGAATACGTGGTTGATGTCCTTGCCGTGCCGGATGGTGGCAGGGTCCGTCTGTATTCGGGTAAGCGCTATCTGAACCTTCGTTCATCCGACCTCAATGCCTATGAGGGGGAGCGTGGGCGTCGGGGTAACAAACTGCCCCGGGGCTTCCAGAAGGTGGATGGTATCGAGCCGGATGAATGAGCTGAGCTTTGTCGTGCCCGGCGATCACGCAATCAACAGAGAGTGAAGAGATGAATAAATTTTCGAAGCCCGGGATTTTGGCTGCGGGCGGGCTTGCTTTGAGTCTTGTTCTGATCACCGCTTGTTCCGGTCCCACGGAAGACGTGCGCGTGACCCTTTGCAAGAACCTCACGAGCGCCATGCAGTTGTCTTCGCAGTCAATCGATTGGAAGGGTAACGAGAATACCTTTCATCGGCCGGAGTACGCTGTGACATCGCTGAGCTTTGACGTGGTCGACAGGGACGGCGGACGCACGGCCATGCAGTCGGCCTGTCACTATGCCTATGAGGAACTCGAGGATACGGCGCTCAACCTGGCCAACCCGATGGATGCCTATGCCACGCTGCCCTTTGCAATGACGATAGACGGCAGGGCGCTGAGCGATGCTGAGTTGCTGCGTATGGTGAACGAGGAGCAGAAGCGTCAGGGCCGCCAGATAATCTCGACCCTCGAGAAGGGTGCCCGGGATATGGCGGACAAGGTTCGCGCCGGCATCGGGCAATAGAGCGTCTTACTGCCAACGGAAGGCGCGCGAGGACAGGGTCAGGAGTACCAGGCCCAAAATCAGCAGGATGCCGATCTCAAAGCCCACCTCGGCCAGACCGGCGCCGTCGAGCATGATCCGCCGCGCTGCATCCACCATGTGGGTGAGCGGCAGGAGCTCGGCGACCCGCTGTGCCCAGATATTGGTGCCTTCGAGGGAGAACCAGACCCCGGACAGGATCATCATCGGCCAGGACATCAGATTGAGCAGGCCATCCGCCAGCTCTTCACTGCGCACCCGGGCCGACACGGCCAGGCCCAGGCTGATCAGCGAGATGGCTCCCGCCAGAAACACCAGGGCGAGCGCGGCGTAGGATCCGCGCATCGGGAAGTCCAGCAGCGCGTTCGTGCCTGCGAACACCAGCACGGTGACGCCGGTAACCACCAGCAGGCGGGAGATGATCTGCGCGACCAGGAATTCGCCGGCGCTCAGAGGCGTCGCACGCAACCTTCGCAAAACACCGTTTTTGCGGTAGCGCACGATGACCCATCCGACGCCCCAAAGGCTGCTGAACATGACGTTGAGTGCCAGTACCCCGGGCAGCACCCAATCGACGTAGCGCACCGGCCGGCCACTGACCGGTTCGCGTTTCAGCCCCACTGGCGGCTCGGAATGGGCCTGTAACAGGAGACGTTCCACTACGTAGCCGTTCGGGGATGACTCGTTGACCCAGTAACGCTTCGGCTCGCGCAGGTCGAGCAGCAGGTCTATGCGATGGTAGCGGACCTTTTCGATGGCCTCTGCTTCATCCTGCTGCGGGACGAAACGGATATGCCGGGTGTCGAGGAAGGCTGGGCGCTCGTCGTCCACGGTCCCGCCGATCACGCCGACCTTGAACAGATCCGTTTCCGGGCCACTGAATATGAAGGCGAAACCCAGCACCATGACGACCGGCATGAAGATATTCCAGCCGAGCCCGGCCTTGTCGCGGTAAAACTCGCGATTGCGTGCCACAACCACCGCGAGTATGCGTTTAAGGCTCATGATTCGCGCAGCCCGTGGCCGGTCAGCTTGAGAAACAGATCATCCAGCGTCGGCGTGCTGATATGGAGATCATCGAGCGCAAGTTCCCGTCGGTGCAGATCGGCCAGGATGGCCTCGATATCGTCGGTGGCAGCAATGGCATGTTCGCCGCGGGCCTCGAATCCCGACGGCAGGCCACCGGTCTCGGGAAGTACATGCAGCGGGATGCGGACCAGGGCGCGTGGAAAGTGTTGGCTCAGCAGATCCTCGGGCGCCCCCTGTTCCACGATCCGACCGCGGTCGATGATAGCGATTTCGTCGCACAACACGCTGGCCTCCTCCATGTAATGGGTGGTCAGCAGTATCGTTTTGCCTTCGCGCCTGATGCCTTCGATCAGCGCCCAGAAGTTTCGTCTCGACTGCGGGTCCAGCCCGGTGGTCGGTTCGTCGAGAAACACCAGGTCGGGGTCATTGACCAGGGCGATCGCCAACAGCAGGCGCTGGCGCTGTCCGCCGGACAGCTTGCGGGTGTCGCGATCTAGCAGTTCGCCGAGATTGCACAGTTCGATCAGTTCACCGAAAGGACGATGCCTGGGATAGAGGCTGGCAAACAGATGCAGTGCCTCCCGCACCGTCTGAAAGTCCTGCAGTGCCGTATTCTGAAACTGGATCCCGATGATCTCGCGGTAGCTGTCGTCGCGTGCGGTTCCCCGATATCGGATGCGTCCACCGTCGGCGTCGGTGATTCCCTCCAGGATCTCCAGCGTGGTTGTCTTGCCCGCTCCGTTGGGGCCGAGCAGGCCGAAGCAGGCGCCTTCCTCGACACAAAAGCTGATTCCGTCCACGGCACGCACGCCGGGGTACTCCTTGATCAGATTGTCGACTTCGATCAGTGCAGGCACGTTCGCTCCGAGTTGCTGCCGCATGCTTTCCGGGGCAGCAGGGCCGGTATGTTACCGGCCTTTGCGGCCCCTGGCGTGGTTATCGTCGACCGACATGATGCCGAAGTTGCGGCACCCGTCTACCCTTTGATCCGGCCGGTGTTTTTTGGCGGCAGCACGGGTGTCAGGGTCCGCCATTCAGTTTCATTTCAGCTTGTTGCATTAGCCTTTGTCTTGAAAGACCGGTTCGACGGTCCCCCGGCAACGACGACGTGGCGCACAAAGCCCGGCAGGTTGCCGGCTTCTCCGTCACAACGTTGTGTCGGCAAACAATTCGTTTCGATGATGCTAAGGAGTTTTTGATGCAGCTTGAGCGGGATAAGGTTTTGGTTTGGGATCCCTTCGTACGCATGTTTCACTGGTCCCTGGTGCTGGCCTATCTGGTGGTGTGGCTGAGCGCTGAAGAATGGGGGTGGCTGCACGACCAGACGGGATATTTCATTCTGGTGCTGATCGGCCTGCGTGTCCTGTGGGGCCTGATTGGGACGCGCCACGCGAGGTTCGGGGATTTCTTGTACAGCCCGGGACGGACCCTGGAATATCTGAAAGAACTCCGGTCGCGCAGGCCGCAGCACTATCTGGGTCACAATCCGGCCGGGGGCTGGATGGTCGTCATCCTGCTGCTGGCCCTGTTGGCCACGGGGGCAAGCGGCGTGCTGATCGGCGCAGGGGAGCATGAGTTCTGGGAAGATCTGCATGAAGGCCTTGCCAACGTCACGCTGCTTCTGGTCTTTGTGCATGTGGCCGGTGTGTTGTTTTCCAGCCTGTTGCACAACGAAAACCTGATCAGGGCCATGTGGACCGGGATGAAGTTGCGGAGGGATGCAGATGTCTGAATCAAGAGTAAGCGGCCTGTCCTGGCTGTTCGTGGCTTTGGCGCTGGGGTCGGCCGTCGTACTGTTCCGGGGAGCGGGGCCTGCCGCCGCATCGGGTGATCATGATGAGGCGCACGAACTGCGCCATGCCGGCAATATCATCCCCTTGTCTGAACTGATGGGCCGCCCTGAGTTGGTCGGCCAGCGCGTACTCGAGGCCGAACTGGAGCGCGAGGACGGTCGCGTGATCTACGAACTGGAATTGCTGGATGACGCGGGTCAGGTGCATGAGCGTTACTATGATGCGGTGACCGGGCAGCCCTTGAGAGGGTCTGGGGAGGACTGAATTGCGATTGCTGTTGGTCGAGGACGATAAGCGGCTCGCCGACGGCATCGCGACCGATCTGCGACAGGCGGGTTTCGCGGTAGATACCGCGACCGACGGTATCGATGCCGAATATCTGGGACGCGTGCAGGAGTACGACGCGGTTATCCTCGATCTCGGCCTGCCTGGAAAGCCCGGCCTGGACGTACTCAGATCCTGGCGTGACAGCGGCCTGATGATCCCGGTCCTGATATTGACCGCACGCGACTCCTGGACGGAGCGCGTGCTGGGTCTCAAGTCAGGCGCGGACGACTATCTGGGCAAGCCGTTCCACTTCGAGGAACTGTCCGCGCGCCTTGATGCCCTGTTGCGTCGCAGCACCGGGAGGGCCACCCCTGAGCTCAGCGTCGCCGGGCTGCGTCTCGACGAGGAGCGTCAGCACGTGCAGCGCGCCGATGGTGTCGAAGTGGAACTGACCGGCACCGAGTTTCGGTTGTTGCGCTATCTGATGAGTCACCCGGACAGGTTGCTCTCCAAGAGCCGCCTCACCGAGCACGTCTACGAGGGCGATCACGATCGCGACAGCAATGTCCTCGAGGTCTACGTGAGAAGGCTGCGCGAAAAGATTGGCAGAGAGTACATCGAGACCAGACGTGGCCAGGGTTATCTGTTTCGGAGCCGGCCTTGATCTCGCTGGAGCGGCGCTTCGTCGTTGGGCTTGCGGTGACGCTGCTGGCCGTTTTCGCCGTTCTTTTCTGGGGCTCGGTGACCGCAGTCAGAGCGCTCAGTGAGGCCTATGTCCTGGCGCGGCTCGAACATGATGCCGAGGCCCTGGTCGGTGCGTTCTGGGTGAATCCACGCGGCCAGGCCCGGTTGCGCGACGGCCGCATCACGCCGATCTATCAGCAGCCTCTTTCCGGGCATTACTTCGTATTGACAATTGCAGACGGCATGCAGATCCGTTCGCGCTCACTGTGGGATGAGAACCTGGATACGCCTGCTGTCGCTGCCGGGCAGGTAAAGGCCTATCAGGGCCCAGGGCCCGGTGGTCAACGTCTGCAATTGCGTGCAGCCGGATACGAGAAAGACGGCCTGCGCTTTACCCTGACTGTTGCGGAAGACCTGGCGCCGATGGCGGCGCAGATACGCCGGTTTCAAATCGTCGGCCTGAGCTTACTCGGACTTGCATTGCTGGTTATCGTGCTTATTCAGCGTTATGTCCTGCGCCGCGGTTTTCGTGTGCTCGACCAGGTACAGGATGAACTGCGGCAGGTGTCCGCCGGTGGGCTGGCGCAACTGCAGGCAATGGGTCCGGTCGAGATTCAGCCCCTGACAGGCGAGTTAAACCGTCTGCTGAAACAGCTGCAGCAGCGCCTGCAACGATCCCGCATGGCCCTGGGGAATCTGGCCCACGCATTGAAAGCACCGCTGAGCCTGCTGACCCGGGATCTCGATGCCTTGGACCTGCCGGGAAGCGACAGGCAGCGTCTGGCAGGGCAGTTGGACCGGGTCAGCCTGCTGATCGAGCGGGAGTTGAAACGTGCGCGGTTTGCCGGGGAGGGTGGGGGCCAGCATTTCGTGCCGCGCCAGCAGGTCCCGGAGCTGCTCGACGCACTACGCCAGATGTACCGCGGGCGCGGTCTGGATATCAGCGGCGGCGA
>Ga0316192_10004490_pt1 | contig 10138 bp, 10 predicted proteins | sample MerIslwburrow_MG_FD_204931 | JGI IMG/M metagenome (GOLD analysis project Ga0316192, IMG submission 204931) | Coastal sediment microbial communities from Maine, United States - Merrow Island worm burrow | ecosystem: Environmental > Aquatic > Marine > Coastal > Sediment | place: USA: Maine...
AGAATCCACCGGGTGGCCAACCCTTTCAAGGCTCAGCTATGATGGAAATAGTTCCAGCAGGCCCCGTTTCAAAATACGCCAGAGTGGACAGGTGTGCAGACTGGATGCGAGCGGCCGTTTATCTTTTTAACCCCAGAGTCTCAATGATCGTGCGGTAACGATTAACATCTTTGAACTTTACGTAATTGAGCAGCCGGCGGCGTCTGCCGACCAGCATCAGCAGACCTCTGCGGGAATGATGATCCTTTTTATGAATTTTTAAGTGCTCGGTGAGATAGGAAATTCGGTGGGTTAAAAGTCCCACCTGAACCTCCGGTGATCCCGTATCGGATTCATGCAATTTGAATTGTTCGATCAATCTTTTCTTATCATTGGTTGTGAAAGCCACTTTCTTCTCTGCCTCCTCTTGTCAATTGGTATCTTGATTGTGCATTTTTGGGCAATTTTTTTCCGGTTTTTCCGGATTAGGCATTTCTCCCTATTTAGGAAATACACAGCGGTACTTCAGACGGTTTCCAGGTTCGCCATATTTCAATATTGCAATAAGATCTCCGTCCCCGTCAACTACTTTTATTTCAGAACCGGCGCTATGGGTCCCGTCGGCGCCATTTGATCCTGTCAGATCCCTGGTTGAAATCATTTTACCATGGCGAATTTTGTCAGCCAACTGGGTGTCGGCACAAAATTTCGGTATGTCCGGCAAAGCGTCCGCCATGCGAATTATACGCTTCGTCAGTTCTGTGCTGTTTCTCAATTTTTCAAGCTCGGACAATGAGACTGCCTGGCTCAGTGTAAATCCACTGCTTTCGAGCCGTTTTAGCGCCGTCAGATGTCCGCCGCAGCCCAGGGATTTTCCGATATCGGCACACAGTGTTCGGATGTAGGTTCCGGCCGAGCAGGTTACCTCAAAGCCAATGAGCGGAAGTGCAATTTCCTGTATGGTAATGTTGTAAATCTGCACGCACCTGGGCGGCTTTTGCATTGGTTTGCCACGGCGCGCCAGCTTGTAAAGCGGAACGCCTTTGTGCTTTAATGCTGAATAAACCGGCGGCAGCTGCTTAATGGGCCCTTCAAACTTGTTGAATACGGTATTTATGGTTTGTGGTGATACATCAACCGGCTTTGTGGTTGAAACAATAGTGCCGGTGAAATCCTGGGTATCCGTCTCCTCTCCGAGTTTGAGTACGGCGGCGTATTTTTTTTTGGCGTGCAGCAAAAATCCTGCAAGCCTGGTCGCCTGATTCAGACAGCATATCAGGACACCCTCGGCGAAAGGGTCCAGCGTACCGGCGTGGCCTATTTTCTCGGCGTTGAGCGTTTTTTTTACAAATCTTACGACCCCGGCGGATGAGATATTGCCGGGCTTATCGATAACAATAATTCCATTTGATTTGCCGTTCACCATCACAAATCATTAGACAGCGTAATAATTTCAGCTTTTAATTTCGCCATGGTCATTTCAACCTGAAATCCCGCCGCACTGGAATGCCCGCCACCTCCAAAAGAGCCGGCGATGGCAGCCACATCGACAGTTCCGTCGGAACGCAGGCTCACATGAAATTTGCCTAACTCGGCTGAATTTGTTTTACCGTTTTTTTGTTCCTGGATTAGGGCGGCCACTTTGACGTCTTCGATCCGTCTGGCATAATTGATCATACCGTCGACATCTTCCGGTTGGGTGCCTGTTTCTGAAAACATGGCCTTGGTAAGGGTCATGATCGATAATTTACCGTTATCTGAAATTTCAATGGAATCGAGCGCCAGGTTTAAAAGTTTTATACGTCCCAGCGAGTATGTGCCATATACGTGTTGGGCAATGTTATGAGGTTCGACCCCGTATTGTACCATCTCCTGGCTGATGGCAAAGGCGGCCTGGTTGGTATTGGAAAACCGAAACGATCCCGTATCGGTCAAGATACCGGTATATATGGATGTCGCAATGGCTTTGTCTATGGGAGCGTTTAACGCTTTTATCAAGCGGTAGACAATTTCCGCGGTGGAACAGGCGGCCGGGTCGATGAATTGAATGTTGCCAAAGCCGGTATTTGTGACATGATGATCTATATTGATGATGACCGGTATTTGACGGACTTCCGTGTGAACTTCACCAACCCGGGACATGTTGCCGCAGTCCAGAATGAGAGCCGTGTCATAGGTTGTTGCTTTTCTAATATGCCGGACAATACGCTCCACCGAAGGCAGAAACCGATAGACGGCTGGAATCGGGCTGGCGTTGTATAGGGTAACTTTTTTATCCAGTTTACCCAAGGCCAATCCCATGGCCAGCAAAGAACTGACGGCGTCTCCATCCGGATCGCAGTGGGAGGCCAGTAATAGATGTTGCGCTTTTTTAATCTGATTGATTATCTTGTCCATTTTCCGTTATTATTCTTTTCAGCAATTCGTCAATTTGAGATCCGTAGTCAAACGATTCATCATAAAAAAAAACTAAATCCGGCATATAGCGAAGACTTAGTTTGCGCGCAAGACTTCGTTTGATGAATCCGCGCGCGCTTTCAAAACCTTTGGCGGCGGCTTCCGCCTTACTGCGGTCACCATAAATTGAGAAATAAATGCGGGCCAGTCTCAAATCCCGCGACATTTTTACATTTGTGATCGTCGCCATTTTCAAACGAGGATCGTGGATGTCCTTTTTTAACAAATCCGACAGGACCTCCTGGATTAATCCGCTTACCCTGTCTGCTCGGGAAAATGGTATCATAAATGAATTATTTCCATTTCCGTATCGACGATTTCCGCCAGACTTAAATCTTCGGCCATGTTGAAAAGCTTGTCGATTTTAGAATTAATCAAGGCCGCGTCGTTACCGACCAGTGAAAAGCCGATTTCCGCTTTCTGATAGATATCGTTTGAGCCCACTTCGGCCACAGATGCATTAAAATTGTTGCGCAATCTGCTGATCATCGATTTGACAATTTTGCGTTTGCCCTTCAAAGAGCGACAATCGTGCAGCCTCAGGGTGATTAGTCCGGTTCCGACAACCATGGTAATATCGTTGATTGGTTGATTGGTTAAGCGGTTGTAAATATATATTTATCCCATATTTGCAAAACAATTGGACACTTTATGTTTCAACAATCGTAACATTCTAAAATTATGACTATAATTTACCTAATCAACCATTCAACCAGTAAACTATTCAACCAGGTCTGGAATAACAATAAATAGCCCCTCTCCCCACTATTTTGGGCTATTCCTATTAAAAATCCGCAATCGCCAATCCAAATTTCGCAATCCTGTTTATTCTATCGCCGGTCTGATTTCTTCCAGGTAATAACATTCCAGGACATCACCGATTTTGATATCATTGAAACGTTCAATCCCGATGCCGCATTCATAACCGGCCTGTACTTCTTTGGCGTCGTCTTTAAACCGTCGCAGGGAGGAGTTTTTGCCTTCATATAATACAACGCCATCTCTGACAACACGGATATTCTGTCCCCGTTCAATTTTTCCATCGGTCACATGACAACCGGCAATGGTGCCCACTTTGGGTATCTGAAAAATTTCGCGAACATCCGCTGAGCCCAGAATGTGTTCTTTATAGGTGGATTCCATCAATCCCACCATGGCACCCTTGACATCCTTGATGACGTCATAAATGACACTGTAAAAGCGCATATCCACATTTTCTTCGGCGGCGATTGCCTGAACTTTGGAAGTCGGCCGCACATTAAATCCGAAGATGATCGCATTGGACACTGCCGCCAGGGGAATGTCCGATTCGGTAACGGTTCCGGTGGCGGAATGCACGACATTTACTTTTACTTCTTCATTGGAAAGCTTTGTCAAAGCCTCGGTGAGGGCCTCGATCGAGCCGTGAACATCCGCTTTGATAATAAGGTTCAAGTCCTTGACATCGCCTTGCTGCATCTGTTCAAAAAGATTTTCCAGGCTGACTCTGTTGGATTGGGCCAGTTCTTTGGATCGCTGCCTTTGGATACGGTGCATACTGACCTGTCTGGCGCTTCTCTCATCGTCGAGCGCAATCATCTCATCACCGGCCACGGGTACCCCGGACAAACCCAGGATTTCAACCGGTATGGAAGGACCGGCGGATTCCACCTGAACCCCTTTGTCGTCCAGCAGGGCGCGGATTTTTCCGAAGTGAATACCGCATACCACCGGATCTCCGTTTCGCAGGGTTCCATCCTGTACGAGAACGGTGGCGACCGGTCCCCGGCCGGTATCTATTTTGGCTTCAACCACGTGTCCGAACGCCAGTTTTTCCGGATTGGCTTTTAGTTCCAAAACTTCAGATTGGAGTGAAATCATTTCCAGCAGTTCGTCAATGCCCTGCTCCTGCTTTGCGGAAACTTGGATAAAAATCGTATCACCACCCCAATCTTCAGGGGTCAACCCATTCTCGGCCAGCTCTCGTCTGACTCGTTCGGGATCGGCATTGGCCTTGTCAATCTTGTTGACCGCAACAATAATCGGAACATTTGCCGCTTTGGCATGATTGATGGCTTCAATCGTCTGGGGCATGACACCATCATCGGCGGCGACAACCAATATGACAATATCGGTGACCTTGGCGCCCCGGGCCCGCATGGCGGTAAACGCCTCATGACCCGGGGTGTCAATAAACGCTATTTGACCATTGCCGGTGTCAACAAGATAGGCGCCGATGTGCTGTGTAATTCCGCCGGCTTCCGTCTCGGTTACGTGGGTTTTGCGGATAACATCGAGCAGGGAGGTTTTGCCATGGTCCACGTGGCCCATGATGGTAACTACCGGCGGACGTTCCTGCAATTTTTCCGGGCTGTCGGTTTTCTGTTTTAATATTTCTTCTTCTTCAAAGGCCGCGCGCTCCACTTCATATTCAAATTCGCCTGCAACCAGAACCGCGGTATCATAATCGATGCTCTGATTGACGGTGGCCATAACGCCCATGTCCATGAGGGTTTTTATCATTTCGCCGGATTTGATTCCCATCCTTTTAGCCAGCTCGGAGAGAACGATGGCATCATCGATTTTGATGCGGCGCTTGATGGCTTTGGCTGTTGTAATTTGAGTTTTTTGTCCCGAGACAGCCGCCTTGCCCTTGGCACCCTTGCGTGGTTTGCGGGTTCTATAGCCGCCACCGTATAGGGCAGCGCCCTCGACAACCGATTTTTTACGAAATGCAATTTTCTTTTTTAAGAATTTTTTGTTTCCCTCAACCCCTTCGTCAGGCTTCTGCCTCGATTTCTTTTTCTTGGTTTCTTTGGCCGGCAATTCCTTTGGTGGCGCACTGGGTTTCACCGCCGGTGCACGCGGCGGCATCCGCTCAACTTTGCCCCTGGGTTTTTGAGGTGTGGCGACTTTTGTTACCGGTGATTTTTTCACTGGCTTTACAGGCAGCTGGATAATCTTGGCGGCGGATTCTTTCTTAATTTTTTTAGGCTTCTTCAACTTGAGGGTGACCGGTGTCTCCTCCTGGATTGCCGGCTCTTCCTCACTTGCCGGGGTTTCCTGCACCGGTTTCACATCGACCTCCACCAGTTCTTCGGCAACTTGCTCAACAACCTTTTCCATCTCCTCAGAAGGTTTTTCATCAGCGGTCTCTAGCGTTTCAACGGCTTCGGCCGGTTCTTGCTCCACAGGGGCTTCTTGGGGCTCGACAACTTCTTCAGCGGCCCCCTGTTCGGCGGCTATTTCGACTGTATCCGGTATAGGTTCGGCCACAACCTCGATCGGCACTTTTTTTCTGCGTCTGCGAATGACGGTCGGTTTTATGCGCGTTTCCTCGATGGCGTCCTCTTTTTTCCCGAAAATCACGGTTCTCACTTTGGCAACGGCTTCATCATCCAGAGAACTCATATGACTCTTGACAGAGATATCAAGTTCATTCAGCTTGCTCAGCAGAATTTGGTTTGTGAGGTTAAGGTCTCTGGCGAGTTCATAAACTCTGGTCTTGGCCATTACTTCCCCCTAAGGTTCCTTTAATTGCCCTATCAATCTTTCATTTTTCCGATTCAGCCTCATCCGATGGCTGTTCAGATTGCGGTGAATCTTCTATTCCGGCGGTCTTGTCTTCAGAGGTTTGCGGGGCGATTTCTTCTTCGCCGGGTTCATTGTTGGCCACAGTTTCGGGATATGTTTCAGTGTTCGTATCCGCTTCGGATTGTGCGACTGCATTGCGTGCCGCTTCCAAAAGCTTTTCGGCCTTTTCTTCCCCGATTCCTCTAATTTGGATCAAATCCTCGATAGTTGCCCGGCTGATTTCTTCAGCCGAATAAAAACCACTCTCATATAACGCATCGGCCAAACCAATTCCGACGCCGGTCAAAGCCACAAGCGAGTCATAGCCGATTTGCATGGCCAGACTGTAGCGGGTTTCATTTTTTACGTCCAGGTGCCAGCCGGAAAGCTTGGATGCCAGCCTTACGTTCTGCCCCTTTTTACCGATGGCAATGGATAAATATTCGTCAGGGACAATGACCTCCATCGAACGGTTGTCTTCGTCTATGATTACCCTGGAAATTTCCGCGGGAGCCAGTGCGTTGCACACGAATTTAGCCGGGTCCAGATGCCACGGAATAATGTCGATTTTTTCACCCCGAAGTTCCTGCACGACGTTTTGCACCCGGCTGCCCTTCATGCCCACACAGGCTCCGACAGGATCTATGTCGGAATTATTCGAGGCAACCGCGATTTTTGCACGCACACCGGGTTCGCGTGAAGCGCCCATGATGGTTACGATGCCTTCGTTGATTTCCGGAACTTCTGTTCGGAAAAGATCAATTAAAAAGTTTGGATGTGTCCTGGAAAGAACGATTTGCGGACCGCGTGACTCATGCAGCACATCCAGGATGTAGGCGCGAATGCGATCTCCGCGGCGATAAGACTCCCTTGGTACTTGTTCGCGGGACGGAACGATCCCTTCGGTGTGACCCAGGTTTACAATTATATCGTTCCGATCGATCCGCTGTACGATGCCGTTTAAAATCTCTCCCTTACGGTCAATGAAGTTGGCATATACGGCATCTTTTTCGGCATCCTTCATTTTTTGGATGATGACCTGTTTGGCCGACTGCGCGGCGATACGGCCGAAGGTGGTGGCATCCATTTTGGTGCCGAGACTGTCGCCGACCTCGCATTCCGGGTCCAGCTTGCGCCCTTCCTCAAGGCTGATCTGAACAGCAGGCTCGGTGACCTCTTCCGCTACCTCCACAAACTGGAAGACCTCAATCTCACCGCTTTCATCATTATATTGAACTTCGATATCCAGCTTATTGCCGTATTTTTTTCTGGCGGCAGATCGCAAAGCTTCTTCCAGCGCCTTGATAAGCACTTCGCGGTCAATACCTCTATCCCGGCTAACCTGTTCAACGACACGCTTTATGTCTGAGACAAACATCAGATCGCTCCATTAATATGCAGTTTATCCTGGTTTGAGCGGTTCAGGGTTCAACTTTCCAGGTTGAAAAAACCAGAACAGCTCGTATCAAAGGGATCGTGTCTTAACCTGGTTACATATCCGCCTCACACATTGGGGTCTGACGGGTATTCCAGATTTTGATTAATAATATAAGCAGTATCCATCGGTTGTAACCATTGAACCTTGAAACTCAGAATTAAAATAAATCATGTTCTTGCCCGCCGCGGCGGGATTGATTTTCTGACACGTTCAATCTGCAAGCCGGGCCCTCAGAATATCCTGATGTGGAATGGCAACGAGTTGCTCACCGAGTTGCAGGTTAACCTGCCCGTCGGAAATTCCCAAAAGGATGCCCTTAAAATTTTTTTGTCCGTCAATCGATCGATTTGTTTTGATTTTTACCCGGTTCCCTTTAAATTTTTCAAAATCCTCTTTTGAGGCCAGGGGACGCGAAGACCCCGGCGAGGTGACTTCGAGATTGAACGGCCCGATATCATCCAGATTGACATCTATAATATCCCCCATTTGGCGGCTGATAACGACACAATCATTCAGCCTGACGCCATCGGGCTTGTCTATATACAGGCGCAGAATCCTGCCCCCGGACTCCCGCTGAAACTCAACGTGAATCAACTCCATACCCTCGGACTCGCATACCGGTTTGGCCAGTGCGCCGACCTGGTCGACAATTTTTTGCTCGTTGACAGGTGGATGATGACGGTTTCCCGGTCCGGAGCCTTCTTTTAGATGATGTTTCTTTGTTCTCACCGTACTGCTATCGTCCTCATAAAAACGCAAAAACGGGCTATCGCCCGTTTCCTCATGTTCCAGGTAGACCTTATTGATGCACAGCGAGATAATTATCAGTTCATACCAATAGCCATAAGGAAAAAGTTAAGTTCATCCCACAATACAACCGTATTACCACCGCTACCCAGACGTAAGGATAAGGCGAAATCTTGCTGGAGCGGGCAACGAGATTTGAACTCGCGACACCAAGCTTGGGAAGCTTGTACTCTACCAACTGAGCTATGCCCGCCCATTTACCGTTTAAATTAGAACAATTATAACAGATTTGCACGGTTGTCAATAATTTTCATCAAACTAATTATCGTCGAGTAAATTCCTGATGCTTGCCAGCTCCGTTTTCAGGTCCTCTAAGAACCGCCTGGTGGCGGGGGACTCAGCGGCGGCTTTGGCGTTTATATGTTTACGGGCACCGTCAATGGTGAATTTTTTTTCATGGAGCAGATGCTTAATCTCAAGGATTATTTCGATATCTTTTTTAGTGTACGACCGCTGTCCCGTCTCTGTACGCCGTGGCTTTATCCTTTTAAATTCAGTTTCCCAGAACCGTAGCACATGGCTCGGTAGTCCGGCGATTTTGCTGACCTCACCAATTTTAAAATAAAACTTGTCAGGTATTTTTATCTGATAAGGATTTTGATCTTGCATTGTCGACCCATGGACCTGCGCTGAGCGGGTTAGGGCAAAGAGGCATCGAATACTTTCAAAAGCTCGTCTGTAATAGCCCTGTGCAGGTCATTTACATCATCGTCTTCTAACGTTTTGGTTGATGACCGGTAGGTAACACGAAACGAAACACTTTTTCTCCCGGCCGCGATGGGATCGCCTTCAAAGACATCAAACAAATGCAATCGATCCACTAGATCTTCACCCATATTATCGACCGCTTCCAGTATCGTTTGGGTTTCAGTTCCGCCATCAACTATGATGGTGATGTCCCGGTAAATAGCGGGGAACCTGGGGATCGGTCTGGAGCCTGTGACCGGCGGAATCAGCGAAATAATTTTATCCAGTTCAAGTTCAAAAATAAAGGCTGTTTGCTTTAAATCGAAGTTACTCCGTACCCGGGGATGGATTTCACCCACCAGACCCACCTGTAAATCATCGGCCAAAATTCGAGCTGAGTACCCGGGCCTGGTATAGTCGCAGGATTCACCGGGCATTTTAGTAAACCGGACCTTATCTACCTTTAACGCCCGAATCAGTCCTTCGACGCATCCCTTGATGTCATAAAAATCACAAGGGATTTCCCGTTGGTGCCATGAGGCCTCATTTCTTGCTCCCGACCACAGGGCCGCCAATATTTCGGGCTCCCGGGGGAGGTTTTGTCCATCCAATTTAATGAAGATTTTGCCGATTTCAAAAATTTTCAGGTTCTTGAGCTGCTGAGCAACATTATAGCCCATAGACCCAAGCATACCCGGAATAAGGGACGTGCGCATGACCGCCTGGTCTTCCGTCAAGGGATTTAAAATATGAAGCAGTCCCCGACGGGGGTCTTTCTTTTTCAGCCTGAGACGCTCACGAGACAATTCGGAATCAAAACTGTAAGTGATGGTTTCGGCAAAACCGAAACCGTTCATCAAATGTTTAAGTCTGTTTCTAAATTCCAATCTGCGGGCCGGGGTTCGGGCTTCGGCAGGTATCGCGGGAAAACTTGTCGGTATATTATTGTAGCCCGATAGCCGGGCCACTTCCTCCATCAGGTCTTCCGGTCTTGAAATATCCACCCTGAACGTTGGGGCCGTGACGTCCAGTCGGTCGTCACCATCTTGGGATGATATCTTGTCCACTTTAAACTCGATGGATTCAAGAAGGTCCTTAATCCGTTTGGCATCCGGTTCGATACCCAACAGCCGGTGAGTCCGTTTTACACTCAAATTAACGCTTTTTGCTGTCTCGGGATTTGGGTATTCATCGATTAGTCCGTCAACAAGGCGGCCC
>Ga0316192_10004492_pt1 | contig 10137 bp, 9 predicted proteins | sample MerIslwburrow_MG_FD_204931 | JGI IMG/M metagenome (GOLD analysis project Ga0316192, IMG submission 204931) | Coastal sediment microbial communities from Maine, United States - Merrow Island worm burrow | ecosystem: Environmental > Aquatic > Marine > Coastal > Sediment | place: USA: Maine...
CGATGCTTATTACAAAGAGGCCGTGGAAGGCGGGCTTTATGATCCCAATGGCGGGGGTGTGGAAGCTGCTAAGGCAGACTTTACATTTTACGTGGATGCCGGCCAGATGAATGGCCCGGCCGCGGATCTCAAGGTCGAGGACTACTGGTATCTCGCTCCGCTCGACGCAGCTAAAGCCAAGCTTGGCAATTAGTACCTGAATCTTGCAAAATCCAGGTAATAGCCTTAAGCAGTCATCCGGTTGTCCGGGACATAATGTCCGCGGGCAACCGATGACCCCGGCATACAGACGTTCTAGCGTTAAAAAGGATCATCCATGAAGTCCTTTTTCATAAATCCATTGATCTTAAGACTCTTATCGGTCGTCATTGCCTTCGGTATATGGGAATATCTCGGACGAATTCCCATCAGTCCCGCATTCCCGACATTTTTACAGACAATGTCCGCCCTGGGCGGCATGATAGCTGACGGATCGATGCTCGCAGTCTATCCGGCTACCTTCCAGCCCCTTCTCATCGGGCTCATTATTTCGTCAATTCTCGGCATTGGCTGCGGTGTCTTTATGGGGCTCAATGCAAAGGCCGAGTGGTTCGGCGCACCGGTTTTTATCATCTTGCAATCTGCCCCGCTGGCGGCCTTGATTCCCCTTCTTACCTTTGCTTACGGTATAGGGTTGACTTCTAAGATTTTAACCGTCTGCATCATGGCGATGCCGGTTATCGTGTTAAACGCCTATAGTGCTGTGCGCCATACGCCGACGTCGATGATCGAGATGGGTAGGTCCTATCTTGGCAGTTCCCGCCAGATCATTCTTAAGATTATTATTCCATCGGCAAGTCCGGTTATTTATGCAGGCCTGCGACTGGGAGCAGCCATGGGATTCATTGGGGCGATTCTCGCGGAACTGTTGATCACGCCAACCGGAATAGGCGATTTGATAACGTATAATCAGTCTATTGCCGAGTACGATAAAATGTATGCCGCTATTTTCTCAATCATGGTGTTTGCAGTGATTTTTATCGAAATTTTAGAACGTACTGAATATATATTTTTCAGGCCGGATAAGAGGGTGACCCAATGAGTTCTGTTTCAGAATCTGTAACCAAAGACGCTCTGCCTATAGCTGTTTCTGTTAATGGGGTCACCAAAATATATCCCGGCGGGGTTGAAGCGTTAAATGATATGACCATCCAGTTTCCGAAGGGAGAGCTTACCTCGCTTCTGGGCCCCTCGGGGTGCGGTAAAACAACACTTTTAAAGATTATTGCGGGGTTACTTGCGCCCACTTCTGGAAACGTCACCGTTAATGGTCAACCTGTAACCGGACCGGGTAAGGAGCGTGCCTTCGTGTTTCAGGACTTTGCGCTGATGCCCTGGGCCTCGGTCCTCCGCAATGCCGCATTTGGCCTCGAGCTGCAGGGTGTTCCCAAATCAGAGCGCAATGCAATTGCTGAAAAGCATATCGAGGCGGTTGGATTGAAGGGGTATGAAAGTCTATTTCCCCACGAACTTTCCGGCGGCATGCGCCAGCGCGTTGGGTTGGCACGTGCACTTGCGGTCAACGCCGAGGTTCTTTTGATGGACGAACCCTTTTCGGCAGTTGATGAGCAAACCAGAAGAAAATTTCAGGAAGACCTTCTGGAGGTTGTCGCGGATGAGGAAAAAACGTTTATTTTTGTGACACACTCGATCGAAGAGGCAGTCTATGTCTCTCAGAGTATTGCCTTGCTGCTGCCACGGCCGAGCCGCGTTTCTGAAATCATTAGACCCGATATCCGCCGTGACATCTCCCCGGATGCAATCCGGCGTGATCCCGTGTACCTGGATATCGTCGAACGTATTTGGCAGAGTCTGCGGACCTACGTAGAATAAAGGGAATGGAAAAGGATGAGAATATTTGGAATTAAAATTCCGATGATGGCCTCATTGATCATTTGGGCGGTTGCCTGGGAAATCATTGGCCAGATGGAATTGTCAATTCTTCTACCGCCTTTCAGTCACATTATTATAAGGCTTTTTGAAATTGTCCCGACGGCAACCTTTTTTAATGCGTTTTGGATAACAGCCAAATGCTTTCTGATCGGCACGCTCATCGCCATTGTCGTGGGAATACCTCTGGGCGTCCTGATGGGAAGATCGATGGTCGCAGATCGGATGCTGCTGCCTTGGGTGAACATGTTTCTGAGTGCCCCTTTGACAGCACTCGTACCGGTCCTGATGACGTTGTTCGGATTTGGCGAAAAAACGATTATCCTTACCACGGTTCTATTTGCCGTCTGGATCATCATGCTAGACGCACGTGCCGGTGTGAAAAATATTACGCCGTCACTGGTGGAAATGACCAAATCTTTCCAGGCCAATTTCTGGCAGGCGTTTACCAAGGTATATGTCTGGGCGGCATTACCGGAAATCCTCGCAGGTATCCGCCTGGGTTGTATCCGCTCGGTAAAAGGCGTCATCATCGGTCAGCTTCTTGTTTCCGTTGTCGGCTTTGGCCGGTTGTTTGAGCTGTATTCTTCTAATTTTTTGATGGAGCATATGTGGGCGTTGTTGTTCGTGATTTTCTTCTTTGCGTTTCTTATTGCAGAGGGACTTGGGATACTCGAACGAAAGTTCGAATACTATGCCGCTTCACGTAACTAGATGTATCGGAATTTCTACAATTTACTAGAATCACAGTGCTTTTTGCGGCCATTTTCTTGATGTGCCGCATGGAATGATGGAGTAGTGGAATGTTGGAATATTGGGCATGAAAAGCGGAAAAAGATCTATTCTACAAAAAATGCTATATCTACATTTTATGATGGCGCCCGACAGGCATCCATTTTCTACTTTCGTCCCAAAAAATACGCCACTATTACGAGAAAATCAATACAATTATATTCATTTTGATTCTCTAAACCCGCCATTCCATTTCCCCAGAACCCATGATTCCAATATTCCAGAATTCCAACATTCCATCTGGGGCGAAGCCCCTAACTTGTGCCCAGAGTAGATATGAACGGAGATTAAATTCCATGAACAGCAAATACTTTAAGGAAGATAAATGGTGGGTGAGCCCTTATAATTTTATCGACGAGGTCACCGCTAAGTTCGATCTGCCGCAAAAGGTTGAGATCCATGATGCGACTTTAAGAGATGGGGAGCAGACACCCGGCGTGGTGTTCAGAAAGGATGATAAAGTAAGAATCGCCCGGAAACTGGACGAGGTCGGTGTCGAACGGATCGAGGCGGGGATGCCGGCTGTTTCCAATGAAGATTTTGAGGCCATAAAGGCCATCAGTAAGCTAGGGTTGAAAGCAAAAATATTTACGTTTGCCCGCGCACTTCCCATCGATATCGACAAAGCGATCGACTGCGGGGCTGACGGAGTTATCATCGAAATCCCAATTGGTTATCCCAAATTAAAGTACCAATTCGGCTGGACCTGGGAAGATGTGCTGCGCAAAAGTGTTGATTGCATTAATTATGCACGCAAAAAAAATCTTTATGCGGTCTACTTCCCCTATGATACTACCCGAGCCAGGGATGAAGACTTAACAAACCTTTTAACCCGGATTATGACGGAGTCTCCTCCAAACTCGATCGGTGTGGTGGACACGATGGGATGTGCCTTGCCTGAGGCTATTAAATATATGGTCAGAAAGGTGAAGGCCCTCACCGGCTTGCCGGTAGAGATTCATACCCATAATGACTTCGGCATGGGCGTTGCGACGGAACTGGCTGCGGTGACGGCGGGTGCCGAGGTTGTCCATTCGTGTATCAACGGGCTGGGTGAAAGAACCGGCAATGCTGCCCTGGAAGAGCTTATGGTCGGCCTCCAGGTTCTGCTTGGCTACGATACAAATTACAAGTTTGAAGAAATTTTGTCTCTTTGCAAGTTGGCTGAAGAACTTTCCGGGGTAACACCTGCCACCAACAAACCGATTATCGGCTCAGGAAATTATACGCGGGAATCCGGTATCGGCGTGGATATGGTGATGAAAAAGCCGCTGTCCATGTTTGCCACCGCCCCGCAGTTTTTCGGTCGTGAAGGCGAGGTGGTGCTCGGCAAAAAAAGCGGTAAGGCATCGATTACCTATGCACTTGAAAAAATGGGTATCCAAAAGGTCAGTGATGAAACGGTTGCGGAAATCCTGGGGGAAGTTAAGGAAAGGGGAACCGAAAAGCGGGCCTTGCTGACACCTGAAGAATTCAAAGAAATCGTGGACCGCAAAATCAGCGACCACTAGCAGAGCTGGGGATATGAGGAAGGCCCATCGAAGGGGCCGTAGAAACATACTTTGCTGATAGTCGCTGAAAAAAAAGGACATGACAGACATGAAAAAGAACCAGATGACCGGCGTAATGACCCCGATATTAACGCCATTTAATGACGACCTAAGTTTTGCTCCTGATTTGTACATTAGTCATGCGAAATGGTTGCTTGAGCAGGGGATTCATTTTATATCGCCATTCGGCACTACCGGCGAGGCGCTCAGTATGACCGTCACAGAACGAATGGCCGCAGTGGATGGGTTGGTTAACGATGGGATCGATCCCGCGGTATTGATGCCTGGAGCCGGTCTTTGCAACCTCGAAGATACGGTAACCCTCTGCCGCCATGCAATTGAAACGGGATGCCGAGCAGTAATGACACTGCCTCCGTTTTTTTATAAAAATGCAAGCGACGACGGGCTCTATGCATACTTTGTCCGCTTGATTGAGACGGTTAATTCGCCTGATTTAAGGATCTGCATGTACCATATTCCGCCCTTGGCGGGGATTGGTTTCTCGCCTTCCCTGGCTGGACGTCTGGCTGGAGATTTTCCTGATATTTTTGTGGCCTACAAAGATAGCTCCGGTGACTTTGAAAATACAAAAGCCGTTATTGATGCCGCTCCGAGTATCGCCGTTTTTCCGGGATCGGAGCTTTTTCTTAAAGAAGGCATTGAGCACGGCGGGATGGGATGTATTTCAGCAACCTGCAATGTCAATCCAGCCGCTATCCGGTATGTATACGACGTTGCCACCGGTGCGCAAACTGATGACCTTGACAAGATAAACAACGAGATGGTGGACTTTCGAAAGACTGTGGAAGGGTATGGACCAATTCCTGCAATGAAAGGGATGCTGGCCGTAAAACGGGGGGAACCGAGATGGCGTAATGTACGACCGCCTATTATGCCTGCAAGTTCAACGAACACTGAAAAACTGCTTCAAGAAATCGGTGACAAGCTGACACTTTTCTAATCGTTCATGTTAAATCGAGATATTTTGCTTTATTGTTTATGGCAGGAGGGCAAATTTAAACTTATCGGAGGTATCCAATGAGTCGAATTTTTTTTGCACCGAGTAAATACGTTCAGGGCGCCGGCGCATTAACTTCAATAGGCAAGTATGCTGAAACACTAGGGAAAAAAGCTTTGTTGGTCGGGGGCAAAACTGCCTTATCGAATTGTAAAGAAACCATTCAAACCTGTTTACATGAAAAAAACCTTGCCTGCCATCAGGAGCTTTTCGGCGGTGAATGCGCAGACCGAGAGATCAATCGTTTGGTGAATGTTTGTAAAGACCAGGGGATCGATTTTGTCATTGCTGCCGGCGGCGGAAAGGTGATTGATACGGGTAAATCGGTATCCCATGAGATGAAGATACCAATAATTGTGGTTCCCACCACGGCGGCAACAGATGCGCCGTGCTCCAGTGAGGCCGTAATTTATTCTGATGATGGCGTCTTTGAACGGGAGATCGTATTGGCCAGAAATCCAGATTGCGTTTTGGTGGATACGGCTATCATTGCCCGCGCGCCAACTGTTTTACTGGTTTCAGGAATGGGAGACGCATTAGCTACCTATTGGGAAGCCGACACCTGTGTCAAGAGCAACAAACCCAATGTGCTTACCGGTGAGTTTCCCCCAACCCTTACTGCCATTGCGCTCGCAAGGCTCTGCTATGACATCCTCCTGGAACATGGTCTCTTGGCCAAGCTGGCTGTCGAACAAAATGCGGTAACACCTTCAGTAGAAGCCATTGTTGAAGCCAATACTCTGCTAAGCGGCTTGGGTTTTGAAAGCGGTGGCTTGGCTGCTGCCCACTCAATCCACAATGGTTTTACAGTTCTAAAAGAATCTTCCAAAACCTATCACGGTCAAAAAGTGGCGTTCGGCACCATTGTCCAATTGGTTTTAGAAGGACGTCCGTCAGCTCATATAAATGATGTCATGGAATTCTGTTTGAGTATTGGTTTACCGGTGTGTCTTGAAGATTTGCATATTATAAATCCAACCCGCGATGATATCAGGAAGGTTGCAGAAGCAGCCTGTGCGGAGGAGGAGACTATTCATGCGACCTGGTTCCCGGTTTTCCCGGAAATGGTAGAGGATGCCATCTGGACTTCCGACGCCATGGGCAAGGAATATAAAAAAACTCAATTGGCTTGAGTATTTTAATCTGATCGCCCAAGATAAGTAGATTTTATCTTTGACACAAGGGAATCTATTGTTGGCCGGTGAGGCGCGATATCCTGGCCGGTCAATAAACTCAGATAACGCGCCTCCAATTCGATCGTATCTACAGATTCCGCAGGAATTACCTTTGCTGCAAGCGCCATGATGATATTTTCAAGCAGCGAGCAGATACCCGCCATTTTCTCATAGTTCAATTTCTCTAATGTATCGCATGGTTGGTGATAGCACTCCCACCATCCAACTGAAAGAAAAACATACGGTATTCTTCCTTTTTTAAATACATAATAATCAGATTTATCACCACTGTAACGGTCGTCGATAATAAACGGTGTAACATTTTCCGCCGTTATACGAGGGAGTGTTTCAGCCAGCGCTGGGGAAGAGTCTGCACCCATAATGAAAATTGAATCTTCTCTGCCCGGAATAGGAAAATCGTGGCCGCACAAATCCATGATCAAGGCACAGTCAATTCGTTCCACCGGAAGGTGATTATAAAAAAAAACACTGCCCATATCAGGCGTCAGGTAAAAAGGTCGTTCTTCCGTGTCAAAGGCAACAAATGCCAGGTGCTTACGACGCGTCTCGGAGCCATGCAGAGCTATACTTCGAGCTGTTTCAATCATTATCGCAACAGATGAAGCATTGTCGTCCGCCCCTGGAATTCCCTCCAAATGATCATAATGCGCGCCTATAATCATAGTGGGCGCATCCATATTTGCACCACTAGCTCTGAGAGCGCCACCTACATTTGCACCTATGACCGAATTGCCCCTCGCTTGGGTTGGATACTCCTGATACCAGCTCTGGCCAAAGAGCGGGGTCAATCCGATTGCTTCAAACTGTTGACGGATATAATCCCTGGCGAGCCGGTTGCCCTCATGCCCAGGAACTCGCCCATTTAACTCAGGGTTTGCAAGAAATTCACAATGATCTTTCAGATTACTTAATCGTTCATCTGGAGTCATGATTTATTACCTAATACCAGGGTTATCCGGCGATTCCATGCGTTTGCAACCAATCCCAAACCGCCATCATGTTGTCCTGAAAGGAACCATCCGGGATGAATTTTTTCTCAAAAAATGCTGTACCGATGGTAAAGCCCCATGCCCCGGTGTCTCGAACTTCGGCGAGACGATCATAGGAGTCAATACTGCCGGCTGAGACCATCGGAACACCAGTGGCCTTTACAACTTCCTGTAACAGCCCGGGAGCATCGCCCGTGTATCTGTAGGTAAGCAAATCCATGCCGTCAACTCCCTTGGCTTCCATATCACAGGCATGCTGAACGATTTCTTCAATGGTGCCGTCCAAGATGCTCGGGTGGCTATGGACATGTCCGGGGAACGGATAGTACTTTACAGGCTTGTCCTTCAAATAATCATTGATGGAATCGAAAAAGACGGTTCCCATAAGAATATCGAACCCGCACTCCACCGCGAGTTTGGCGCCGGTTAGACCTTCTTCCTCGGTCAAACTAACCACCTCAAGATAGGTTGTCTTACCGGCTGCATTCATACTGTCGACGACTTTCTTAATATCTTCCGGTGGAAGCCCTACATCTTTAAATCCCCAATGTTTGACTGGGGTATCCTTCATCTGGTTAAAGAGTTTTAAAGCGTTCTCTACGGTCTTGTCGTTGTAAGTCAGCATAACAATCAGTTCTGGTTTCATCTCTCTGTCCTTTCATGGTGAAATTAATATGGAATTCTATACAATTTAAATGGCTTTATTATGAGGATTTTGATGGCCATCCTATCGGAGAAAAATCGCTTTGCAAGTAACGAAATTGCACTGGTGGTCCTGAGTTTTGCCGCCAATAGGCTATCTCCGTTTAGACTTTCGGCATAAAATGCTCAGCCGAAAATTTTTCTAACAGTTCGGGATTAACAATAAATCGAGACCTACCGGTTTTAAAAAAATTTAAGATTTCATCCACTAAAAGACGAGGTGATTTGGCAAGGCATTCAAGGGTTGAACTTGCGATATGGGGAGTCAGGGTAACATTGTCGAGTTCCAGGAATGGATGTTCGGGTGGCAGCGGCTCATCTTTAAAAACGTCCATGGCCGCACCGGAGATACGGTTATCTTTCAATGCGTCGATAAGTGCTTTTTCATTGATTAATTCCGCGCGGGCCGTATTAATCAAATAGGCCGTTGGTTTCATCAGCGAAATTTCACGAGAGTCAATCATATTCGAAGCTTTATCGGTCACTGTGGCATGCAGAGATATAAAGTCCGAGGAGGACAGCAAGGCATCCAAATCTACCGACTCACCTCCGAGTTCCTCAATTTGTGATTTCGGGACAAATGGATCATACACCATAAACTTCATGTTAAAGCATTTCAGCTTTCGCATGACGGCCCGTCCAACTTCGCCAAACCCTACCAGACCAACGATTTTAGTTTCAAATTCAGGAGCTGTGGCAGAGTTCAGATAAACTTTTCTCCAGGATCCGTCAGTCATGGCCTTATGGGCCCGGGCAATGTTGCGGGCTTCACAAAGCATCAGACCAACGGTGAGATCCGAGACGGCTTCGGTTGTTCTTCCGATAACATGAAACGTCAGAATCCCTAATTGAGTGGCCGCTGCAACGTCGATATTTTGGGTCCCCATTCGGCAGGTGGCAAGTATTTTGAGGTTGGTCCCCTTTTTGAGAAGTGCCTCGGATACCGGACAATAGTGCACCATTAGAAGTTCAGTATCAACAATAGATTTTTCGAGTTCCTCCGGCGGTGTATCCGCTGTAGGACCGTTTAATTCTAGTATGCGGGCCCGCTGGTCAATAATCGCCTCATCATCTTCACCCCAAGAGATAACATTTACCTGATCGCCTCGTTCAATAAATTTTTTAATTCCATCCTTCACATATCGTTCCGGGAGCAAGGCATCGCCGACTGCAAATACGTTCATTTATCTATCCTTTCATTGAGCTAATCTGACGTTTGACATCCGGGTAATAAACATATAAATTCAGTGGAGTCAAGAGAAAATGAGCAGGCTGTTTTCTCTTTTCAACACTAAATAATGGGTAGGCAGAGGAGACCTGTAGTGAAGAAGCCATGCGTTCTAGTACTTGACCAGGGAACAACGAACCTCAAAGCATTTGTCTTCGATGCAACCGGACGCACGATCGCGACTGCCCGCCAAGAGGCGCCACAGATTTTTCCCAAACCTGGGTGGGTAGAACAAGATCCGGAATTAATCGTTCAAGCAGCGCTAAAAATTTCCCGAGATGCCATGCAAATGGCCGCAGCCCGGAATTTTGAGATATGTGCTCTGGGAATTACCAATCAAACGGAATCCATTGTGTTATGGGAAAAAGAAAGCGGTACGCCGGTCTACAATGTCATCACCTGGCAGGACATGCGAACAGCCGAATATTGCCGGCGTCTTGCCGGTCAAAAGCTCGGCGATATGATTCAACTTCGGACAGGCTTACCCCTGGATCCGGCTTTTTCGGCCTCAAAAATCAGGTGGATATTTGAAAATGTTCCCGGCGTCTACACTCAGGCAAAACAAGGAAAAATATTAGCCGGCTCCCTGGATACCTGGATGGTGTGGCATCTATCTGGGCGGAACCTGCATATTACCGATGTTTCCAATGCCTCCCGTACCATGTTGTTTAATATTAATACAAAAACATGGGATGATGACTTGCTGAAACTATTTGATATTCCACGACAGATT
>Ga0316192_10004493_pt1 | contig 10137 bp, 8 predicted proteins | sample MerIslwburrow_MG_FD_204931 | JGI IMG/M metagenome (GOLD analysis project Ga0316192, IMG submission 204931) | Coastal sediment microbial communities from Maine, United States - Merrow Island worm burrow | ecosystem: Environmental > Aquatic > Marine > Coastal > Sediment | place: USA: Maine...
ACGATCGTGCGCGGCAACTCCTCGGTGCGGACCCGAACGTCGAACTTCGGCTCGGAGTCCGCGTGGACGAACTCGAGCAGCAGGGAGATCTGGTTCGGGTCTCCATGAACGGGGATCAGGTCCTGGCGACGCTTGTCCTGGACAGCCGTCCCCGGCCTGTCGAAATCGAACGGCAACCTGCCCACGATCGCCGCTGTCCCCGACTCTTGCAGCACTTCCACGGTGAGACGATCCGAACCGACGCGGACGTATTCGATTCCTCTGTCGCTACGGTGATGGACTTCCGCGTATCCCAGGAACGCGGAATCCACTTCGTATACCTGCTCCCGTTCGACGCTCGCACGGCACTGGTAGAAGACACCTTCTTCGCCGGCGAGCCGAGCCCCATAGAGTCCTACGCGGAGCAGATCGCGGAGTATCTAAGGGCGCGCTTCGGCGTGGATCGATACGAAGTCCTGCATTCCGAGACCGGCGCGATCCCGATGGCGGCCTGTCCGCCTCAGGCCGGGACCGCCTCGCGCATCCTGGACATAGGCATGCGCGGAGGAGCGGCACGACCGTCGACCGGGTATGCGTTCCTCGCGATCCAGCGGAATGCCGCCCTGCTGGCCGAGCGCCTCACGACCTGGGCCGCCGATCCCAACCGTGAACCGCCGGAGGCCATACCGTACTATTCGGCTCGTTCCGCGTTTCTGGATCGTGTATTTCTATCGCACATCGTCCGCTACCCGGAGCGCGCTCCGAAGATGTTTCTCCGCATGTTCGAACGAGTACCTCCGGATGCGCTGGCGCGCTTCCTGTTCGACGGAGGGACCTTCGCGGACGACCTTCGTGTGATGTCTGCGCTCCCGGTCGCTCCGCTGATCGCAGAGACGGTGCGCGTGTTTGACCCGCGGGATTCGTCCCGTTGAACCCGAGCCTGAGCGAGATTGATACATGTCCAGCATCCGGACCGTCGGAAGAGGCCTCTCACAGCTTCCTGCCGAGCTCCCGCCCGAGCTGCGTGGGCCAGACTGGGTCCAGGCAAATCCGCGCCTGATCCAGGCTCACCTCGACCGAGCGCTCGAGCTGCCGACCGGGGGCTGGTGCGTGGTGGATGGCTCCAGGGAAGTCGGGACCCAACCGCGTTCCTACAAGATCGCGGGCCGCGAGCTGGTCGCGTGGCGGGTGAATGGCGAGCTGCGGATCGCACCCGACGCCTGTCCGCACATGGGTGCCCGACTATCCGACGGACACGTCACCGAGGGGCGACTCGTGTGCCCCTGGCATGGGCTCGAGCTCGGAAATGGAAAGCATGGCGCCTGGTGTCCACTGGAATCGTACGATGATGGTGTGCTTGCCTGGATCCGCATTCCCGACGAACAGGGGGACCTCACAGCCCGACCGATCGTGTCCGCTCGACCAGACGCGTTTCTCGACTCGGTGATTCGAATGGAAGCGGCCTGCGAGCCGCGCGACGTGATCGCGAACCGCCTCGATCCATGGCATGGCGTCTACTATCACCCGCACACGTTCAAGCGGCTCCGGGTGATCGGTCTGCTCGATGACCGCCTGGTCGTTCGAGTCGTGTACGGATTCAGCGATCGACTGGGAGTCGAGGTCGACGCCACCTTCCATTGCCCGGACGCCCGTACGATCACCATGACGATCGTGGATGGAGAGGGAACCGGAAGCGTAGTCGAAACGCACGCGACACCGCTGGCCGAAGGTCGCACAGCCATCGTCGAGGCGACTCTGGCGACCTCTGAGCGGCCCGGCTTCCGGGGCGCCTTGAAGGCGGCCGGCCTGATTCGCCCCTTCATGCTCCGTGCCCAACGAAAGCTGTGGGTCGAGGACGCGGCGTACGCGGAACGGACCTACGAACTCCGACAGGCCGCCGATCGGGAAAGGACCTCGATGTGACTGGAAATCCGACATGCCTCGCCTGTGACCGCTCTCAGGACGACGTACCCCTCGTATCGCTGGTGTATCGAGGTTCGCCGCACTGGATCTGCCCGCAACACCTGCCGCTGCTGATTCACGATCCGACCCGACTGGCCGGGAAGCTGGCTGGGGCCGAGACGATGGAGCCCGCCGAGCACCATGACTGACGGATCAATGGGCCGTGGAAAGGTAGCACGTGCACTTGCCCGACCGACTCGGCCGCGTGAGTTTTGATGGACCCTTCGATTTGAATCTCAGACGGGAGAAGCTCTCCATGAAGAAGAATCTGTTCGCAACAGGGGCGGTCGCCCTGATGCTTGCCGCGTGCTCAAGCGGAATCGATACAAATTCCGACTGGGACCCGAGCGCCGACTTCAGTGCGTATCAGACCTATGCCTGGGTCGAGGGCGCGTACACCTCCGGGTATGGTGACCTGGTGGACACCAGGCTCCAGTCCGCTGTCGAGGCGAACCTGAACGCCAAGGGGCTCCGGAAAGCAACGCGGGCCGCAGACGCGGACCTCGGTGTCGGGTTCCAGGTTACGACGGAGGACCGGACCACGTATCAGACCGTCAGTTCAGGCTGGCCAGGCGGCTACTATGGCGGCTACGGCTACGGAGGCTGGGGCGGCGGATCGAGCACCACCTACGCATCCAACTACACCGACGGATCCTTGATCATCGGCCTGTTTGACCTGGGGTCGAAACAAATGGTGTGGCAGGGAGTCGGCACGAAGACTCTGTCCAGCGGCGACCAGAGCCCCGAGGAGCGGGCCGAGAATATCAACGAGGCCGTCGCGAAAGTCATGGAGAGCTATCCTCCGGGAAGTTGACGACCGGACAACTCCTCCAGCGTGCGCCCGGCCGCCTCCCAGGCGGTCCGGGGCGCAACAGCTCTGATCAACACTGCCGGTAAGCCACTGAGAGGGAAGACCCATGTCTGACCCCCGAATCCTGCTGAATCGAGCCGCCTGTCTCTTCCTTCTTCTGGCACTGTGTGAGGCGCCCTCGCTCCTGGCCCAGGAGGAGCTCCCCACCTTCCTGCCCAGCAGCATTATCCCGAATTACGACCGGATCCGCATCGGCCAGTTCGAAGGGCTCGAGGGAAGCGCGTTCGTCGCTCGCACCGGCGATGCATCGTCCAACTGGTACAATCCAGCGGGCCTCGCGTCGAGCGATGGCACGGCCCTGAATGCCAGCGCCAACGCCTACGAATACACGTCGATCACTGCCGAGGGGTTGGACACGAAATTCGGGAGCGGCAGGTTCCAGTCGATCGGAACGTTCTTCGGTGGGGTAATCGGGTCCCCGATTCTCAAGGGGCGGACGGTACGGCTCGGGTTTTCGCTGACCAAGCCGGTCGTCTGGTCCCCGGGGGCGGTCACTTCGGCCGGCGAGTTCGACCTGCCGGGCACCGGCGAGGAGACGATCACTACGTCCTCCAAGGTTTCCATGTCGACATCGGTACCGGCAATCAACGCCGGGTTCCGCCTGTCGGACAACCTGCGACTCGGTGCCGGCACCTCGATGTCGATCACGAACATGTCCACGGTGCAGCAGTTCACCGACCGTCTGCTGACTCCGAGCTTCGAAAGCCGGGCGCTGCGGAGTCTGATTCTCGACGGAAGCGTGTGGCAAGTCCAGTTTACGGGCAGCGCTCAATGGGAGATCACGGATGCGATAGCCGTGGGAGCCATGGCCACGTCTCCCGGACTGCAGTTAAGCGGGTCGGGCCTGACCGAGTTCCAGGCCGTGACCGGCGTTCCGGATGGCTCGGTGGACATCCTGTTCCGCGATACGACGGCGAGCTTCGAGTACAAGCTCCCGTTCCGCGTCGTGGGCGGCGTGGCGGTCAATCTCGGTCGCTTCGAAGTCGAGGCGGACGTTCGGTATTATGGCAGCCTTGAAGACTACAACCTGGTCGACAGCGAATTGCCGGTTCGGATCGTGGTGTCCGACGCTTCAGGCACGCCGTCGGTCAGCGAGCAACCCTTCAAACCCCTGGTTGAGGATACCAAGGCCGTTACCAACGTAGCGATCGGCGGCAACTACTCGTTCAGCGATTCGTTCCGGTTGCATGTCGGTTTCTTCACCGACAATTCCCCGGTCGGTAATCCGGCATCGTCGATCTTTCGTACTGTGGACCTGATGGGCCTGTCAGGCGGTGTGTCGTTCGGCGGTAGCCTGTCCGGATCTCTCGGATTCTCCACGTCGTGGGGAACCACTGACGAACGAGTCATCGGCCCGACGCTGGGTGGACAGGTGGGTGCTTCGAAGGTGGGTATCAACACGTTCAACCTGCACTATTCGATCGCGTACACCTTCTGATCGAGCCGCCGCCGCGGAGCTCCTCGGCGGCTTGCTCCCCCTGCCGACCCGGCGCGATTAGCTTCCGCGCATGGATCCGATCCTCGTCGTGCTCGTGTTCGCTACGCTCGCGGCTTTCACAGCCCCGCTGGGGATCCTGCCGCTGCGCAGCCGGACCGCCGTCCCGCCGGCCTGGCTCGGGTGGGCGAACGCGCTCGCCGCCGGGTTCATGCTCGGGGCCGCGTACGTCATCGCCGAGACCGCTCTGGTGGCGCACCCGGTCCGCGCGGCAGCCGGCGCACTGCTCGGAATCGCTTACACCCACCTTTCCCACCGGGCATCCGGCGTCGGTGATATCGACCTGAACCGATTGGACGAGGTCGATCCCACGTACGGCTACCGAATCCTGTTCGTCAGTGGACTGCACGGCGCGATGGAGGGGCTGGCGATCGGACTGGCGATGCTGGAGAGCCTGCCGTTCGGGATTTTGGTCGCGCTCGCGATGGCCGTCCACAACGTCCCCGAGGCGGCAGTGCTCGGCTCGGTCCTGCGATCCAGCGGACTGGGCCCCGTACGGACTGCCGGGCTGGCCGTGGCGGCGAATATCGGCCAGGTCCTGCTCGCGATCGTGGCGTTCGCGATCGTCCCTGCCGTTCCCGGCCTGCTTCCGTGGGCATTCGGTTTCGCCGTAGGTGGTCTCACGTATCTCGCCTTCTCGGAGTTGCTGCCTGAGGCCTACGACCGTGCCGGACCCGTGAGCATCGCCCTCGTGACGAGCGTCGCGACGGGCTTCGTCGTCCTCCTCCGCGGGATCGTCCGTTGAGTGACCTGCCAGCGGTGGTCCAGGTCTTCCTGTTCGGACTGGTCACGGCGCTGGCCACCGGACTGGGGGCGATTCCGTTCGCGTTCGTCCGCAGCGTGTCTCCACGCGTCGTTGCCTACACGAATGCGCTGGCCTCCGGGCTGATGCTGGGAGCGAGCTTCGGCCTGCTGGCGGAAGGAGCAGAGTTCGGCCGTCTCGCGACGCTGATCGGAGCGAACCTGGGCGTCCTGTTCGTGCTCGTGGCAGGCAAGCTGCTCGGCGACCATGAACTGGAATTTGGGGCGGTTCGCGGTGAGGACGCCCGGAAGATGACGCTCATCGTGCTCGTGATGACGGTCCACTCGATCGCCGAGGGCGTGGCGATCGGTACCGCGTTCGCGGGAGGTACGACGCTGGCGATCGTGATCACGGCGGCGATCGCCGTTCACAACATCCCCGAGGGCCTGGCGATCAGTGCCGTGCTCAGGCCGCGAGGGGCCAGCATCGCCGCGTGTGCGGGCTGGAGCATCGTTTCCTCGCTCCCGCAGCCGCTGCTCGCGGCCCCGGCCTTCCTGTTCGTTGGTACGTTCAGCGCTCTGCTGCCGTACGGGATCGGTTTCGCCGCGGGGGCCATGGTATTCATGGTCCTTGTCGAATTGCTGCCCGAAGCGTTCGAGGCCGGTCGAAGATCGACGATCGCGCTCCTCGTGAGTGTCGCGATGGTGACGATGGTCCTGTTTCAGCAGACGCTGTAGACTTCGGACGGCGGTCGACTCCGGAGGGTGCGGGCACGATGCGCCCATCCGCGTGTATCGAAGCTTTCAGAATCAAACCGATCCGCGGTTTCGGGATCACGACGGATTCATGATATGCGGAGGCTTTATGATGAAGAAGTTGTTCGGCGCGGTCCTGATTCCGACAATCCTGGCTGCATGTGGAAGTGGAATATCCACGAATACCGACTTCGATCCGGCCGTTGATTTTTCCGGGTTTCAGACCTACGCCTGGTTGCCGGCCGGAAACGGTATGGATGATGGCTCCGGCGTTCACGCCAACCAACTCACCGACAGCCGCATTCGGAGCGCCGTGGATGCGAATCTGAGCGCCAAGGGGCTGAGAAAGGTCTCTCCGGACCAGGCCGATCTCGGCGTGGGCTACCAGGTCACTGCGCAGGATCGCGTGCAGTACAGCACGGTCAGTACCGGCTGGGGCGGCGGCTACGGTGGTTATTACGGCGGCTGGGGCGGCATGGGCATGGGGTCCAGCCAGACGTACGCCACGAATTACACCGACGGCTCCCTGATTCTGGGGATCTTCGACGCCGGCGAGAAAAAGATGATCTGGCAGGGGGTGGCCACCAAGACCCTCAGCGAGAACCCCGACCAGGAAGAGCGGACGCAGACGATCAACGAGGCTGTCGCCAAGCTCCTGGCCGATTTCCCGCCCTACGTGAACTGACGACGCGGCTCAGACCAGCGGGCCTCTCGGGGAAACCGACCCGAGGGGCTCCGGTCGCACGCCGTACGGGCGGAGCAGGGCACTCGCAGCCAGGAACCCCGAGGCGGTAGCGCGCTCCATCAGCGCGGACGGAAACTCCAGTCGGACGAAGTCCCCCGCCAGCGCGACGTCGGATTCCGGCGTCTCCACATCCGGACGAGCCTGGTAGCCACCCGGTGGAAATGCCGGGCAGTCCCGTTCCACGAAGAAGCTCTCGTGAACGACCCCGGCTTGCCTGGTTTCCGGATACAGTTCGAACAGGGCTGACTGCATTGCCCCCCTGATCGCGGGCTCTGTAGTCGAATCCGGCATTCCGTAGGCGTGCAACTCCACCACGCTGCCTCCGGTCCGATTCGCCCACGCCCGGCTTTCCTCCTCGAACAGGTGAAACAGCGAGATGTTGTCCAGCAACGGAAAGCCGGCCGTACCGACGAAAGCATGCCGATCCGGCGCGGTCGGACCGTCCAGCCACAGTCGCCAAACGGCGAACGGACTCGTCTCCCGGAGAGCTTCGATCTTCTGTCGCCAGGCGGCGTCTCCAAGCTCCGGGGAGGCGCTGACCACGTCCTTCAGCCCGGGTACGTTCAGTGCCAACACCACGACGTCTGCGGCTTCCTGCCGCACCTCGCCGGTCCCGCTTGAAGACGCATGCAGTACGTCCCACCCGCCGTCCAGGGCGGGCGACAGCGACCCAGGCCGTCCGGAACGGTGAATCGAGGTCACTCGCCGGCCTGTAGCGAAACACACGCCCCGGTCTCCGAGATACACGCGCAGCGGCTGGAGCAGGGCGTTCTCGAAGGTGTCGTTCAGTACGTCGAACACGAGGCCTTCGGGATTCGCGAGGAAGTAGTAGTGGAACATCATCAACAGCTCCGCTGCCGACATCTCTTCCTCGGGATTGAAAAACGAGTGCGAGAACACATCGAACAGCATCCGCCTCGCCTCGGGCGGAAACCTCAGCGAGTCCAGGTAGTCCTTTGCGGTCATGGAATCGAACCGGGCGTAGGTCCGGTCGGGATCGTAACGCAGCATCTGGAGCGCGGCTCGGCCGTTCACACGTGTCAGATCGCGCCAGCGAAACGTGTCGGCGCGTCGGACTATGGCGAGGAAGTTGGCCGGTGGGCGGGTGGGGATGTCCTCGAACGACTGGACCAGACCGCCGGGACCGAAGACCGGGTAGTCCGGCAGCGGCACGAGACGTTCGAGATCCTTGTCTACCCGGCGTAGCAGGGCTCGGAGGTTGTAGTATTGGCGGAAGAACGCGTGAAACCCCCGTTCCATTCCAAGCACGGTCCCGTCGGGCAATGTCTCGGGCCACGTTCGTAGCCGGCCGCCGAGGGAAGTCTCGGCTTCCAGGACCGTGACCGAGACTCCTCGCTCGCACAGGATCGTCGCCGCGGCAAGGCCTGCAAGGCCGCCGCCACACACGACGGCCGAGACAGAACCAGGTGGTCGATCCCTGTCGCCGTTCCACAAAGGAACCGGCCTGCCGCCCGACACCTGCGTGCTCATTCTGGCCGGCGGGCGAGAAACGAGTGAACGATGCCTCTCTGCCACCCGTCCATTGGCTCAGTCCTGATCTCGACGAATCCGGCGCGGCTCAGACGACGTTCGAACGCCCCGACTCCGTCGAATTCGTTGACACTCCGCCTCAGATACCTGTAGATCCGGGCGGAGCCGGAGAAAATCTTCCCGCTCGGGATCACTACCCCGACAGTTACCGCGTTCCACACCCTCCGGCTCCAGGCTGAGTCGGCCACCGAGTACTCGTGAATGCAGATCGTTCCCCCCGGACGGAGAAGTCTGTACAGGCGCGTCAGACAGACGTCGGGATCCGCGACGTTCCGAATCCCGTAGGCCATCAGGATCCCATCGAACGGACCCCTGATCCCGGCTTCCTCGGGTTCCATCGCGTCTCCGAGAACGAACTGTACATCGGCCGCGATGCTCTTCTCCCTCGCAACGGCGAGCATCCCCGCAGACCCATCGAGACCCACGATCTCGGCGTCTGGAACCTCCAGCGCGAGCGCTTCGGTTGAAAGCCCGGTACCGCAGCACAAATCCAGGACCCTGGCACCGGACTGCAATCCGAGCCGGCGAGCACTCCATCGCAGGTGTTTCCTGTAGCCGGGATTCAGTGCCGTGAGCAGATCGTAGCGGCCTGCAACGAGGTTGAATGCATCCGGCACGTCCATCCGGCTCTTCTTCAGCTGTTCCGGCATGGCTCAGTGCTCCAGTCCGACGACGCTGTATGACCCCACGTCCTCCAGCCATTCCAGCCACACGGTGACAGGCGGCTGAGCCTTACCATCCGGATGTCGAACGACACGAAGGACAATCTTCGCGACACAGTCCTCTGGCGACAGGCGGGAGCCGTCGGGACTCCTGCCAGGGTCACTTTCGCCCGGCCCGATGATGACTCTCTGGCCCTCTGCCTCACCCGACGCGGGCCCGACGCCGTGCCAGTCCCGATCGAGCGCCTTGTGTTCGAATTCCCAGCGATACTGCACTTCCCCTGCGGTCCAGACACCCTCGCGGATGCCCAGGTCGTCGAACCGGAGATCGAACGTGCCCGGTTCCCGGTGGGCCGGCGGAGTCACGGACTCCTGCTCCACCTCGAAGCTCTCCAGCGGGGTCACCTTGCCGTACCAGTGCTCCACGACCAGGTCCCGACGCACCATGAGGATCGACGCGAGCGTGTCCGACGCATGCCGGGTTGGAAGCCGGCCTGCGTCGACCGCGGCCCGAATCTGCTCGTCCGAGAATGACGCGACGAGCTTCGCCCCCCAGTACCCGTCACGGTCGGTGGCCAGCTGGAACGCCCGATTCGGCCAGTTCGGCTTCCACGCCGCCGGGTCGAAGCTCTCCACCTCGAGCCAGCCTATCGTCGGATCGATGACCTCCCACGTCATGTTCTCCCAGCCGACCTGGTAGAATCCGAGTGTGAGTACGCGACCGAGGCCCGCCCACAGGCCGACGTTGTATTCCATGCCCTCGCGCGGCTCATGCGGTCGCGTGGTGCCGGAACCGAGGCTCGCCGCGAAGTCGATCAGGTAGTGCCGCAGGTAGCCGGGCGGAACGTACGCATCCATCGTGTTCATCCAGCGCATGTCCACGTGGTTGATCCACGACGAGACTACGTACAGGCCCCGCAGCTCCCTCCGATACTCGTGGTGGTAGTGGTCGTTCGGGTCGTCCTCCCGAACCCCGTCGAAGAAGAACGGCCCCTTCGGAGGGCCCGGCACGAACTTCGAAGTGACGGCCATGTAGCGGCCATCCGGCAGCGAGTCGGTGAGTGCCAGGACATCCAGGGCCACGTCCAGGGTCAATGGACGCTCCTCGAAGTCCTGGCCTCGGATCGTGGCTCCCTCGGCGACCCGGAGCTTCGACTTCGAGAACACGAACACGAAATCCTCGGGAACGTGATACCCCGCGGCGAACATGAGCCGGTTCGAAATCACACCGGCCGCGCTGCTCATGTGGAGAAATCCCTTCGGATCGAACTTCACCACGTACCTGTCGCCCTTCGCGTCCTGGATGTTGAAACCGGGGGACACGCCCTGGACCTTCGCCGAGATGATCTCCAGGACACCGGTCGTGTCCGGGCCA
>Ga0316192_10004494_pt1 | contig 10136 bp, 10 predicted proteins | sample MerIslwburrow_MG_FD_204931 | JGI IMG/M metagenome (GOLD analysis project Ga0316192, IMG submission 204931) | Coastal sediment microbial communities from Maine, United States - Merrow Island worm burrow | ecosystem: Environmental > Aquatic > Marine > Coastal > Sediment | place: USA: Maine...
TGAGGCGTGGGCGTACAAAACCGGGTCGTTCCGGACGGCCTCGAAACCCGGCAGCCGAACTGCCTGATACGCGCGATTCTGGCCTTTGGGCCTTGTATGCAGGGTTATGCTCATAGGGCCGGGGGCTGGGGGCCTGGGGCCTGGTCCCGTTTCCTCCGGCCCTCGGCCCTCGGCCCTCGGCCCCGACTCATAAGGATCCGGATGCACTTCGATCCGGCCTGGTTCGTCGAGCGTGGTCGAATCGATAATCGTCCAGTCCGTCGGCAGTGCCTTTAGAGCAAATGCCGTTCCCCGCAGGTCGCGAATCTGCTCGATAGGTTCGCCGGCCGCCAGCCGATGACTCAGCTCGACGATCGCGCGTTCGGCGTTGCCGAACAGCAGCATGTCGGCCTTGGCATCGATGAGGACAGAGCGGCGTACCTTTTCCTGCCAATAGTCGAAATGTGCGATGCGACGCAGGCTGGCCTCGATGCCGCCCAGCACGATCGGGACATCCCGGTAGGCCTCGCGGCAACGTTGTGAGTAGACGATAACGGCCCGGTCGGGGCGCCTGCCGCCTTCGCCACCCGGCGTATACGCGTCGTCAGAACGCAGGCGGCGTTCCGAGGTGTAGCGGTTGACCATCGAGTCCATGTTGCCGCCGGTCACGCCGAAATACAGATTTGGCCGGCCCAGGCGGGCGATGTCGTCGGCGGAACGCCAGTCTGGCTGGGCGATGATGCCGACCCGGAAACCCTGCGCCTCGAGCACGCGACCGATCACCGCCATACCGAAACTGGGGTGATCTACATAGGCGTCGCCCGTGACGATGATGATGTCGCAGCTGTCCCAGCCGAGCAGATCCATTTCCTCGCGCGACATGGGCAGAAAAGGCGCCGGACCGAATTTGTGTGCCCAGTGGCGTCGATATGCGAACAGATCCGGGGCAGGCTGTGTCATGGCTGAGGGTACTGAGGCGAGGCTGGCTGCTGACCCATCAATATAACACTGCCTGCCGCGGGATTTCCCCAGCGGCTGTCAGGCCCGGAACGGCTCTTGTGATAGCCTTTCAAAGTGTGGTGAATTGTAAGGGACCTGGCATGCGCCGGATTTTCGTGACCGCATTGGGTGTTGTCGTGCTGGTCGCCTGCAGTCGGGATGACGACCACCGCCATCCGCAGCTGAAGACTGGCAAACAACTGTACGTTCATCATTGCGCGTCCTGTCACCAGGATTCGGGGGACGGCGTCTTTGTTGAGGGGGTCCCTCCATTGAAGGACACGTCGATGACGTATCGCCAGATGACTGATCACATCCGCGGTCATGGGCGCGCCGGCGACTCGCGTATGCCCGAGTTTTCGACCATGTCGAGGAAAGAGGTCGAGGCGATTGCCATCTACATCCGCAACAGTCTGGCGGCAGGGTGAGGGCGCCATGGCAAAAACGTCGACTAAAAGTCATATCCTTTTTCTGTCCCCGTTGATGTTCCCGGCCACGGCGCTGTCGGCCCCGGACGGTGCGCATGCAGATCCGGTGGCGCCGGTGATACTGGGCGTCACGGCCATACTCGTCTGTGCCGTCGTTGGCCGTTATCTCGCGCGTCGCTTCGGGCAGCCCTCCGTGCTTGGGGAGTTGGTCATCGGCATTGCGCTGGGCAATCTCGTTTACTTGCTCGGCGGGGACTTCATCCTGGTCGTGCGTGAAGGCCGGCTGCTGTTCGATATGATCGATCTCACCTTCGCGGGAGCCAGCATGCAAGAGGCCGCCGCGCAGATCTTCCCCGACCCCGTACTCGCAAAAAAGATCGTCGAGATCGTGGAAGGTCCCGATGGCATGCAGCTGCTGAGCTTCGTCCACACGGTCGACATGTTTTCACGCTACGGGGTGATCTTCCTGATGTTCCTGGTTGGCCTGGAAAGCAGCGTGGAAGAGATGCGCAGTGCCGGCATGCCCTCGCTCAGGGTTGCCGTCGTCGGGATGGTGACGCCTTTTCTGCTCGGCCTGGTGGTGGCCTGGCTGGTGCTGCCGGACAACTCGGTCGGATCGATGTTATTCATTGGTGCGACACTGGGCGCCACCAGTGTCGGGATTACCGCGCGTGTGCTCGATGAGTTGAAAGTGGTGCACTCCCAGGAAGCCCGCGTGATCCTGGGTGCGGCGATCTTTGACGATGTGCTCGGGCTGGTTGCGCTGGCCATCGTCTCGGGCATTGTGATCAGCGGCAGTATTCAGGGCGCTGCCGTGCTAGAGATCCTCGCGCATTCCACGCTGTTCATCCTCGCGGCCATGTACGCAGGCCCCCACATCCTGCGCACCCTGATCGCCATGATGCATGGCCTGCAGACCCACGAGGCCAAGATCTTCGTTACCTTCATTTTCGTCATGGGGCTGTCCTGGTTCGCCGATCTGGTCGGCCTGGCGACCATCATAGGCGCCTTCGCCGCCGGTCTGATTATGAACGACCAGTATTTCAGTGGCTGGAAAAGCGATCCCAAGTATGGCCGCGAGACCATCAGGAGCCTGATGGATCCCCTGGAGGCTATCCTGGTGCCGATATTTTTCGTTCTGATCGGGCTGCAGGTGAAGCTGGAGAGCTTTCTCAACACCGAGGTCTTGCTGTTCGCCAGCGGTCTGACGGTGGCCGCCATTGTCGGCAAGATCGTCTGTGGATATGTTGCGGGCGGCGGCCTGAATAGGCTCGCGATCGGTATCGGCATGCTGCCGCGCGGCGAGGTGGGTCTTATCTTCGCCGCCATCGGCAAGGGTCTGGGCGTGATCGACAGTCAGCTGTTTTCGGCCATCGTCCTGATGGTGGTGGTCACGACGGTGATCTCTCCCTCCCTGCTCAAGTGGTCGCTGCGTCGCGGTGTGAGCGAAAATCAAGAGTCTGAATCGAGTTAAAAGGCTATATGGAATGCAACTGATCGCTAAATGGGGCTTGTGTGTCTTCGTATCACTGACGCTGAGTGCCTGCACCCAGGAGACCCAGAACAAGTTTGGCCGGGCCATCCAGAACTGGACCGGCACAAACGGAGTGCTCGAAATCTATGCCGGCGACAAGCTGGTGCGACGGTTCATCCAGATCGACAAGCTCAGTACCGCGGATGCGACCCAGGGCGGCGAGGCACGCCCCTATCGTTTCGGCTACGGCGTATTCGATGAAAATCTGAACATGCACAAGGACGCGGGCGAAAAGAAGGTTTATTTCGAGTTCAGTGACTACTCGACGCCCTATATCTTCTTCGAGCACCCGCATCTGTGACCGGTCGCCGGTTCATCCCCCGGGGGCAGCGGGTAAGAAGCGCCGCAGTAGGGAATAACCGAGCACTGCGGAAAGCAGCGAGCCGGCCACGATACCGATGCGTTCGTCGAAGCCCGAGCCGTCGACGTACTCGAAAGCCAACGAACCGATGAACAGGCTCATGGTGAAGCCGACGCCGGTCAGCACCGATACCCCGTAAAGCGAGCGCCAGTCGACTCCCCGCGGCAGTTGTGCCAGCCCGGCCTTGATCGCGAGCCAGCTGAATCCGAATACGCCCACCTGCTTACCCAAAAACAGGCCAAGCCCTGCACCCAGCGAGACGCTGTGCAGCATATAGCTCGCGCTCACGCCGAGGACATGGATACCGGCGTTCGCGAAGGCGAACAGCGGCAGGATAAAGAATGCGACCGCGGTGTGCAGGTCATGTTCCAGGGAGCGCAGCGGTGAATGTTCGGGGTTGTCCTTGTGCTTCACCGGAATGAACATCGCCAGCACCACGCCGGCCAGCGTGGCGTGGACCCCGGATTTGAGCACGGATATCCACAGCACTATGCCGATGATCACGTAGGGGGCGATCTCGCTGACGTGGCGACGGTTCAGGATGAACAGGATTGCGATGGCAGCGGAGGCGACGCTCAACGCCCCGGTGGAGAGATCAATGCTATAAAACAGGGCGATGATGATGATGGCGCCGATGTCATCGAGGATCGCCAGCGAGACCAGAAAGACCTTGAGCGAGGTCGGAACACGTTTGCCGAGTAGCGACAGTATGCCGAGGGCAAATGCGATGTCGGTGGCGGCAGGGATAGCCCAGCCCTTCATGGAGATCTCGTTCCCCCAGTTGATGGCACTGTAGATCAGTGCGGGCACCAAAACGCCGCCGGTGGCGGCCACTGCCGGCAGCACGATATTGCTCAGGTCGGACAGCTCGCCATCGAGCACCTCGCGTTTCAGCTCCAGGCCTACCAGGAAGAAAAACACTGCCATCAGGCCGTCATTGATCCACAACAGCAGGGGTTTGCCGATATGCAGCGGGCCAAAGCGGACCTCCACCGGCATATCGAAGAACGAGGTGTAGAGACCGTAGAGCGGGGAGTTTGCCACCAGCATGGCGGCCACCGCGGCAATAACCAGCACGATGCCGGCAGCGGATTCGAGGCGGAGAAAGTCGTTGAGGCTCTTCAGCATGATTCGGTTCTCTCGTCTAACGGTCGTTCAGTCTCAGGTGCGAATAATGGCAGAGATATCGAACGGATTCAGGTCGATCTGTGGCGTTGATCGATCACCTTTCGCTGGCCCACACGAGAGCGGCCACGCCAGCGAACCCGTCAAGCCGATTTGAGCGGCTCAGAAATAGAAAACCCCAAACTTTGTCGGGGGGTGGTCATTTAGGTAAACTAGTGTTCATTTTCCTGTCATTTGTGTGCTATTGGCGGCGACCAACGAGATCGTGGGAACCCAGACATGACCGATACCGTCCAGGGCTGGATGTTTTCAAGCAATAATGTGCACGTACCGATTTGCTCGGTGGACAATCCCCATCCGCGCAGAAAAGAAGATCGTCGTGACCACTACGTCGTCAATAAGAATGCACACCGGCGTCATCCAGTTGAGTCACATTGCGCTGTGGGCGGGTGGCTGGCGACCGTGCTTTAATTGGCACTGACAGTCATTGGATCGGAGAAGACCGGATGAACGCAAGAATTGCGATTGTTGGCATCTGGGTCGCCGCTCCGTTGCTGCAGTGCCGAACCGCTGACGCCGTCTCCCCCGACGCTGCGCTTGCAATGCCCGTGTGAGGTGCACAATGACGAATGAGTTTTGTCCGTGAATTCCCGGCAGTCGATGGCGGCGAGAATGCTTTTGTTGCTCGTCCTGTTAATCGCGGCCTGGTTGCTATGGTCGGGACTGTTCAAGCCATTGTTGCTTGGGCTTGGTGCTTTCTCCTGCCTGCTCACCGTCTATCTCGCGCGACGAATGGGCTATTTCGACAAAGATGTTTTCGCTTTACGTTTCGGGCCGCGATTAATTGGTTACTGGGCCTGGCTGGCAAAGGAGATTGCTCGATCCAGTTTTGAAGTAGCCCGCATCGTACTGAACCCGCGGTTGCCTATCAGTCCGCAGGTCTTCGAGATCAAGGCGACTGCAATCCATCCGGTTGACCAGACGATGCTCGCCAACTCGATTACGCTTACGCCTGGCACGCTGACGCTCGACGTGCACAATGGCGTCATTCTGGTACACAGCCTCACGAAGAGCGGCGCTGACGAACTCATCACAGGTGAGATGGACCGGCGAGTTGCCGCATTACGAGAGGATTAGGGATGTACTACGTCGTGACAATCGCAACGCTCGTTACCATGGCCCTTGCGCTGATACGAGCGCTAATGGGCCCCAGCATTTACGATCGCGTACTTGCCGCAAACATGTTCGGCACCAAGACGGTACTGTTGCTGTCGGTTATTGCCTTTTTGTACGGCCGCCCTGATTTTCTTGATCTGGCCCTGGCCTATGCGTTAATCAACTTCATTGGCGTCCTCGCGGTGCTCGAATTCATCCGCCTGCGCGCGCAGAGCGAACAGGCGGATCATAGCGGCGGGGGGCAATGACGATGGCATTGCTGGTCGACATCGCGAGCTGGGTTTTGCTGTCTCTCGGTGGAGCTCTCATTTTCATCGGCGGGCTTGGTGCTTTGCGTATGCCCAACCTGTATACCCGAATGCACGCAGCCAGCCTGACCGATACCATGGGCGCAATGCTTGTCATCGCGGGCATTATGTTACAGGCAGGTGCGTCGCTTGCGACGATCAAGCTCGCCGCGATTCTGCTGTTCCTGTTGCTAACTAGCCCGGCAGCCTCAAATGCGCTGGCGAGCGCTGCGCTGCTTGCAGGTCTGCGACCCGATCAAGGCACGATACCGGCCTCGGAGCACAGCGAGTGACCATACTGTTTGGTGTCTTTCTGCTGACGCTGCTGGTCATCACCGCGCTTGCGATTGTGCGTACGTCGCATTTATTTTCCGCGGTGATTCTCACCAGTATCTTCAGCCTGTTGATGGCGGCGAATTTCTTCCTGCTCGATGCGGCTGACGTCGCACTCACCGAAGCCGCTATCGGGGCCGGTATTTCCACCGTGCTGTTCCTTGGTGCGCTCGCGCTTACCGCTGAGCATGAACGCACCACGCATGTGCTGCGATTGCTGCCGCTAAGCGTGGTGGCGGTCACCACGCTGATCATGATCTACGCTACCTTTGACAAACCCCGCTTTGGCGACCCAGAGGCGCCGGTGCACCAGCACGTCGCCCCCTGGTATATCGAGAAAACGCCAGAGTACATCGATATTCCCAACGTCGTAACCGCAGTGCTCGGCAGCTTCCGCGGCTATGACACATTTGGTGAGGTATTCGTCGTATTCACCGCCGGAATCGGAGTTATGTTCCTTTTCAGCGCGCGGCCGGGCAATCGAAAAGATTCTCAGCGGCAAGCGACTGCCGAACCCGGCCAGGGTCTGCGACACTATCTGGTGCCGCGCGTGGTTGGGCGACTTCTTATTCCGTTCATTCTATTGTTCGGACTATACGTGCAGTTCCATGGCGAATACGGTCCCGGCGGCGGTTTTCAGGCCGGGGCGATCGTTGCCGCGGCGATCATCCTCTACGCCTTGCTCGAGGGCGAAACGCAGGCACTGCGAGTCCTGCCTCTCCGCGCACTGAGCGTCCTTGTTGCCGGCGGCGCATTGCTCTACGGTGGAGTCGGTGTCGCGGGCATTCTGCTGGGCAGCAACTTCCTTGACTATTCTGTACTGGCGGCCGATCCGATCGCCGGACAGCATCTGGGCTTACTGCTTATCGAGGCCGGTGTTGGCATCACCGTAACCGGCGTATTGCTCAGTATTTTTCATGCCTTTGCCGCTCGGGGGCGTGTCTGATGGAACTGCTTGGGCTGTATCACTACTGGGTATTTGCGGTGCTGCTGATGATTGGCTTTTACGCCGTTATTGCGAAACCCAATCTGTTCAAAAAGCTGATCGGGTTATCCATATTTCAGTCAGCCGTGTTTCTCCTCTACATCACGATGGACAAGGTCGAGGGCGGCACGGCACCGATCCTTCAGGACGGCGTTTCAGACGTGCTGTATTCCAACCCACTGCCACAGGTGCTTATTCTCACCGCTATCGTCGTCGGCATCGCTACTGCAGCCCTGGGGCTCGGCATCGTAGTACGCATTAAAGAAGAGTACGGCTCCATCGAGGAGGACGAAATTCAGGAGATTGACCGGCAGTGACCGGCTGGAGTCACCATCTCCCGGCACTGCAGGTTATTGTGCCGATGCTCGTTGCGCCACTTGTGACGTTGCTGCGTCCGCGCGGTCTTGCCTGGGCGGCAGCGACCATGGCGAGTCTCCTCGCCTTTGCGATTGCTATCGCACTTACCCTCGGCGTCCTTGACGGGCAGAAATTCAGCTACCTGATGGGCGCCTGGCCCGCGCCTTACGGTATTGAACTGGGGGTCGATGCCTTCAGCGCACTGACTCTGCTCATTGTCACCGGCGCCTCAACGCTTGCGTTGCTCGCCGGCCGACATAGCGTCGACACCGAGATCGAGCCTGATCGCCAGCCCTTGTTTTATGCGGCATGGCTGCTAGTGCTCGCCGGCCTGGTCGGCATTCCGGTATCTGCCGATGCGTTCAACATCTTCGTGTTCATGGAAATCTCGTCGCTCGCGAGTTACGTGCTGATCGCAGGCGGCCCCGATCGGCGTGCCCTGCCCGCGGTCTTCAAATACCTGATCATGGGCACGATTGGCGCGACCTTCTACCTGATCGGCGTCGGTCTCATCTACCTGATGACCGGCACCCTGAATCTCGCCGACATGGAGCTCAGAATTCACGAGGTCGCCGACCTGAAGCCCATACTCGTGGCGGCCGCGTTTATCACCATTGGCCTGGCGCTCAAAGCCGCGATGTTCCCGCTGCACGCATGGCTGCCAAACGCCTACACCTATGCGCCCAATGCCGTTACCGTATTTCTCGCCGCCTGCGCCACCAAGGTCGCCCTGTACCTGCTGCTGCGTTTCGATTTCTTCGTCTTTCAACCGAATCTGGTCGGTCACGACGTGCAGTTTGCCTACTTCCTGATGCCGCTCGCAGTGCTTGCCATCCTGATTGGCTCCGGCGTCGCTTTGTTTGAACGCAATCTCAAACGCCTGCTCGCTTATTCGTCCATTGCACAGATCGGCTACATCCTGCTGGGTGCGAGTCTCGTCAGCCTGGCGGGGCTTACGGCGAGTGTTTTGCACATGTTCAATCACGCACTCGCCAAGGGTGCATTGTTTCTCGCTGTCGCCGCTCTCGCCACACGGTGTTCGGGAATCCGCCTGGAGAACATATCGGGCGCTGCGCGGAGCATGCCCTGGACGATGGGCGCGTTCGTTGTCGCAGGCCTGAGTTTGATCGGTGTGCCCGGTACGGCCGGATTCGTGAGCAAGTGGTACCTCATCTCGGCGGCTCTCGGTGAGGGTCTTCTCGGTGGAGTGCTGGTTGCCGTGATCGTTATAAGTTCGTTGATGGCAGTCGTCTATGTCTGGCGTGTGGTTGAGGCTGCCTATTTCGGTGAAGCGCCGGCTGGCTTTGCGTCGACTCGCGAAGCTCCGCCGGCCTTACTCGCCGTCACCTGGGCCGCGGCGCTAGCCAATGTTTATTTCGGATTGGCAACTTCGTTGCCGGTGACTTTGTCGACGTCAGCCGCCGAACAGTTGCTGAGGCACCTACCTTGACCGCCGAGCAATCCATTCTCATAGCGCTACTGATGCCGCTGGCGGGAGCTTTGGGCATCGCGCTCGCTGGCCGCATCAATGCGAACCTGCGAGAGACGGTCACTCTGACGACGGCAGCCGGGCTGGCGTTTGTCGTTTGGGGTATGTTGCCCGAACTCATGGACGGGGGACGCCCTTTCGTTCGAATTGCCGAGATCGTACCCGGGGTCGAGATTGCATTTCGGGTAGAACCGCTTGGCATGCTGTTCGCAGCCCTTGCCTCGGGCCTGTGGATCGTCAACTCGATCTATTCGATCGGCTATATGCGCGGCAACAAGGAATCGAAACAGACGCGATTTTACGTCTTCTTCGCGCTATCACTGGCGGCCACTATCGGTATCGCCTTCGCCGCCAACCTGTTTACGCTATTCCTGTTTTACGAGGCATTGACCCTCAGTACCTATCCGCTGGTCTCGCACAAGGGAGACGAGAAGACGGTGCGCTCGGCCCGGGTTTACCTGGGAATACTGCTGCTGACCTCGATCGGCCTGCTGCTGCCCGCCATTATCTGGACTTACTTCGTGGCCGGGACCGGCGACTTTACGCCGGGAGGGATCCTGCAGGGCCAACTCGAAGGACCTGCCCTCGGGCTGCTGCTCGGCTTGTTCGTTTTCGGCATCGGCAAGGCGGCCGTTATGCCCGTGCACCGGTGGCTGCCGGCCGCCATGGTGGCCCCGACCCCGGTGAGCGCACTGCTGCACGCCGTGGCCGTGGTCAAGGCGGGCGTTTTTACCGTCACCAAGGTCATCGTCTACATTTTCGGCGTCGACTACCTGTTCGCAGAACCCAGCAGCAGCTGGCTTCTCTACGCGGCGGCCTTTACCGTGGTGGCGGCCAGCCTGGTCGCCCTGCGCCAGCAAAATCTGAAGCGCCTGCTCGCGTATTCGACCGTGGCCCAGTTATCCTACGTGGTGATGGCGTCCGCCATCCTCAAGCCGCTGGCGGAGATCGGCGCTTCGCTGCACATGGTGGCGCATGCATTTGGTAAAATTACGCTGTTTTTTGCCGCCGGCGCTATCTATACCGCGGCGAAGAAAACCGAAATCGGCCAGCTGGCGGGGATTGGTCGGCGCATGCCCTGGA
>Ga0316192_10004495_pt1 | contig 10136 bp, 7 predicted proteins | sample MerIslwburrow_MG_FD_204931 | JGI IMG/M metagenome (GOLD analysis project Ga0316192, IMG submission 204931) | Coastal sediment microbial communities from Maine, United States - Merrow Island worm burrow | ecosystem: Environmental > Aquatic > Marine > Coastal > Sediment | place: USA: Maine...
GTCTTGGCGGTCTTTGCGGTGAAACTGCGATGTGTCCTTTGTGTTTCAACCCTGCGATGGATGCAGTGGATCTGAAAGCTGATCGCTCGCCCGCGGCGGCTCAGCGATGGACCATCATCGCCGGAGCCATGCACCGAGCCCGCTCATCGGTTTTGGCGTCCCTGACCGGACCGGCGTGAGCTCGGCGAACGCCGCCAAAATTCGCGGAGCGAATTTTTAAAGTTCACTGCGCATATTCGGCTTCGGCCCCGACTGCGCGAGGATCCTCGCGATGGGCCTCAGATTGAGCCACCACTGATCCGTCGGCCGCTGGTGTTCGGAATCGACGAGTCGCGGCAGGTCCCGAAGATCGAGGTTTTGGATGGTCCCGCCCTGAAGACCGATGGCGGTCACCGAGCTGCGGCCGTTCTCGACCTCGTCGACAAGGTGGTTGATGCACCGCTTCGCGAGACGGGTCGCGAGGATTCGGTCGAATGGGGTCGGGTTTCCTCCCTGCTGGAGATGGCCGAGAATGGCCTGCCGGACCTCGAAGAGATCGCCGCCCTCTTCTTCGAAGAGTGCGGCCATGAACGGAGTGGTGTAGGTCGCGTTGGCCATCTCGTTGCGGATGATGAGTCCCAGGCGTTTGCCCCGACGGAATCCCTGGACGAGGTGATCGAGATCGTCCTTGAGATCGGCGAGGGTGACGCCCTCTTCGTTGAGGTAGACCCGTTCCGCGCCGGTGGACAGCCCACCCATGAGGGCGAGGTAGCCGCAGAACCGACCCATGACTTCGACGACGAAACAGCGGTTCGCCGCGACCGCCGACTGTTTGATCTTGTCGACCGCTTCGACGATGGAGTTGAGCGCGGTGTCGGCGCCGATGCTGAGCTCGGAACCGGGCAGGTTGTTATTGATGGTCGCCGGTAGGCAGATGATCGGGATGTCAAAGGCCGGGAACGCCTCGCGTTTGCTCAAGAAACGGTAGGCCGTTCGGTAGGCCGACCATCCACCGATGATCAGGATGGCGTCGATGCCGCGATCCTCGATGGTTCTGGCGATGGTGTAGTAGTCGTGACCCGAGGGCACCTTGCGGTTGATCCCGAGTTCGCAGCCGCCGCTGGATGACCAGCCGCGAACGCTCATCCACCCGAGCTCGTCGATACGACCTTCGATGAAGCCGGCGAAACCGTTGCGGACCCCGAGCATGACGTGGCCGGCGTCGAGGCCGAGTCGGACCGCAGCTCGGACTGCGGTGTTCATCCCCGGGGACGGCGCGCCCGAGTGAACCACGGCGATCTTGAGCCGCCGCTGATCCGGTCGTGGTGGTCTCGGCAGCGACCGCAGCAGAGTGTGGAGCGAATCGATATTGTCCGAGAAGCTTCCGCCCCGGATGCGGAGGGCCTCCTCGTGGCGACCATCGGCGATGGCCTCAGCGGCCGCGGCGGTCTGCCGAACGCAGGTCGCGAGGGGTTGATGCTGGATGCGATTGTTTCGGACGCCGATGAGCTGAGGCTCCGCCCCAGCATCCTGGGCCAGGACGAACTCGACGGCTGCGTGGCCGAGAAGGGTGCTCATGGTGCGGTCGAAGGCGCTCGGCGCACCACCGCGTTGAACATGACCGAGGATGGTCAGTCTCACCTCTTCAGCCATCCCTCGCTCGAGGACTTCGCGCACGTCGCTCGAGGAAATGGCGCGTCCGTGCCGGTCATGGGCTCCTTCGGCAACGACGACGATGCTGTCCCGGCGTCCCGCTGTGCGACCCGCCCTCAGGCGATCGCACAGTCGCCGCGCCCAGTCGTCGTCCTCCGGCGGCTTCTCAGGGATGAAGACGGCGTCGGCTCCGGTCGCGAGGGCACTCATGAGGGCCAGGTATCCGCAATTGCGTCCCATCACCTCGACGACAAAGGTGCGCTGGTGGCTGGCCGCGGTGCTCGTCAAGGCGTCGATGGCCTGGGTGATGCGGTGCAGAGCAGTGTCGGCGCCGATGGTCATATCGGTGCCGTGAAAGTCGTTGTCGATGGATCCCGCGAGACCGGCGAGGACGATCCCCGGCCGTTTTTCTGCAGCCTCCGGTGGGAGATCACCGGCGCCGATCAGATCGTCGACATGCTCGGACCACTCGCGGTGGAGGAGATCTGCGGCGGTCAGACTGCCATCGCCGCCGATGACGATGAGACGGGTGATGTCGTGCTCGATCAAATTACGGACCGCCGACCGGCGACCCTCGCGCTTTCGGAACTCGGGGCTTCGGGCGCTGCCGATGACGGTCCCGCCCAGATGGAGGATTCCGCCCACCGAGTCCCAATCCATGGTTCGGAAGTGATCGCCGCCCACCACCAACCCACGAAAGCCCTCGGTGATGGCGACAACGTCGATCCCCTGATCGAGAGCGGATCGTACGACGGCGCGGAGCGCCGGGTTCATTCCGGGAGAGTCGCCCCCGGATGTGATGATGGCCAGGCGGCCGTCGAGGGATTGGGCTACGGGCATCTGCAGTTCCTCCGAACCAAGCCGCCATCTTACAGAAATCTGATGGCCACGAGAATCGAATTCCTTCTGACACTGTTCTCCCGGCTGCGGGGACAATCCCTTGACCCGGCGCGTGGGAGCGGAGAGACTTGGGGCAATGAACGAACTCATTCTGATCGTCGACGACGAAGAGGGTATTCTGACGACGATGTCGCAGGTCCTCGGGGATGAGGGTTTTCGCACCATTACGACGACCAGCGGCGCCGAGGCCCCCGACCTCTATCGCGAGCACCGACCGGATGTGGTGTTTCTCGATATCTGGTTGCCTGACAAGGATGGACTCGAGGCCCTCCAAGCGATTCTGGAGATGGACTCCGGTGCGCTCGTGGTGATGATGTCGGGCCACGGGACGTCATCGACGGCGGTCAAGTCCATCAAGATGGGGGCCCAGGACTATCTCGAAAAGCCACTCTCCTACGACCAGACGGTCGCCGCGGTGCGGGATGCGCTCGAGGCGCGGGAGAAACGCACCTCCGCCGGTGATGGCGGGGTCCTCGAAGCCAGCAGACATCAGCCGGTGGGCGAGCTCGAGCCGCCTCCGGAGTTGGGCCTGCTCGTGACCACCGGCCGGCCGCAACGCACGGTAAAGAAATCAAGTGTGATCTATGGACTCGGGCTGCATTCAGGCGGAAGGACCGGAATGGTGCTCCAGCCCTTACCTCCCGATACCGGGATCCACTTTCTGACCCTTCCGGCCGGGAACGTGATTCCCGCTCACATCAACGCCGTTGCCGAAACCGACTATGCGACGTCCATCACGCGACAGGGCGAGCACATCAAGACCGTCGAACACCTTCTGTCCGCGCTGCACGCCTGCGGGATCACGAACCTGTTGGTCAAGGTCCACGGTGAGATCCCGGTCCTCGATGGATCGGCTCTGGGATTCCTCGAGCGGATCGAAGAGATCGGTGTGGAGGATCAGGATCGACCGGTCAAGGAGCTGGTCATCGATCGGGTGTGGGAGGTCGGCGATGGAAAAGAAAAGAGCCTGACCATCGAACCGGCTGAGGTGTTCTCGGTCTCGTATCTCCTGCGCTACCCGCAGCCCATCGGCGAGCAGTTCTTCGAGTTCACCATGGATGACTGCGAAGGGTATCGCAGGGAGATCGCACCGGCGAGAACCTTTGGGTTCGTCCGCGACATCAAGATGCTCAACGAGCTCGGGCTCGGTGGCGGCGGCCGACTGGACAACTTCATCATGGTCGGTGATGACGAGGTCATCAACACCGAGCTCCGTTTTCCGGACGAGTTTGTCCGCCACAAGATCCTCGATGTCATCGGCGACTTCTATCTCCTCGGGTACCCGGTGCGCGGCAAGATCACCGCACGCTTCACCGGTCACCGGGACAACATCGCACTGCAGCGAAAAATATTGGCCGATCTCGGGGCGTAGTTCCGCGTTTGGATCGTTCGACTTGGACCAGAACTGGGATAGTATTTCCTTCGATGCCGACCAAGAACCAACGCCAGGCTGTGTCCGAAGACGAAGCCCGCCACCGAGCCGGACTCTCCGCTTTCCCCGAGCCCAGGGGGCTCGCCTCACAGATGAGCGTCGGGCTCGAACCCGAGCTCTTTCCCATCGTTGTCGACGCGGCGGGACGGCCGCGGGAAAGGCTTCTGCTGACCCGGCCCGACGGACTCGGCGTGGTCCAGGTGATCGATGGGCTCGCCTATGACTCGGGCGAAATCTCGCCGCGGATAGGCCGGCCGCCCCACGCCTTTTATTTTCCCCTCGCCAACGGCGGACGTCTGACCTTCGAACCCGGGGCCCAGGTCGAGCATTCGACGGCGGTGCAGCCCGGCGCGGCCGCCGCGCTTGCCGACGTGGAACACGTCATCGGATTGTTGCGCCGCGGTTTCGACCTAGACGGGGTCCGCCTCGCCGCGGTCGGCTTGGATGTGTGGCACGGTGTCGAGGAGGTGCCGCAGCAGCTTCGAGCCGGTCGCTACACCGCCCAGGCGGCCTACTACCGGCAGCGGGGTCACTGGGGAGCGGTGATGATGCGCCACACCGCAAGCCTTCAGATCAACCTCGATCTCGGGCCCGAGGGTGTTTGGCAGGAGCGCTGGCTCGTCGCCAACCTCATCAGTCCCATGCTCACCGCTATCTTCGCCTGCAGTCCGGGCGTCGATGCGGTGTCCTCCCGGGCGCGGGCCTGGCAGCAGCTCGACCCCACCCGGAGCGGTTTCCCGCCTCTGTTTATTGACGGCTCCGAAGAGGACCCACGCGCCCAGTGGGCCGAGGCCGCTCTCATGGCGGATGTGATGCTGATCAGGGCGGGTGACGAGCACTTCGCTCCAGGCTGTCCGGGCTTCCGCTTCGTCGATTGGATCAACGACGGCCACCCGCGGCACGGTTGGCCGACGACCGACGACCTCGACTACCATCTGACCACTTTGTTCTTCGAAGTCCGTGCCAGGGGTTTCCTCGAGTTGCGAGCAGGTGAGGCAGTCCCCGATGCACTTCGACCGGCCCAGGTTGTACTGGCCTCTTCGGTCTACTACGACGATGCCGCGCGAACCGATGCAATTGCCCTGCTCGCCGATCAGCGCCCGGGTCTGAACATGTTGTGGCGCCGTGCGGCCACCCATGGTGTGCATGACGACGAGCTCAAGAGCCTCGCGTGCGGGCTGTGGGAGATCGCACTCGCCGGAGCGGAACGTCTCCCGGCAGAGTGGATCGGGGAAGAGAATCTGACCGCAACCAAAGCGTTCATCGATGAATATACGGTTCGGGGTCGCGTGCCCGCTGATCGTCTCTCGGAGCTGATGGACGAGGACCCGGCGCTGGCGTTGGCGTGGGCCGCCTCCGAGCTTTGATGCCGGCCGCGGGTCGCCGTGGACCGCAAGGGAAGAGGCTGATTCATGCGCTTTGACTCGCCCAACGATCGCCTGATCCGGGACGGTGGATCCCTCGAGACCACACCGGCCTGGGCCGCGCTCGAGCACCACTTCCGCGGCGCGCACAAACTCGAGATGCGGGGCCTTTTCGATGGCGATCCGAACCGTTTCGAGAAATTCTCGGTCGAGCTCGGCCCGCTCTTGCTCGACTACTCGAAGAACATCATCACCACCGAAACCATGGGCCTGCTCGTCGCGCTCGCACGGGCCGCCGGGGTCAAGGGCGCCGCCGAAGCCATGTTCTCCGGCCGGCGGATCAACTGGACCGAGGGTCGCGCGGTGCTCCACGTTGCCCTCCGCAATCGCTCCAACCACCCCATCGAGGTCAACGGGTCCGATGTCATGCCGGCGGTCAACGCGGTGCTCGAGAAGATGCGGGCCTTCTCCGACGATGTGCGCTCGGGCCGTTGGCTCGGCGCCACCGGCAGACCCATTCGCACCGTGGTCAACATCGGCATCGGCGGCTCGGACCTCGGGCCGGTGATGATCTCCGAGGCCCTCGGTGCGTTCCACGACGGCCCGGACGTGCGCTTCGTCTCCAACGTCGACGCCACCGACTTCATCGAAAAAACGGCCGATCTCGACCCGGCCGAAACCCTCTTCGTGGTTGCCTCCAAAACCTTCACCACCCAGGAAACCATGACCAACGCCCACACAGCGCGAGCGTGGCTCGTGGGGAAGCTGGGCGAGAAGGCGGTGGCGAATCACTTCGTCGCCCTTTCGACCAACCGCGATGCGGTGTCGGATTTCGGAATCGACCCGCAGAACATCTTCGAGTTCTGGGACTGGGTGGGTGGCCGCTACTCGAGCTGGTCGGCCATCGGTCTGACCATCGCCGTTGCGGTGGGCTTCGACCGTTTTGCCGAACTCCTCGAGGGTGCGCACGCAATGGATCGTCATTTTGCGGAAGCCCCGTACGAAGAGAACATCCCGGTATTGATGGCCCTGCTCGGTGTCTGGTACGCCAACTTCTTCGGTGCGGCGAGCCAGGCGGTTCTGCCCTATGACCAGTACCTCCACCGCTTCCCCGCCTATCTCCAGCAGGGAGACATGGAGTCCAACGGCAAGGCCGTGGATCGGGACGGGAACCGAGTCGGCTACAGCACCGGACCGGTGATCTGGGGCGAGCCCGGCACCAACGGCCAGCATGCCTTCTTTCAACTTATTCACCAGAGCACGCAGCTGATTCCCTGCGACTTCATCGGCGCCGCCAATCCGGCTCATCCCGAAGGCGATCACCACGCCAAGCTCATGGCCAACTTCTTCGCCCAGACCGAAGCGCTGATGCGGGGCAAGACCGAGGCTGAAGCGCGGGAGGAACTCGAAGCCCAGGGCCTGAGCACAAAGGCCGTCGACGAACTCGCACCGCACAAGGTCTTCCCGGGCAACCGGCCGAGCAACACCATCCTCCTCGACCGGTTGACCCCGCACAGCCTCGGGATGCTGGTGGCCGCCTATGAGCACAAGATCTTCGTCCAGGGTGTGATCTGGCGGATCAACAGCTTCGATCAGTGGGGAGTCGAGCTCGGAAAGGTCCTCGCCAAAACCATCCTCGCCGAAGAGGAGGCCCTCCTCGCCGGAGAAAACGTCGATCTCAGCCGCCACGACGCGAGCACCGCCGGCCTTTTGCGCCGATTCGCCGACCGGCAGGAGCGAAACTGACCCCTCGATGTGCAAAGCACATCGCCTGCAGCGAGGGTCGCCCGGTCGCCCCAGGCGGCCGGGCGACCCTCGCTGCATGTAGAATGCCCGCTCGACGATGGAGGACCCATGACCCTGATCCGCGTTGCCCACTCGCCCGACTCCGACGACGCCTTCATGTTCTACGCCCTGGCCAAGGGGCTCATCGACACCGGCGGGTATGAGTTCGAGCACGTCCTGTCCGACATCGAGACTCTCAACCTCGAGGCCCATTCGGGGACCTATGAGGTCACCGCGGTTTCGATCCACGCCTATGCCTACCTTGACGAGAGCTACGGATTGCTCGCCTCGGGCGCCTCCATGGGCGACAACTATGGCCCGGTGCTGGTGGCTCGCGAAGAGATTCCCACCGGTCGTCTGGGTTCGATCAAAGTGGCCATCCCCGGGACCCTGACCTCGGCGGCCCTGGCACTCAAGATGTGGAACCCGAGTTTGAACACAACGGTGCTGCCCTTCGACGCTGTCGGCCCGGCGGTCGAGGCGGGTGAGGTCGATGCCGGTGTGGTGATCCACGAGGGTCAGCTGACCTGGCAGGACGAGGGCTTCGTCAAGCTCGTCGATCTCGGCGAGTGGTGGGCGGCCGAGACCGATGGACTCCCGCTCCCCCTCGGTGGCAACGTGGTCCGCCGCGATCTCGGTGAAAAAGCCATGGTCGAGGTCGCCCGGCTGCTCAAGGAGTCCATTGTCTACTCCCTCGAGCACCGTGAGCCGGCCCTGGACTACGCCCTCGACTATGGACGCGGCCTCGCCCGTGACAAGGCCGACCGTTTTGTCGGGATGTACGTCAACGATCTGACGGTCGACTACGGCGAGCGTGGCCGGGAGGGGATGAAGGTCTTTCTGGAACGTGCCTACAACGAGCGGTTGATCCCCAAAGTGCCCAAACTCGATTTCATCTGAGGGTCTTTCGGCAGCCGAAATTCGAAATGAGAGTTTCCTCACCGAGGATGTGCCTGCGCGACCCACTCGATCATTCCCCGCCGGAGGGCATGGATCTCACAAGGCCCATCGCTATCGCAATCGGTATCGGTATCTCTATCGAATTCCGGCCGGAGCTGGAGCCGAGAGACCTCGATATTTTTGATGAGGTCGTGAGCATCTGCGGAAAGGCCGATTGCGAGTTGCGATAGCGATGGCGACGACAAGAGGCCACTCGGCAAGAGTTCGAGCTACGGCTTCACCCTCACCGCCGTCGAAACCACCGCGGCGACCAGGGCGACCCCGGCCAACACCGCCCACACCAGCGGCCACGAACCCGTGCGGTCGATGAGGGCGCCGACAGCGGCCGGCCCCACGATGGTCCCCAGATTCGAAAAGGTGGTGATGAATCCGAAGGCGAACCCGACCCGTTCGGGTTCGACGAGGAGACCCGGAAGGGCGTAGATCGCGGTCGGAACCAGGGCGGCGGCGAGGCCGATGCCAAGCATGGTCGGGGTCGGTTCGAACACGCCGAAGGCTGCGCATGCGAGAGTGGCGCACTGGATCATGAGACCGATGGTGACCCACCGAGTCGGCCTCGATGTGCGATCGATGAGGGTTCCGACCAGCGGTGAACCGATCATGGCCACCCACATCACAAGGGTGACGACGAGCAGCGCGGCCGCTCCGCCTCCCGCCCACTCGGGAGCGAAGGTGAGCACCGAGGAGTGGATGGCGAAGAAGAGCATCCATGTCATCGCGAGAGCCGCCAACGAGGGGGAGACCGAGAACGAGATTCGGGAAGTTCCGGTGAGAGAATCTGCCTGCCCGGTCCGGCCGACCGCGACCAGGAAAAGCGGGATCGCCAGTCCGACAAGCGCCGCCAGCAGGAGCAACTCGTTGCGCCAGCCGATCCGGTCGATCAGCAGCGGGTGGAGAGAGAAGACCGTGATCATGCTCGCCGGATACGTGGCCATGAAGACACCCATGGCGAGAGCGAGTTCCCGACCGGCGAAGGCTTCAGTGAGGAGGCGGGCGAGCAGGAGATTGACCACCAATCCACCGACCCCGAAGAGGAGTCGACCCACGAAGAGAAGTCCGAAGGTGGGCGCCGTGGCGAATGTCACCGCGCCGACGAACATGAGCCCGAGGGAGAGGACCCCGACCCGTCGAGGCTCCCATCTGTCGACGGCGAGCCCGACCACAATGGCCAGGACCACGGCGGGGACGCTGATGGCGCCCATGAGCAGACCGACTTTGAAGTGGGACAGGCCGAATCGAGTAACGAGTTCGGGAACGAGCGGTGGCACGACGAAGAAGGTGGCGCCGATGGCGAAGAAGCTGAAGACGGATGACAGAAGGATCAACCAGCGGCGGTCGGCAAGGGAAGGCGTCGTATTCATCGGGGCATGATACTCGTTGCTCGAAACCGCGGCAGGGACAGCGACAGCGCCCGCTTCAGGATCCGCGGGCCGAGGGCGATTCTGAGTACGTGGAGAGGTCGCTGATCGGGGCGTGCCGGGCTTGACATTGTGCCGACACCGGCCTACCGGTAACGTGCTCCGCACCGCACAATGTCATGCCGGGCAACCCACCACGGCGAGAACGCCCCCGGTGCATCTCTCCCGGCTCGGAAGGAGGCCGCCGCTCGCGCGAGCAGCGTGGTCGCAGTCCTTCCCCCTTAACCCCCGCGCGACCGCGCTGCTAGTGCGACGCTGGGCTGCCAGGGGCAGCCCAGAAGGCCGGAGTTGAGGTTTCCGCGACCGCGACCGGGCCGCCGGGTTGAGCGCCTCCGACTCTTGACAATATTAAACAGTTGTTTAATATTGTCGTTTGAAACATATGTTGGGAGTCTTTATGGAAGCGTCTGTCACCACCTGCGACGAGACTGCCGAGGCCCGGGAGACCCACGAGAGGATCCTTGATGCCGCCCAGAAACTCTTTGCCGAAAAGGGTTTGGATGCGACGTCCGTGCGTGACATCACCGCCGAAGCCGAGTGCAACGTGGCTGCGGTGAACTACCACTTCGGTGGAAAGGAAAACCTCTATCTCGAGTCCTTCAAGGCCATGCTTGCTCCCCTCCGCGACCAGCGATTGGCCATGAT
>Ga0316192_10004496_pt1 | contig 10135 bp, 10 predicted proteins | sample MerIslwburrow_MG_FD_204931 | JGI IMG/M metagenome (GOLD analysis project Ga0316192, IMG submission 204931) | Coastal sediment microbial communities from Maine, United States - Merrow Island worm burrow | ecosystem: Environmental > Aquatic > Marine > Coastal > Sediment | place: USA: Maine...
CTGCGCCGGCTGAGCCGACGCGGTGAACACCCGGCAACCTTTTTTGCCGGCGGCTGCACGGACGTCAAGGGTGAGAGCCACTGGCTGCTTGTGCGCCAGCGCAATGTCAAGCTTTGGTTGGGCGGACGATTGCTGGAGGCAGAGGAAGATGGGCGGCGCTATTACGAGGTGATCAGTGATTCGAAGCTGATCGGTCGTGTCCGCGAAAAACTGTCGGGTGAACAGGCGCTAGATAATAGTTGAAGCAAGGGGTTGATAATCAATGTCTGAAAAAGGCCAGTTTGCGAGCTTTAGTCCCGATCAGCTGCGTGCAGAGGCTGCAATACGCAAGGCGGCAAAGGCCGGAAATGCCGAGGCGCAGTTTCGCCTGGGTGTCATGTATGGCAATGGAGACGGGGTGGGGCTGGACTATGAACAGGCAAGATCCTGGTTCGAGAAAGCGATCGCCCAGGGCCATGAGAATGCACTGATCACCCTGGCCTGGATGTACGCGAATGGGACCGGTGTCGAGGTCGACGAAGAACGCGCGCGCGACCTGTATCTCGAGGCTGCCAAGCGGGGGTCTGCCAAGGCCCAGTACCTGGTGGCCACCATGTATCGCTTTGCCCAATATGGTCTGGCCAAAGACATGGCCCTGGCGCTCGAGTGGTATCTCAAGGCGGCAGACCAGGGGATGCCGACCGCGCAACTGGCACTGGGCAAGCTGCTCATGGAAGGCAAGGGGGTCATGCGCGACGATGCTGCGGCTCTGCAATGGTTGTCACTTGCGCATGTCAACGGCAGCAAGCGAGCCGAGGACTATGTCAAACACCTGATAAAGCGCATGGATCCCGTGGAGGTGCAGAAAATCCGCGAACGCATGACCTCGGCGCCGGGCGACAAAAACCGGGACCGCTGAAACGCAGGTCCTGCGAGGCAGACTGCGCCTACCGACAGAAGTCGGGCCGAGCCCGGCCTGCACCGGCTGGCGCTGGACTCAGCCAGCGGATGACGCTGGACCGCCGGGTCTCAGCTGGCCAATCATGCTGACGCTTGGCGGGACCGGATGCAGGCGTTGCTCCAGCCTTGTCGGCTCCATCCCCATCCTCTTCTCGTAAATGACCGTGTAGGCCAGCACGCGCCGCAGGTAGCCGCGAGTTTCCTTGAACGGTACCAGCTCGATCCAGATATCGGCCGGCAGCGTTTCTTCCGGCAGCCAGCGGGTGACCCGGTGTGGTCCCGCATTGTATGCGGCGGTCGCCAGAACCGCGCTGTCACCCAACTTTTGTTTCATCTGTTTCAGGTATGCGCTTCCGAGAGCGATATTGGTGTCGGGTTCAAACAGGTCCTGGCGCCGGGGAGGGCGTGTTTTCAAGACGTTCTTCGCAACCTGGCGCGCCGTGGCCGGCATCAGCTGCATCAGACCCATCGCGCCCGCATGCGAGCGTGCATTGCTCATAAAGGCACTCTCCTGGCGCATCACCGCAAAAACCCAAGCGATATCGATGCCATGCAGTTTGGCGTTCTCTGCAACCAACTCTGCATGTTCCAGCGGGAAACGCAGTTCGAGGTCATCCCAATAGCCGGTTCGTGCGAGGGTGAAGATGGCGCGATCATGCCAGCCGTATTTTTCCGCCAGCTTTGCCGCAGCCTGCAATTGTCCGGGACTCATGTCGCGGGTTGCAGTCCGCCATTCCCTGCGAGCGTCGGTCCAGCGTTCGAGTGCGAAGAGTTCCTGGGCGCGCCGGACCGCGTCAAGGCGCTCGATGCGCGCCAAACAACGCGCGGGCGCCGGTGTTTCGGTGTGCTCGAGATGATAGGGGACGCCGGCCCGGTCTGCTGCCATGAACCCGTAGTACCCTCTGTCGGTGGCCACCTGCCGGTAGATGGCATCCGCCGTGGGGTCACCCGTGCCTTCCAGTGCGCGGGCCAGCCAGTACATCCAGCGATTCTGGTCGCGCTCGACCTCGGGCAAAGCCGCTATCCAGCGCAGCACCCGGGGCCAGTCCTGGCGCATCAGTCCTGCCCGAATCCGCGCCTCTTGCGCAGGCAGGTCGTCTCCGACCTCTGTGCTGCGGATGAAGTCGTAGGCCGCGTCACCCGGCGTGCGTGACAGATTGCGCACGAGGTAGCGTTGCGTACGCAGGATCTGGGCCTGGCTGAAGGGATAGCGCGGCTTTATCGTCTGCCACAGCGCCAGGGCCTCGGGCCCGTCCCAGCGGGCCAGGCGACGCACGGCATGTGACAACATGGCCTCGCGGTAGGGATGAGGGCTGCTGAAGCGATCCACCTGATCCGCGCGTGCAGGTGTGCGGTATAGTCTCACCCAGCGTTTGAGCCATACCCGATCCGTATCGGAGAGGCTGCGCCCAAGATACTCAGCCAGGCGCCATTCCCCCGCTTCCATGGCCTTCTCGATACGGCGCCAGTTTATCTCGGTGGTAAGGTAACCGGCCTTGCTCCAGGCATCGAACACCGGGTCGCAGGAACGCGGCCGCGACTTGCCGTACAACCAGATCTCCTCGACCTCGGGAAACGCCTCGCTCGGCCGTCCGGTCGCGATCAAGGCGTGCAGATGATGGCAGCGCCGGCTGATATTCCCGGTCGGCCGGTAAAAGCTCAGATAGTCTGACCAGCGTTTCTGCCCGGCGATCTGGTCGAGCCAGTTCGCGCGTAGACGGGATGCCAGCGGGGTCGCCCCGTAACGACTGAGGAAGCGCTGCACATCCTTGTTGCTGGCTCGGTCGAGCCGCTGCAACAGGGCCTGATATTCGAGATAAGGATAAAGCGGGTAGTCGCGGATACTGCTGCGCAGCCGGTCAAATTCAACCATGGAACCGCGCTTGAGTGCGGCCTCCGCCTTCACGAAGGTTGCTCTTTGCTCCTCAATCCGTGCGGCGGGGGCCGGGCCGGCGGTCGAGAGGAGAAGAATGAATATCGAAGCGAGGAGAGGGCGCTGCTGCACCATAGCGTCTTCCCTGTTGATCTGAGGCCTTGAGGGTAGGCCCTGTCATGACGCATATCAATAGGGTAAATCCCCTTTTTGTTCCTACTATCTATTAATCCGGCGACAGCCCTCGGTTATGCTTCCGACCCTTATGATTAACACCAAAGACCTGGATCGGGTCCGGCGGCTTGTCAGGACCGCCGCCCTGGAAGAACTGATGTCGCGTTTCGAGTCCGTGAGTGCGGAATTCAAGACCGATGGTTCACTGATTACCGCGGCGGATCTTGCGATGCAGCATCGCCTGCAGACCGAGCTCGCCCGTCAGTGGCCGCAGTATGTGCTGCTCGGCGAGGAAATGGATGCGGCCGAACAGGAAAGCCTGCTGGCATCGCCGGGGGCAGGGCTCTGGTGTCTGGATCCACTCGACGGCACCGGAAATTTTGCCGCCGGCATCCCCTTTTTTGCTGTCTCGCTGGCCATGATATGCGATGGCGCCGTGCAGGCGGGGGTAGTCTACGACCCCTGCCGCGATGAGTGTTTCAGCGCCCTGCGGGGGCAGGGGGCCTGGTTGAACGGGAGGCCGCTGATGGCAGCCAATACGCCGGAGAGACTAAGAGATGCCATGGCGATGGTGGATCTCAAACGCCTGCCCGAGCCGCTCATCAGGGCTGTCGCAAAAAAAGCGCCGTATCGCTCGCAACGCAGTTTCGGGTCGGTGGCACTGGACTGGTGCTGGATCGCCGGCGGGCGTTGTCAGGTTTATCTGCACGGTGGGCAGAAGCTTTGGGACTATGCGGCAGGTCAGCTGGTGATGAGCGAGAGTGGTGCGGCGGGTGGCCTGCTCGGTGAGTACGACGGCGATTGGTTGACGGAGTTTTCGCTGTCACCGCGGATCGCCGTCGCGGCCACCCATGCCGACCTGCTGCAGCAGTGGCGCACCTGGATAACGCAGGGCCTAGTGTCCTGAGTCAGAAGTTCGCATCGATTCAGCCTCGAGGTCTGACCCGCCGGCTTGCCGAATCAATGCTCCAGGTCTTCTGCGACCACGCTCAGCCAGTGTTGCACCGGGATGCCGTCCGTCTCGGCCAGATGCATGATGCAACCGATATTTGCGCTGACGATCAGGTCCGGGTGATCCGTTTTCAGGGCGAGCAGTTTGCGCAACCGCAGTTGCTGTGACAGATCGGCCTGCAGAATCGAATAGGTACCGGCGGAGCCGCAGCACAGGTGCCCTTCGTTGACCGCGCTGAGTTGGTAACCCAACTCGGACAGCATCTTCTCGGCGGCACCGTTGAGTTTCAGTGCGTGCTGCAGGGTGCAGGGCGTGTGCACGGCAAGACGGGCCGCGCGTGGACGCAGTCGCAGGCGATCCAGTGGTTCCTGCGCCAGGATCTGCAGCGGATCGCGGACTTTGTCCACCAGTTGCTGCGCTTTGCGGGAATACCCCGGCTCGTCGGCCAGCAGCTTGGGATAATCGTGCAGGTGTGCACCACAGCCACTCGCGGTGACCACGAGGGCCTCGGCGCCGGCCTCGATTGCGGGATACCAGGCGTCGATGTTGCGACGTGCCATTTCACGTGCCCGCTCGGTGTCGTTCAGATGGTGCGGCAAGGCGCCGCAGCAGCCGGCACCGGGGCTGCGTTGTACGCTGATCCCCAGCGGTTGCAGCACGGTTTCGAGCGCCTGGTTGATCTCCGGCGCCAATCCCGGCTGCACGCAGCCTTCCAACACCAGAACGCGGCGGGCGGTCACCGCTTGGCCTGCCGGGCGGCGGGCCCGTTTGGCAACCGGGATTTTTTGACGCATTGTCGGCGGCAGCAGGGGACGCAGCCATTGCCCGACGCGTAACAGGGGCGTAAATCTCCCGGGATAGGCGAGGATCTCGATCAGCAGGCGACGCAGGAGACGCTGTTGCAGTGGGCGCGGCGCCTGTTTTTCAACCTGCTCGCGACCGATGTCCAGCAGGCGATGGTAATCGACGCCGGACGGGCAGGTGGTCTCACAGGAGCGGCAGCTGAGGCAGCGGTCGAGGTGTTCGCGCACCGTGCGGTTGGCGGGCTCGCCCTCGAGAACCTGTTTGATCTGATAGATGCGCCCGCGCGGGCCGTCGAGTTCGTCACCAAGCAACTGGTAGGTCGGACAGGTGGCGGTGCAGAATCCGCAATGGACGCAGGCTCGCAGGATCCTGTCGGCTTCCCGACCGGCGGGGGTGTCTCGGATGAATTCGGCGAGTGCTGTCTGCATGGGTGTCGAGCGTGTCAGTTTTTGAGCGTGTAGTTTAACGTGGTTCAGGCAGACATTCGTCGCGTGTTTTTTGGCGGAATTCCCCGCCCTTTTGCGCCGTTTGCAGCGCTTTTGTCGATGGTATAAACCTATGCTTATCCCGGAAATACTGCGAAAGCGCCTGTCGCCCAAACGCCGTCTTGAGTGGTATCCGCCGTTGCATGCAATGCGGGTGAGGGTGCTGGAACTGGATCAAGGCTGGCGTCGCGTGCGTCTCTTGCTTCCCCTGGCACCCAATCGGAATCCCGGGGGCGGCATGTTCGGCGGGGCCATGGCCTGTCTCGCAGATCCGATTGCCGCGTTGGCGTGCAATCATGTATTTCCGGGTCACAAGGTGTGGACGCGCGCGTTGACGCTGGACTTTACTCGGGAGGGCCGCACCGATATGGAATTGCGGTTCGTGTTTGAGCCGGGCACGGAAGACGATATTCGAGACCAGCTGCGCGAGCGCGGGCGGTCGACGCCGGCGTTTGAATATGCCTTTTTCGATACAAATGGCCGAGCCTGCGCAACCGTGCGCTGTCGGGTGGCGATACGATCGGCAGACTATTACGGTCATGAAGCAGAGTACCAGGAGAAAAGGATGAACGAAGAAGAAGGGCTGGATATGGATATGAGCAGCGGTGTCGCCGCGTTCGAATCCAAGCAGTTCAGTACGGCCACGCGCCTGCTGGCACCACGGGCGGAGCAGGGCGATCCCGAGGCACAGTACCGGATGGCGATCATGGCGCAGAACGGCCTCGGCATGGTGGAGAACCCGGCGATGGCTCTGCGTTACATGCAGGCCGCCGCCGAGTCGGGCATGGGTCTGGCGCAGCACGGGCTGGGATTCATGTTCATGCAGGGTGAATGCGTGGAGCAGGATGGCCAGAAGGCCCTGGAATGGTTCACCAAGGCGGCTGAACAGGGTCTGCAGGGTGCCATGACCACGATCGGCATGATGTACCGCGACGGCACGGTACTCGAACGCGACGAGGAAAAGGCCAGGGAGTGGTTCCGCAAGGCCGGATTCGACGAATTCTGAGACCGGGTATTGAAGATATCGGGACGCACGGCAGATGTCGCAGCACGCCCCGTTGTTGTCAGCCGGCCGTATTCTCCCGCCGTTTGCGAACGGCCTCTGCCAACATCTCCAGCAGGGGCTCGCTGTCCTCCCACGCCAGGCAGGCGTCGGTGATGCTCTGCCCGTAGGTCAGTTCGGTGCCCTTGACCAGGTTCTGACGGCCGCCGACAAGGTGGCTCTCGATCATGACTCCGATGATGTCGTGATTGCCGCGGCCTATCTGGTGCGCCACGTCTTCGCCGACATCGACCTGTCTGTCGTGTTGCTTGCGGCTGTTCGCATGGCTGAAATCAACCATCAGGTTGGGCGTCAGGCCGGCCCTGGCCATGGCCTCGCTAGCCTCTGCCACCGATTCCCTGTCGTAGTTAGGGCGTTCGCCGCCTCGCAGGATGACATGGGTGTCGCGATTGCCGCGGGTGTTGAAGATTGCCGAACGGCCGGCCTTGGTCAGCGACAGGAACACGTGCGGGCGTTCCGCCGCGCGCATGGCGTCGACCGCGATTCCCATGCTGCCGTCCGTACTGTTCTTGAACCCGACCGGGCAGGAAAGACCCGAGGCCAGTTCGCGGTGGCCCTGGCTCTCGGTGGTGCGTGCACCGATCGCACCCCAGCTGATCAGATCCGCCACGTATTGCGGGCTGATCAGGTCAAGGAACTCGGTGCCCGCCGGCAGCCCCATGTTGTTGATCTGAAGCAGCAGGGCACGCGCCAGGTTCAGGCCCTTGTTGATCTGGTAGCTCTCGTCGAGGTCCGGGTCGTTGATCAGGCCCTTCCAGCCGACCGTGGTACGTGGTTTCTCGAAGTAAACCCGCATTACGATCAGCAGATCGTCTTTGAGCCGGTCACGAACCGGGGTCAGCTTGTTCGCGTACTCGATCGCCGCTTTGGGGTCATGTACCGAACAGGGGCCGATCACCACCAGCAGGCGGTCGTCCTCTCTGCTGAGGATGCGGTGAATAGCCTCGCGAGTCCGATATACCGTTTGTGCCGCCTCGCTGGTGATCGGGTGGCGTTCGTGCACCGCGGCAGGTGGCTCTGCCTCGTAGATATCCTTGATGCGCAGGTCGTCTGTCTGTTGCATTTTGTGGCCTGGGGTTCTGGCGATGGGGCGGATTATACCGGCGCGCCTCATGTGAGGCATTCGGGGATTTCGAACAGGCCGATAGCCCGGGACTATCCGGCCTTTTTCTTGGCCCGCCGGATCAACCAGACATTCAGGCCCTGGGCATTGAGCTCGATGTCCGACTCGAATATCTGCCGAACCTGCGCTGCCGACAGATCGCTGTGCGCGCAGCCGGCATCGACGAGCAGTCGGTCCACGGCCGCCTTCAGACGCGCCTCTCGACCGTCGGGGTCGCGTTTTTCCTCTTCCAGGGCGATATCGACATGAGCCCGTATGCTGTCACGCAGCATGTCCACCCGCTCCTCGGGTCGGTCGATCTTGCCGAAATGGGTCAGGCAGCAGGCTGTCGGACCGAAGGCCATCATGTGATCGAGGCTGTCGAACCAGGCATCGGGGTCGAATGCGACCGGGGTGGTGGTTGCTACCACGAGCGGCTCCCCGCCGCGTCGGAATTGGGTGTAACCGAGGCCAAACGTATCGCCCGTAAACAGGTAGCTGCTCTGGTGGTCGAAAATACAGCCGTGGTGATTGGCATGCCCGGGTGTATCCAGGAACTGGAGGCTGCGTCCGCCGAGGTCGAAGGTCTGAAGATCCGACGCCGCGATGGTGCGTTCTTCGGGGACTGCCATGAGATCGCCAAAATCACGCTGGAAGGCCTCCTCGCCATACACCGCGGTAGCTCCGGCCTGTAGCTTGCTTGGGTCGAGCATATGCGGCAGCCCCTTCGGATGGACTACCAGGGTCGCGCTTGGGCAGGCCTGCATCAGTTGGCCCGCACCGCCTGCATGATCGAGGTGCACATGGGTCGGGATGACGTAGCGCACCTGTTCAGGCGCGGCGCCCACGGCGGCAATGGTCGCGAGTACCTGCGGCAGGGAATGCTGGGTACCGGTATCGATGATCGCAAGTTCGCCGCTGTCCTCGATGAGATAGCAGGCACCGTGCTTGGGTCCGTAGAGTCCCGTATCGATCAGGTGGCTTTGATAGCCGAGCGCCTCTGCCATTTCTGATGTTCCTAGTTATCCGGTAATGCGCTCGAGTATACGGGTACCGCAGTCGCGCCAATATTGGTTTGCTTCAGTCTTTGTATTGCCGGTCTTGGTCCGGCGTGATCCGGGTTGGGGAGGAGGCGGTCGGTGGCTGACTTTCGACCCTGGATTTCAACTCTTCGAGTCCCTTTTTGTAAGACGTGCCGATCATGCTGTCGAGCATGAGGCCGACATATCGCCCGAACAGGTCCCAGCCGAAGACGGTGCTGAACTGCCAGCGAACCCGGGTTGCCGGGCCCTCGGGTTCCAGCAGGAAGGCCGCGCTGCCGCTGCCCTTGTTACCGAACTCCAGCTGCATCTCGACCCTTTGGTCAGGCACGCTGGCGGTGATTTCCTGACTGCCTTGTCCGACCTGGTTGTGGCCGCTCTGCCAGCTCATGCGCGAACCGACGCCCTGGTCGGGCCCTTCGAATCGATACTGGGTGTCGGGATCGATATCCGACCAGGGCGACCATGCATGGAACGCGCGCATGTTATTGAGGTGAGGAAAGATCGCACTGGCCGGCGCATCGATCAAAATGCTGCGTTCGACCCGGGCGGAGGACGGGAGCAGCAGCCCGATGACGGCCAACAGGATCAGCAGGATCAGAAGTACCCGAAAAAGCAGGCGTGCGAAGGCCATGTGCCAGTCTCCAACGAATCGATGCCCAAGACCCACGGGATGGGGTTTGATAGCTGCAGGAGTTTACAGGGTCGGCCGCCAGTTGTGGGTGATCAGCCTCAGTCCGTGTTTGTCCTGTGAGAACCGAGTCAGCCCCGCGTTGTCGACCGCTGTGCGATACCAGTCGATGGCCGGCAGGCGGGTGACATGCCTAAGTGAGGCACGGATCACGCCGGCGTGCGCCACGATCAGCAGGTGTTGGCCGCGATAGCTCTCGAGCAGACGGTCGAATACGGCACCGACCCTGGCACTGAAAGCGTCAAGCGGTTCGGCCCCGGGTGGGCGATTGTTGACCGGGTCCCGAAAGAAAGCGTCGAACTCCGCAGGGCGGTCCTGTTTCAGCTCAGAGCGCGTCAGGCCCTCCCAGGTGCCGAAACCAATCTCTCTCAGATCGTCCTGGATCTCCAGCGGCAGGCCGCGCTCTGCGGCCAGCCATTGCGCGAACTCCTTACAGCGACGCATGGGTGAGCTGACGATCGCCTGCAGGCCGTCGATGGCAGATGTCGTATCGCGCACCTGCTGCCAGCCCCGTTCCGACAGGGGGTCGTCGATGCCGTTTCCTCGGTAGCGGCTGCCGCCAACCGGCTCGCCGTGTCGGAGGAAGTCCAGCAGGGTGACTATCTCTTGGGCCATGTGGTCTGGGATACCAGCGATTTTTGTTAGAATGATGCGATTCTTAGCTCATATTAGCAATCACTTGATGATCCAGAAAAAGTACATGGGTATAGACAAGGATCCGCACGGCGCGATGAATCCGACAGGAAACATCATTCGCGATGCCTGGCTGTTCGGTCTGATACCGGAAACCGAGACCTGCGAAGGTTGGACAAGGCAGCGGGTGGATGCGCTCTACGACGAGGTCACCGTGGAGTGGGAGAAGTATGGACACATGGTGTCCAATCTGCCCCCGGATCTGGCTCAGAGGCATCGTGAGATCTATGATGCGGCGGTTGCACGTGCTCGCGAACTCGGGTGGGATCCCGAACTGGATGACGACGATTGATCAGCCGTACAGGTAGGGCGCGTGAGC
>Ga0316192_10004500_pt1 | contig 10132 bp, 8 predicted proteins | sample MerIslwburrow_MG_FD_204931 | JGI IMG/M metagenome (GOLD analysis project Ga0316192, IMG submission 204931) | Coastal sediment microbial communities from Maine, United States - Merrow Island worm burrow | ecosystem: Environmental > Aquatic > Marine > Coastal > Sediment | place: USA: Maine...
ATCCGGATGGTTCGCCTTATCCGCATACAGAATGTCCAATCTACGCAGCAATACGGGACGGCGAAGTGCACCGCGTGGACGACGAGGTGTTCTGGCATGTTGACGGTTCACCGGTGCCGGTCGAGTATACCAGTACGCCGATCCGCCAGGACGGCGAGATCCAGGGCGCAGTCGTGGTGTTTCGTGATATCTCGGAACGCAGGGAGGTTGAGCGTCAGCGCGAGGTCACATTTGAGGAGATCAAGCACCTCAAGGAGCAGCTCGAACAGGAGCGCGATTATCTGCGCGATGAAATAAAGACCGGGTCGGATTACGGCGAGATCATCGGTAACAGCGCGTCACTGCAACGCACCATGGCGCAGATCGATGCTGTCGCCGCGACACCCGCCAATGTGCTGATTCTCGGCGAGTCTGGTGTCGGCAAGGAGATGGTCGCGCGCGCCATCCACGACAGGAGCGAGCGGGCTAATAAGCCACTGGTCAAGGTCAACTGTGCTTCCATTCCCAAAGAGCTGTTCGAGAGCGAGTTTTTTGGTCACGTGAAGGGCGCCTTTACCGGTGCCCATCGAGATCGCGTCGGGCGCCTGCAACTGGCAGACGGTGGCACGGTGTTCCTCGACGAGGTGGGCGAGATTCCGCCGGACCTGCAGGGCAAGCTGTTGCGCGCCCTGCAGGAGCGAGAATTCGAGCGGGTAGGTGACGATCGGACGGTCAAGGTCGATGTCCGGGTTGTTGCCGCTACCAACCGGGATCTTGAGGCCGAGGTAAAGGCCGGACGATTCAGGGAGGATCTGTACTATCGGCTGGGCGTGTTCCCGATCGTGGTGCCGCCGCTGCGTGATCGCCGCGAAGACATTGGACCTTTGGCCGAGCACTTCCTCACCCGCACCTGTGTCAATCTGGGCCGCGAGCCGATGCGTTTGTCGAAACAGCAGGCTCAGCAGCTGTTGCGCCATAACTGGCCCGGAAACATCCGGGAACTCAGGAACATCATCGAGCGAGCCGTGATCCTCAGCACCGGCAGTCGGGCGCGACTCGACCTGGCGATGCCTGATGATGTCGACACCCAGCCAGATGTGACCACTGACCTGACGTCATCAGACGGGACCGATTTCGTCACTGACGCAGAGATGCGTGAACGGGAAAAGATCAATCTGACTGCAGCGCTCCGATATGCCAACTGGCGCGTGTGGGGCCCCGATGGTGCGGCCGCACTAGTGGGAATAAAGCCCTCAACCCTGGCATACCGCATGAAGGTACTAGGCATAACAAAGCCTGCACACTCAGAATGATATTGGAGTGGCGCCAGTGGGGGGGGCTGGAACTGCACATGCGTCTCCGGCAGGAGCCGGCCAGTAGCGGCCATATTGAATGAGCATCAGTGCATGGTCATCGGGATCACGCGCCATCAAATCGTGGGAAGTGTCACGCTCGTTTCAGAGGTACAAGTACCGCAGGCCAACAACGCGGCTATCGATAAAGTGCAAGGTTTTGCCACTAGCGAGATCCTCCATATACGACATAACAGTCTGTTCACCCCCGCGTGATTTCGATATTTCCCCGTACTTTCGTATTGTCAAGCCGACGCTTGAGAATGACCTTGATTACCGGTCACTCATTTGGGCGGACCAGATTTCTGATGAATAGGGTGGGATCTTGCGAACCGGATGTTCTCCAGTCAACCATCACCCGCAGAGCGGGTGGTGGTTGATTGATGTTGGTTGATCCATGTCATTGAAAATGATTTCTGAACGCAGACAATATGCAAGGCAACTGGCAAGTGATTGAAATATTAATCGAATGGAAAGACGATGCACATGCAATCAACGATTACACAGAATAGGAAATATACAGGCGGAAAAATGAAAAAGATCAGATTAACTACAGTGTTTACAAGTCTGGTGGTGCTTTCGGTATTGGCGGGTTGTGGCAAACAAGACTCTGCTCCAATGACCGCAACTGAGGCTGACAAAGTATCCTCCGGTAATTTAACGGATGAACAGATCGAGAATATTGTGCGCCGTTCCTATCAATACGTGGCCATGTATAACGTCAATAATAAATTTGCGATAGCACAGGGGGGCTGGAACGACTGTGTTCCTGACGCTGAGCTTAAAGATCACACCATGGCGGATATTGCACGACCCAATAATGATACCCTCTACATTGGCTGCATGCTGGACCTGCGCAAAGACCCCGTGATTCTCGATATTCCGGCATTTGATTCAAAGTATGTATCACTCATGGTGACTGGCTATGATCATTATGTGAATGTGCCAATGTCCGTCACCAAAGGCGACTTCAGTAAACCTGAGAAAGTGCTGTTTTATACTTCACGCACAGAAGGATACGATGGAAGCAAGGTAGAGGGTGTTGACCGCTACTTTGAGATGACGGGTGATTTTGTCTCCGCTGTATTTCGCGTCATGCCCCATGCCAACGAACAAGCACTATTCGAGAAAATCATCGGGCAAATGAAATCGGTCAAAGTCATGACCCTGTCAGAGCTGCAGGGCAAGCCGGCCCAGGCAATCAATGACGTGCAGTTTCCTGCTGTCGGTCAAACGGACCCCGATGTGTATGAGAATAACTTCCTTGAAGTCATGCAGTTTGTGGTCAACAACACGAGCTTCGATCCAGAGGATGAGTTGGACAATGCCTTCCTTTCCGCGATGAAACCGCTTGGCGTTGAGCCAGGTAAAACCTTTGATAAAAACAAGGTCGCTACTATTGATGGCAAGCGCTTCCGGGCGATGGCTGAAAAGGTTCGACAGGTTGAATTTGCCCGCGCCCAGGATCCGGCGGAAACCGCAAAATATGGCGTGAGCCTGTTTCAGCCCAAGGGGCAAATACAGCCTGACCTGCTGGTGTTGCAATCGGTAGTTGGGCCGATTGGTTTGCCGGCGACAGAAGCAATGTATCCGCCTGTTGTCACTAAAGACGGTCAACCGATGAACGCACAGAATGATTATGTAATTCGCATGAGCAAGGAGGAAATGCCTCCGGCCGAGGCATTCTGGTCATTGACTTTATACGATTCCGCTAACGGTTTCTTTATCCCTAACGATCATAAAAAATACAGTGTTGGCGAGAATGCCGGTATGAAGTTAGACGCCGACGGCGGTATTGAGATTTACGTCGCAGCTGAACAACCCGCAGGCGTTCCTGAAGAGAACTGGCTGCCTGTCAATCGTCAGGACGAAAATCTGGATATTATCTTGAGGATATATGTGCCGGACATGGAGCAGTTTAAAACCTGGTCGGCACCAACAGCAGAGATAGTCGCAAAATAGCGTCTTCCACAGGCTGGACAAAGCCGTGCTGGTCGTGCCGATTTGGCGCGATCGTCATGGCTAACTAGTTCCACACTATTTTATCTTGAGTGACTGAAAGGTGAATGACCAGCTGTAAGATTTGTCGTTTGAAAGTGTTTAGAGTCCCCGTATATGGTCTCCTCCCTAACTCTCTCCCTGTGGTGGAGGGGGGTTAATCGGCCAGAAAGGGTGCTTGCCATTTCTCGATCAGGGCTATCCACAGGGTGTATTCCGGGGTGACACTCATCTGATACCTCGATACTGTTTCCCTGAATGGTAAAAAATGTATGGCTAGCCTACCATTCACTAACAGACCATAATCAGTCAAAATATTTTCGGTTCAGGACAAGTATTATTTCAAATCTTATAACATCACGTCCTAAAGTGATCTGCTCTGCGGGTAATCTTCTTTACCGCCGTATGACGTGCTGTCAATTGATGGCCTTACAACTGGTGCTGGTGTTGCTCCTGGTGTTTCCGCCAGCTGCACTGACAGCCGACGTGGCGGATCCTGACTACATTCCCCAGGCCAGGGCAACACTGGATCGTATCGAAAAACAGCTTGTGTCCGCAGAAACGGCAACCAGGGAGGAGCTCAAAGCCTACGGAAACGAGCTCGATAGTATTCGTTCCCCTGCACAGAAATGTGTGGCGACCGCAGATAAAGAGCTTGCCAAACTGGAAAAAGAGCTCGCCATCCTCCGTCCCGAGAAAGCCAGGGACGCCAATGCGGAGAAGACTGCAGAGACCAAGCGCGATGAACAGGCACCGGAAGCGATCTCGCCTGAGATCGCACGGCAACTGAAAGAACAGCAGGACAGGAAAGCAAGCCTCGCTGAGCAGCTTGCGACCTGCAAACTTATTCTACTCCGCGTGGGGGACCTGCAGGCGCAGGCAGACAGTTACCTGGGTGATATCCGGACACGGCAATTACTGGCCCGCGGCCCCCACCTGATCGAGGTCATTCAGACAAACCTGGACGAACCCGGGCACTGGTTAGACTTCACGGCCCGGCTGGCGGTGAAATTCACCGGCTGGGATGCGGTCCATCCCGTGCACCTGGTGGGTGCCGCAGCGGCCGGTATATTGTGCTTCATTCTGGGCAGCCTTGTCCTGCGCAGAACCCGAATACGGGTGGCCCGCATGAAGGTGAAGGGAAAGGAGGTATCGGCGGGACTGGTACAGGCCGCTCTTGCCTGTTTCGCCAGCTACGCGCCCGTTATCCTTGCCCTGGGTGGTATCAGTGCTTATTTTCTAATCATCCCGCGTGCGGATGGTGATTTATCCTTTGTCATCTATCTGATACTCAGCTTGCTGGCTTATTTCATCATAGCAGCCGGTATCAGAACTCTGCTCAACCCCTGTCCACCTGCGAGCCATTATTTTGCGCTCGATAAATCCATTGCGCAGCAGCTCAGCCGGCGGAGCCGTGTACTTGTACTGGTTGCGCTGATCTGGTGGCTGTTACAAAAACTCCAGGCTGACGGCCTGATCGACGAGTCCATGTTCACACTGGCCAGACATGGCGTTGGCGTGGCCTGGGTCCTGAATGTCATCTGGGTTATCTGGCTGCTGCGCCGTCTCGAGGGCTGGCGGGACAAATGGACAGTACCGATGCTGCTCAGCCTCGCATTGCTCAGTGGCCTGGTCGCCAGCTGGATTGGCTACATAAACCTGGGCGACCTGGTAATAAGGGGCATCAGCAGAACCCTGATACTGCTTGGTCTGGTAATGGTACTGGGCCAGTTTTTCTCTGATCTGTTCGATGGCCTCGATGAGGGCCGTTATCAATGGCAACAAACGGTGCGTCAGGCCGTCGGGCTCAAGGGCGAGGAATATATACCCGGTCTTGACTGGCTGAGACTGCTTGTGAAGCTCGGGCTCTGGATTGGCACGATTATGCTGGTGCTCAATGTCTGGGGTGCCGAGGAGACCCTGGGTATTATTATACGGTTCTTCAGGGACGGTTTCGTGCTTGCCGGAATGGAGATTGTTCCCGGCCATCTGCTCTGGGCGTTCCTTGTCTTCTCCGCACTGCTCAGCCTGTCACGCTGGATGAAAGTGCGACTGAATTCGAAATGGCTCACCAAGACACGCATGGAGCACAGCGCCCGGGAGGCGCTGGTCACCACCTTTGGCTATGTCGCGATTGCGGTTTCCATCCTCATTGCCCTGTCAATCGCCGGGATCAAGTTTACCAATCTGGCCATCATTGCCGGTGCACTGTCGGTGGGTATCGGCTTCGGCTTGCAGAACGTTGTGAATAATTTTATATCCGGCCTGATCATGCTGGTGGAACGCCCTGTCAGAACCGGAGACTGGATTGTTGTCGGTACCACCGAGGGCTATGTCAAAAACATTAGCATCCGCACAACTACCATCCAGACTTTTGACCGGGCCGAGGTAATTGTACCGAACTCGGACCTCATCTCCGGCCAGGTGACCAATTGGACACTGCGCAGCCGATGGGGACGGATCAAGGTACCTATTGGTGTTGCCTACGGCAGCGATACAGCCATGGTCAAGGCTACCCTGCTGGAAATCGTGAACAACCATGATGAAGTTATCAAGGGAAACCCGGAACTGTCTGAGCCACGCGTTCTGTTTATCGGCTTCGGTGATAGCGCGCTCAATTTCGAGGTGCGCGCCTTCGTTCGTAATATCGAACAACGCTGGAACGTGATTAGTGACATCAATTTCGCTATTGATGCGGCGTTCCGCGAACACGGTATTGAGATTCCCTTCCCGCAGCGTGATCTCAATTTCCGTGGGCCCTTGCAAATCGAACGCGACCCGAAAGGGCCGGGTGAAGCGCCTGATAGCGGGGCGCCTCACCAGCCATAGTGCAGAATGTGTGGGTAGGCCAGATTAGCCGCGATATTGGCGTGAGGTTCACAAGCAAGACATTTGTTATCCACAAGATTGATCCTGTTGTTGATGAAGCACGACTGTACATTACACCGGATTTACTTGCCTCGGAGAGTTTGCACGCACTGGAGTATGTTAAGGGCGTCGGATACTCCGACCAGGAGTCTCCTCGATTCAACTACACCGAAGACCCTTATTACACGGATGGCCTGCGGGTGGTTCTGATCCTTGACGAAGAGCGTAACCCTCTCTACAGCATGGAGTACCTGCCGTGGGAACAACCAGAACAATCGGCAACAATGTCAGGTAAGGTCGACCCACGACATCGAAATGGACGCCTTTAATTGAGTGTTCCCAGCCGTTGGGATTCTGATCGCTTGGTCGTTATTCTGGGTCAATATGACACCAACCCTCGTGGCATCAATAGGAATGAGATTCATTCTTGCGAATAGTTGATCCATATCAATGTGAATGATTCATTCTCAGGTAAACCATACGACTACTGGCAAGTGATTGAAATATTGATCGAATGGAAAGACGATGCACATGCAATCAACGTTGCAGATAGACACGGCAGTATTGCTAGTTATCCGATTCTGTTGCCATCTTTGTACAGCCTGGTTGATAGTAATCTTACCTGACCTTCCAATGGGGAATAGAGATGACACGACAGGGCGTATGGTTGCTTTTTTTGGGACTGTTGTTCGGCAGTAATCCCGTTAGTGCCGATGACAGCTGGCACTTCCGTCTGTCTCCGTACATCTGGTTCGCCGGGCTAAAGGGCGACGTCGGCACGATTCCGCCTTTACCCACGGCGCCAGTAGACATCTCAGCCAGTGATGCGCTGAAAGATACCGAAGCCAGTATCATGATCCTGCTGGATGCCAGAAAGCAGCGGCACGGTGTCTTTGCGGACCTGCTGTACTCCGACGTCCAGTCGGACGAAGAACTTGTGCCGCAGCCGATTGGTCTGAAGATGAAATCCACGTCCAAGACGACCATCTTTACGCTGGCCTACCAATATGAACTCTATGGGCAGGATCAGACTGTCGTAGACCTGCTTGCGGGGGTGCGATACTGGGATATCGACTCCGAGCTTCGTTTCAAGGGAGGGCTCGGTATTCTGGCAGGGCGAAAAATAACGAACGATGAATCATGGTTCGACCCGGTCGTGGGGTTGAAGGGCCGCGCGCCGATAGGCCACTCACAGTTCTACGTGGCAGGAGGTGCCGCAATAGGCGGCTTTGGTGTGGGCTCGGATCATTTCTACGAAATAAGCGCCAATGTCGGTTATCAGTGGAACAAGTCTATTGGCACCGCGCTCGGCTACCGGCTGTTCGACGTCGATTATGAGGATGACGGCTATGTCTATGATGTCAAACAGCAGGGCTGGCAAGTTGGGCTGACATGGGCCTTTTAGGGGGCGTCAACACACGAATATTGATATAATGTCGGGACATCCAAGTGTCCTGCGTGGCCGCGGATCTAAACACATACTGGAGAACGTGCATGTTGCGAATTCAACCAAAATGGGCTCTTGCAGCTGTTATTCCCCTGGTTTTCTGTCTCACAACGCCGGCATACGCACAGTCTGCGTCAGATTGTGCGGCCCGCGCGGAGCGCTCGGAGCGTGGCTCAAACAGTGTCGTGGGCGGGGCTGCCGTTGGTGCTGCAGGCGGCGCCGTGTTTGGCGCCATTGTGGGTGACAACCGTAAAGCCACCCGGCGCGGTGCCGCCCTTGGAGCCGTAGCCGGCGGTGCAAACAATGCCTACCAGAAAAACCAGACATACAAACAGGTCTATGACGCCTGCATGGCTGGTCATTAATCGCTTATCAGACAACAACACAGGAGTTTCTTATGTACAAATCACATCGAGTCCTTGCGGTTGCCGTTACCTTTACGATGTTGTGCCTCGGTGGCTCGGCCACGTTTGCCGGGGAGCTATCCGAGCCCAGAGACCTTAAGGACTTCCAGTGCAAGGACGTCATGATCCTGTCCGGGGACGATCGGGAGATCGCGATAGCCCTTGCCCATGGGTACATGCTAGGAAAGAAAAATACGACCAAGTACATACCAGAGGTACTTGCCGTGGCCACCGACAACTTTATGGACTATTGCCTCGATCACCCGGCCGACAATGCGTTGGTGGTGTTCGAGAAGTTCACCAAGTAAGCCAGAATCAGATAAAGATTGCCGGGACGCGTATTCAGGCCAGGTCCCGGGGCTTCGCCGGCTCCTAAAACTAGCCAGTTGGCCCCATGGGGCTTCAGTTCGTCGGCGGCGCCTGTATGTATATTGTCCCGAAGAGGGCCGACATGAAAATATTCAAACTCACTGTGGTCATGCTTTTGTGTGTGATCCAGGGAGCATTACAGGTCGTTTCAGCAGCGAATGCACTGGCAGGCGAGGCGAGCTACTACGCCGATAGTCTGAACGGGAGCAAGACCGCCAGCGGTGAACTCTACGACAAAGATGCATTATCGGCCGCGCATCGTTCACTACCCTTTGGAACAAAAGTCAGGGTTACCTACCTGAAAACCGGGCAATCAGTCGTAGTCGTAATCAACGATCGCGGCCCCTATGCAAAGAACCGGATTATTGACCTATCAGGTGCTGCTGCAAAACAACTCGGTTTGATTAAGGCGGGTCACGGCAAGGTCAGGCTGGAGGTTATAGCTCCTTGATATGCTCCACTTGTGTTTTTCCTGAGTGGAACACCAGTATGCACGCACCCAGGCAGTTGCATTATGTGATTGACGCCTTTTAGACGGACAACGAAGTATCCCGGAATTATGGGAACGGCAGGAATTGCACAGTTGTCCTTCGCTGCTCGTCCGTGTAGGTCAGGAGTTGGCCCGGACTGTGTAACGGCATAGCTCGCAATACCCGCACTCTCATAACGGCGAGAAGCTGCCATCAAGCGTTTCTGAAGACCGCAACCTGAGCATGTTGTTTCCCGAAGCGCTGGATGACTACATTGCGGAAGACAAGCCCGTCAGGGTCATTGATGTACTTGATCTTGGCCAGCTGTATCTTGGCCAGCTGTGCTTCGGGCGTATTGAGCAAATGCAATAGAAACCAAAAAAGGGAATATGAGAACAATGAATATGATGACTATCATGAAGACAAGTAAGAGAACGCTCACCATGGCGTTAATCGTCACAATGACGATCGTCCCCTGTTTCTCCGTGCGGGCCGCCGACTCTCCCGAAGTGACGATTCAGAACTACGTCCGCGCGGAGACCGACCTGCAGATGCGGACCTATGTCGAGAATATGGACGCTTTCGGGAAGTTCGCTCACGTGAGGGAAGCCTACGATGTCACCAGCAAGGACACGGTCCGTCCCAACCGGGACACGATTTATTCATGGTCGGTATTCGACGTGACCTCGCCATTGACCATCGGCCTACCTGACCCGGGGGACCGCTACCAGTCGTTGATGATCGTCAGCCAGGACCATTCGATCTGGGCGGAATACGGCCCGAAGGACGTCCTCCTCGATGAAGAGACCGTCGGGACGCGATACGTACTCCTTTTAGTTCGGACCTTTCTCGATCCCAACGACGAGGAGGACGTGAAGGCGGCCCTCGCGCTGCAGGACGCCATCACCGTCAAGCAGGCGGACAAGGGCAAATTCGAGGATCCCGGCTGGAACAAGGAGGAAGTCGAGGCGATGCGGGAGAAGATCAATGTCGTCGCGGCCGCCTTGCCCGACAGCACGAAGTCTTTTGGACGAAAGGAAGAGCTCGACCCGATCTACTGGCTGCTCGGCGCCGCGTATGGTTGGGGTGGGTTGCCGGCACAGGACTCCACCTATACCGGCGGCGTTACTGAAAACAATGATGGCAAGACCCCCTACACCCTGACGGTTAAGGATGTGCCGGTGGACGCCTTCTGGTCGGTGACCGTCTACGACGACAAGGGGATGTTCATCGTCAACGAACACG
>Ga0316192_10004503_pt1 | contig 10129 bp, 10 predicted proteins | sample MerIslwburrow_MG_FD_204931 | JGI IMG/M metagenome (GOLD analysis project Ga0316192, IMG submission 204931) | Coastal sediment microbial communities from Maine, United States - Merrow Island worm burrow | ecosystem: Environmental > Aquatic > Marine > Coastal > Sediment | place: USA: Maine...
GCCGGCGGCACCGCTCACTACCGCCTGGATCGCGAGCCTGAACGGTTCGAACCGGCGCTTCTGGTGAGCCTGCTCGGCCCAGCCGTCGGCAAAGGCCAGGAGATCGGGTCCCGTGACGTCGGCTGTCGACTTGCCGTCGTCTGCGGCCTCGTCGAGGTGCTGAGCCAACTCGTCACGCATGTCGTTGGCCAGGTCCACCGGCAGATCGCGGTGGACGATCCAGTGCTCCCAGATGGCATCGACCACCTCGTCATCTCGTGTCGACACGGTCGCTCCTCAAAAGGTTGGTGACCTGGCCCGAGAGTTCGAGCCAGTCCGACAGTCCGGCCTCAAGGGCGGCACGTCCGTCGTCGGTGATCTTGTAGTACTTGCGGTTTGGTCCGTCGGGGGACGGTTGCCGGTAGGCGGTGACGAAACCGTTTTTGGTCAGCCGGGCCAGCAGGGGATAGACCGACCCTTCGGCCATGAGCGGCAGCCCCTGGTCCTGGAGGGCCTGGACCAGGGCGTACCCGTAGGTTGGCTGGCGCTCCAGCACCGCCAGCACGCACAGGTCGAGCACACCCTTGAGCATCTGGCTTCGTCGCTCGACCCCTTCTGTCATGCTTTGCATGGTACCTCTAACTTGCAATGCAAGCTAGGTGGGAGCCAAATCGGCAAGGCTGAGAAGCCGAAGGCCGGGCTCTGTCGGCCGGGAGCAGAGTCAGCCTGGTAGGCGGGGCCAAAGTGCTTCGAGGGCATCGACCACTCGACCACCCTGGGCGGCGACGTTGCTCAGGATCGGGTCGGAGGCCAGTTCGGTAGCTAGTTGGGCAACCTGGGGGGTGTGTTGGCGGGCGGCGTCCATCACATGGCCGTCGGGGAATCTGACGGCCGCCTGGGTTAGCGGGAGGAGTCGGGCCAGGGCGGCCAGCGGCCCACCGAGGGGCCCGGTGCGGTCGGGCTTCCATCGGTTGGCGTACGGGTGCCGGGTCCACAGTTCGTCGACGTCAGCGAAGAACTCGTCTGTGGCGGCGTAGTGCACCACGTCAACGTGCATGAACACCGCGGCGGCAGCGCACATCAGGCAGGGTTCGAGGGTGGTGTAGAGATGGAGGCCGTCGGCCTTTGGGCGAGCCAGGGTGGCCAGGGCGTTCATCTCGGCGTGGGCCATGAGGTTGCCCCCGATCACACCCACCTCGGTGCTGGGTTGACGGATCTGATTTCGCCCGATGCTCACGACTTCATCGGTGCGAGGGTTGTGCAGGGCCGCGCCGATACCGAGATTGCCCTCGGTCCACGATGTCCAAGCCTGCTCGAACACGCGCTGCCACACCGTCGGGAGGTCATCCCACGCTTGTGCCGCTCGTTCGCTGATCGCCGTATCCCAGGCGTCGGGTGATGCCATGATCTGCCCTCCCGGAGTCGAGCTGAACACCTTAGAACGACCAACTGCCGACGATCGTTCAGTCGCCGAAGTTTGGGTTTGTGCGCTTGCCGGCGGCGGGGCGGCGTCGACCGGCTTGGATGGTTCGAGTTCAGAGCCCCCGAGCCGAAGTGGCCACGGTTGAACACCCCCGCGGGAGTGTCAGTGCCCCTACTGGTAGATCCGAGATCCCCCGGAAGTTGAGGACGACCAATGGACTCCAGGGCGGGCTCGACTCGAACCGTCAACGGATCCAGGATCCCTCTGCGGATCGGTTCCGACCGTTCAGCTGTCGGCGTTGGCGGCCTTGTGGTCGACGGCAGTGAGATCTTCGGGGTCGATGATTCCCAGCCGACGGACCTCGGTGGGATTGAGGGTGCGGTTCCTCGCCAGTTCGGCTTTGAGTGTTTTTGAACTCTGGCCGGTCGCCGCTTGCAGGGCCAGCAGATAGCGAGCCTGCAGTTCAGCCTCCGCCTCGGCCCAACGGGTGACGTCGTCGCTGCGGCCCTCGAAGGCCTGTCGGCTGTCGAGGTGTAGCGAGAACGAGGCGTGGGGGGCTGCCCGGCGTTCGCCGGTTCCGCAGGCGAGCACCGCAATGGCCGTACCCGACACCGCACCAATGGCGGTGACGTTCACCGGAGCCCGCATCAAGGCGATGACGTCGAGAACGGCGAAGATGTCGGCCACCGGGCCGCCACCGCTGTTGATCACGACCTCGACCGATTCGCTCGACACCCCGTCGAGCATCATCAATCGGGCCGACAACTCGGTGGCGGTCGATCCGTCGAGCGGGCCGCTGACCAGAATGCGACGTTGGCCGACCAGGTCGTCGATGGCGGCCCTTCCGACGGCCACCACCGGATCCGGTGGCAGCGGCACCATCGGTAGGGGCACGACCACTGGTTCCGGTTGCTGGCGACCGGGAGGCAACGGAAGGGGGAGATCCGGCTGTGGGCGTCCGGGGGGGAAGGGAAACATTGGTCAGGTCTCCTCGTGGCGGTGACGTAGGGCGAATCCGATGTCGGTGTCCATGGCCGCCGCGTAGCGGGCCAGGGTGGAGAGGCGAAGATCACTCTGACCTGATTCAAGGCGGGCCAGGGCTGACTGTGACGTACCCATCCGAGCCGCCACTTCGGTTTGTGACAGGCCACGCTCACGCCGCAGGGCTGCCAGTTGCAAGATCAGATCCGCCTGATCGTCGGCCATCGAGTCGAACCCGGGAAAGACCGATGGGCGGTCTTCGTTCTCTTCGCCGATCATAGCGTAAACGATATCTCGAATTCGATATATCAGCAAGGGCGGCCAGCCTGGGTGTTCTGTGGTGTGCTCGGCAACTCCGATTGCTAGAATGATCGCTCTAGTCGGGCGACGGCGCAGATGGAATGGGCGTTGTAGGCTGCTCCCATGGCACTGGAGGCCTCAGCAGCGGTGGACATCGAGGCCTCGCCCCGCGAAGTCCTCGAGTTCGTTCTCGACCTGAAGCGTTACCGGCAGGTTGACGGCAAGCTCCGCTGGGTTGGCAGCGTCGTAGGCCCCGACGATGACGGCCATGGCACGGCCAACGTCTGGGGCAAGCTCCGCTGGACCCCGCCTACACCCGATCGCTACGACTTGAAGCTCAGGCGTTGGGACTCACTGGTCTTCACCGGTGCTCGGCGCCACCCATCGAGGCTGATACTTGATTTCACCGGTACGTTCATCTGTGAACCGACGTCGTCGGGCACCCGGCTCACCCACAGCTACCGCTTTGAGTTCAAAGGGCCGTTCAAGGTCCTGGAGCGACCCCACCGTCAATGGCTCCAACATGAACTTGAGGTCGAGGTGGCCGCCATCGGGGAGCACCTGCCGGGTCCAGTCACCACTTGAGCGGCCCGGACGGGCCCAGGCGCAGTAATCTCTCGCTTCGCCCCGATGCCAGATCGCCTCCCGCGTCAACGAAACGAGTTCCGGACATGAGCACTGCCCAAGAACCCACACCCGAGGAACCATCGGTCGAGGAGCCACCAGTCGATGCTCCCGACAAGGATGGTGGCCTGAAGACGGCCAAGTCGTTGGTCATCGTCAACACCGGGCACGGTAAGGGCAAGTCGACCGCTGCCTTCGGCACTCTGCTGCGGGCGGTTGCCCTCGATTGGCCGACGGCGGTCGTCCAGTTCCTCAAGAGCGGCGACTGGCGGGTGGGGGAGGAGAAGGTATGTCGTGGTCTCGGGGTCGACTGGTACGCCGCCGGTGACGGATTCACCTGGGACTCCACCAACCTCGACGAGTCGCAGGCCCTGGCCGCCGCCGCCTGGGCTCAGGCCCGGGAGTTGATCAGCGGGGGGCGTCACCGGCTCGTCGTGCTCGACGAGATCAGTTATGCCATGACCTGGGCCTGGATCGACACCGCCGAGGTGGTGCAGGTCATCGGTGGTCGCCCTGAAAACGTCAGCGTGATTCTCACTGGGCGTGACATGCCGCAACCCATAGTGGACCTGGCGGACACGGTCACGGAGATGTCAAACATCAAGCATGCTTTCGATGCCGGCTACGTGGCCAAGAAGGGAATCGACTACTAGGTTCCAGGCGTGAGTGATATCGATATCGAAACTGTGCGGGCCGATACGCCCGGCTGTAACGAGGTCGTTCACCTCAATAATGCGGGGGCGGCGCTGTCCCCGAAGGCGGTACTGACGGCTTCGATCGATTACCTGGAGACCGAAGCTCGACTGGGCGGCTATGAGGCGGCTACTTCGCGAGCAAACGATTTGGACCGCGTCTACGAAGCCGGAGCTTCGCTCCTTGGCTGCCGGGCCGACGAGCTGGCGTTCATGACGAGTGCGACCTACGCCTGGATGAACGCGTTGAGCGTGATTCCGCTCGGCCCCGGAGATCGGGTGCTGGCCACCACCGCGGAGTACGTCTCGAACGCCTTCGGTCTGATGCGGCTGCGTGATCGTGGGGTTGAGGTTGAGCTGATTCCCGATGACGGCGAGGGTCGTACCGACGTTGAGGCGCTGGAGGCCATGCTCGACGAACGGGTCAAGCTGGTCGTCGCCACCCACATCCCCACCGGCGGCGGGAGCATCAATCCCGTGGTCGAAATCGGCCGTGCCGCCAAAGCCGCTGGTGCCCTCTACCTGCTCGATGCCACGCAGTCGGTAGGCATGTTGACGCTCGACGTCGACGAGATCGGTTGCGACTTCCTGGCCCTGACCGGACGCAAGTACCTCCGGGGGCCGCGGGGTACTGGTTTGCTTTACGTGCGCTCGACACTGTCAAACCTGCTCGATCCGCCCTTCCTGGATGGTCGTTCGGCCCGCTGGACCAGCGACTGGAGCTACGAAGTGGTCGATGGGGCCCGCCGATTCGAGACCTTCGAGGTCTCGATGGCGGCCAAGGTGGGCCTTGGTGTGGCCATCGATTACGCCCTGGACCTCGGGCTGGACGCCATCACCAAACGCATACAGGATCTGGGCGATTCATTGCGTAGACGGCTCGACGCCACGCCGTTTGTCCATGTGGTGGAAGCGTCCGGACCCCAGAGTGGCATCGTGCCCTTCAGCCTCCAGAGCCGAACCAGCGAGGCGGTTGTTGCCTCCTTGCGGGCGTGGGGTATCAACACCTCGCTCATCGAACCGCTCCCGGCGGCCTTCGACCCTGCCGGACGGAACACCAAGACCCTGGTGCGGGCTTCGGTTCACTACTACAACACCGAAGAGGAACTCGACGACCTCGTCGCTGCCCTTTGAGTCCGGTTGCCGATCACGGTTGCGAGGAACCAGATCCCACCGAAGGTGGCGATGGGGCCCCAGAACCAGGGATGCCAGCGATCGGTGAGTTCGTAGCCGAGACCTCGTCCGAAGGCCACGGCCGCGATCAGTGTCATCGCCACCTGCCAGCGGACGTGGTACCGGAACCATCCAAGCGCCTCGCCGACATAGGCCACCGTGCCCGGGAGTGACAACAGCCAGATCGGCCAGGGGTCGATCTGTGCCGGCCAGGGGGCAACCCCGGCGGCGGAGACGAAGGCGACGACGAAGCCGAGCGGGTAGAGGGCGGCGCAGCGTCGACAGACCGGGCGGCTACCGATGAGGACACAGCGATCGTGGTAGTGGCCGGGCCAATGGTGGGCCAACCACAGGTTGCGACGGCCGAGGCGTGCGGTCTCACGATTCTTGAGTTCGGCCAGGCGAAAGTCGAACAGAGCCAGGGCAACCTCGTTACCTCCGGTCGACTCGCCTTCGGCCATTTGGTCTTCCCTTGGGTGGTTTCCCGTCGGTTCGCCGTCACCGATCGGTTGGCCGCCGGTCGGGTTGGCGGGGGCGGGGGGCTCGGGTGTCACCGGTTCCCATCGGCTCGGGGTGCCAAGACGTGACCGGTGGCGGGGGCTGTGCAACAGTGATTCGGTAACGACGGAGGGTTTCCATGACCGCCAACAATTCGGCTGCCGCTACCAACGCCGACTCGACGGATTGGCCCCGGCCGGGGCCTGGAAGCTGGGAACTCGACACCGCCCACTTCGGGTCGGAATCGTCACGTCTGGCCCGCGATCTCATCGAGTCGGCATTGCCTGCCGGCATGGCCCAAGGATTCGCCCTGGTTGGCGGGCCGATCCAGCGCATGGACGCCCGGTTCGTCAACGGCCGGTTCTACCGCCGACTGGTGCCTGTTGTCGGAGCCAACTCCGACCGACCCCCACCCCCGGCCGCCATCATGTGGCTGGCCTCGCGGCTGCATCCCGCCCTGCGGCGAGCCAATCGAAGAGCCAGCGACGCGTTGGAGCATCGTATCTGGCTCGATGAACTCAAGCGCTGGGAGGGCGAGTTCAAGCCGGCTCTGGTTGCCCGTAGCCAAGAACTGACCGCCGTCGACCCAGCAGACCTCAACAACACGCAGTTGGCCGACCACCTGGACGATCTGCTGGAGCACATGCACACAGGGACGGTGCTCCATTTCCGATTGCACGCCAGCGATCTCGGACCAATCGGACTGTTGCTGGTGCAGGCCCGAGAGTGGGGTCTTGGTGCGGTGGAGGTGATGGCGGCGCTTGCCGGTGCCTCACCGGCGACGAGTGCTCCCTCAGCCCGTCTGGCGGAGGTGACCCAGCTGATCCAGGCCGCCAACCGTTTGCCCGATGATGGCGCCACCACCACGACGTCGGCTTCAGAGCAGCTCGAGGCGCTACGGGCGTTGTCTCCCTCGATTGCCGAACGCCTCGATGCCTTCATCGCCGAGTACGGCTGGCGTCTAACCACCGGCTACGACGTCAGAGCCAAGACCCTCGTCGAGGACCCCGAGGTGCTTGTGACCCTGCTGGGCCAGGGCAGCGCCGACGTTTCGGTAGCCGACACCGCCGAGGTGGCAGGCGCCGAGGCATTGGAGCGGCTGCGGGCCCAGCTTGCCCCGTCGAATCACGAGGAACTCGATCGTCTGGTAGCCGACGCCCGACGCCTCTACGGCCTCCGTGACGAGAACGGCCCGCTGACCTATCAATGGCCTGCGGGTTTGCTGCGGCGGGCCGTGATCGAGATCGCCCAACGGTTGGAGCGACTTGGCGCGCTACCCGCCAACTCCGAGCCTGGGGTCAACGAGGTCGTGTTCGACCTGAGCGGGGTCGAGATGGCCTCGTTGTTGCGGGGCGTTGGTGGGCCGTCGGTGGAAGAGCTCACCGGGCGTCGACAGCAGCGTCGGGGTTGGGCCGAGCTCGATCCCCCTCGCTGGCTGGGCCCTGAACCTGCGGACCCTCCTCTCCATGTACTGCCCTCGGCCAGCGCCCGCTTGATGGCCGTGGTGTTGGCCGTGGTGGAGTTGCTGGAGCACGAAGCCGAGGCCGACGGTGCTGTTGATGATGAACTCAACGGTGTTGGGATCGGTTCCGAGGTGTACGCGGGTCGAGCGTGCGTTGCCGCCGACCCGGCGGAGGCGATGAGCCGATTCCAGCCTGGCGACGTGCTCGTCGCCCCGCTCACCGTCCCCACCTTCAACTCCGTGCTGGCGATGGCCGGTGCCGTCGTCACCGACCACGGGGGGCTGTTGTGCCACGCCGCGGTGATTGCCCGGGAGTTGGGCATTGCCGGTGTGGTCGGGGTCGGCTCGGGCACGACCTCCATTCCCGACGGAGCCACCGTCGAGGTTGATCCGGCGGCCGGTCGAGTGCGGGTCCTGTAGGTTGCTGTGCCACGATGGCATCGGCCCATTCGACTATGCCTGGAGATACGAGCCCGTGGCCCTTCACCATTTTGATCGTGCCGACAAGCCTCGCGCCGTGGCTGACCATTTGCGCCGCTACGGCTATGCCATCGTCGACAACCTTGCCCCCAAGGGCCTTCTCGATCGCCTCGACGATGAGCTGACTCCATGGATCGAAGCGTCGGCCACCGGTCGCGACGAGTACGACGGGCAGTTCACCCGCCGCACCGGTGCCCTCATCGCCCGCAGCCCGGCCACCCGTGAACTGGTTATGGACCCCTTGGTGATCAGCACGGTCAATGATTTCCTCGGCCATGCCACCTCGGTACAGCTCCACCTGACCCAGGTCATCACCATCGAGCCGGGGGAGTCGCAACAGAAACTCCATCGGGATCAGATGGCGTTCGACTTCTTCCCGTTTCCCCCTGACTACCACGCTCAGTGCAACACCATCTGGGCTCTCACCGACTTCACCGAGGCCAACGGCGCCACCCACCTGGCGCCCGGCACCTCGGCCATGAGCGATGAGGAGGCAGAACTGGTCGCCACCGCCCAGGCCGAGATGGCCCGGGGTTCGGTGCTTCTGTACGACGGCAAGGTCCTCCACGGCGGCGGGGCCAACAATTCCGACGGTGCCCGCCAAGGGGTGAACATCACCTACTCCGTTGGTTGGGTCCGGCAGGAGGAAAACCAGTTCCTGGCCTGCCCACCGGAGCTGGCCCGCACCCTCGACGACGACCTGCTCAAGCTGATGGGCTACCAACAGGGTGCCTTCGCCCTCGGTTACGTCGGCGATCAACAGGACCCACTGGCCGTTCTGCGGGGTACCGACGAGAAGGTCAAGGTTGTTTCCGACTTTGCCGAGAACAACGAGTCGTTCCGATCCTTTGTTGATGAACTGGCCTTCAACGGCGGTTCGACGGAGTGAAACATCGCCACTTCACCCGGTGGCCGATTGTCGAGGGCTATACCGAGCACCGCAGCTTCGTGCCGGGCGAAGAGATTGCCGTTCACGCTTCGAGTCGGGCTGAGCGGGTACGGGTTGAGGTGATTCGGATCGGCGCCGAGCGGGAGCTGATGTGGAGCTCGGACATCACCGGAATCGGGGAGCAGCCCGTGCCCGCCGACGCTTCGAGCAACGGTTGTGGTTGGCCAAGTTCGTTCACCATCCCCACGCAGGCATCGTGGCCGTCGGGCTTCTACGAGATCTCCTTCACTGCCGATGCCGATGCCGACAGCGGTCACGACGCTGGGCGTGCCGACGGTGGGCGGTTGCGGTCGGAGGCCTTCTTCGTGCTGCGCGGTGGCAAGCGGCCGGACCTGGACCCGGACTTCAACTCGGATTCGGTCAAGCCGGTCCTGGTGGTGCTGGCCACCAACACCTGGAACGCCTACAACCAGTGGGGCGGGGCCTGTCTCTACAGCGGAGGTCACCAGGTGTCGTTCGAGCGTCCGCTGGAGCGGGGCTATCTTCGTCGCATCATCGAAGACGATGGCTTCGACGGCCGTGTGGCCAGCGCCGAGGTTGAGCCTGATCCCGAGCACCTTCGCCTGCAGCGCTACCAGGCCGACAACGACTACCCGCTCTGGTCGGCCTCATCGGGATGGCACAACTGGGATCGACGCTTTGTGGCCTGGGCCGAGCGCAATGGCATGGCCCTCGATTTCGCCATCGATGCCGATCTGGATACAGATCCCGATGTCGGCGGCAACGTCGTCGACGGCTATTCGTTGGTGGTAACCATTGGTCACAGCGAATACTGGACCTGGGGCATGCGCGACACGATGGACGCCTACCTTGCCGCCGGTGGCAACTGGGTCATCTTCTCCGGCAACACCTGTTTCTGGCAGGTCCGCTATCAGGCCAGTACCGGTGTGGGGGCGGGTGCCGGCACTGGCCGAGAAGTCATGGTCGGGCACAAGGGCCGGGCTCGGTTCGATGATCCGGTCAAGGGCACCGACCGTCGCCACCTCCTGACCTCAATGTGGTCCGACCCGTGGATCGGGCGCCCGGAGAACACCACTATCGGTCTCAGTTTCAGCCGTGGCGGCTATCACCGGATTGGTCAGGGTGCTCCCCGGGGTGCGGGCGCCTACACCGTGTGGCGCCCCGATCATTGGGCGTTGGACGGCACCGATCTTCGCTACGGCGACCAGCTCGGAGCTGGGTCCTTCGTCGTCGGCTACGAGGTCGATGGCTGTGCTCTCACGCTGGAGAACGGCCTGCCCGTTCCCACCGGGGAGGATTCCACACCGGCCACCCTGGAGGTGTTGGCTACCGCACCAGCCCGGTTGCTGTCGATCACCGATGATCACAGCGAGGCTCCGGCGGCGTTGTGGGCCAGCACCGAGCCGCCAGGTGATCTTGAAGGAACGGCCATGGTTCTGTTCGGCGGGGCTGAACCTGAGCACGTCGCCCGTCTGGCCCACGGCCGGTGTGTGATGGGCAGCTTCACCGCGCCGGGACCAAGCGGGGGCACAGTGTTCAATTGCGGTTCAGCCGATTGGGCCTACGGACTCGACAGCGACCCTCTCGTCGGGCGGATAACGGCCAAC
>Ga0316192_10004505_pt1 | contig 10128 bp, 7 predicted proteins | sample MerIslwburrow_MG_FD_204931 | JGI IMG/M metagenome (GOLD analysis project Ga0316192, IMG submission 204931) | Coastal sediment microbial communities from Maine, United States - Merrow Island worm burrow | ecosystem: Environmental > Aquatic > Marine > Coastal > Sediment | place: USA: Maine...
ACGTCATTTAATGGAAATTACTATATCATCATGAGACAATCAGAAGTACTTCTATGTCGACGGAAATATCATATTGGTAATATTACCGCACTCTTCGCCGTGATCGCTGCACAATCTGCACTGAATTCCACCACCAGTGCCTGAATTTCCCAGGCTTTTCGCCCATTTCCGTCCAATGCTTGCCGTCAACCTAAATCAATCAGTTGAATCGTAGCGAGAGAGGCTGAGGTGCAGAAGATAATGGAGTTTTTAGGACAAACAGAATAAATAATGAGCATTATGGACCAGCGGGTGTATTCAAACAAAGAATTACGGTTTTAAATTCCACTGTGCGATAAGTGTCCGTATATTCAGTGCATTTATGATTCTGACATTCAACAATTTACTCAGGAAAACATATATAAGCAACGTGCTAAGACAATTGATTAATATAGATAATTTATCATAACCGTAAAACCCTGTTCAATCACCACTGCTGTTGTTGAAATTGTGGCCTTGTTGGGTGGACTGATTAATGTTGTCCGATTTTTGGATGGTTTCTATTAACGCTTTATAACCGGGAATAATTCGTTCCGCTTGCGATTAAGCGTAATCGAGCTAAAAAAGGGAGCTACAATACATCACAATTTCAATCGGTAAAATCTAATTCGCGGGTTATTGGAGCTCCTTAGGTGGATGATCCCCATATTAATAATCTAAGATGTAAGTTAGTTAGCCTTATAAACTACCAAAACCCTATTTTTCTGTTCATATGCCACCGTTGCTCAAAGTTGCTTAAATTTTGATCAATACAAAGGCTATAATAATGTAATTTAGAAATATTCCAAATAATATGGTACCTTCAGCAGCGCGGAGTTAAATCGGTATAAGAAACTATTTACAACGCATGGGGGACAATCTTACCAGGCACTTGGTGTTTTTTAATAAAAAGGACGTAGACATTCGGTGAATTGTTTGCATTTTTTGCAAACAATACTGTAGGTCAGACCCTGTACAAACAATTCCCAATTCACTGCTATCCCTATTAGTTACGTCCGCATGGAAAAGTTGCTTATCTTCGAGGGAAGGTACTTTGCCGGAAAAATAATAAATTAAAAAATGGAGAAAACTATGATTAAAAGTATTTTATTGATATTGGGATTATGCTTATCAACAAGTATTTTTGCCAGAGATTACACAATAGATCGAGTTACAGATAATGATATTTGGGACGAATATCCGCGTCTTAACGAAGCAGGCGACGTGCTTTGGGCAAGTTGGGTTAATTCTGAGGATACCGCTTGGACTGTTTTTTTATATGACTCGGAAACAAAAACGACCGATCCAATCAGTGACGCCAATGTGTTTTATGATTCTCACCAATTTAATAACTACGGTGATGCCGTTTGGATGGGAACGGACAGCAATGGGTATACCCAAATCCATCTATATACTGCGGCTACCAAAACTGCTGATCCGCTGACCAAAGGTGATTTGCATAAAACAAATCCGCAGATCAGCGATACGGGTGATGTGGCTTGGATGGAAGTAAGAGGGACAACCGCCTCTAATTCCGGTTTGATGCGTTATGATAGTAAAACCGGTGAAACAGCCGAATTAATATTCCCGGGCGCTGGTCGACAGGGATTAATGTCGATGAATGTCGCGGGCGATATCGCATGGGCCGCCACTATTACTGCCGCAGGAGTTGCAGGATCGCAGGACATTTTGCTCTATAGTGCGTCAACGGGTGAAATTACCAACCTATCTGCAAATCCAAATGCGCTCGCGACGAATCTACGCTTATTAGACAATGGCGATGTGCTGTGGCACTCAACAGATAACTCTATACCGATAGTTAATATATTTAGACACTACAAAGCTGCCGACGGGACAACAACTGACGTTGCCATTACGGGGGCACCGTTATTTGGACCAGCCGGTCATACCGCTTGGGTGACAACATCCAAAGACGGTACATCAACCAAATATACAATTTCAGTGTATGATCCAAACAATGGTAAAATTAATGTCATTTCTAAAAATACCTATACTGTCTTTGGCGTATATGCGCCTAGACTAGATGACATTAGTGCCCGTGGAGATGTTAACTGGCATCAGATTGTTCAGACCACTCAATATTATCAACTCTATGATGCTCCATCCGGACTAATCTTTGATATAGGAGTTTTTACCTCTCCTGGTCTCTACATTTTGGATTACGACTTGTCTGATAATGGAGATGTTATATCATCACAATGGGATGGTAGTAACTGGCAAGTTTACGCTGACCCAGCAGCAGGTGGTTTCACTGTGCAATTAACTTATGACAATGTTGACAGTGGTGAAACGCTGGACAACAAGAGTGGCAGTATTTTGTGGAAACGCTGGGATGAATTTGAAGATGATTTTGGAATCTACTATGAACCTGAGTTATTTGTCGCAACTAAAAATCCATTGTCTTTTAACATCTATGATTCGAAAGTGGAAGTCGAAGGAACTAAAATTTCAGTTAAGTTTAATTTATTCGCCGAAGCTGACCCCGATTTCTTTGAAAACATTGTTGTGAAGGTAGATGGCGCTACCCTATTGAGCACCACCTTTGGTAAGTTTGAACCAAAGAAGGAAGGCAAATTTAAACTCAAATTGGATGGAGTCAAAGCAAAAATAGATTTCAATAAAGGCACTATGAAAGTATCCAGCGATCTTTTTGATCCAACTGATTTAGGTGACGTTGCCCATATTGAAGTTCGTATTGGTGGTGCGACAGTAAGTGATCATGCGCCGGTTAAACAAGAATAAGCTTCAGCTAGGCATACAGCTTGAAGCTATTGATTCAAAATAACACCGCTAGGATTGGTCTAAACACCATTCCTAGCCTTATTATGATGAATATAATAGGACATTCAGCTGTTTACTTATCCAAAGAATTTTTTGAAGTTTGATTGGGCATTTCCTTTATATAAATATCCCGTTTGGCGAAAGGAATTTCTATGTTTTCTTTGTTAAATGCTTTATAGACATTACTGTTTAGTACATCAAGTACTCTGCCGCGTAACTCAGGTTGATATACCCAACAAAGTAGCTCAAAATCGAGACCCGATGCACCAAAATTACGAAAACGTACCCGTGGCTCTGGATCATCACAAACATCAGGTTGTGATTCACCTATTTCCATTAATATTTGCCGTACCTTATCGATATCTGAACCGTAAGCAACACTGACTTTAACACCAGTGCGGAATTTTTCGTGCGGCCCACCAGATTCATTAGTAATACTGGTGTTGCCAATTATGGCGTTGGGGATGGTGATTTCAACATCCTCTCGGGTAAGTAGACGGGTACTACGAATTCCTATATTGGTCACTTTCCCCCTTTGTCCGGACTCTAGAACAATATAGTCACCGATCTTGTAGGGTGTATCGGCCATAATAAATACACCAGAAAAAAGATTTGATAGGGTGTCTTTGGCTGCAAAACCAATAGCGATACCAACGATACCGGCAGAGGCCATCCAGGCAGTCATGTCGATACCCCAAGCAGTAAATACCAGATAAACTGCCAGTGCAAGGACAAGTAAAAACATTAGATTTTCGAACAAGGGTAGGGTCTGTTTACGAATTAGCGAGTTGGTTTTGTTGCGCTGGCTTAACTTTCGTAAAGCAACACGTAATATTTGAATAATGAATTGTGACCAAAGTATTACAAGGATGGTAGCAAGCAGTGAGCTTAAAACCTTATCGAGTCCAGGAGTTAGTGTTAACAAGTGAAGGGCCAATAAAGCCCCTAGGGTAACCACGGTCCAAAAGAGAGGTCGATGAAGCAGCTCAATAATTTTATTATCCAAGGAATTATTGGTGCGCTTGGCAATACTTAAAAATACCTTGGATATTAATATCGCGAGTAAATTGGCTATTGCGAGTGACAGGACAAAGACAACCAGCGCCTTCATATAGGGATTTTCACCAAGAAAGCCAATCACAGGTTGTAAATAGTCAAGTAGTCCTTTTAAATCCATGTTTTTGCTTCCTCGCGCTGTACAATGTTTTGTAGAACCAATAATAAGCGAGAAATGAGAATTGTGCTAGAGGCTTCCAGAGGAGAGCGGAGGCTGTTATGCGGATTTGTGTAGTTCAGTGTGTTTCGCTTGGGTGGGTAGCCATACAGTAAAAATCGAGCCTTTACCTTCGCAACTTTCCACTGTGATGTCACCTCCCATTAATTGACACATGCGACGGCTAATGACGAGACCGAGACCAGTACCTTCATACTGAGCGATGGAAGCCAGGTTTCCCTGAAGAAAGGGCCGAAACAAGTTGTCCATGTCTTCCTTGCTGATTCCGATACCCGTGTCTGTTACTCGTATCATAAGCCATGATGAGTCGTCGCGCTGATGACGTTCGACATCCAAACTAATTTGGCCATTTTGGGTGAATTTAACCGCATTGCCAAGTAGATTTATCACTATTTGTTTAAGTCTCGTAGGATCGATACACGCCTTACCCAGGTTTTTATCGTATCGGACCCGGAGTTCATTATTATTGGTTTGCAGCCCAAGCTGACAGGTTTCTTCCGCTTGTTTGATAATGTCAGAAATTTCCGTTTCTTTAACATATATCTCCATTTTACCTGCTTCAATCTTGGAAAGATCTAAGATATCGTTTATCAAGACTAACAAATGGTGACCGGAAGAGGTTATCTTATTCAAATCATCAGCCAGTTCTTCACTGTTTAGAGTACTTAAATCATCTTGTATGAGTTCCCCATAACCAATAATGGCATTAAGCGGCGTACGCAATTCATGACTCATATTTGCCAGAAATATACTTTTTGCCTTATTGGCCAACTCAGCATTTTCTTTGGCTTCAACTAATTCTTGTTGCGCAAATTTACGTTCCAATGTAAGACTGACCCAACTGCCTATAAGATTAACCAAATCCTTATCCGTATCAGCGAATGGTAATTTGCGCTGTTCTAAACTGGAAAAATTGACCGTACCAAATTTAATTCCATGCACACTAATAGGGGCGGCGATGTAGGATTGAGGTAGATAAGGATTATTTGAATACCGTTCTGCGTACTTGCTTTGGGAAACATGATTAATGGCCATAGCCTTTTCAGAACTGAAAACAACGCTGCACAAAGTTTGTTTCAAAGAAGTCGTTGTGTTTGGTTTGACTTTACTATTAGCCGGTGTGTGAACATACAGAATTGTGTTTTTGTCCTGGTCTACATTTATTTGAGAAACTCTGGCTGTTTCGAGTCCCAATAATTGACTACCTAATTCCAGCATGGCCATGATTTGAGTATCAAAATCGGTATCAACCATTGAAGAAACGGTATATAACGCACGAATGCGATCTCCCTGAGCGATAAACGCGGTTTCGGTTTTTTTTGTACGGCGTAATACATAAATCATAAATAGACTGAGGATAAATGCAACCGTCGCCGTAAGCCCGATTAATTTATAAGTGGTATTGTTTTGTTGCGCTGCCTGGGTGATTTGGTTTTCAACCTTGTTGCGTTGTTCATCAAGAATGCCAGATATCCCTTGAACAACTAATTCTTGGGTGGGCACAACCTCTTCTAACAAAAGTGCATTGGCGGAGTCCATCTCATCTTCCAGGATCAGTTCAAGGACCTTGTTTTGAGCCCTGCCACCGAGAGTCATTGATTTGCGCACTTCATCCCAATTTAATTTTTCTTTTTCTAACAGGGGCATAGATAACATTTTGGTGCGGGCGCCGATAAACACACCGGCTAATTCCCGAAATTTTAAGGACTCATCATCTCGATCAAACGGATCGTCCATAAGAGACATACGATGTAATAAGATTGCTCTTTGATAGGCTACGTTACGCATAACAGAGATCAGGCGGGTTTTTAATTGTTCATCGGCGACCTCATTCAGCGCCTTTTCATTATCGATAACATTTTTTGTCCACACACTCATTAATATGACCAGAAGGGCCATAATTGTAATAAATACAATAGTAATCAATAGAGTAGAATTTGATTTCGGTGTGCTTAGAATTTTCATTAATGACTAAAACTAAAATGATTTATAACCTTTGCTATTATAGTAGTATATCGCCAAATGTAACCTAATTCTTTAGTTTACATAGTTATACGCCACCATTTATGGTGGCAAACACATAGTGTAGACGCTCTTGGTACAGCACGCGGGGAAGTGAGAGCAAGCTCTATAAGCAGTCTATATCGTGAAATTTCCGACTAATGATTTAAGTTTAGTGGCCATCTTAGTAAGATCATAGCTGCTGTCGGTTACCTTGTGCGCACCATCGCTGGTTTTATTGGCTAACTCTGTAATATTCATGACATTTTGGTTAATTACTTCGGCAACTTGACTCTGTTCGTGTGCAGCACTGGCAATTTGTAAATTTTTATCGGATATAGTGTAAACCGCAGACGTAATGGTCTGCAACGAATTCCCGGCTTCTGCCGCTTGGGTAACGCTAATGTTAGTTTTCTCTTTACTTTCATCCATCACTTTTACCGCCTGATGGGCGCCAGATTGTAGGCGTTCAATCATGCCTTGAATTTCTTGAGTCGATTCCTGAGTCCTGCCCGCTAGAGTACGAACCTCATCGGCTACGACGGCAAATCCCCGACCTTGCTCACCAGCGCGAGCAGCTTCTATAGCCGCATTTAGTGCTAATAAATTTGTTTGGTCAGCAATACTGCGAATAACATCGAGTACGCCGCCAATGCTTTCGGTTTCAGATTCCAATTGATGTATCACTTCAGAGGCTTTATCCACTTCATTAGCCACTTCATTAATGGCATTGACCGTTTGAGCCACTATTTCTTGACCTTGTTGAGCTTCTTCTTTTGCCTTATTGGCAGCCTCGGAAGCATCGGTTGCACTACGAGTTACTTCTTCAGCGGTGGCGGACATTTCATTAATCGCAGTGGCCACCTGATCTGTTTCTCTACCTTGCAACATAATGGATTCAGACGTATTCTGGGTAACTTCGGATAAGATTAGGGCAGAATTGGTTAGATTATCAGCGTCGTCACTAATGACACTGACTTGTTGACGCAAATTATTTACAAATACTGATAAGGCATCGCCGAGTTTATAAAGCTCTTTAAGACCTTGTTGTCGAATAGTAACGGTTAAATCCCCTTGAGCACACAATTCCATAGCAGCTACCAAATCATTAGCCGGTTTAAAAAGATGTTTGCCTAGAAACCACAATGAAACCAGTAAAAACATCGCTATAATTACCACAAACAGACCAATGACCGTTACCTGGGTTTTAAACATGCTATCGTACATGACTTGCATGTTTTCCAGAGCCTCTATTTTAAGCGCAGTCTGGCCTGAGTCATCCTTTATTAAATAAGGAATAGCTAAGCTGGTGTCATTATCGGCAGCATCCCATGTTTCACTTTTATACACTACATTACCGTCAGCAGCCGTAATCGACAATGGTAATTGCATTTTTTCTTCGATGGCCTTGAGATTATGCGAGGGTTCCGTAATGATTTCGACATACCCGATTTGGCGTAATCCACCCACCGGTAACACTGTTGAAAACAATGCGGTCATATTATTGCTCAACCACATACTGCTTTGCAATTTTAAACGATCAGCACCAGCGCGTGATTTGATTTTTTGAAATAAATCTTGGGGTAAACTTTGTGGTAGGCCCGACATGCCTTCATTGCTCTGCGCAATAAAGGTAAAATTCATATCATAAATCCGAATCTTTTTCAGATCGACAATACTACTGGTGACGTAACGTTGATTGTATTGCTCATCCAATAATTTGGCCAAGTCCGTTTTGGTCTGTTGATCTAAAGGTGATTTTATGGCGGCGCCACTAAGTTTACGAAAATTTCGGCTTTTCTTAGTATAAGTACCGAGGTCGCTGTTCAATTTTACCAAATCATCCATAGCTTCTTTGGCAACGACCTCGATAATTCTTGAAAGACTCTGGGTTTGGGATTCTATTGCCGTGTCACGAAAATGCATGACTGAGCCAATAGACAACAATATTACTACCGCTCCCAGGGATACTAAAATGATTGAAGTCAGTCCTTTGATGGAGATATTTTTTAATTCCATATCCGAAATTCTCTAGTAGCTTGGCCGCCTAAAATACGATAAATTATTGTGATATTGGCATTCCTTTTGTGGTCCACTCTTCCCAACCACCGCGGAACCAGTAAATCTTTTTATAGCCGAGGCTGACTGCCAATTTACTGGATTCTACGCTACGACCACATTTGATGCCGTTGCAATAAAACAATACCGGTGTATCTTTGCTTGCGACGTGTTTGGCAAGCGACTCTTCGTTGGTACTGGTATTCGGCAAACCAATGGAACCTTCGATCCAGCCGGCGCCATCACGATCACTGGCTTTGCGTGCATCAACAATGACGATATCAGGTAAATTGGTTACCAGATCAATTACTTCTTCAGCGGTTACCTTTTTGGTGCCATCGATAGTCAATGGCGAATCTGGCTTTTCCGCCATAGCAGTAACTGAGAAACTCATAAAAATCATAAAGATCAGGCTCATATTGAAACTATTTTTCATTACTCTACTCCATAAATTAACGGTATTGGATTGTATGCAAAGTTAACGGTTTCACAATAAATAACTTTAGTTTTTAAAAGATATTTAATTCCAATTAAATTAGATGCTTACAATATGAAATGTTTAAGGCAATCTAAATACATTAGAAAACCCTTAAGTTATTGTTTTAAGATGCGAAAAAATAGTGAGAGAATATAAGTTGTTGGAATTTTTACCGAAATTTTACATAATCTGTTTATTAATCAAAATTAGTTAGCTTTAGGTAAAAACTGCTCGAGGTTCAAGTGACTGGGGCAACATCGTTTGGGAAAAGAGCACTAGTGCTTGAGATATATTACAAGCTGGGATTGCAATGATCCCTGCTTTCACAGGGATCGTGTTTGGTGGAGGCGGCGGGAATCGAACCCGCGTCCGCAAATCCTCCGCCGTCAGCTCTACATGCTTATCCACACCTATTAGTTTAACCGAAAGTTACCCGATGGGCGGGGAAAGCAAACGGCGATTCCGTAAGGTTTTAGCGATTCCACCCCGGACGTGCTTTATCGCGATCTTGTGAAGGTCGACCCCTGAATTCTGAAGTGCACAAGCACAACCTCAGTCAGAGGGCACTAAGACTGGTTATTAAGCAGCTAGTGCGTAGTTGTCGTCGTTGGCAACTAAAAGTTTGCAGCTGGATTTACGAGGGAATCTGCCCCTCGGCATGCACCTCAGGTTTTGTGACCCACGTCGAAGCCAAGTCGCCCCCAAAAGATGTTACAACATTGGACAGTTTAATGGATATCAAAGTTCACATCCACAACAAATTTCAATAATTGGTGTAGTGTATTGATTAGAAAGACGATTTATACTTTTCACCACCCACCCCTGATTTTGACTCTTATCTTTTTATCTTTTTATCTTTTTATCTTTTTATCTTTTTATCTTTTAATCTTTTAATCTTTTAATCTTTTAATCTTTTATCCTTTTACCTATTACCTTTAACCTTTAACCTTTAACCTTTAACCTGTCTTTATCCTGTCTTTAACCTTTAACCTATCATTTTCCCCTAAGAATACGTTGTTTCTGGCGCTGCCAATCACGGTCTTTGAGTGTGGCACGCTTATCCTGCTGTTGTTTACCCTTGGCTAGTCCAATTTCGATCTTTGCCCGACCTCTTATCCAATACATGGAGAGCGGCACAATAGTATAGCCTTTGCGCTCAACAGCACCCACAAGCCTATCTATTTCCTTCTTATGCAACAATAGCTTACGGGCTCTAGTAGGCGATGGTTTAATGTGCGTTGAGGCCGTTGGTAAGGCGGTAATCAAAGCACCGACTACCCAGGCCTCGCCATTTTTGACAAAAACATGGGCGTCACGTAGTTGGAGCTTTTTATCCCGTAGCGCTTTTACCTCCCAACCCTCTAAAACCAAGCCAGCCTCGAAGCGATCTTCAATAAAAAAATCGAAATAGGCCCTTTTATTGCGCCCTATAGTGTTATCATTTTGCGGTTTTTTCTTCGCCATTTATGTTCCTAAAGCTTACAATCGACCGAATTTCAGGGGGATTATACAGCGGTACAATGGTTTTTGGAGAAAA
>Ga0316192_10004507_pt1 | contig 10126 bp, 7 predicted proteins | sample MerIslwburrow_MG_FD_204931 | JGI IMG/M metagenome (GOLD analysis project Ga0316192, IMG submission 204931) | Coastal sediment microbial communities from Maine, United States - Merrow Island worm burrow | ecosystem: Environmental > Aquatic > Marine > Coastal > Sediment | place: USA: Maine...
GTACGTTCTATCTGAGCATCAGCCATCTGTGAAGCAATTGTTCTTTTCCATATTAACTCATATAAGCGCTGTTCATTATAATTTGATCCAGCTTCCTGAGTAAGTAGATTTGTGGGTCTAATAGCTTCGTGTGCTTCCTGGGCTGATTTCGATTTACTTTTATATTGCCTGGTTTTCACATACTGAATTCCATAGAGTTCCTCTATTGCCGATTTGGCTCCGTCCAATGCTTCTTGTGAAAGATTAACAGAGTCGGTTCTCATATACGAAATTTTTCCTGATTCATACAATTTCTGGGCAACTGACATGGTTTGAGAAACAGAAAAACTGAGCTTTCTACTTGCTTCCTGTTGTAAAGTAGAGGTAGTGAAAGGCGCTGCCGGGGTCTTTTTAGCTGGTTTTTTCTCCAGATTTTTTATGTTAAAATCTGCTCCAAAGCATCTATTAAGAAATTCCAGGGCATCAGCTTCAGTGTCAAATTTTTTGCCTAATTCAGCTTTTAATCGCTTAGTTCCGTTAATGTTGAACAAAGCAGTAACTTTAAAAAATGATTTTGTTTTAAACTGTTCAATTTCTCTCTCTCTTTCAACAACCAACCTGACAGCAACCGACTGCACTCTTCCTGCGGATAATCCACGCTTTATTTTCTTCCATAGAATGGGGCTTATTTCAAATCCCACTAAACGATCAAGCACTCTTCTTGCTTGTTGTGCATTTACTAAATCAAGATCCAATCCTCTCGGGGACTTTATTGCATTGGTAATTGCATTTTTAGTGATTTCTCGAAAAACAATTCTTCTTGTTTTATCATCATCAAGGTTTAATGCCTCTTTTAAATGCCATGAAATAGCTTCCCCTTCACGGTCATCATCACTAGCAAGGAAGATCATTTCAGAATTTTTTACATCTTTCTTCAAATTCTTAATAACTTCTTTTTTATCTTTTGATATTTCGTAAGTGGGCTTGAATCCATTTTTCACATCGATGGCCATGTCATCTTTTGGTAGATCACGCACATGACCATAGCTTGATACAACTTTATAATCTTTCCCTAAATACCCTTCAATGGTTTTGGCCTTGGCTGGTGACTCAACAATTACTAGATTTTTCGACATTAACGATCTGTTTTTAAAATAAAGGCCCAAATATCAACAAAAATTTACTAAAATAGCAAATCATTCTATTTAGATGCGACATATCAAACTGCTAAACTAAAAATCTGTTATGGGAAAAACACTATTTATAGTTCGACATGCCATGGCAAAATCCACCGAAGCTGGTAAGAAAGATATTGATCGTACTTTATCTTCAGAAGGATTACAGCAATCCTCGAGATTAGGAGTTTATATTTATAAAAAGAATACGGACATTTCAGCAATTGTTTGCAGTAGTGCCATACGAGCGATTCAAACATCTGAATTAATCGCTGATCAAATCAATTATGATATTTCTAAGATCCAGGCAGATCCTGAATTGTATGAAGCTTCTGTTCGGATTATAATTAATAAAGTCAATGAGTTCAATAACGGATGGGATGAAGTAATTATCGTTGGACACAATCCTGTACTCTCTTATTTTGTGGAGTATTTAACCGGACATCACTTTGATGGTATGGATGCTGGTAGTATGGTGAAAATCTCGTCTGGAGTTGATGATTGGGCCTTGGTTTCACAGGAAAATGCATCATTTGAATATTATGTATCTCCTGAAGACTTCAATGAAGCGTAATAGATGACTGCATTAGGCCGCCACATCATAGCAGAATTGTATAATTGTAATTTAGATAAAATCAATGATGTCTCCTTTGTGGAAACATGCATGTTGGGCGCTGCCGACAAATCTGGAGCAACAGTAATCAATTCAACGTTTCACCATTTTTCACCTTTTGGAGTTTCCGGTGTTATAGTCATTCAAGAAAGTCATTTTTCTATCCATTGCTGGCCAGAATATGAATTTGCTTCAATTGATATTTATACATGTGGGGATGTAGTAAATCCTTGGGTTGCATACGAGTATCTGAAAGAGTCATTTGAAGCCTCTCATGGGTCTTCGATTGAACTTAAAAGAGGGCAAAGTAATCTGATTTCTGTGCCTGAGTATGGTAGAATAAAAAAAACAGAAAGTAATTCTAGGAAGCATGTAAAGTTTAGCAGCTCAAGAAATGTTTGGTTTACAGAACGCAATGAAAATATAGCCCTTTCATTAAAGCATAGCGGAGATCGTCTTTATTCAAATTCTTCTGAATTTCAAAAAATTGAGATTTATCAAACTGAAGCTTTGGGAAAGATTCTTGTATTGGATGGCAACATAGCCATCGCTGAGGAAGATGAATATGTTTACCATGAAATGATAGCACATGTTCCGGTCTTTGCACATGACAACCCAAAAGATGTTTTAGTAATAGGAGGGGGAGATGGAGGAACAGTCCGGGAATTGGTAAAACATAATCAGCTGAGATCTATTGACTTGGTTGAAATTGACAAATTTGTTATAAAAGTTTCAAAACAGTTTTTACCAGATTTATCGTCATCATTAAATCATGAAAAAGTAACAATTCACATTGAAGATGGAGTACACTATGTAAATAAATGTAAGCCTGAGCAATATGATATTGTAATTGTAGATTCAGATGATCCGGACGGGCCAAGCAAAGGGCTCTTTACAGAAAAGTTTTATAAGAATGTTCATCGTATACTGAAACCAAATGGCATCATGATAACACAAAGTGAATCTCCAAGGTATAATAAGGAAGTTTTTGAAGAGGTTTTTAAGTGCTACAAAAATATTTATGGAAAAAACAATGTATTTTGTTATCTGATGTACTTACCATCATTTCCTTCTGGTATGTGGAGTTTTTCCTTCTCATCAAAAGCTGGGGCTAAACCATTTCAAAATTTAAATAAATCTAAAATTGATGCTTTTTGTAAAAAAAATAATTTGAAATATTTTAGCCATGAGGTACACAAATCTTCATTTGTCCTTCCTAAGTTTGTCAAAGAAATTTTGCAATGAAATCCTATTCCAAAAAGAAATTAATCAAGAGATTTGACCCCAATGGTGTTGGACAAACAGGAAATTTATTTGGACTTCCATTTGATCAGGAAAGCGCTGAAATTGTGGTGATACCTGTGCCTTGGGACGTCACAACGTCATTCAATGACGGTGCATCTCTGGGACCAAAAGCAGTACTGAATGTATCTCCACAAATTGACTTGTATGTAGCTAATATTTCGGAGGCTTGGAAATTGGGAATTTACATGCTTCCAATTGATGATGATTGGATTTCCAAAAATAATCAAGCAAGGAAATATGCAATTGAATATATAAAATACCTTGAAGGCGAAATAATTCAATTAGAAGATAAGGATATTGAGCTTATTGTAAAGAATATCAATGTTTTATCCAAAAAGATTAATGAATGGGTATATGGGAAAGCTGTAGAAATATTAGAAAATGGTAAAATCCCCGTTGTCCTTGGAGGCGACCATAGTTCACCTTATGGTTTAATGAAAGCGATTTCCAAATATCATAGTGCATTTGGAGTGCTTCAAATAGATGCCCATGCGGATCTGAGGCCTTCATATGAAGGATTTGATCATTCACATGCTTCAATTATCGATAATCTTTTAAAATTAGATAGCGTCACTGATCTAGTTCAAATTGGAATAAGAGACTATTGTGATCAGGAAAGAACAGTGATGGACAATGATTCAAGAATATATACGTTCTATGACAAGATTATTTTCAAAGAAAATTTTGAAGGAGTCCCTTGGAGCAAGCAGGTTGATAAGATTATTCAAAAGCTTCCAGAAAATGTATATATAACTCTTGATGTTGACGGGCTGGACCAAAGATATTGCCCCAACACCGGGACCCCTGTCCCAGGAGGACTGTCTTATAATCAGTTGATTTACCTCTTTGAGAAGATTATGGAATCAGGTAAGAAAATCATTTCATTTGATATTTGTGAAATTTCTGGAAAAAATAACCAATGGGATGCAATAGTTGGAGCTAGAATATTATATAACCTTGCAAATATTACCGCTGTAACTCAAAAACTACTCTCAATTACATGATGATTAATGAGTTTAACTATATTGGTTAATCAATTTGAGTACCAAATGGTTATATAATGGAATTTAAAAAAATGATTAAATCATTTTTTTATCAAATTTTTTAATAAAACATACACTAATTGTTTTTCATAGCAAAGTAATACTATAATCTGTCCTAAAAACCATTAAAATTGTACAATTAATTTATTAGGTAAAATCATTATCATTTTTTTAAATGAAAACCGCAATTTTTAATTTTCTAGTATTACAGGTTATTGTTTGGGCATTTGTGTTTTCTACAAATAACAAAAATCAGGCACAAGAAGTGAACTTCGCTTCAATTACAGATACATGGGAAGTCGCAAAAATAGCTAATAACAACCCAAATGATGTTCTTATTCACTACCCAACATTTAATAAGCTTACACTTAATCCTAATGGAACTTACCTTCGGCTAAAGGATCATGAAACCTTTGAAAAAGGAAATTGGCTAGTGGATGAAGAAAAATCAGTTCTGACGTTGATCAATGATCATGAAATAAAGAAATTTGATATTATCCAGTTACCAAGTTCCAATTCTGAAGCGTTTATTATTAAAGAGAATGCCTCTGATGCTAATGCAAGGGGTGATGTTAAATATGAACTAACCCGCATGTAGCTGGGTATCTCATTGTGCCAATTTTTTTCTCATACTTTTATAAGCATTAATTAATCCATTTGTTGAGCTATCATGTGATGAAACTTTCTGATCATTTTCTAATTCTGGAAGTATCTGATTTGCTAGTTGTTTTCCCAACTCAACACCCCATTGGTCAAAGCTATATATATTCCAAATTATCCCTTGTACAAAGATTTTATGTTCATACATAGCAATTAAGCTTCCCAATGTCTCTGGAGTTAATTTGTCAAATAAAATGGAGTTGGTTGGCTTATTGCCTTCAAAAACTTTGAACGGAAGCAGAAACTCAATTTCTTCTACTGATTTGCCAGAAGATTCTAATTCAGCTCTAACTGCACTTTCAGTTTTACCTTTCATTAAAGCTTCTGTCTGGGCAAAAAAGTTTGCCAGTAATTTAGGGTGGTGGTCACCAATGGGATTTTGAGAGTTTGCTGGTGCAAGAAAATCACATGGGATCATTTTTGTTCCCTGATGTATTAATTGATAAAATGCATGCTGCCCATTTGTGCCAGGTTCACCCCAGATTATTGGACCCGTTTGATAGTTTACTTTTTCTCCACCTCGATCAACATATTTGCCATTACTTTCCATATTCCCTTGCTGGAAATAAGCCGCAAAACGATGCAAATACTGATCATATGGTAAAATGGATTCGGTTTCGGTGCCAAAAAAATTATTATACCATAAACTAATCAGGGCCAGGATAACCGGTATATTGGATTCAAATGGCTCACATCTAAAATGTTCATCCATTTTATGTGCTCCTATCAATAATTTTTCAAAATTCTCATAACCAACAGTACACGCAATTGATAATCCAATTGCACTCCATAAGGAGTACCTTCCTCCAACCCAATCCCAAAACTCGAACATATTGTTTGTGTCGATACCAAAAGCTGATACAGCTTCTTTATTTGTTGATAGCGCAACAAAGTGCTTTTTTATATGCTCTTGATCTTGAGCATTTTTTAGAAACCATTCACGTGCAGAAAATGCATTTGTCATGGTTTCCTGTGTTGTAAAGGTTTTTGAAGCTACCAGAAACAACGTAGTCTCAGGATCTAAACCTTTTAAGGTTTCCACGATATGTGTGCCATCAACATTTGATACGAAATGGACATTGATATTTTCTTTTTTATATGGCTTTAGTGCTTCTGTGACCATGAATGGGCCAAGGTCAGAACCGCCAATACCAATATTAACAATATCAGAAATGGGTTTTCCTGAAAATCCTTGCCAATTTCCTGAAATGATATCCTCGGAAAAGGTTTTTATCTTTTTCAATACAACTCTTATTTTGGGCATTACATCAATGCCATCTACCATTATTTTGCGATCGGATGTGTTTCTTAAAGCTGTATGCAGAACAGCCCGGTTTTCAGTTTTGTTTATTTTTTCTCCGCTGAAGAATCCTTTGATCGCACTGCCAAGTTCTGCTTCTTTAGCTAGTTCCAGAAGGGTTTTAAGTGTCTCATCAGTAATCAGGTTTTTGGAAAAATCAACCAAAATTTCCTCAAATTTTAATGTGTACTTTGAAAACCGATTGGAATCATTTTTAAACAATTCCACTAATTGAAAATTTTTTGCAGATTCAAAATGAGTTTCAAGTTCTTTCCAAGCTCTGGTTTTGGAAGGATTTATATTCTTTATCATACTGTCTTTTATTTATCGATTGTCTTGAAACTGCAAAAATAGGGAAAATGACACAAGGGAAAATGATAAAGATGAATAAGTTTTGCCTCACTAAATTCATATGTGCTGGATATGAATTTGAATGAGAATAGTCGATTTGCTTTGATTTTTTGAGTTGAATTCTATACGATTATCAGTCCACGAAATATCGGCTGGAGAAATAAGTTTTCCTTCAAGCAATGCATTCAGGTTTTCCGAAACCGCTCCAGGAAATTTTTCCAGATTGTACAATAAATAATTGAAATCTAATGACTCTTTACTATATAGGATACAAAGTGTTTCATTTCCAGGATCCCCAACGATTTCTATATAATTATCTTCATCTGGAATAGTAACTTCATTTGTTTTGTAAACAAGTGCAGGGCTTATATTTTCCTGACGCGGAAATATTCTATATACGGTATTAGATTCATCTAAGCCAAAAACGTACAAAAATGCAGGTTTTTTATTCCTAAGATATACTCTGAAATATGTGCCGGTGGTAAAAGGTTTCGCAGTTTTGAAAATACCATTATCTAACTGCTCCAAATCTATGGATTCGTTACTATTCAATTTAATATTTACAGACCCAGAAAAATCATAAGTATTATTTTTTGATTTTTCAATAGTGAAAACCTCGTAGGCATATTTTGTGAAATCCACAAAATCATTGTAAGTTATCCACATAAAACCATTATTGCCCCACCTGCTTCCCCAACTATTAATTATCTCAAATGCACCGCCATATTTTTCATCATCGTATCCTACTACACAAACAGCATGGCCAGGATATTCTGAGCTTGCTAATTCATTGGGTTGCCAGAAATTACTAGCCCTATAAAAGGAGGGAGGACAATGCATGCCTATAACAACAGGATAATTTTCAGACAAAGATTTTTTTACAGCATTAATTTTAAACTGATCCGGGTGATCAAAGTCAAATAGTTTTGCAAAATCACTTATTGCTTCATAAGGACTTGAATTAACAATATCTTCAGGAATACTTCTTGGACAAAATTCAAGAAACTCATTATACTTTTTCCCGCCGTTAGATTTTAGATAATCTAATGCACTATATAAATCAACTCCAGCTTCACAGGTTTCGTCGTTGGCTTCGCGAATATTGTAGTAGTTAAAAGCAGGCGAAAAGGTATTGTGTGTGATTGTATCATAATCAGTCCAAAGATTTTTTTGAGCTTCTAGAATAGTTTTTGCACTCCAGGAAGTTGCCCATGAGGGTGAGGTATTTAATTGAAGTTGATTGCCTGGCTTTGGGCAGTATTTTTTCAGCGATACTGAGACAGGTAAATCACTATATGTGTCTGAGTTTAAATGTGGCTTAATTGCAGCGGTCTTATAATTATCATCATTGAAAACCAATCCAGTACTGTACAGTTGGCCGTGTGCACAGAAATTGATAAGTAAGAAAAAGAAAGTAGTTAAGATACGCATTGACTACTTCACCACAAAAATAAAATCACTGCCTGGTTGATCAGTTCCAAACTCACCAAAACGAGGCTCAGGATTGATCTTCTCAACATATGATTTGATTTCTGAAAGTGTCAATACATTATCATCACCGCCATAGGATCTAATTGCCTCAAGTAGTTTTCTAGTAAAAGGAGAATGTTGCCCCGGTCTTCCATCGGAAACATATTCCTTGCCTCCTGAGGTGAGAAATTTCCTTGTTTTTAATTTGAGCTTCCTATTGATGTATTCATATTGTTCTAGCTCGTCACCATACATTCCTCCACGATGGGTAGAAGACCTGATAAATGGATCGAAGGTGCCACCAAAACATGCATCCATTGCCAGAAATATATGTTTGTTGGGAATATTATCAATTATACCTCTCAGATTATTATGAGAAATGTATGACAATCTTTCTTCATCTGTAATTTTAGAATCTGTACAAACCAAGTAACCTTGATTGAATAATTGATCAAAATATCCATGACCAGCAAACATAATGAAGAGTTGATCATTCGGCATATAGCTCTTTTTTGTGTATTCACGAAGCTTTTGCAGGACTTCCCGTTTAGTTGGATTTTTAACAATTTCAACTTCGTACCCATATATTGCTTCTAGGTCGGTCGCAATGGTAGAAGCATCGTTGATTGGATTTTGGAGATTATCCCAGTTGTTGTATTTGTCTGTAGCAAATAGCAAGGCTACATCCTTTCTATTCATAGCATTATCCTTCAGTTCATCAACAAACACATTGATTTTTCTAAATGAAGTGGAAACGCCGCCATCTTTATTGGACGCAGTGACACGGATTGTATTTTCTCCAGGTTTAAGAAGTATTTCCGTATCAACAGCCCGCTCGAATTCATTTAAGGATTTCACAGATACCACTGCAAATCCACGCTGCTTAATTACTGGATAATCATTTAAATAGACATTTACATCCTCCAGTGTTCTTCCTGATCTAATGTTGAGTTGGAGTGTATATCTTCTGCTGTCAATGTTTAAATTTTGAATTTGAGGGTTTTTCCAAACTATTTCAGGAACTGGAATATTTTTTTCGTCATGTATAGACGTAAAATCCAAATAAAAATCATTTGTCTGCCCTGATATATTCATGTTTTGAGCAAATGCACCAAAAAACATGAATAGCAGTGTTATGGTAGTAAAAGTTCTCATAAGCAATTTAATTTAACCGATGATTAAACATTAATTTTTAACAATTCTTCCATGGAAATTATTTGTTAAAAAACCATTCTTAACTTTTATGCTGTATATGTAAATTCCTTCTTCAAGATTACCGTTTTCGGATTCATTCCAATCAATCTGGAAAAATCCGTATTCTAAATTCTCAATATTTTTATTATACACTCTGTCTCCCATAAGATTATATATGTTGCATTCTATGTCATAAGAATCAGCGGAATACGGCAGGTTTATTGGAATGCTTACAGTTTGATTAAACGGATTAGGATATGGTTTGAGTGCTTCAATTTTTATTTTGCTCAGCGTTTCTTGTACAAATGTTTGGTCACCATAAATCGCTCTAAAAGTTGTTGGCTCAGCTAGTGAAAATTCGTATTTAGTTGAAAGCCTGACATCAACTAAATTGTTGTGCAAAACATCATATAAGTACAGTTGATTTGGAGATTTATTTAAAAAATCCTTGTCCCATCGTAATGTTGCGTTTGTGTTTTTTAGATTTGTGGAGGCGACAAATTCCCAAATATAATTTTCCTGTAAGCTGACAATATCTTGAGCGAATGCCTTTGAATTATGCTCCGAATGATTAAATGATAAATCCAGATAATTAATAAAACGAGGTAATAAAGGACGATCATAGTGATCATAGGAATCATCAGCCGATTGATGCATGCCAATTCCACTTAATTCATTTTTGTTATGCTCGATTTCTAAGGTTAAGTTTAGCAACCATCCATTTTCAAACTCACTAGCCTTTGCAATTCTGTTTCCAGAGAGATTAGGATCCTCAATTGGTATTTCTAAGGTTTTTTCAGTGTCGGAGTATACAAAACCACCTTCAAATTCTTTCAAGGAAGATGATTTGATATATGTTGAATTAAAGGTTATTAATTCATATGCATTATAGGATAATCCATTCGTTTCAAGCACGTAATCCCAATTCAATTCAAATGGGTATGGATTGCCTATTAAGTTCCATCCTTGCTTTAATTTAAGTTTATATGTGTCTGTTTTATTATTTCCCGTACGTGCGTTATCGAGAATAATTGGT
>Ga0316192_10004509_pt1 | contig 10123 bp, 8 predicted proteins | sample MerIslwburrow_MG_FD_204931 | JGI IMG/M metagenome (GOLD analysis project Ga0316192, IMG submission 204931) | Coastal sediment microbial communities from Maine, United States - Merrow Island worm burrow | ecosystem: Environmental > Aquatic > Marine > Coastal > Sediment | place: USA: Maine...
AATTCCCCGGTCAGGTCACCGGCGGCCGCTTCTGCCTCGGCCATGCCATTGACCAGAACACGGGCGCGTTCAACAAATACCTGGCCGGCTTCGGTCAGCGCCATGGTGCGCGTGGTGCGCACCAGCAATTGCGCACCCAGATGATCTTCCAGTGCCGTGACCAGCCGTGATACCTGAACCCGTGACAGGCCGAGCTTGCGTCCGGCTGCCGCAAATCCGCCCTCGTCAACGGCGGTGACCAGAGCCTTCATGCTGTCGAATCGATCCATTGGATGATTGTAGCGCTGAATGTAACAATGCGTATAGGTTTTGTATGATTGTCTCCGCCAAGCCTGATCTTATCTTCGTGCCAGACACTTGAATCGATTGTCCGGCGCAAATCCGCCGGCAACAGGAGACACGACAATGCTGACCTTGAGGCTTTCAGAACAACGCGGTCAGGCTGACTTTGGCTGGCTGAGATCAAAACACAGTTTTTCCTTTGGCGGATACCACGATCCCGAGCACATGGGCTTTGGTCCGCTCCGGGTCATCAACCAGGACATGGTATCGGCAGGCGGCGGGTTCGACACCCACGGCCACGCCGACATGGAGATCATCTCGTATGTGCTGGATGGTGCGCTGGAGCACAAGGATTCACTGGGCTCAGGTTCGGTGATCCGGCCCGGTGATGTGCAGCGCATGTCAGCCGGCACCGGCATCAGGCACTCGGAGTTCAACGGGTCCGCAACCGAGCCTGTACATTTCCTGCAGATCTGGATCATGCCCGAAAAAACCGGCATTGAGCCGTCCTACGAGCAGCGCCATTTTGATCGCACTGAGCGCCACAACAAGCTGAAGCTGGTGATATCGGCAACGCCGGGCGCTGATGTGCTGCACATCAACCAGCAGGCAGACGTTTATGCCAGCCTGCTGGACAAGGATGAAAGCGTCAGCCACAAACCGGCTGCCGGCCGTGGCCAGTGGATACAGCTTGCTTCCGGCGAGTTGCAGGTCAACGGCGAACAGATGCGCCCCGGCGACGGCCTTGCCGTATCCGGAGAAACAGAAATCGACATCAAGGCTCTCGACGACGCGGAATTTCTGCTGTTCGATATGGCCTGACTGTTTCTCTCGCAGATGAAGGGTGTTCGACGACATGACGCAGATTGATCTTGCCGGCCAGGTGGCCGTGGTAACCGGCGGTGCACAAGGCATCGGCCTGGCAGTGGCACAAGCACTGGCCAAGGCAGGCGCCAAAATTGCGCTGTGGGATGCAGACGGACCCCTGGCCGGCAAGTCAGCAAGCGACCTGGGCAGTGATGCAGCCGGATTTGCGACAGATGTTACCGACGAAGCCGCAATCGCAGCCGCACTTGCCGATACGGAAAAAGCTTTGGGTCCGGTCTCCATTCTGGTCAACAGTGCCGGAATAGCCGGACCCAATGCCCCCGTGGCAGATTACGATTCAGCCGCCTGGCGCCAGGTGATCGACATCAATCTGAACGGTACCTTCTATGTCAACAAGGCCCTGGTGCCCGGCATGGCAGAGCGCGGTTACGGCCGCATCTGCAACATCGCCTCCATTGCGGGCAAGGAAGGCAACCCCAATGCATCAGCCTATTCAGCCTCCAAGGCAGCGGTGATCGCATTGACCAAGTCACTGGGAAAGGAGCTGGCAGGTCTCGACATCGCGGTCAACTGCGTCACACCTGCTGCTGCCAAGACCAGGATATTCGACCAGATGAAACAGGAACACATTGACTACATGCTGTCCAAGATACCACGCAACAGGTTCCTGCAGCTTGATGAGGCGGCAAGCATGATTGCGTGGATAGTGTCGCCGCAGAACAGCTTTACCACCGGCGCGGTATTTGATCTGTCAGGCGGGCGCGCAACGTACTGATACCAGCGGGCTGATCCCGTCCATCTTCCATCCTCAATTTCCGGAACCCATTTCATGCCTGACAAACTGAATATCGTTGCCATCTCCGGCAGCTTGCGCAGCAAATCCTTTAACACCAGCCTGTTGCGGGCCATGCAGGACATTGCCGATGAAAACATGTCGATAGACATCGCAAGACTAAATGGTATTCCGGTCTATGACGGTGACGATGAAGACGCATCCGGGATACCTCAGATCGTCACAGATCTGGCTGAAAGGATCCGGGCTGCTGACGGGGTCATCATTGCGACGCCGGAATACAATTTCTCCATACCGGGCGGGTTGAAGAACGCCAATGACTGGATCAGCCGCGTCAAGGACCAGCCGTTCGGCAACAAGCCGGTTGGCGTGGTCGGCGCTGCTGCCGGCCCGCTTGGCACGGCGCGCTCACAATACCATTTGCGCCAGAACCTGGTGGGCCTGTCGGCTCTGACCATGCCGAAACCGGAAGTGTTCGTGGGATCGGCACACACCAAGTTTGCCGACGATGGCAGTTTGGCCGATGAAGAAACCGGAAAATTCCTGAAACTGTGGCTGGATGCCTTCGACGCCTGGGTCCGGCGCGGATTCTAAATCGGTTTGCGTTTGATGCGAATCATCTGAACCGTCTTGTTTTGAAGCGCTTTTGAGTCCGAAGGTAGTTTCACGCTTTTCACAAAAGCGCTTCAAATCCGAAAAACGCGACAAAACAGGCCTGTAAAAGGTCGCTCGCCCGTACTTCCTTTGCAGGATGTACGGGCGAGCATGGTACGCGCTGCTCGGGACGGCGACAGGAGCCACGCGACCAATTCCGAATCTGTCACAGCGCTGGAAATTCCGATGCGCCGTCAGATAGAGGGGATTTTGAAGATTGCCAGAAAACGCGTGAAGCGGTTGTTTGTCCCAGTTGTTTTCGGCAGACCCCTCTGCTGCAAAACACAATGCTTGTCATTCGCGACAACAGATGGGCCAAACCTAGGCAATTCTGAGGCCAGTTCACTTCAAGCTGTAATATCAAGCTGGACAACGGGCCCATAACGCCTGAATATCTATCAAAAGGCCGGTTTTTTCACCAGCAACTGGTGATGGTGAGCATTTCTGGATATCCGAAATGATTCGCCACCGGTAAAAAAGTGCGCCGCAAGGCATATGGGAGCCAGTGAATGCCACATCGCATCGTTATTGCAGACGATCATCCCCTGTTTCGGGATGCTTTGCGGCTTGCTGTGCAGGATGCATTGGCGGATGTGACTATTGATGATGCAGGCTCGCTGAAAGAGACCCTCGACATCTTGACTGCGACGGACGATGTCGACCTGGTGTTGCTTGATCTGAAAATGCCCGGTGTGCAGGGGTTTTCCGGACTTATGCTGATGCGGGCGCAGTTTCCGCTGGTGCCCGTGGTTGTGGTGTCCGGCAGCGAAGAGACCAGTGTCATCAGCCGCGCTATTTCACTTGGAGCATTGGGTTTCATTCCCAAGTCTGCACCGGTTAAAGATATGCAGGCAGCAATTTCCACTGTGCTGAAAGGTGACGTCTGGCTGCCCGAGCATGTGGACCTCAGCACACAACGCAATGCCGAAATGGATGACCTGGCCCACCGCTTGTCCACCCTGACCCCGCAGCAGACCCGGGTGTTGATGATGCTGCGGGAAGGCCTGCTCAACAAGCAGATTGCCTATGAGCTGTCTGTCTCCGAAGCCACCGTGAAAGCGCATGTCTCGGCAATCCTGCAGAAACTGAATGTGGACAGCCGCACACAGGCGGTTATTGCGGCATCACGCATTGACGGCGATCAGGCTGATGCCGTGGACGCCGGGTTCTCAGCCTAGAGCGCGTCAAAACAGGAACTAATGCGGTCTACTCCGCTGCTTCCGATTTCGTCCGCGCCATCATCAGCACCGTGCGCAACACGGCCGGGCGCACGGGTTTTCGTAAATAAGCGACACCGGCGGCTTCCGATGCGGCCTGAACTGCAGCCGAGCGCTCCGCTGTGATCAGCGCTGCGGAAAACGTCACGCCAGTGCGGTCACGCAGTTCGTCTATCAGTTCAAGCCCGTTTTCCGAGCCCAGGTGATAGTCCATCAAGACCGCATCATAGGGCCAAACTGCCTGGCTTGCCGCGAGCTTGCGAACCGTGCCGGCTGATGTGGCCGTTGTTACGCTACACCCCCAGCCTTCTAGCAAGGCACTCATGCCATCGATAATCGCCGGTTCATTGTCAACCACCAGGACCGACAAGCCCGCCAGGCTCCCGGAAGCCCGTACCGGCGCAGGCGTGTGAGGCAGCACAGCTTCCTGCCTGCCCTCCGCCAGCGGCAGATCGAGCCTGAACAGGCAGCCCGATCCAGGATCGGACTTCAGGGTCAGCGGATGTCGCAGCACCCGTGCCATGCGTTCAACAATGGACAATCCCAGACCCAGACCCTGAATAGGAGAATCTTCAGACTCCAGACGCTCGAACTCGCGATACACAAGTTGTTGCTTGTCATGGGGGATGCCGGGGCCCGTGTCATGAACCTCGACGCAAAGCTGGCCGTTGCGGACGCGCGCACCCATCAAGACCTTGCCTGATGCCGTATACTTGATGGCGTTGCTGAGCAGGTTTTGCAGAATACGCCTTATCAGGCGCCGGTCCGAGTAGACCATCCGGCTGCACGGCATGATGGTCAGATCCAGCTGCTTGTCCTCGGCAGCAACCGAAAACTCGGTGCGCAACTGGTTCAGAATGTTGTTGATCGAAAACGCCGACAGATCAGGCTTGATTGCACCGGCGTCGAGGCGTGACATGTCGAGCAGTGCCGACAGGATTTCTTCCACCGCCTCCAGCGACAGGTCGACATTGCGCACCAGCTGACCATCGGGCATGGATGCGGTTCGTTCCATCAAGGATGACGTAAACAATCTGGCTGCATTGAGAGGCTGCAGAATGTCGTGTGAGGCGGCTGCAATGAACCTGGTCTTGCCGGCATTGATTTCCACAGCATCTGCCCTGGCTTTTTCCAGCTGGGTGTTGAGCGTGGTCAGTTCGGCGGTTCTCTCCTTCACCCGCTGTTCCAGCGCTTCGGATGCATGAACACGCGCGGTGATGTCGGCGAAGGTGATGACGCGGCCGTCATCCGGCATGGCGTTGCTGCGCACCTCCAGCACCTTGTTGCCTTGCCTGCTGCGCAAATGGAAGGTTTCGGTCTGATTGGCCAGCAGCCGCAGGAGTTGCATGCTGGCCTCTTGCTGGCCCGCATCGCCAAAGACAAACTCCGAGTCCAGCCGCTGGACAATATTGCCAAGCGGCACGCCGACACGACCGAACTCCGGCGGCAGGTTGAGCAGGTTGCGGAACTGCGTGTTCCAGCACACCAGCGCAAGTTCGTGGTCAAACACCACAATACCCTGTTCCACATGGTCGATCGCCGACTGCAGCAGGTCACGATTGTACACAATGGCATCGGACGCATCGTCGAGAAGCCGCATGGCACCGGCGGTGTGACCGGCACCGCGTTGCAGCAGCAACGCCATGACGACGCGCGCCGACGCTGTGCCAATGGCACTGGCCAGCAGCCGCTCAGCAAATTTCAGCGTCTCCTGGTCTGCCATGCTGCGCGGTCTCAGTTTTCCCGCGCCGGCGCTGTCCAGCTCGTCAAATGACCGTTTGGTTCTTTCCTTGCCAAGATATCTCTCAACCGTTGCCTGCAATTGCTTGATCGACACTTCAGGCTGGTTTTGTGCCGGCAGGCTTTCGGCCTGCCCGCGCGGCATGAATGCCTGTGCTTGCATGCGCTCGACAGGATCAACACCGGTAAACAGCGAAACAAGCACATAGGATCCGATATTGGCCGCCATCGACCACACGACGCCATGAGTGAGCGCATCAAGATCACTGCCGAACAAATGGCGCGGCCGCAGCATTTCAATGTGAAACGGACCATCGCTCATCAAGCCCGCCGGCAGCCAGCCGGCATCTGCAAACAACGGCACCAGCAAGGTGTATGTCCATACGACAAAGCCGGCGACAAGACCGAACATGGCGCCACGGGCATTGCCTTTGGTCCAGATCAGGCCGAGGAAAAATGCCGGCGCAAACTGCGCCACAGCGGCAAATGACACCAGGCCGGTCTGGGCCAGAGCCGCATTGTTGCCGATCATCAGGTAATAGGAGTAGGCCAGAACAATGATCACACCGATGGCAGCCCGCCTGATCTGCAGAATGCGCGAGGTCATGTCACCCTGCCACATCTGGCCACTTGCACGGCGCAGCATCAAGGGCATCACGATCGAATTGCACACCATGATCGACAAGGCGACGGTTTCCACGATCACCATGGCGGTTGCAGCAGACAAACCGCCGATGAACGCCACCATGGCCAGCAATGGCCGGCCGTCTGCCACCGGCAGAGCCAGCACAAATGTATCACCGTCAACGGCCTGCCCGTTGAACGTCAGCAGTCCGGCAACAGCGATTGGAATGACAAAGATGTTGATCATCACCAGATACAGCGGAAAGGTCCAGGACGCCTTGCGCACGTCATCCAGCGAGGTGTTCTCAACGACCGCCAGATGGAACTGGCGCGGCAGCAGGATAACAGCACAGGTTGCCAGGAATGTCATTGTCGCAAATCGCGGCACATCCATCGGCCCGCTGAAAAGGGCTGCAATCTCAGGGCTTTGCGACGCACTTTCGTATAACTGCGCCGGACCGCCCATCATCGCAAACGTGATGAAGGCCCCGACCAGGATGAAGGCGATCAGCTTGACCAGGCTCTCTGCCGCAACCGACAGGATCAGGCCGTTTTGATGTTCCGTGGCATCGGCATGGCGGGTGCCGAACAGGATGGCGAAAATGGCCATGGAAATGGCGACAAACATGGGAACGTCGCCAAAACCTGTCTCCAGGATGCCGGTATCGACGCCCAAGGGGCCCAGTGCACTGAGCGAAAGCGAAACAGCCTTCAGTTGCAGCGAAATATACGGAACCACACCAATCACCGCGATGAAGGCCGCTATGCCGCCGAGCAACTGGTTCTTGCCATAGCGCGCTGACAGAAAATCGGCGATCGATGTAATGTTCTGGGCCTTGGACAGGCTGACAATGCGCCGCACCAGCCGCCAGCCCAGACCAACCAGCAGGATCGGCCCGAGATAGATCGGCAGGAAGTAATAGCCCGACGTCGACGCCAGACCAACGCTGCCGTAAAACGTCCAGGACGTGCAGTACACCGCAAGCGACAGGGCATAGACATATGGCCGCCCCACACCGCGCCGCATGCCGGAGGCCGCACGATCACCATAGGCGGCAATAGCGAACAAGACGCCCACATATACCAAAGCGATGAGTATGACGCCCCAGGTGGAAAGCATGACGGTCGTATCCAGGCCTTTCTATGCACACTCACGTTGTGCAAGCAGAGATAAAGTCTAGAGCAACATTGGGTCAAATGAACCCCAGAAGTTAGTCTAACACTTTGAAAGCGATCAGATTTACGATTTTTAGTTGAATCGTCCCAAAATCATCCTGACCCGGCAAATGACGGATGACAGGCAATCGTCTTCCGGAGTTGCAATTTTGGGTTGTAATTCGGGTGATTGAGCTTATTTTGCGCCTACTTTTAGTCCATCATAATTGATGCTGAAAGTTTCAAAATTGTCGTCGCCGAGGCGACGGCATTTGAACAACATCAATAGAGGGGAAATACCATGCTTAAAGAATTCAAAGAGTTTGCCTTCAAGGGCAACGTGCTTGACCTGGCCATCGGTGTGATTATCGCCGGTGCATTCGGTCTGATCGTGTCCTCGCTGGTGGACGACATCATCATGCCAATCGTCGGCGCCATTACCGGCGGCGTTGATTTCACAAACATGTTTGCGCCGCTTGCCGGCGGTGTCACTGCCAGTACTCTGGAGGCAGCCAAGGAACAGGGTGCGGTTCTGGCTTATGGCAGCTTCCTGACAGCCGTCGTCAACTTCCTGATCGTTGCCTTCATCCTGTTCATGATTGTTCGCGCGGCAAACAACATGAAGAAGAAAGAAGAAGCAGCTCCTGCAGCTCCACCGGCAGATGTGACACTACTGACCGAAATCCGCGACCTCCTGAAGAAGCGCTGATCGGAAACGTTCAACCGACCTGATCAAGACCGGCCCCGGTTTGCGTTCGCCCGCAAGCCGGGGTTTTTATTTGCCTGTCGCGCAGCGTTGAAATACTGATCAGGTATCAGCAATCCTCCAGGTAGATGGCGATACTCACATGACAGTCCTCACCCCAGACATGCTTGTTTCCGGAATCCGGCAAAGTCAGCGCGACGAACCGGACAGCGGCATACTGAGCGCGGTAAACCACGGCTTCGGCCGAAAAGGCCTGATTCCGCTGTGGACCGGTGAGGGCCCGCTTCAAACACCTGAATTCATCTGTCAGGCCGCGTCGAAAGCCATGTTCGACGGCGAGACGTTCTACACCTGGCAGCGCGGCCTGCCGCAACTGCGCAGCGCACTGGCCGCCTATCATGAAAAATTCTGGCCCGGCCGGTTTTCCGCAGAGAGGTTTTTCGTGACCGGCGGCGGCATGCAGGCCATACAGGTGGCGTTGCAATTGCTGGCCGACAAAGGCGAGGAGATCGTCATTCCGTCACCCGCATGGCCGAACTTTCCCGGCCCCATGCGCATGATGGGGGTAAAGCCAGTGTTCGTGCCGATGGTGTATGATGAGCAGACATGGTCGCTGGATCTCGACAGGATGCGCGACAGTTTAGGCCCCAGAACCAGGGCGATCTGCCTGATTTCTCCGTCCAATCCGATTGGATGGGTGGCATCACGCGAAGACCTGATTGCCATTCGCGACATGGCGCGTGAGGCCGGCGTGTGGATACTGGCCGACGAGGTCTATTCCCGGTTCTACTACGGGCCGGATACAGCCGGGGTAGCGCGCTCGCCTTCGTTCATGGATGTCTGCGATCCCGATGAACGGGTCATCTATATCAATACGTTCTCAAAAAACTGGGCCATGACCGGGTGGCGTATCGGCTGGTTGCAGGCGCCTGAGGCACTGGGCCCGGCCATCGAACGCATCATCCAGTACAATACGTCAGGTACCGCCGCGTTCATGCAGAAAGGCGCGCTGGCAGCTCTTGAGAACGGTGAAGACTTCGTGGAAATGCAGATTGACATGGCGCGTACCTGCCGCGCCAAGGTGGCGGATGCGCTGGGCAAGCTCAACAATGTGAGTTTTGAAAACCCTCAAGGTGCATTCTACAGCTTCTTCCGCATTGACGGCCTGACCGACAGTCTTGGTGCAACCCTGCGCATCATCGATGAAGCCAATGTCGGTCTTGCTCCCGGTGGAACCTTCGGTCCCGGCGGTGAAGGTTTCCTGCGCATGTGTTATCTGCGTGATCCGGACAGCCTCGATGAAGCGCTGGACAGGTTGACGGCATGGTTGCGCCAAGCCTGACGATTGCTTATCTGATGGGTAAACGCATTTACTAACTGGACACAGCTTTTCATGGCCATTCGTGAAATTGTCAAATTGCCTGACCCTATATTGAAAAAAATCTCGCAACCGGTTGAGCGCGTGGACGACGAGTTGCGTGGCCTCGTCGATGACATGCTCGCCACCATGTATGATGCGCCGGGCATCGGCCTTGCAGCGGTACAGATCGGCATTCCCCGGCGTCTGCTGGTGGTCGACACTGCCAAGGACGAGCAACCGAAGTCTCCCATGGCATTCATCAATCCGGAAATTGTCTGGAGCAGCGACGAGCTGTCCGAATATGAAGAAGGCTGCCTGTCGATACCGGACGTGTTTGACAATATTGAACGCCCGGCACAAGTCCGGGTGTCCTACCTGGACCGCGAAGGCAAACAGCATGAAGAGTTTTATGACGGGCTGATGGCCACCGTGCTGCAACACGAAATCGATCATCTGAACGGCATCCTGTTCATTGACTATCTGTCCCGGCTTAAACGGAGCACGATCGTGCGCAAGTTTACCAAGCTCGCCCGCCAGCAGCGAGAGAGCGCGTGAGCCTGCGTGTGGTTTTCATGGGCACGCCGGAATTTTCCGTGCCGACCCTGGCCCGCCTGATAAGTGACGGTCACGACATTGCAGCCGTGTACACCCAGCCGCCGCGGGCGGCCGGGCGACGCGGTCTGGAAGAGCGCAGGACACCGGTTCATGAATTTGCCCTGGCATGCGGAATGGAAGTGCGCATGCCGGTCTCGCTGAAGCACGAG
>Ga0316192_10004512_pt1 | contig 10120 bp, 10 predicted proteins | sample MerIslwburrow_MG_FD_204931 | JGI IMG/M metagenome (GOLD analysis project Ga0316192, IMG submission 204931) | Coastal sediment microbial communities from Maine, United States - Merrow Island worm burrow | ecosystem: Environmental > Aquatic > Marine > Coastal > Sediment | place: USA: Maine...
AACCTGACAGCGTGTTGGGTCTGGCGGGCGTCGGCGACCTGTATGTTACCTGTCAGGCCGGTCGCAACGGCCGCATGGGCAATCTTCTGGGAAAAGGGCTGAGATACAAAGAGGCCAAATCCAATCATATGCCCAATGACACGGTAGAAGGAGCGGAACTGGCTCTGGGAATCGGAAAAACACTAAACCGGTGGCTTGCAGACAAGAAGATAGACGGAAATTCCATTCCGCTTGCTACAAAGATAGTTGAAGCAATTTGTGATAACCTGCCCCTGCAGATCCCCTGGACTTTATTTTACCAGGATACCTAAAATCACTGGCAGATCACATTTGCGATATTCGCTATAAAACCACAAGGCACTATACAAGATACGCCTCTTTAAGCCAGAAACTTTTCTACAAAATATGGAAGGTTAAAAATGCGACTGTCCTCAAATTGTCCGTAAAGTATTCTAAATTAAATTGATACCAACTTAGCCAATGCCGGCACGGTGGGCACCGTCACCGGAAGTGGACCGGATATCACGGTGGCCTTTAGTTTTTCTCAGGCCCACACGGTCGTCGACGCTTTGGGATACCATTATAGCGTCCCCTATCATCAATTAGATGGTAGATATTACGATGATTTGACTATCATCTAGAAGGCAAGAACAGTAATGGCCCTGCCCCCACACTTTGGCTGATAAATTCGGATGATTTACCGTACGAATTAGGAAACGAACTTGGTTACAGGATTAGAAAACAATATCTGTCATGAGCCGAGAATATCTTCATCTGATAACTATCTCAGCTCTAAAGCTATAAAAAAAATCAACAACATCGTAAATCGCCTCCGAGCTATCACCTACGCAACCTTCCCAGCACTCGACTCTTTGAGCCTTTATCCAGATCATCCAATGCAAATGCCAGCGCCAGTTCCAGCAGGGTGGACTTGTTGTCAACGGCAATGCCGGCCAGCTTCAGTTCATAAAACTTCCGGTTAAACCGTTCGATGATCTCCATCGATAAATAAAAGCCGGCTTTCTTTTTGGTCGACATCCCGGTTTTGACATCTTTTACCGAAGATTTGCTTTTCCCCCGGGTACGGCGTTTGCGCTTACCTGTGACCGCGTCAACCGGGTCAATACCATCGTCTCTGAAAAAATCAGGTAATTTTTTCCTGCCGGTCGCCATGGTTAATAATCCTTTCGATTAAACATTTATAGTCGGAAGCACCTTGGGCCCGGGCCGCGTATTCAAAAATGGTCTGCCCGAAGGATGGGGCTTCCGATAAACGAACATTGTAGTGAATGGGATCGCAAACCTGCCGGTTAAAATATTTTTTAAGCTGCTCCAATATTTTATGACTTTGGCGGGTTCTGCGATCGAACATGGTCGGAAGTATATACTCGAGACGCAGATCGGGGTTTAATTTCTGGGCGGACTGCAGGTATCGGAAAAACGTTTTCAAGCCCTGCAGGGAGGGACCTTGCAGAGCCACCGGACACAGTACCTCGTTGGCCGCCATGAGGATGTTAACGCTCAACACATCCCACCCCGGCGCACAGTCAAAGATGAGGTAATCCAGTGTCCCTTCCTTGGGAACCAGTTTTTGAGCCAAAACGGTTTGACGAATCTCCCGGGACTGTTCTCCCAGCCAGTTCTTCAATTCCACTAGACGGATACCTCCGTCAAGAATCCACAGGTTCCGGCGCGATGGGTGAATGGTATTATTCCGAGCAATGTGCTGCCCGTCATCACGGCACTCGGTGATAAACTCATAGAGACCGTACGACGGCTTTTCCCCCAAAAATTTGGCAACCTGGCCTTGGGTATCACAGTCCACCAACAAAACCCGCTTCCCCTGTGAGGCGAGCCCGTGGGCCAGATTCACTGCGGTGGTGGTTTTTCCCACACCGCCTTTGGCCATTGCCACCGCTATTTTTCGCATATCCTTTTTTCCTAAATAACTCCCTGATCAAGCATCGCATCCACCACTTTAACAAAGCCGGTGATGTTGGCTCCATTAAGGTAATTGCCCGGGGTGGCGTATGCTTCAGCCGCGTCCAGGCAGGTTTTATGAATCCCCTTCATGATAATTTTTAGACGTTGATCCACTTCTTTGCCGATCCAGTTGAGTCGTATGCTGTTCTGGACCATTTCCAGACTGGAAACCGCGACACCGCCGGCGTTGGCCGCCTTGCCCGGGGCATATAGAATCGACTTGTCGATAAAAATATCAGTGGCTTCAGGGGTGCAGGGCATATTTGCGCCTTCGCAAATCAACTTGACGTTGTTGTTGATAATTGCGTAGGCATCTTGTTCGGAAATCTCGTTTTGGGTGGCGCAAGGGAAAGCGCATGCGGCCCTGTGGCTCCATAACGGATTGAAATCCGAGTTGTGTCAAGCGTCGTAAATACAGCGCCGGGATATTTATCGGCGTACTCCTGAATTCTGCCCCGCCGGATATTTTTGAGCCGCTTGACATAGGCCAGTTTATCTCTATCGATCCCCTCGGGATCATAGACATAGCCGGAAGAATCCGAAAGAGTGATGACCTTGGCGCCCAATTCGATCAGTTTTTCGGCAGTATGCTGGGCCACATTGCCGGCGCCGGAAACCAGGCAGACCTGGCCCTCAAGGGTCATATTGCGGGTGGCAAGCATTTCGGCTGCAAAATAAACACACCCATAGCCGGCTGCCTGGGCGCGTATCAGGCTGCCGCCCCAGTTCAGGCCCTTGCCCGTCAAGGCCCCGGTAAATTCATTGCGCAATCTTTTATACATGCCAAAAAGGTATCCGATCTCTCTGGACCCCACACCGATATCACCGGCGGCAATATCCGTGTTGGGACCGATATGCAGGTATAGTTCGGTCATAAAATTCTGGCAAAAGCGCATCATTTCATCATCGGATTTACCCTTGGGATCAAAGTCGGAGCCACCCGCGCCGCCTCCCAGGGGCAAAGTGGCAAGGGCGTTTTTAAAGACCTGTTCGAAGGCCAAAAATTTCAGGATACTTTGGTTGACGGAGGGATGAAATCGTAAAGCGCTTTTATAAGGGCCAATGGCACTACTCATCTCCACACAAAACCCGCGATTAACTTTTACATTGCCTTGATCGTCAAGCCACGGCACGCGAAAAGTGATAATCCGTTCGGGTTCAACGATTCTTTCCAAAACCGCCGCCTGGCCGTATTGGGGGTTCTGATCCAGCACCGGCTTTATGCTGTCGGTGACTTCCTGAACGGCCTGGTGAAATTCTCTTTCATGCGGATCTCTCGCCTTTAAGGATTCCAGAATATCTGACATAAGTCCTCCAATGAATTATCAGAATTGAGCCAATTTGAGCCATAGAAATAGTTTATACCGTACCATCCGGAAATGGCACATGTCTTTCGTTGTATCGTAAAATCTGTGATAATCGTCGGTATCACTTACTAAAGAAGGCATCGCTTGTCAATTCAGGGCAGAAAAGAACGGTATCTTCCGGGCCGGTATTGTCAAAGCGATGGTTTTTCCCCGACCCGATGACCTGGCCTATCTGGTGTATACCTCCGGTACCACCGGGCCTGCCAAGGGGGCCATGATCCGTCACCGCAATGTGCTTCACAACGCGATCGTCTATCAGGAGGCATGCCGCCTGGACCGCAGCGACGTCGTTTTGGGGGTGGCGCCCTTATCCCGCATCACCGGTATCGTGGCACACCAAGCCATCGCCTTTCATCTTGGCATTCCCATGGTCATGTTCGCCCGGTTTGATGTGCAGGAAACCTTGAGATTGATCGAAAAGCACCGGGTAACATTCACCGTTGCGTCGATCACGGTGTACATTGCCATGTTGAACCACCCGCAACTCAAACGTTTTGATTTATCGAGATTTAAAAAAGCAATGGAAGACCCTGTGGATAAGCACACCGGCGCCCTCTCAGTTGGACTGGTCACTCCCGGGCATGAGGCCTGGATCGTGGACCTCGAGAATCCGGATATTGAAATGCCCATCGGGGAGGAGGGAGAATTGGTTGTCTGCGGACCGGGCATCACCGACGGTTACTGGGAAAAACCGGAAGAAACCGCCTATGCGATTAAAAACGGGCGCTTTTTCACCGGTGACGTGGCCCAAATGGATGCCCGGGGATAGTGTTACATTGTCGATCGCAAAAAGGATTTAATCAATATCATTTATTGTCTGCGCAGGTTCCTCAGCTTTTGTAATTTATCATGTCTGAATAAGAGTTCGATCCATTCCCGAAATAAAGGCACGAGCTGTTCAGGGTCCTTATGTGAATCATTGGATATCTTTTTTTCGGCTTCAGCCAGCGCATCGGCAAAATCCTTTCGGGCCGGTGCCTCGCTAAGCAGGTGTCGATATATTTCAGCCGCCTTTCCCCAATGGCCCTGTGAGGCATACACTTTTGCCATCGTCTCGGTGTAAATACCGACTTCCTTGCTCATTTTTTTGGCTCCGGCTGGCTCTGGGTTTTTAAAATAACTTCATCCTCACCGATCATCCCGAGTTCTTTTCTGGCGATATTTTCGATGTACTTGGGATCGTTTTTTAATCGATCGATTTCAATACTGATGGAAAGATTCTCCCGGGTGAGCTGTTCTGTTTTCTCAACCAGCTTGCCTCGTTCTTGTCTTAAGAATACCAGATCCGCAAGCCCATGCTCACTGACGATGATAAAAAATAACAAAGCGGCAAGCAACAGACTCGCAAACGATATCAGAATACCTTGTGTCTTGGTCATTTTTTACCGATACCTCTGCCGGCTTCAATGAGCATTCGACGTAATTCCGGGCTTTTTATCAAATATGAACAGGCTCCATAAACACACAGCCCAACGGCGATACTGCCGACAACGCCCCCTATAAGTCCGGGCAGGGTGCTGTTTTTATCCAGAACCATAAACAACACCGCCATGCGAACGGCAATCCCCATTAATATGGCACATAATAGCGATCTGCAGACAGACCATGCAATGCTTTTCCATCCCAGGTTACCCAGTCTGGTTCCCAAGACACCCAGCAAAAGCCCCAGATTCAACATCGAGGCAAGTGACGTGGCCAGGGCAAGCCCACCATGGGATAGCGGTTTCATCAGCACAACCCCAAGGATGATATTGGCAATTATCGATATGCCCGCCATTATTGCCGGGGTTCTGGTATCCTGGAGAGCGAAAAAGGCGGCCGCAACGATTCTGACAGCCGAAAATGCCCATAGTCCCATAGAATAATATAAAAGTGCCTGGGCAGTCAACAGCGTTGCCCGGATATCAAATTCTCCCCGTTTAAACAACAATGCGACAATGGGCTCTCGAAGGACGATAAGACCGACCGAGGCGGGAATCGTAATAAAAAAAACCAGCTTTAGCGTACGATCGAATGTGTCTTTGAGCTTGTCGATATCTCCGGCTGCAGCTTGACGGGATAGACTGGGCAAAACGGCGGTGGCCGTTGCGATTGCGAATATGCCAAGGGGAAACTGAACCAGACGATCGGCAAAATACAGATAGGTTACGCTTCCCTGCTCTAGAAGTGATGCCAGTAAGGTCCCCACCAGAATATTGATTTGATATACTGCACCCCCGATAATGACGGGTGGGATCAATGTGCCCACCCGTTTTAAACCGGGGTGGATCCATCTTGACGCTTGCCAAAAATAGAACCTCTTTTTTATCAGAACCGGTAATTGAAGCGCCAGTTGGAGAAAACCTCCGAGCAGGACGCCGACAGCGAGTCCCATTACCGGTTGTGGCAGTGACGGAGAAATAAAAAGCGCGGATCCGATGATGGCTAGATTTAATAAAACCGGTGCAAATGCCGGTGCGGCAAAATGGCCGAGGACATTAAGGATGCCCATGCAGAGGGCAACCAGTCCGATAAAGAAAATATACGGAAACATTAACCGCGTCAGGGTGATGGTCAGCGCAAGCTTGTCAGCCGAAAATCCCGGAGCAATCAACCGTACGATCCACGGAGACAACATCACGCCGCAAATGGCAACAACAATCAATACGATACCCAGCAATCTGAAAGCTGAACGTGCCAGATGAAAGGCCTCGGCCTGACCCTGTTTAACGGTATATTCCATAAAAACCGGGATAAAGGCGGAACTCAACGAACCTTCTGCAAAAAGGCGTCTCAACAGGTTCGGTATTCTAAAGGCTGCAATAAATGCATCGGAGCTGAATCCGGCCCCAAAAAACCATGCAATCACCGCATCACGAATAAAACCCAGGATACGGCTTGCGAGCGTTGCAGCCCCGACGACGCCGGCAGCTTTTACGACCCGGAAATTTTCAGACATGGACTTTCACTATCCACAAATTTTCTGGCTAAATCTGTAAAAATTCTTGACATATTCATTTTAAATTCATATTTATACGATTTTATAATTCTTCAGAAAAGGAGTGTTTACCGTTGGCAAATCACAAATCGGCATTAAAACGAGCCCGGCAAAACGAACTGAGTCGTTTGCGCAATAAAGCAGTAAAAACGAGAGCTAAAAGTATCGTCAAAGATGTGCGTGCTTCGGTTGAAGAATCATCAAACGGGGATGTCATGGCAAAACTGACTGCCGCCCAATCACTTTTTGATAAGGCTTCAAAAAAGGGTGTCATTCACAAAAAGACCGCTGCCCGAAAAATTTCTCGCCTCGTAAAACTGGTCAATTCCGCCAAAACCTAAATTTCGCATGGTTTACTGGTAAGTTGCAGATGGGTTACGTGTCCTGACAACATCTTATCGGAAAAAAGCCGATAAGTGTCTGGATACGGAGATAAGCTGTCAAAAATCGTCGGTTAACCGACTGAAAATTCTTTCCGATATTCGTTCCGACAGTCTTGCTATGGCAAGGCTCTCGTTGCGGTCGTTTTCAAGCTTCGATTCTGAAACATCATAAGCCTGGCGATCTGAGAGCGCTTTCGCTGTCCAGATGACATCTCCACTCTGATTGATCAAGCTCAAATCGATTGTCATAATAACTTCCCGTTGGCTTGCCACCTCAGTGCCCACCCGGGAGATCGTATTGGTACGTATTTTCCTAATGACACCCTTTAAAGTTGCATCCGCATTGTTGGCGTCGCTTGCCAGGCTATTCTTTCTTTGCCGGGTAAATTCGAAAATAAGTTGATTCGTGACGATTCTCTCAATTCCGGCTTTCGACGTACGATTTTTAAAAACCTCAATGAAAATTCTTTCTATGTTATCGGGAAATGCCCCCGAGCCGGCAAACCGATAACCGCAAGCGTAGGTCATCAGTACGTACAGAAAAAATAATGCGACAATCCTGACTTTAATCAACGAAATTCCTCCTGAATCGCAACGAAGCATTTAAGCCCTTATTGAGTTTTATCTGACAACAAGTTGAAAATAACTTAAGGTTTCAGGTTTCAGCAATCAAAAAATTTCAAATAACAAAACACAAATACCAAACCAATCACAATGAGCTAAATTCAAAATTCCAAACAATTGGCTTTTGACCTTATTTGAGATTTGAATGTTGTAATTTGGAATTTATTTGTCATTTGGTGCTTGTAGTTTGTTATTTCCGATTTATCCGGGTTTAGGTCCTTAGGAGCATTTTTCTGACAACATATGGAAACTAAAATCACAGGCTCCATGCGCTGTTAGACCTTACACCACGATGTTCACCAACTTATTTTTGACCACAATCACCTTTTTAATCGTCTTGCCTCTAATAAATTTTAGGGTTCGTTCATCCGTCAATGCGCTTTCTTTGATGGTTTCTTCATCAGTATCCGTTGCCACCCGGAATCGGCTGCGCAATTTACCGTTCACCTGGACGACAATCAACACCTCATCTTCTTCGATTGCATCTTCACGGTATTGTGGCCATGGCGCTAATAGTACACTGGATCGATGACCGAGGGCCTCATAGAGTTCTTCAGCAAAATGCGGAACAACCGGTGATAGAAGAAGCGTCAGCGATTCCATGGCAAATCGCATCACCGAAAGTTGGTCGTCATCTTTTTTTTGCATGTCAAGGGCGCTCATGGTATTAAACAGTTCCATGACGGCGCTGATGGCGGTATTGAAATGGAACCGGTTTTCAATGTCCCGGGTTACCCTTTGAATCGTCTGATGGGTTTTACGATACAGTCCCTGCAATGAATCCTCCAGATTTTCGGGATTTCCATCGAAAGGCTGAACGTCTTTTAGCCGATCCATCACCGCCGCCGCCAGTCGCCAAACACGATTTAAAAACCGAAAACCGCCTTCAACACCCTGCTCGCTCCATTCCAAATCCCGCTCTGGCGGCGCTGCAAAGAGGCAGAAAAATCGGGTCGTGTCGGCGCCGTATTTGTTAAGTAATATATTCGGATCGATCACGTTCTTTTTGGATTTGGACATCTTCTCAACCCGGCCGACGGTAATCGGTTTGGCGCACATTTTACAAACACGCTCGGAATTACGGGTGTCTATTTCATCGGGCAGGAGAAATCCATGCTGCGGGCACGACGTTGTCTCTTTACAGACCATCCCCTGGGTCAACAGATTGGTAAACGGTTCTTTAAATTTAACCAGGCCTTGATCATTCAACACGCGGGTATAATATCTCGAGTAGAGTAAATGCAGAATCGCATGCTCAACCCCGCCAATGTATTGATCAACCGGCATCCAATAGTCGACCGCATCGGCATCAAAAATATGGGAGTCACATCGGGGGCTGCAGTACCTTTCAAAGTACCAGGAAGACTCCACAAAGGTGTCCATGGTATCCGTTTCCCGTCTTGCATCCGAACGACCGCAATGCGGACAGGATACCCGGACGAAGTCATCCAGATCAGGCAGCGGGGATTTGCCTCCTTCCAGCATATCTACCTGCTCCGGCAGAACCACCGGCAGGTCCGACTCCGGCACCGGTACGATGCCGCATTCATCGCAATGGATCATTGGAATGGGTGCGCCCCAGTATCGCTGCCGGGAGATTCCCCAATCTCTCAATCTAAAACTGACCGCCCGTTTTCCGAGGTTATTCTGCTCCAGGTGATCGGCAATTTTTTCGAGAGCTTCTCGATTATCCATATTGTCAAAACGATCGGAATTAATCATGACGCCGCTGCCCACATAGGCCTCAGTCATGGTCTGCCCGTCAAGATCCTTATCTTCAGGGTTTACAACTGCGATAATCTCCAAACCGTATTTTCTGGCAAAATCAAAATCACGCTGATCATGGGCAGGGACAGACATGACCGCACCGGTACCATATTCCATCAAGGCAAAATTGGCGGTATATACCGGTATCCGGTTACCATTCATGGGATTTAGGCAATAGGCACCGGTGAAAACCCCCTCTTTTTCATAGTTTTCGATGCTACGTGCTGATCGGTCCTGCAACGCAATGCGCTCGACAAACTGTCGCACGTCACTCTCGTGGGGGGTATCTCTTGAAAGTTTGAACACCAGGGGATGCTCCGGCGCTAGACACATAAAAGTCGCCCCGAATACGGTGTCCTGCCGGGTGGTAAATACGGATATCACTTCATCCCGGTTTTCGACGGCAAAATCGATTCGTGCCCCAACGCTTTTACCGATCCAGTTTTTCTGCATGGTGATGACTTTCTCCGGCCATCCCGGCAATTTGTCACAATACAGTAGCAGATCCTGGGCAAAATCGGTAATTTTGAAAAACCATTGCCACAATTGTTTCTGGCGAACCTGCAGACCGCAGCGCCAGCACAAACCGGCTTCAACCTGTTCATTGGCTAGCACCGTCTGACAGTCCTCGCACCAATTCACAAAGGATTCTTTGCGATAGGCCATGCCTTTTTCAAACATTTTTAAAAACAGCCACTGTTCCCAGCGATAATATTCCGGTTGACAGGTTGCAAGTTCTCTTTCCCAGTCATAGCTGAAACCCAGGCGTTTTAGTTGGCTGCGCATGGCATCGATATTGGCATAAGTCCATTTGGCAGGATGGGTCTTATTGGCAATGGCAGCATTTTCAGCCGGCATACCAAATGCATCCCATCCCATCGGATGGAGGATATTGTACCCCCGCATGCGTTTATATCGGGCGACCACATCTCCGATGGAATAGTTGCGTACATGTCCCATGTGGATATTGCCGGATGGATAGGGAAACATTTCGAGCAGATAATATTTCGGCAAAGATG
>Ga0316192_10004516_pt1 | contig 10115 bp, 10 predicted proteins | sample MerIslwburrow_MG_FD_204931 | JGI IMG/M metagenome (GOLD analysis project Ga0316192, IMG submission 204931) | Coastal sediment microbial communities from Maine, United States - Merrow Island worm burrow | ecosystem: Environmental > Aquatic > Marine > Coastal > Sediment | place: USA: Maine...
CTCGGCCTGACGCGCCATGACACCGGCCTCATCTTCTTCGCCCCCGGTCAGTGATAACCAGTTATGTCCTACCAGGGTACCGTCGCGCGTTACTATAACTGATTCAGAAGATAAACCAGTGCGCATTACTACAGCGCCCTCAACATCTTCAGCAATAAATATATTCGCCAGCCGAGCATTCAGATCCACGTCGTCCGATGTAACACGCGAAGCCAATAAGCTTCTGTCCGACTGCTGAGCGGCTGATTTCTGTTCAAAAAAAGTAGCGCCTTTTCCAACTAAGCTATCGAGTTTATTAACTGGTAAGCTTTGGCCTCCCAGGCATACACCCTTTACAGCACTTCCGAGCACTCTATCTACCGCTGTTTCCCAGCCATCTTCTACCTGTATAGCATCCGCAACCCGTTTGCTATCGGCAATTCCTGCCTGCTGCAGCCATTGTGGCAGGGACTGATCATTTCTACCAAGTGCTGCATCCTGCAGTTCACGCAGAGTTTCCAGTCGAGAGGTGCTGTGCTGCTGCTTAACTTTTGCTTCATTAAGAGCATCGCTGACTTCTTCAATTTGCTGACGAACGTGTGTGATTTCTGTATCCAGCCTGTTTATGGACTCACTTAGGTCATTGCAATAAGACAGACGTTTTTCCAGTTGCTGACGAAGTTCGGTAGTGCTGTCCTGCTCCACATTGACAGATAGCCGTTTCTTTTCATCATCGAGTCGGCTGCGGCGCTGCTGTAACTGCTGCAACTGGTTGTTGATCTGTTTGATACGCGCATTTTGAACTTCCTTTTCTCGTGCCGGATGAGCAGACTGGGTAGAAAATGTTTCCCAACGCTGCTGCCAGTCGCTCATGGCTGTTTCCGCCTCAGCAAGACTGATAGCGGTGCGCTCACTCTTTTGCAGAATTTCTGCATGGGTGGATTCAGTCTGCTGCAGTTTTACTGCCAGCGCCTGTTCCTGTTCACTGTCTGCGCGTAAGTTTTTTTGTGCCTCTTCAATGCCTGCAGCTAATTGTGTTTTTTCGCGAAGTTTTTCCTGGTAGGTATCACGCGCATGCTGGATAGATTGCTCCAGCCGTGTCACTTCAGCACCGGTCTGGTAATACTTTCCCTGTGCATCATTCAGTGACTCATTTAAATCATGTAATTGCTGGCGCTTTTTCTCAATCTCGGCTTCCGTTCCACGCTGTTTAGCAAGTTGTCGATCAAGCTCGGTTTGCCTTTTGCCAAGCTCAACTTCTTCTCGCTCAATTTGCTCGGTAAGGCCTTTCCAGCGCAGGGAAAGCAATTCGCCCTGCAACTGACGCTCATCCTTCTTATGCTCTTTAAATCGCCGGGCTGCAGCGGCCTGTCGCTTGAGACGTGCCAGTTGCGTCTCCAGCTCCGAACGTATGTCATCAACACGGGAAAGGTTTTCACGGGTATGACGAATACGGTTCTCTGTTTCGCGCCGGCGCTCCTTGTAGCGTGAAATACCGGCTGCCTCTTCGACAAATACACGTAGATCTTCCGGTTTCGACTCAATGATACGGGTAACCATACCCTGCTCAATGATCGAATAGGCTCTTGGGCCAAGCCCGGTGCCGAGAAAAATACCGGTAATGTCTTTCTTGCGGCAGCGTGTTCGATTTAGGAAATAGTCAGCCCGACCGTCACGGCTTATTTCCCTTCGCACTGAAATTTCTGAATAGCGGGCATAGTCACCGGGTGCTTTCTTTCCTACGGTGTTATCAAATATCAGTTCGACAAAGGCTTTGCCGACGGGTTTACGGGCCTGGGAGCCACTAAAGATAACATCTTCCATGCTTTCGCCACGCAGATGCTTGGCAGACGATTCGCCCATTACCCAACGTACGGCATCGATAATGTTTGATTTACCACAACCGTTAGGGCCGACGACTCCAGTCAGTTGGTGTGGAAATTCAACAGATGTTGGATCAACGAAGGACTTGAAGCCTGCGAGTTTAATCTTCTTTAATCGCATTCCTTTCCATGTGCCAGTGCAAATCGGCTAAAATTAGAGCCTGTTATTAATGTTTTAATTGCTGGAAACCCTTTTATGTCTACCAATCCAAGTAAAGAACTTGACGTATTTGATAACCCCAACCCTGATCGTGATTATACCATCAGCATACGAATGCCTGAATTCACCTGTTTGTGCCCGAAGACCGGTCAGCCAGATTTTGCGACTCTGTATCTGGACTATATCCCGGACCAACTCTGCGTTGAATTAAAGGCACTGAAACTCTACATCTGGTCATATCGTGATGAAGGTGCCTTTCATGAAGCTGTTACCAATGCCATCCTTGACGACCTGGTGGCAGCCACTTCTCCTCGCTACATGAGGTTATGCGCTCGTTTCTATGTACGAGGCGGCATTTATACCACAGTTACCGCGGAGTATTCTAAACCAGACTGGCAGGGAACCATACCCTCTGATCCACAATTCAGCGACTGAATTCGAGTTTTTTCCTGTGACAGAGAGCTATCTTGGTATCGATATTGGAACTTCTGGTGTCAGGGCTATATTGATAAGCGGGGATACCCGGGTTCTGGCTTCCGCAAGCTCAACATTACCAGCCAGTAGAAATCATCACGATATGCTATGCCAGCAGCCAGAAGACTGGTGGCATGCAGTGCTTGATTGCCTGCAGAAAATTACTCTGTTACATGATTGTTCGGGATTGCAGGCAATAGCGATTGATGGAACTTCCGGGACGACGTTACTAACTGATACAAGAAATCAGCCGATCAGCCCTGTTCTGATGTATAACGATGTTCGCTCTGCAGATCTGCTTGAAAGTCTATGTTCATCGGCACCGCACGTAATCGCCTGCAACCGCAGCAGTGCATTGGTAAAAGCAGTTTTTTTATATCAGAATTATGCACCGTCAGGAGAGTATTTAATCCAGCAGCAGGCAGACTGGATACAGGCAAAATTTAGTGGAAAACCCGGCATTACTGACTGGAACAATGCGCTGAAGCTCGGATTTGATGTCGAACAGCTTGAATGGCCGGATTGGTTGACTGCAATAGATATGGGTAGCAGGAATTTACCGGATGTCTTGCCTCCAGGGGAAAGGATTGCCGTAATCTCGCCCCAAATTGCCCGTCAAACCGGCCTGCCAGAGAGCACCCGGCTGCACGCAGGAACCACAGACAGTATCGCCGCCTTTCTTGCCAGCGGGGCCAGTAATCCGGGGGAAGCTGTCACATCACTCGGATCCACGCTGGTGCTCAAGCTGTGTACCCGCAAACCGATTATTTCAAATGCACACGGAATTTACAGCCACCGCCTGGATCAGCATCGTTGGCTCGCAGGTGGAGCATCGAACTCAGGCGGAGCCGTGCTGAAAAAGAATTTCACCCTGGATGAGCTTGTCAGCCTGTCGGAGAAAATTAACCCTGATACCAGCACCGGTCTGGACTATTATCCCCTGCCATCTAAAGGTGAGCGGTTCCCCCACCCTGATCCGGAGAAAGTTCCTGTAATGCAGCCGATCCCCGACGATAGGGCGATTTATCTGCAGGCCATCTTCGAAGGTATCGCTCAGATTGAAAAACACGGATATGATTTGCTCGAGGAGCTGGGTGGCGACAAAGTACTTTCTGTTAGGTCCTGCGGCGGGGGTTCTGCCAATAAAGTTTGGACTCGTATGCGGGAACGGATAGTTGGCCGGCCTTTCGTTACAGCGACACAAACTGAGGCAGCTTATGGCAGCGCACTTCTTGCTGCAGGCAAGCTATAATCCACAGTCAGCTAAGATACTAGAAACTATTAATATGATGAAAGGCAATATATTTACCGGCACAGGTTATTTTACCAGGGGCCTGTCACTGATCTGGAAACCAGGTATACGGACATTCACATTATGGCCGATACTGATCACACTAATTGTTTTCATCGCGTTGGCGGCTGTTGGTGTCAATTATTTCGAGATAGTAATGGAGCGATTCCTGCCGTCCGGCGACAGCTGGTGGGCCACTGTCCTTAGATATATCCTATGGCCCCTGCTCGCTTTCAGTTTCATGCTGATCTGGTATTTTACCTTTACTATTATTGCCAACCTTATTGGCGCACCGTTCAATGGCTTCCTCGCTGAGCGTGTTGAAGCCCACCTTAAGGGCGACGCCTATAAACCTTTTGACAGTGGCAGTTTCATTAAGGAAATCGCGCCTGCCCTGCTTAATGAAATAGGCAAGATTAGTTATTTTTTACTGTGGGCAATACCACTGCTTATCCTGTTCGTGATTCCCGTTATTAATATTGCAGCACCTTTTCTCTGGGCCTACTTCATGACCTGGATGCTGACACTGGAATACGCTGATTATCCAATGGATAACAATGGCATCCGCTTCAAACAGGTACGTAACAGTCTGCGTAAACGACGCTTGACCAGTATGGGTTTCGGCGGTACCGCTACACTTTGCTCATTCGTGCCAATATTAAATCTGCTTGTTATGCCGGCAGCAGTCGCAGGTGCGACGCTGTACTGGGTAAAGGAAATTGAAGCTGATAGCCTCGATATTACTTGAAAATAGAATTATATATTATTGAATAATAAAGGTTTTTATTGCCTCTACACATCGTCTTACATATTTCTGGCCAAAAGCTTATCCAGCTGATTGGCAAAGGCCTGTCGGTCACTTTTACTCAATGCCGGCGGCCCACCGGTATTGACTCCAGTCGCCCGTAAAGTGTCCATAAAATCTCTCATGTTGAGGCGTGACCGAATATTATCAACAGTATGCAGTTCGCCGCGGGGACTCAGTGCATGGGCACCTTTTTCTATTACCTCAGCTGCCAGCGGGATATCGCTGGTGATCACCAGGTCCCCGGCCTCAATCCTTTTTACTATCTCATTATCGGCAACATCAAAACCGGAAGACACCTGGAGAAATGAAATGGTTTTCAGTTGAGGGATTTGCAGGGAGTGGTTTGCCACAAGCGTCACTTGTATACCGGTACGCTCTGACGCTCTGAACAGAATTTCCTTTATAACCACCGGGCAGGCATCGGCATCTACCCATATTTTCATAATAATTGTTCCTGGATTCTTGATTCTTTAGTTATCTTTATTTTCGTAGCAGAGTATTTGTGTCCGGTATCATGTTCCTAAAACAAGGGATAACACGAGTTAATCATTGTGAATATCATCTTCAGGCCGGCCGTATTTCTTTGCGGTAAATGTAAGCACAAAAAGAGCAATACTGAGAATTAATATTGAGGCTGAAATAACCAGTAGCAAATAAAGATGGAAAGGATCCGATACCTTTTGCACATCAATAACAAGGTGACGGGAAAGAGCGGTGATTGCGATAAATATCAGGAATTGTACTGGCAATCTGTGAGTTTTGAAGTAAATGCCAATCATTGCGCCCAGTTCAAGGTAGATAAAAAGCAACAGGATATCTTTAAGCGCTGCATACCCTTTCTCCATCATCCCCATATATTCGTAGATTGCGGACCAGACTACGGTTCCGCCGATTATAAATAATGCGAGGAAATGAAAAACATCAACAAGGGTATTGCCAACTTTTTGTACTTTTTCCATCTCTTTATTCATAGTGTTATCCTGTTATCAATTGAATGATATTAAGGAGAGAATACAAGGGAAATTTCTCTATATAAACTATTTTGAGTAAATAAATATTTAAAACGATATTCATCACTCCACAACCTATTAAATTCAAAGCTGGAAAGTTATATATACATTGTAGTGGTATTTTCTATAGAACAGATACTTCAGATCAAGCTTTCATTTCTTAACAAAAAAACAAACCTACTCTGCAGAAAAAAAGATATCATCATAGCAGGTTAAAGCAGTACTGTTACTGCCATCGGTGTCGGTCATCACTGCTACTACATGAACAGAAGTAATTTCCTCGCCAAATACCGATTTCAGGTCCTAATAGACGTTACGCTTTTCATGCAACCAGGTTCCTGTTGGGTCTTCAGCAGTTTTCAGGGCAAACATTTTTACTGAATCTCCAGCGTAAGCATTATCCCAGGCGCTGCCGGCTGCCGGCTGCCGACTGATTAGACCAGACATAACTAACTGCCCTGTGGTTTCAGAAAAGCAATCCGCCATTGATTAGCAGGTAAACCCTGGCGGCATAGTCATCACCGGATTTTACTTTCTCATTGCCTGTATCTAAGCTGTTGTCAATTTTCCAGCGCCAGTTCAGATAAGAATAATCCTTGTGATTTACGGTCTGTCTGTTGTAGATACCTGAGGCACTGGAGCGACTGGCTGCCTGTAGAACTTACCCTGCCTCCAGTTAATTCTACTACTTGATAAGAAGTCTTGTCTCTGAAGGTCTTTTCATCCCATCCGCTTAATCCTTTTTGATTTAGAATTGGAACGATATCATGGGTAAATGAGTCTGCTATGGCAGCAGAGGAAAAAAAATACTGCAGCATAGAGTATCCAATGACAACGATAAAACAGGTATTTAGTACACTACCATGCCGCTGCAGTAGCCTGTTGCCAGTTCGCCTGCCAGGAGGCAGGAGTCGTTGATTCGGAAAGTAGACAATTACTCGTAATACAGGGATAAAGTTCGCTGTAATTTTGTACGTTAGTGCCCTGCACGCGGTGGTTTATATGTCGGGGCTCCAGCTGGTCAAGCCGTTCCAGTCCTGCCACAGCGATAAGCTCAACCAGGGATTCAATCATGGCGGCATGATAATGGGCCACCCGTTTTGATTTGTGGTCTATGTCCAGTGCCTTGAAACGTGCCGGGTTCTGTGTCGCAATACCTGTAGGACAATGATCAGTATTACAGCTTCTGGACTGAATGCAACCCAGTGCAAGCATCATTGCACGGGCCGAGTTTACAGTGTCAGCACCAAGTGCAATTAATCTGAGCATATGAAAAGCAGACAGTGCTTTTCCGGAAACTATCAGCCTGATTCGATCGCGCAGGCCTGAACCAATCAGTGCATTATTCACAAAAATAAGAGCATCGCGAAGCGGCATGCCTACTGAATTCGTCAACTCAACCGGGGCGGCTCCTGTACCACCTTCTCCGCCGTCAATTGTAATGAAATCGGGATAGATATCAGACTCAAGCATAGCCTTGCAGATAGATAAAAACTCCACTTTGTTGCCAATACATAGCTTAAACCCTACCGGTTTACCACCTGACAATTCACGCAACCTGGCAACGAACTCAAGCAGTCCAACAGGATTATCGAATGCACTATGCGCTGGTGGAGAGATGACATCCTGCCCCATTGGCACGTGCCTGATTTCTGAGATTTCCCGGGTTAATTTTGCCGCAGGCAGAATACCGCCGTGACCGGGCTTTGCGCCCTGGGAAAGCTTGATTTCGATCATCTTAACCGCATCATGAGCAGCTTTTTCAGAGAATTTTTTTTGATCAAAATTTCCTTCTGCATCACGGCATCCAAAATAGCCGGTACCAACCTGCCAGACCAGGTCACCGCCTCCTTCGAGATGATAGGGACTGATCCCGCCTTCACCCGTATTATGAGAAAACCCGCCCATCTTTGCTGCTTTATTAAGGGCGAGGATAGCGTTCTTGCTTAACGCACCATAACTCATTGCAGAAATATTTAGCGGTGATGCTGCATAGGGTTTTTTACATTCAGTTCCACCGAAAATCACCCTCGGATTACTGTCTGATAGCACTTTTGGACTGAGCGAATGGTTGATCCATTCATAGCCGTTGCGGTAAACATCAAACTGAGTGCCGAATGGTCTTGTATCATTACTTTTCTTGGCACGTTGATAGACCAGGGAGCGAAACTCCCTGTTGATGGGGGTGCCATCAAGATCAGACTCAACAAAGTACTGTTGAATCTCCTTGCGAACGGATTCAAATAAATATCGGCCATGGCCAACGACCGGATAAATCCTCAAGATGGTATGATGTTTCTGAACAAGGTCATAAATGCCAAGTAAAATCAGCGGCAGAGTGATAATGAAGAGCCAGTTTGCAGGTTGCCAAAGCTGGCCCAAAGCGAGGATGACAGCAGAAGACACCACCGAAATAGAAATAAATATTTGTTTTGCTGTCATGCCTCACATCTCCTCATTTAGTTCTTGATATTATTTTTGTTCAGAATTCGGCCGATATAGCACTGATCAGACGAACGGATTTCATTCTCATCCGCTAATTACTAAAGTTGACCCTAAAACATTCGGTCAAGTTCCCTGTCATCAGTTTCAGCTGAAGATAATATTAATTTCTATTTCGGGGGTGAGTATTGATATTTGACGGTTTATCAAACCTCAGGAAAGGCTGAGGTGTTTTTTGTTTTCTCAGGGGAGATTTAACATTACCGGATACAGGCAGAGATACAATATCTGGGCCCTGGTCGATATGTAGCGATGGTGAAATGCCGACTAACTAGTGCGTGAGGAGGATGCGGGGATAAATCATAATCCCGGGAACTGATGTAATCAGCTCCCGGATATTTCTTGAGTATTTGCTAAAGCTCTACCCTATGCGTACTGTGGACCTAATCCCATACCCCAGAGTATTACTGTAGTAGCAATTATACCTACCATGGTTACCAGGCCTACTGTCAGTACACCACTAGCCAGGATAAAGCCTTTCTCTGGTTCAATGTTCAGAACAATAGGGATACCAATGTACATTTGATAAACGGTGTAGCCCATTGCCGTCATGCCGACAAGCATGATCAGCCATGGAATAGGAATCAATGCGATAACGCCACTGAGAAAAAGTGGTGTCACTATTTGCGTTGCAATCAATACAGACTTCTCGATACTAACTTCTGCATCAAATGTTGAGGCCATCCAGTGAATCGAACGCCCCACTATGTATATCGCCAGCAGAGAAAAGAGATAAAAACCGATGGCCATAGGGAGCGTACTAGCTGCTGTCAGGTGGAAGGCTTTATCTCCAATAGTCCAGCCTACTTTCGTGGCACCGATGAATGCGCAAACCGGCGGAATCGCAGCGAGCAATAAGATATGTTTAATATAACATTCAATCAAACTGCATTGTGTATCACGAACGGCTTCCCATTCTTTCTTAGGCTCAGTAAATACTCCGATAACATGCTGTAACATCTTGGCAATACTCCTTTAGCTTAGTTCTATTCGTTATTTTAATAGTGTATCTATATATGCACTTTTTATCAGGTAATTTATAGAAAAAATTGTACAAATGCAAAGCATGCATAGCTCTTTTTCGCATTGCTCCACCTGATACATCGATGTGAGGGTTCACGTTGCAGCTATGCAGTGGCAGAAATTATTTCGAATCCTGATTAAAGTCAACTATAACCTTACCAGACAAGCCTTTATTACTGCGGTGAATCATGAAATCATCTAATCCCGACTATAATGATAAGGAATAGCACCATGAAAATTGCATATATCTTTTCCACCAGTAATGCGAGTTATATTCTTGAAAACATGATTATCCCACAACTCGAGAAGGGTACTCATGGAGTTCAGGTCATTGGAATGTTTTTCTTCGTGGACAACAACTACATGCTGACAGCTGGTAACTCCACTGCCGCACGACTCGCTAAAATATCAGAGGAAACCGGCATGATGGTCATGGGCTGCGACCAATGCTGTGAAGCGAGAAAGATAGATGGCCAGATTCATGAGGCCTTCTCCATCGGATGCTTTCCAAATCTATACAGGGCAATTGAAGGGGCTGGTGGAATAGATCAGGCCATCACTCTTTAGTACTGGTCCAGCAGTTTACTAGCAGCTAGCGTACTCTCTCTAATTTCGACTTGCGTGATTTATAGAGATTTATCCAACAGTCAGTATCAGCAAAGTTTTACCGCCTCAATGGTCGCAGAAAGCACGAAATCTTCGACATTTTTACCCGGCACCCAGTCTCGGATAAATTCACGTGACTCGTCTTTCGGCTCAATTTTAATTTGATCAAAACCGGACAGCTGCAGAATCTGTACCAGGTCATCGACCATTGCCGCGCCGCCAACACAGGCGGAATGCAGGTATGGATCGTTACTCATGGATTCAGGAAGTTCTGTGGTTGCCACTACATCAGAAATCGCCAGCCTGCCACCAATCTTCAGCACCCTGTACATTTCTCTGAATACCTGGGATTTATCGGGTGACAGGTTAATAACACAAT
>Ga0316192_10004518_pt1 | contig 10114 bp, 7 predicted proteins | sample MerIslwburrow_MG_FD_204931 | JGI IMG/M metagenome (GOLD analysis project Ga0316192, IMG submission 204931) | Coastal sediment microbial communities from Maine, United States - Merrow Island worm burrow | ecosystem: Environmental > Aquatic > Marine > Coastal > Sediment | place: USA: Maine...
AGTCGTCCGGCTGTATCAGCAATAAGGACATCGATCCCACGAGATGTGGCGGCCTGCAATCCATCAAAGATGACGGAAGCAGAGTCTGCGCCAGTGTGTTGGGCAATGACCGGGATGTTGTTGCGCTCGCCCCAGGTTTGAAGTTGCTCTACGGCGGCGGCGCGAAAGGTGTCTCCGGCGGCCAGCATGACGCTGTTGCCCTCGTCCTGTAGGCGCTTGGCCAGTTTGCCGATGGTTGTGGTTTTACCTGCGCCATTGATGCCGACCATCAGGATGACCTGCGGTTTGCCCGGAGAGGGTTGGGCTACGGGTTTATCAGACTGTTTCAGAATATCCTGCAGCTGTGTTTTTAGTGCGGCAGAGAGTGCGTTGGGGTCAGATAGCTCTTTGCGGCGTACCCGACCATTGAGGTCGTTGATGATGCGAGTGGTGGCTTCAACCCCTACGTCAGCGACCAGCAGCATGGTTTCCAGCTCTTCGAGCAGCTCATCGTCGATCTCTTTGTGGCCCAGAACCAGATTAGCCAGGCCGTCGGCAAAGTTGCTACGTGTGCGGGTGAGGCTCTTTTTTAGGCGTTTGAAGAAGCCGGGTTTGCTCTCTGAAACAGGTTCTTCTGGTGTTGCCTGAATGGGTTCAGGTGCTGTCTCAATAGCCTCTTCGGTGGCTGGTTCTGTAGCGGGTGTATCGCCGGATGCCTCAACAGTATTCTCTTCTGCTGGTTCAGCTGTGAGTTCGGGTGTTACTGGCTCTTCAGTTGCAACGGTCTCTGTAGGTACTTGGGCAGGCTCTTCCGCTTCCCCTTCATCAGAAGGAGTTTCAGCAGCTGTTGCTTCTAAAGGTTCCTCTTCTGTGGTGGCAGCTGCTACTTCAGCTATGGGAGCAGGCTGGTCATCGGCTGGCTCTGCTGGTGTAGCCTCAGTGGCTTCCTCAGGTTCATCTGCGGCAGCCTCTTCGGCCAGCTTTTTTGCGGCTTCCTCGGCAGCTGCCTTTGCAGCGGCTTCGGCTTCTTGCTTCTTTCTTTTTCGTCTGCCAAATCCAAACATGATTTGTTATCCAGCTGGAACCTTAATCAAGGTGGTGGGTCTTTAATGACTTTGGACATCTGTCTCAGGCTCTGAAAAAATGCCGGGCTTAGATGTTGTCATCTGTGTAAAGATGAATTCTAACATTTTGATAGGGATCTCCCTATCCCAATCGTTACTTAGGAAGGATAAATGAGACGTTCTGTTTGGGTTTTATTGCTGTTTTGCTGTAGTGCCGTGGCATTTGCAGGTGCGCAGGTGCATGAGTTCAAGTTGGATAATGGCATGAAGGTGCTGATAAAAGAGGATCATCGTGCGCCTATTGTGACTTCGCAGGTTTGGTACAAGGTGGGGTCCAGCTATGAACACCGGGGTATTACCGGGGTTTCGCATGTTCTGGAGCATATGATGTTTAAGGGAACGGAAAAACATGCGCCGGGTGAATTCTCTCGCATCATTGCGGCCAATGGTGGGCGGGAAAATGCCTTTACCGGACGGGATTACACCGCCTATTTTCAGACACTCTCCAAAGATAGACTGGAGGTCTCTTTTGAGATGGAAGCGGATCGTATGCGTAATCTGATCCTGCTGCCGGAGGAGTTTGCCAAAGAGGTAGAGGTGGTGAAGGAGGAGCGACGGTTGCGCACCGAAGATAAACCCACTTCACTGACCTACGAACAGTTCAATGCCGTCGCCTTTCGCAGCTCACCCTATCGTAATCCTGTTATTGGCTGGATGAATGATCTGGACAATATGAATGTAGAGGATCTGCAGGCCTGGTACCAACGCTGGTATGCCCCAAATAATGCCACTCTGGTAGTGGTGGGTGATGTGGATGCGCAATCAGTGTATGCGCTGGCAAAGAAGCATTTTGGTGCCTTCAAGCCTGAAAAGATCAATGGCTCCAAACCTTCAAAAGAGACGCCCCAGCTGGGAACGGTCAGGCTCAAGGTGCGTGCACCGGCACGCCAACCCTACCTGATTATGGGATATAAAGTGCCAACGGTGGGCAGTGGTAGCGCGGCAGAAGAGTGGGAACCCTATGCGCTGGAGATGTTGGCTGCGGTGTTGGATGGTGGTTCCAGTGCGCGCTTTGCGCGTAATCTGGTGCGTGGACAGGAGATCGCTGTCTCAGCGGGTGCTGGTTACAGTGCCTTTACCCGGCTCTCTAATGTGTTGCTGTTGGATGGGTCACCTGCTGAAGGGCACTCTGTCGCTGATCTTGAAGCTGCGTTGCTGGTTGAGTTGGAGCGAGTGAAAACCGAGCTGGTAAGTCAGCAGGAGCTGGAGCGAATTCAGGCTCAGGTGATTGCAGGTAAGGTTTACGAGCAGGACTCAGTCTTCTATCAGGCGATGCAGATCGGCATGCTGGAGACCATTGGCCTGGATTGGCGTCTGGATGATGAGTATGTGGATCGGTTAAAAGCGGTTACTGCAGAACAGGTACAGGCAGTAGCGAAGAAATATCTGGTGGAGGATCACCTGACCGTTGCGGAGTTGGTGCCGTTGCCGATGGATATGAAGCAGTCTTCCAAATCTGTTGTTGGAGGTCGCCGTGGACATTAATAATAGAAGAGATGCTGTTGTGAGAATATGGGTATCAGCTGTTTTTGTTGTTGTACTGCTGTGTTCATTGCCCCTGTTTGCGGGACCAAAAATCCAGAGCTGGGAGACGGCTAATGGTGCAAGGGTTCTATTTGTTCCTGCACCAGAGCTGCCGATGGTGGATGTTCGGATGGTATTTGATGCAGGCAGCGCCCGTGATGGTGATAAACCGGGATTGGCGCAGCTAACCGCCGCCCTGTTACGCCAGGGGGCTGGAGATTGGGATGCAGATCAATTGGCTGAGCGAACAGAGGGAGTTGGGGCCAGTTTCGGTACAGGGTCTGCGCGGGATATGGCCTGGGCCACGGTGCGCAGCCTAACAGAGCCTAAGGCGCTCAATACGGCATTGGAAACCCTGACGGCAGTTGTGACCAGTCCACGTTTTGAGGAGGCGGATTTTAATCGCGTACGGGAAGCGACGCAGGTTGGCTTGCGTCAAAATGAGGAGAACCCCAGTGCTGTGGTGAGCAAGGCTTTCTTTACCTCTGTTTTTGCCGGGCATCCCTATGCCTCCCATCCGGCGGGTACTCAGGAGTCGTTATCTGCCATGGTGCGGAATGATCTTATCCAGATGCACAAAACGTACTATGTGGCGCGTAATGCCGTCGTGGCCATTGTGGGTGCGGTTGACCGAAAACAGGCTGAAAAGATAGCTACACAGCTTACGGCAGGTCTTGCAAAGGGGCAGCGTGCTCCGGCATTGCCAGAGGTTGCTTTGGTGGCCAAAGGGACAACAGAGCAGATTAATTTTCCCTCTTCACAGTCTCATATTCGAATGGGGCAGCCCGGTATTCGCCGAGGAGATCCTGACTACTATTTGCTCTATGTGGGCAACCATATCCTGGGTGGTGGTGGATTTGTTTCGCTACTGACAAATGAGGTGCGTGAGAAGCGCGGCCTCTCATATAGCGTCTACAGCTATTTCAACCCTATGCGTCAAGCGGGCCCGTTTATCATGGGCGCACAAACCAAAAATGTGCAGGCGCAAGAGGCACTAACGGTAATGCGTAAAACGTTGCAGGATTTTATCGAAAACGGGCCAACCCAAGAGCAGTTGACTGCCAGTAAGCAGAATATTACGGGTGGTTTTCCGCTACGTATTGCCAGTAACAAGGATATTGTTGGGTATTTAGCAATGCTGGGTTTTTATGGTCTGCCCTTGGATTATCTGGATACCTTTGTTGGGAAAATTGAGGCGATAACGGCTGAGCAGATTAAAGATGCCTTTCAGCGTCGGCTACAGCCAGATCGATTTGTAACGATTGTCGTGGGCAATTCTGAAGTTGTCCCAGGTGGCTGAGTGAAGCCAAAGCGGAAGGGTTCCAATCAGGTTCGTATCATTGGCGGCTTGCATCGTGGCCGTCAACTGGCCTTTCCTGACCTGCCTGGGTTGCGTCCAACAGGTGACCGTGTTCGTGAGACCCTGTTTAACTGGTTGCAACCTCTTCTGCCCGGTGCCCGTTGTTTGGATCTCTTTGCGGGGAGTGGTGTCTTGGGGCTGGAGGCTGCATCCCGTGGTGCGGGGGAGGTTGTTCTGCTGGATCAATCACTCCAAGTGGTTCGTCAGTTGCAGAAGCATGTTGTAGATCTGAAGTTGAATCAGGTTAGCGTAGTACAGGCTGATACTCTTAGTTGGTTGAAAACACCTTCGCTAAATATGTTGTTTGATGTTGTGTTTATCGATCCGCCGTTTAGTGATGGCCTGTTGGATCCCTGTATCCAGCTACTTGCATCAAGTGGCTTGTTGGCAGAAAATGCGCGGGTGTATCTTGAGATGGATGTGCTAGAATCGCTTCCTTTTTTTCCGCCAGAGTGGCAGTTGTTGCGTGAGAAAAAGGCCGGACAGGTGGCTTATTATCTGTTTGCCCACCAACCAAGTGGGTAATGATTGAATAGGAAATTTGTCCTTCAGCCAATCTGGAACTATTATTCGTTTCATTGTGAGTAAAGTAAGCGCATGACCACAGCGGTTTACCCAGGGACATTTGACCCAATAACCAATGGTCATAGTGACATCGTCACACGGGCAGCGATCCTGTTTGATAAGGTCATTGTCGCAGTGGCGGCTAGCCCAGGAAAGGGGCCGATGTTCTCAATTGAACAGCGTGTAGAGCTTGCCAGAGAAGCTTTGGCAGATCTTAAGAATGTTGAGGTACGCCAGTTTGATACCCTGCTGGTGGATTTTGCCAGCCAACATGATGCAAAGGTTATACTGCGCGGCCTGCGAGCTGTGTCAGATTTTGAATATGAATTTCAATTGGCGGGCATAAACCGCCGGTTGGCGCCGGATGTGGAGACGCTTTTTCTCCGACCGGCTGAGCAGTACGCTTATATCTCATCCAGCCTGGTTAGAGAGGTTGCTGGACTTGGAGGGGATGTATCGGAGTTTATTCACCCTGCAGTTCAAACCGCATTGAAGCGCAGGAATTTATAAATTTTTACCCATTGTTAGGAGAATAAAACCATGGCTTTATTAATTACCGATGAATGTATCAACTGCGATGTATGTGAGCCTGAATGTCCAAATGACGCTATCTCACAGGGTGATGATATCTATGTGATCGATCCTGCGCTTTGCACCGAGTGTGTTGGTCATTATGATGAGCCACAGTGTGTAGAAGTATGCCCAGTTGACTGTATTCCAAAAGATCCAGAAAACGAAGAGACAGAAGAAGCGCTGCGTGCGAAGTATGAGCGTCTTACTGCCTAATCGAGTGGTTACCGGCTTGTTACCGGATACAAAAAAGGCTCCTTTATGGGGCCTTTTTTGTGTCTTCGTTTTATTGTTTCTGGCACAGGTGGCTTTAGCTGTAGAAAAGCCGCCTGCCGCAGCTATCGCCAGTGCTCATCCGTTAGCCACCCAGGCTGGACATGAGATTCTGGCAGCAGGTGGTAATGCCTTTGATGCTGCGGTGACCATTAGTGCCGTCCTGGCCGTGGTGGAGCCTTATAGCTCAGGTATGGGGGGTGGAGGTTTTTGGCTGCTGCATCGGGCAGAAGATGGCTTTGAAACGATGCTGGATGGTCGTGAGCGTGCACCACTGGCAGCACACCGGGATCTCTATCTGAATGACCAGGGAGAGGTCATTTCCAATCTCTCTATCAATGGTCCACTGGCAGCAGGTATCCCCGGGCAGCCTGCTGCACTGTCTCATCTGGCTGAGAAATATGGCCAGCTCTCGTTAAAGGAAACACTAGCGCCTGCTATTCGACTGGCCCGTGAAGGGTTTCCGGTGGATGATTATTATCGGCGCATGGTGAAATGGCGGCTGGATGCATTACGCCAATCGCAGTCTGCGGCATCTCTTTTTCTGCAAAATGGGGAGATCCCCCAGGTTGGATACAATGTGCGTCAAGCTGATCTGGCTAATACATTGGAGATATTATCAGAGCAGGGACGGGATGGATTTTACAAAGGCAGGGTGGCACAAAGACTGGTAGATGGGGTGCGTGCTAACGGTGGTATTTGGACGCTTAAAGATCTGGCGGAGTATCAGCCTGTTGAGCGTGAGCCTGTGCGGGGCAAGTATCGTGGAATGTCCATTACCAGTGCGGCTCCCCCTTCATCTGGGGGCGTGGTGCTGCTGGCGATGCTGAATATCCTCTCCCGTTTTGATCTTGATGACTATCCTCCAGTGACCCGTAAGCATCTGATGATAGAAGCAATGCGCCGAGCCTATCGTGACCGGGCTGAGTATTTAGGTGATCCTGATTTTGTGGTTATGCCGATTGAGCAGTTAATTCATCCCCTCTATGCAGCGGGGCTAGCTCGGGATATTGCACTTAATCGTGCTACTCCAAGTAAGGTGCCGGATGCCAAAGCACAGCTTGATGAGGGGCGAGATACCACGCATTTCTCAATTTTGGATAAAGAGGGTAATCGGGTTGCTGCAACATTGAGTATCAATTACCCCTTCGGATCTGGTTTTGTTCCCGCTGGTACGGGCATTCTTCTCAATGATGAGATGGATGACTTTTCTGCACGTCCTGGTGAGCCAAATGTCTATGGGCTGATTGGTGGAGAGGCAAACGCCATAGCGCCAGGCAAGCGTATGCTCTCCAGCATGACACCAACCTTTGTTGAAACAGCAGAAGGTGTTGCTATCCTGGGGACGCCCGGTGGCAGTCGAATAATCACTATGCTGTTGCACGGCATATTAGAGCTTCAGGCTGGTGGAGAGCCAAAAGATTGGGTGGGTAAGCCCCGCTTTCATCATCAGTATCTGCCTGATGAAGTGCAATTTGAACCTGGTGCTTTAATGGCTGATGAGGTGGCCACGCTCACCCGTTTGGGGCATCAGCTTAAGCCACTAGAGCACAGCTACGGCAATATGCAGGGTGTTTACTGGAATAAAAAAACAAAAGCAGTTTCAGCAGCAAGTGACCCACGAGGTATCGGTGATGCACTTGTGCAGTAACTTTTCCTCTGATGCTGGGCAGTTATAGGGGCTAGGCCACATTAGTGACTGATTGCTTAATGCAGTCTGCGCCCCAAATACAGTTGGTTTGATCGCATACGCCTGTCGTCGCTGAGCCAAAGCAGTCAAAGTTCCCTTCATTCAGTTGGATGGTTTTTACAAGCGCGGCTTTGGTCAGTTTTTTTGGCTTAATGCCTTGTGCCAGTGCAATTTTACGAATGTCGTTCATCTTCATGACGGTCTTTTATCCTGGTTTGGTTTGCTCGGGTGGATGCTCCTGTATTAAATAAAAGTAGCACGAAAAAATAAGATGATAAGAAAAATGACAATTATTGATAATAATTTTATCCGGCATGCAGAACTGAGTTCCCGAATTATAGAGCCGCGATCCAGTGGTTTTTTGATCTGCGCCGTTTTTTGGTGGGCTTGTTATAGAGTGTTTGCGGCGTTTAAAAACCTATATATTGCATGGTATTTGGGCGATTTATAGGTTGATTTGAGCTGGATGATTATATTTTGGTTTAATATCTGGGATCTTAAATTAAAAGCTGAGGCTCCGCTGATTTTGGTTGGAAAAGCATATGAAGGTATTTACATTCTGAGCCAATGACGTGTAATAGATTGGGTTCTCATTTTCAGAGGGTAATGACTGGGAAAAACAGCTGGGCTGTGAAGCCAGATAAAAACTCAAGGGTAGATGCGTCTGGATGTTATACTCGCTGCCAGATATCTGCTGACAATTGTACGCAGAGTAGCATTAAACGATTACGCAATGTGCTGGGTTGTTGGGGCATTCCACATGATGGTAAAAGAAGAACGTAGAAAATTTAAAGGACAAAATGGTTCGCGTTATGAGGCCGCCGGCTCAACGCAACTGCTGCCAAAGAGCGCTACTATGAGTCGTGCAATAGGCTATAGCATGCGTGCTGTGGTGATGCAGTGTTTGCTATTCGCCATCTTCCTCCTGCTCCTTGCTCCCGGTCTCTCCTCTGCTGCATTACCAAGCGTTGAAGCGCTCCCTCCTATTACTGACCATCTAAAATGGCCATCTGGGATAGCTGTTGGTGATGATGAAAAAATCTATGTAGCCTCATCTAATGACAATCAGTTGCATGTGTTCAGTAAGTCTGGACAGCATCAGGCTTCTATTGAGGGGCTTAATGGGCCTGCAGCTGTGGCTGTGGATAATGCAGGACGGATATATATCGGCAATGCTGGAAGAGGCAATGTCGAAGTATATGATTCCAACCTTTCTCCCATCGGTAAGCTTGGATCAGGTGATGGTGAGTTTCGAGTCCCAATTGGAATTGCTGTTGATAGTAGTACAGGTTTGATCTATGTGGTCGATGGGCGTGAGCATAAGGTTAAGATCTATAATGCTGATTATTCCTCCATAGGCTCATTTGGTGATCCTGGGTCTGCTGAGGGTCACTTTCAGACGCCTACATCAATTGTTATTAATGAGGTTGCCGGTGAGATATTGATCCCGGATTTTCACGCAGCCAACAATTTAGCCCGAGTGCAGGTGTTTGACCTAAATGGCGCGTACCTGCGTGGTTTTGCCGCAACAGGGGCTGATGAACAGGGTGATCCGGTTGCTTTTACCCGCCCGTTTGGTATTGCAATAGATACTCTTGAACGGATTTATATTACAGATGGTTTACAGAATGTTGTAACAGTTTACAGTCCAGAAGGAGGCTACCTCGGTAGGTTTGATGGTGGGCGTCCGTTGCAGAGTCCTCAAAAGATTGCTTTTGCACCAACTACAAGCCGGCTATTTGTCGCTTCACTGAATACACATACTGTTGAAACGTTCGGTATTGATGGCCTCTATGGCCACATCGCTGTTTCACCTCAGTCTCATAGCTTTGCCGATGTTGCGGTTAATGATGCTTCGCCAAGCCAGAGTTTTGAACTCTCCAACAATGGCAATGGAAACCTTGCTGTTGGGAGTATTACGCTCACAGGTGTTGATGCATCCGAATTCACTATTGTCTCTAATAACTGCACAGATCAAACCTTGGTGTCCACTGAAGAATGCGCAATTGATGTGCAGCTCAAGCCTCTCTCAGTAGGCAGCAAGAGTGCTGCATTATCGATTGTCTCTGATGATCTTTATGTACCAACGCTAAATGTAGCGTTGAGTGGGCACGCAGAGCCGCAACACGTACCTGAAGAAGGCAGTGAAAGTAGTTGGGAGTGGGTAGACGTGCTTTCACCCATTACCTATTCCATAACGGCTAGTGCGGGTAATAATGGCAGCATCAGTCCTGAGGGTGTGATAACTGCTGATGCAAGATCTACCGTTACCTTTGAGATCACAGCAGACAGTGGCTATCGCATTTCAGACGTGCGGGTTGATGGTGTATCTATTGGTGCTATGGATAGTTACAGTTTTGAAGATCTCCTTGCAAACCATGAGATTACAGCTGATTTTGTAGCGGCTGATGCTTTCTCGCTTGCCTCTATTGAAACAGGTGAAGTTAGTGTTGGAGATCAATGGAAACGAGTTGATCTGAGCAATACTTTTGTGAATCCCGTAGTTGTAGTCAAACCAGCCAGTCGTAATGATCCTTCATCTGCAGTGATTCGGGTGCGCAATGTTGATGCTCAAGGTTTTGAAGTGCGGATTCAGGAGTGGGGATACCTTCCATGGGATGGTGATGATGAAGCACACGCTGAAGAGCAGGTTGGGTATGTTGTTATGGAGAAGGGTAGTTATACCCTGAAGGATGGCATACGGATTGAAGCTGGTCAGTTTAATACAGATGCAATGTCCAGTTTTGGAGCAGTTGGCTTTGACCAACCATTCGCAGTGACACCTGTCGTGATGTCAAGTGTTGTTACATATAACAAAGACGTAGCAGTGATTGGTCGGATGGGTAACATTGATGTTGCAGGCTTTGGTTATATGTTGCAGGAGGAAGAGCTAAATAGCGTACCTCATGATGTTGAGACCGTCTCCTTTATTGCCTGGGAGCCATCACAAGCTTCGCAGGATGGCATAAGCTTTGAAGTTAGAGCGATTGATGATGCCTTGACATTGCAGACCGAAGCGATTGAGTTCAA
>Ga0316192_10004521_pt1 | contig 10105 bp, 10 predicted proteins | sample MerIslwburrow_MG_FD_204931 | JGI IMG/M metagenome (GOLD analysis project Ga0316192, IMG submission 204931) | Coastal sediment microbial communities from Maine, United States - Merrow Island worm burrow | ecosystem: Environmental > Aquatic > Marine > Coastal > Sediment | place: USA: Maine...
CGGTAAGCCTGTGCCTTGGCCTGTTCGGTCAGGTTACGATTAAAATCGTCCGGATTCCGGATCCATTCTTTGGGATCGCATTCCGGATCCTCGCTACCGGAGAGAATGTGATTACCAACTTCCGGGCGCCAGTATGCGCCGACATCACTGTCGGAACTGGGGCAACCGATGGCCTCGTAATCAACATCAGCCGGGGCAGGCAAATGGACCACTTCATGCCGCAGGGCACGGGTCTTGATGTTCATGCCGTCGATAACGTTGGCCATCTCGTTGATCACGAAGGAGTGGGGGCCGGCCGCATTGATTACAACCGGAGCCTCAATGATGTCATCATCTTCTAAGGCGATACCATAAATACGGTTATTTTCTTTTAAGATATCGACAACCGTGCGGTTGAATTGAAATTCCGCACCATGAGCCTCTGCCGCAACCTGTACATTGTGCACCGAAAGTACGGGATCCGAGATGTAGCCTCCCTCAGGGTAATAAATGGCACCGGTTAACGGTGCTTCGTTTAGCTTTCCGAATTCAGAATCATCCGGTCGGCGTGGTGGATGGTAGCTTGTGTCATCTTTTTCTCCTTAACGACAATTCCGTCAGTCTTGAGCACTCGTGAAATGGCTGAAAAACTTTGGACCATTTGTCCTGGGGAACATTTTCAGTAACACCGATAAATTATCAGCTTGCAAGCTGATATTGCAAGGGTTATTCGAGGAAGGTGGAGCGCGAAGCATTATTTTTGATTACTTTTGTATCATTTTTTTGTTTATTATGTTAGTCCCATGGCGGCTTTCGATATAAATTCATCCTTTTTGATTTTCCGCAAAAGGCGAATCCAGGTCAGATAACTCAAGTTAGCTCACTTCGCTCACAACCTGTCGAGAGCCTCAAGGTCGTACGATTGGAATGATGGAACAATGGAATAGTGGAATAATGGGTTCTGGGATGATGCAATGTTGGATTAATGGTCCCGCCACCGGCGGGATTGACGATAAACTTAAAATGGTTAATATCCTTTTGAAAACCAATATTCCAGCATTCCACCCTTCCATTATTCCATTTCCGGGGTAAATTCGGAGGTCCCCAAAAACCTCCATATTCTCAGTAGGTTGTAGAAATTCCGAGACGTCAATTTATGGACATTTTTGTCATTGCTTTCTCAGCGCTTGCCGTTTTGGTGGCCGCTATTATTCGTGGATACAGCGGATTCGGTTTTTCGATGATCGCTACCACCAGCATGTCCCTCGTCCTGTCACCGGTGGAAGTCATACCTGTGGTCCTGGTACTGGAAATTTTGGCAAGTGCCTGGCTGCTGCCGCGTGTATGGAAACAAGTTGACTGGCGGTCATTGTCATGGCTTTCTATGGGTGTCTTGATCGGCACCCCTCCCGGCGTGTTTTTACTCGCCCACGTCCCCGCCAGACCTATGCGTGCAGGCATCGCCCTTGCTATCATGTTTTTGGTTGTTTTGCTGTGGCGGGGTTTTCATCTAAAAAAAATGCCCGGCAGACCCGGGACAGCTGCCACCGGGCTTTTTTCGGGCTTTTTAAACGGCGCCGCCGCTATCGGGGGGCCGCCGGTCATTCTGTTTTACTTTTCGTCCCCGGCAGGCGTCACGGTCTCACGGGCCTCTATCATTGCCTATTTTCTGGGGACCGACAGCCTGGCCTGGGCCCTGAGCCTGGCCCAGGGGCTGGTGACATTTAAGACGGGGATTCTGAGCGGCATATTGTGCGCACCCCTTTTTTTGGGTATTTTTTTAGGGAATCGATTTTTCACCCATAGCAAGGAGAGCGCGTTTAAACGGAAGGTATTAATTCTGCTGATGTTGTTATCCCTGGCTGCTTTGTTACGGACGATATACGGATAAAGAAGCCCAATGTTGCATAAAGAACCTGGAATCAACTCATAAAAATCAGCGACCATCAGCAGAGTTGGCCCCGGCCCCTTCCAGGGGCCTTCCTCATACTCCAGCTCTGCTGGTGGTCGCTGATTTCACCGGATTTCATTCAATACCGATCCTCCCTGAAAGCCGATTTCATTGCCGTCCCACGCCCCCAAAACGGTTTTGAATATCAGGGAAAAGCGATTCTAGGGCACTGGGCTTAGATTGTCTTAAGCCGGAATGCGCAATTCACTCATTATTTATTTTTAAATCCGTCCTCAATCAGCCATGGGGAATACCCTGCGAAGATCTTCAACATTCCGTTGCATCACGGTCATAAAATCACCTCGCGCCGGAATATTGCCGCACGGGTCAAAGACAAGGCTGTCGACCCCGAGTGTTTTGAGTTTATCCACCGACGCCCGGACAGGTTCGCCTTCCCAAATCATCCATTTTGAAGGATGCTGCTTTAAAATTTCCTTTAAGGCATGCAACTGACTGTCGGTTGGAACCTGGTCGGGTTCCCAATGCACACTCACGATATTCAAATCATAGCGCCTGGCAAAATAGTCGTACACCGGATGGGACACAATCAACGGTGTTGCTGGATTCCTGGAAACGATGGCCTCGATATCCCGATCCAAGCCCTTAAGATCCGTTGCCAGCTTCCTGTAGTTGCTTTGAAACGTGTCTCGCAACTCAGGTCGTTTTCGGCCCATGGCCAAAGCAATCGCTTCGGCCTGCCGGGTGGCCAGCTCGAAATCAAGCCAGGTGGTAAAGGCAAGGGCCTCATGCGCATGTTTGCCTGCGGCACCGTGGCTATGGGTCATGACTTGTTTGGTTGTGATATACCGATCCCTAAGTTGCCTGGAGGTATCCGTAATTTTTGAACGCGGCAGGCTGACTTTGGCCACCCATTTGGCGTATCCGGCGCCGTTTAGCAAAATCATGTCAGCCTTCTGAAAAGCTGATATATTACCTAAGTCCGGATTCCAATAGGCCGGGTCCACATCTGACGGCGCCGGAAATTCCACCCTGACGTGCTCGCCGCCGATACGCTCGGCAAAATACTTCAGCGGGTAGTTTACGGTATAAACCAGGAGAGGCCCGGCCGCAGAGGTATCTTGCACAAAGAATCCGATAATGAATAACATGGTAGTAAGCATCCGGAACCAGACCCCCATAAGCTGATTGCGAGATGGTTTTTCGGGTTTCATTCATTTACCTCCTAAATTCAGCATAAAAGTGGTTTCAAAATACCAGATCGCGCTTGAGAGCAAGGCGCCCCGCGGATTGAAAGCGGAGCGTACAAGCCAGTACGTGAGCATTTCAATTCGCGGGGCAACGCCGCTATTCCGCCGGCGGATTAGACGGGGTTTTGAAAATACTTTTCATCTGATGAACAACATCCTTACCAGATCATTGGATACACTCCTCACCGCCACCATCATGATGCCGCAAAGTACGGCACTTGAAAAAACAATGATCATAATTTCAGCAGCAATCAATTTTGCGATCGTCATTCGGCTGCAGCCGATTTTTAAAATGGTCTGAATTTCACGCTGCCGGAGTCTTAAAGATAAGGCAAAGACGAGGATGACGGCCAGTACCGTAGCCAGGGCCACCACGGCAATGACCGCATCCAGTACATTTTTTATGCGGAATATATTTTGCAGCAGGCCATCGATCACCGCTTCAGGCTTGACGATCTGCAGGGTCTCCTCTTTGGACAGGTATCTGCCCCTGAGGATCGTACCGGATTTGGCGTCATAGGGGTCGGCAATCACTGCGCTGATTGGATAAGCCGATAAGTTTCCATGGAAATGGAAGGAAGCCATATTTTTTTCCGTAATTTCGGTGTAGTGAAACAGTTTGGCGGTTGCGGCAACATTGGATTCAGTCCGCTTGAGTACCAGGGTGGGGTCTTTAAGTTTGGTGACATCCTGGTGACCGTGCCCCAACCCCTGTATGATCCAGGTGGTTTTTAAATCCACGAAAACGGCCAGATCATCAGTGGTATGACTCTTTTTGAGTACACCGGCCACCTTCATTTTTAAGGGATAAACGCCGGCCAGGTCAAACAGGCTCTCCGGCGAGGACACCAGGTTGTCGCCGGGCTTTAATGTCAGGCTTTCGGCAACTCTTGCGCCCAGAACGCAATCGCCCAGCACCGCCATCTGTCTGCCTGTGGCGATTTCTAGACCGCGAAATTCGAAGTAATCCAAGGTAGTGCCGACGATGGAATTTCCTCTGGCCTGAAAGCGCACATACATGGGAATGGGCAGTGCCAGATCGGTATCGACAATCCGATCCGACGCGGCCATGGTCATCAATTCGGGAACATCATCACCGAAATAAAGCGTGTTCATCACCAGATCCAGGGCGCTGCCCTTTTGGCCCACCACCAGCGGGGTTTGAGAGGCTCGCGACATCAATTGCCGCTCGCTCTCATTAAGCAGCAGTTGAAGGGCAAACGGCAGAAATGAGATCAGGGTGATACAGGCCACCAGGACAGCGGTCTTGATCTTGTTATAGGAAATATATTTCCAGGCAATGTATAAACTATCAGGCATCTTCTGATTTTGGATTTTAGATTTTGGATTTAGCGATTCTTCTTCGTAGTCCTGATAGATGCAACGATTATCGCAACAATTTCATCACTTTCTCTCAGGAGATCGTCAACCAATGGTACTTTACAAATGCTCATTTCTTGGATTAGTTCGAGCCAAAACATTGTTTCATCAGCTTCCTCTTCGACGATCGCGAGCTTTGAAACAAATTCAGCTTTGGATCTTCCTCCACAGGCGGCCCTGTAATTGGCAGCGACTGAAGTGCCGGATCGAAAAAGTTGATTCCCGATTAATCTTCCTTCGCGATTGTTCGGTAAATTTCTACATAGTCGAATAATATTCTTCGCAAACTCTTTGGTCCTTTTCTTCAATTGAATCTCGTTCATCAGTCCCCACTTATAGAAAGCTCTTATTCCTTACAGATAAATACAACTAATGTATATTAAATCGGCATCGTTCCAGCAATCCAAAATCCAAAATCCAAAATCCAAAATCTAAAATCTAAAATCCCTGAAATCAACCACTCGATCAAATCTACCCAGCAACTCATGATCATGCGTCACCGCCAGCAGGGTGGTATCGTGTTCTGCCACCGCGCGAAACAATAGATCCAGAATACGCGTTTTGTTTTCCGGATCCAGGTTACCGGTGGCCTCATCGGCCAGAATCAATCTGGGCTGCGGCAGCAAAGCGCGGCAGATGGCCGCCCGCTGTTTTTCACCCTGGGACAAATCGCCGGCCCGTCGTTTGAGCTTATCGCCGATACCCATCTCTTCGGCCAACACCCGGGCACGCTCTCTGACAGCGGAATTGAGCTGTAAGGCCCTGGTTATGCGGTAGGGGTGCAGGATGTTATCATTGACGTTGAGATAGTCGAGAAGTTCAAAATCCTGAAATACAAAACCGATATGGGTGATGCGAAATTGTCGCCGCTGAGCATCATTGAGCTGATCCACGGAAGTATCATTAATGCGGATGCGGCCCCTGCCCGGCCTAATAATACCGGCAATCAGGTTCAGCAAGGTCGTCTTGCCGGTGCCGCTCGGACCGATAACGGCAATCTTTTCATGCTTTACAACCGAAAACTCCGGTATTTGCAGCAAGAAATTTCCGGTGGGATACGAAAACTCTAAATGACGGATCGCAATCATTTTAGTATCTCTTTTTTTAATCTATAATCCGCAATCTAAAATCCAAAATGTGATGATCCAAAATCAAAGCAATCGCTTTTCTGCGATCAATTCGATATCTTTAATTTTCCAGGAAGCACCATCTATTATAAAGGTTACCAGGGCCTGGTATTGGTTCCGTCGATAATGCGTATGCCCGAAATGGCTGACGGAGCCGCTGACGGTCCAGCCGGCATCGGCGACAAATCCGTCAGCTGCCGATTTTTTTACACGATTGACAGCTAGATTGTCAACTTCATCCACATTTGCGCGCGCACCGCCGCGATTTTCAAACTCCAGGGATTTCCGGTTTTCGAGGTAGATCTTGGAAAGCTGATCAACCGATTAACGCCATGACAGAGACACTCAGAACCAGCATGCCCTTGATGCCGTTCACCAGCGTTTCAAAGAACGCGCAGCCGTGGGGGTATCTCTCGTCATCGCCACCCGCCACCAGGGACGCCGCCTTTATCGTAAAAAGACCTGTGGCGAAATAGGTCAAGTTGAAAAGGCCGTCCAGCATAATGGCCTGTGACGAACTGACCGCGGCAACGACAATGCCGATGCAACCAACCAGGACGTTGCCCAGGGCCGAGATCTTCAGATATCGTTTTTCCTGTTTAGTTTTGTCCATGCGATTTGGTCAACTCACTCTCGTAGTTCTTTTCGGTGATCCCTTTTTTCCGCCGAAAATCAAAATGTCAGAAAAATAAGTACAATTAGCCTTATAATTCAAACTTTTCCAAGGGGGATTCCCCTCTGGGCTCAGAACCAGCCCAGAGGGTTACAATCTTATAGGGGCACCTACTGCTGCGTGTTCTTCAAGTAGTCCGGATACAGATACTTGGGATCAGTGATGCCCTTCTTCCTCGCCGCCATGCCGGCGAGGACCTCGCGAACGACGCGGTTGGCAAGCAGCATCGTTTCACCGGAACCGTCGAGCAGCGGGTTGATCTCGACCACCTCCATTCCCACAATATCGTTCTGCATCGCGACGCCCCTCAACAGCGGAAAGACTTCACGCGGCGTCAAACCACCAGGCTCCGCGCTCGAGGCGGCAGGCGCAAAGATGCTTGCTGATCTGTCCGGCCAATTGTTTCTCCTTGGTATAAGCGATGAATCGGTACTCGACCAAGCGGAAATACTCGCGCGCCATGCCATTTCACTGGAACCAAATCTCCAGCATGCCCACTGGGTTACCGGGTGGCTCCATTTTCTAAGGTTTCGCGCCAAGTGCATAATCTTGGGAACGAACTTCAGAAAATATTCGGCATTAGCAGAGCTACCGTCAGACGCATTATGGAAATTCTGGTTAATGAGGGTCACTTGGAAAATCAGAAAAATTTTACAGCTCCCACCGAATGAGCACATTTTTTTCTTGAAAAGGTTGATGATTGTTGACAAAATTGCCCTTGGTATTTTGTACGAGTACGTTCCGGGCCGATTCAATCTAAGCCTTGAAGAAGATTATTCAAAATCTCACGGCAAAAGCGCATATCAACGGGTCAGCGTGCAGGTTAGATCGCCAACAATTTAAATAAGGAGGACGAAATGGCAATTCCAAACGAATTTAATATTTCCACACGAATTGTTTACGGCAGGGATTCTGCTGCACAAATTGGCGAAATAGCCGCTGGTTTAAACTTGAAAAAAATACAACTGGTCACAGATAAGGGCGTTGCCAACTCCGGCACACTCGATTATCTTCTCAATCCCTTAAAAATTGCCGGTATTGATTCAATTATCTTTGATGATGTCGAGTATAATCCGACTGTTCAAACGGTTGACAAGGCCGTCGAACAGTTCAGGAATGAAAACTGCGATGGAGTGATTGCGGTGGGCGGAGGCAGTCCCATCGATGCCGGCAAGTGCGTTGGTGTATTGGCTACCAATCCCGGTTCGGCCAGCGATTATTTGGGCGTAGACATGGTCAAAAACCCGGCCGCAGCGGTCATATGTGTGCCGACTACGGCCGGTACGGCAGCTGAAATCACGGATGTCGCCGTGTTAAACGACCCAACGAAAAGACTAAAGATGGGTATGCGCAGTCCACATGTGGCCGCCGCGGTGGCACTGCTTGACCCGGTCCTTACCCTCACCCTTCCACCGGGACCGACCCGGGACTCCGGTCTGGATGCACTGACCCATGCCATCGAATCCTATATTAGCGTTAACTCATGGCGTGTAACAGACACACTGAATCTCAGGGCAATTGAACTGATCGGTCGTTACCTTCGCACTGCTGTCCACAACGGCAACGATATCCAAGCACGCGATGGAATGCTGACGGCCAGTCTGTTAGCCGGCATGGGATTTCACCACACAAAACTTTGTCTGGTTCATGCCATCACTCTTCCGTTCGGCGGCATCTACAATATGCCCCATGGGGTCGGCAATGCGATCGTCCTGCCGCACGCAATGAAGTTTATGCTGCCCGGAGCCGTTTCCAAGTATGTGGATATCGCTGTTGCTTTAGGCGAAGATGTATCAGGAATGTCGGAGCGTGCGGCGGCTGAAAAGGCGATTGCAGCAGTCGAACAGTTATCCCGTGACGTTGATTTGCCCGAAGGTTTATCGATTTATGGCGCCAAAGAAGACGATTTGCCGAAATTTTCCGAATCTATTGCGGAAAACTTCATGGTACCCCTCTCTCCGCGAATCGCCAGCGCGGCTGATATACTCGAAATTTGTAAAGCAGCCATGTAAATATAATGGTGCATTTAACAGCCTAATAATTCTATCAAAGACAAAACATACAAGCAGCCTCGGTATCATTCCGATTGCGGGCGGAGGATAGATCTCCGGATACGATCCGGAGTGGTCGTCCTGCGAGTATAAGCAGAATCACATCAGAACCTTACTGCAGCAGGTAGCTTGGGAAAAGGAGATTCCTTCAATGGCGAAATACAAAGTCGTGGTGGTCAGCCTGGGCTATGAAAACTATGACCATGAACGTGAGATTTTAGAACCGCTGGATGCAAAAGTGGTATTGTCGCCAAAAGATTGCACCACCGAAGAAGATGTGATCGCGGTCGCCAGGGATGCCGATGCCATTTTCGTAAGGGAAACGCCAATAGGCGCCAGAGTCTTGGAGTCATTTGAGCACTGTAAAATTGTATCCCGTTACGGTGTTGGTCTTGACAATATTGATCTGGAGACAGCCAGGAAGCTTAGAATCTACGTCAGTAATGTGCCTGAATACGGAACGGAAGATGTGTCCGATCATGCGATGGCTTTATTGCTTGGCTGTATTCGTACCCTTTTGGTTCGGGATCGGAATCTTCGCCGGGGAATTTTCGAAACGGACATCAGTGCCCCTATTTATCGAACCACCGGAAAGATTCTCGGTATTGTTGGTTACGGTAAGATAGCCAGAGCATTTCATCGGAAGTGGCAGGGGTTTCTGCCCGATCGGATTTTGATTTATGATCCCTTTGTGGATCGAGGGCAGATAGAGAAAAAAGGCGCCGAAAAGGTGAATCTGGACACGGTTTTGGCAGAATCCGACTACATTTCGATCCACACGCCGCTAACTCCGGAAACCATGCACTTGATTGACGAAGCCGCACTGAATAAAATGAAAAATACAGCCATTTTGATCAATACCTCACGCGGAGCCGTAATCGACACTCAGGCTTTGGCCCATGCGCTTCAGGAAGAACAAATTCTGGGTGCCGGGCTGGATGTATTTGAAAACGAACCGCTCCAGCCTGACCATCCGCTGGTGGGAATGCCAAATGTCATCCTGACCAGCCACGTCGCCTGGTACTCGAAGGATTCTGCTAAGGATCTGCAAACCGGAGCTGCCCGAGAAATCCAGCGGGTCCTGTCAGGTAAAACACCGCTAAACTGGGTGAATCCCTGGTGACTATCAAGTTTTCCGTATTATAGGCACGCCGTCAGAAAGATGGCAGGCAGGCAATTATGATCGTACGTTTTTTTGATTTCAGGTGTCAGAAAACAGAGGACAGGGGTTAATAGGATATAGGGATCCATGAATTAATTAAAACGCTGAGCCCTGAACCGTGAGCCACATGCTTCTCTTTTTTGCCTCAGACCTTAAACCTCTAACCTAACGCCTTTTATTTTGATCCTGAACCTTTGAACCCTGAACCTGGGAAAACCAAACACCGGGTCATTGATTATGAAAGCACTTCGATATTTAGCACCCAACGTTGTAAAGACCGAAGACATTAAACGACCTGTTTGTGCAGAGGGTGAGGCCCTGATTCGAGTACACGCAGCAGGAATCTGTGGTACCGATCTGGCCATTTTTGCCGGTAAACATCCCCGGGCAAAAGCACCCCTTGTTATGGGCCACGAATTTGCCGGTGAGATCGTCGAAATTAAATCATCACAAAACGATTCAACGATTGCTGTTAGCGACACGGTTACGGTTTTTCCCCTCCTGACCTGCGGTCATTGCTGGGCATGCAGAAACGGGGTCAGTCACGTCTGCCGCAACCTGAAATTAACAATAT
>Ga0316192_10004526_pt1 | contig 10100 bp, 8 predicted proteins | sample MerIslwburrow_MG_FD_204931 | JGI IMG/M metagenome (GOLD analysis project Ga0316192, IMG submission 204931) | Coastal sediment microbial communities from Maine, United States - Merrow Island worm burrow | ecosystem: Environmental > Aquatic > Marine > Coastal > Sediment | place: USA: Maine...
GGAGGCATCCGGCTCAATGAACTGCAGTCCTCCTTTATCAAGCTACTGAAACCGATTCTCACGGCAGAAGATGCCTGCCGAAGACTCCATACCCGTGATGACACACTCCTTACCGAAGGTGAACTATTCACCAATCCAGATCTGGCCAATACACTGGAGATGCTCTGCCATGAAGGTATCCGCGAGATGTATGAGGGAGATCTAGCCCGAGCCATCGTTGATGCGGTTCAACCCAGCGGTCTTCTCTCTATGCAGGATATGGCAGCTGATCAGGTCTATCTTCGCAAGCCACTCGCCCATGCCCTATTTGGCGGCACGCTCTATACCAATCCGCCACCATCATCTGGCGGCACACTGATCACCTTTGCAGCCAAACTGCTGCAATCGCTGATCGGACTCTATCCAAGCCATCCTCATGCCGTACTGATCGCTGAGGCGCTACGAGAGACCAGTCGGGCACGCGGTACCGACTTTGATGACCGGGTTCATCAAGCCAATATGGATGACCTGTTTCTGGCTGATAGCCGTATCAGTACAAGTCTTCAACATGTGCGTAATCGTCTTGATAGCGATTTATCTGATTCAAATTCTGAGATAGAGAACAGGCATGGCAGCACCACCCATATCAGTGTGGTCGATGGCAATGGCATGGCTGTTTCTCTCACCACCAGCAACGGCGAAGGATCCGGCATTGTTGTGCCGGGCACCGGCATCCACCTCAACAACATGCTCGGTGAAGAGGATATCAATCCGATGGGGTTCCATCATCTTCCTTCCGGCGAAACTCTTTCATCGATGATGGCACCGTCGATTCTCGTCAAAGAAGGCAGACCGATCCTAACACTGGGAAGTGGCGGCTCCAACAGGCTTCGCGGAGCCATCCTGCAAGTGCTCTCCCGTCATATCATCTGTGATCAGCCAATTGAGAAGGCTGTGCATGCACCGCGACTTCATAATGAGAGTAACCTGCTTGATGCTGAGCCTGATGCACTCTCCGATGAAGCACGGCACCGGCTACTGGAACTTGGCTGGGAGATTCGAAATTGGGAGAAACAGGGTGTCTATTTTGGTGGCGTCCATGCAATATGCATGGATGAGAATGGTCATCTTCACGGAGCAGGCGATCCACGGCGTGGTGGTAGCGTAGCATGGAGCGAATAAATGCCTTCATCGCCTTCGGCGGCAACATTGGCCATATCAAAGAGACCTTTATCCATGCCCGCAATACTCTCGATGAAACCAATGGCATCAACGTCATCACCAGCTCAAAGGTTTACAGAACACCACCTGTCGGCCCTGCCGGGCAACCCGATTACCTCAATGCTGTCGTCGGCATTGAAACAACCCTTGAACCGCTGGAGCTCCTTGATCAGTTGCATGAGATTGAGGAGAGCCACGGACGCATTCGCTATCCTGAGCCCCCACGCTGGAGCGCTCGAACACTCGACCTCGACATCCTCACCTATGAAAAATTTCTGGTCGATCTAGATCGCCTTACCATCCCCCACCCCATGCTCCAGCATCGCATGTTTGTAGTTTGCCCCCTATGCGACATCAATCCAAACTGGCAACATCCGCTATTGAAGGTTTCGGCAAAACAGCTCATGAACGAGTTGATCACAAAGGGAGAGCCGCCGTTGCCGCAGGGAGATGCATGGTAAGTTTAAGGGAAGAGACCGGAACATGAGCCTGGAACAACCACTGGAGCACTGCCATATCGCCGTTGAAGGCGCCATTGGCGTCGGCAAAAGCACCGTTGCCCAGCGATTGGCCGACAGGCTTGGTTCAGGCACCTTGATGGAGAGCGTTGATGACAACCCCTTTGTCGAACTCTTCTACCAGAACCCATCCCGTCATGCCCTCGCCGTCCAGCTATCCTTTCTCTTCTCACGCCTGAAACAGTGGCAGAGCATCCATCAGCTCAATCTCTTCTCTCAAGGTATGGTCAGCGATTACCTCTTCGCCAAGGACCGCCTCTTCGCCAGCATCAACCTCACCGATGAGGAGTTCATCCTCTACGATCAAGTGGCACGTCTTGTATCCGTCGACATCCCCAAGCCCGATCTGGTCATATACCTGCAATCGGACCACAACATCATCATGGAACGCATTCGCAGCCGCAATCGCAGCATGGAGCGCGGTCTTACACCCGATTATCTGCAACGGGTGATGGTCGGTTATGATAACTTCTTCTTTCACTATCAGGAGACACCACTGCTGGTCGTTCAAACCGACAAACTTAACTTCGCCGAGAGCGATGAAGCCATCGATGCCCTGATTGATCGCATCCGTAACATGCGCTCCAACACCGAATTCTGGGCAGATCACACAGGCTAAGCTTTGCCTGAGAGCACTATCGAAAGCAGTCATTCCTAAGAATCAGAAAAGCGCATAGCGTTGCGGGATGCCTGATAACCCCTCTTCAAACATACTCATCCGCATCCCCAACGTTGCTATTGAACTGGATGATTCCGATTCTGCCATTACACAGAAAGTCGCCGGATTGTTGAAACTCAAAACCGAGGAAATTGGAGAGAGGCAGATCGTTCGCAAGGCGATTGATGCACGCAAGAAGAGCCATGTCCATTTTGTCTGCACAGTTGAGTGCGCTATCTCATCCGATGCGTCACCGACACTGCCGCCGCAGGCAGCGATTGTTGAACGCTCACGACTCATTATTGATAAGCCGGAAGTGCTGAACAGCCCTGCGAAATCGAAAGAACATGTCATCGTGGTTGGCAGTGGCCCAGCTGGGCTCTTTGCAGCACTGGCGTTGATTGAGGCGGGTATGGAGGTAACGCTTCTGGAGCGCGGTAAGCCGGTTGAGGCACGCATGCGTGATATCGGCAAGTTACGTAGTCGTGGCGAACTCAATCCCGAAAGCAACATCTGTTTCGGCGAAGGCGGAGCTGGCACCTACACCGACGGCAAACTCTACACCCGTATCAAGCACCCCTTCGTACGCTGGGTACTCAACGAATTCATCCGTTTCGGTGCTGATCACGACATCCTCATTGATGCCCATCCCCATCTCGGCACCGACCGACTGGTGCGCATCATCCGTACCATGCGCAATCACCTGATCGAGAAGGGTGTCGATTACCGGTTCGAGACACGCGTCGATGCCCTGCTAACTGAGAATGGCAACATTACCGGTGTACGCACCGCCAATGGAGAAAAGGGCAGCGAAGAGATTGCCGCCAGCCATGTCGTGCTCGCTATCGGCCACTCAGCTCGCGATACATTCGAACATCTGCAAGCCATCGGCATTGCCATGGAGGCGAAAGAGTTCGCGGTCGGCGTACGTGCCGAACATTCGCAGGAGTGGATCAACGAGTGCCAGTTCGGGGCAGCACAAGCGTCCGATAAACTCGGTGCCGCCGAATACTCACTCACGCATCAGGCTAAAGACCCTTACATGGAGAAGCGAGGCATCTACAGCTTCTGCATGTGTCCCGGTGGCCTGATTGTCCCCTCACCGACCGAACCCGGCATGATGGCGATCAACGGCATGAGCAATGCCAAGCGTCGCAGCCCACTGGCCAACTCCGGCATTGTTGTACAGGTAACACCCGCTGATATTTTGCGGCATGGCCTTGGAGATGACCCACTCTGCGGCATCCGTATGCAACGGGAGCTTGAACGAAAGACATTCGAGATGACCACGCAACCATACGCTGCACCTGCCATGCGCATATCCGACTACGTAGCAAAAAAGGCGACCGGAACGCTGGCTCCAACCCGCTTCAAACCAGGTGCCGAAGCAGCCGATCTCTGGCAGATGATTCCCGACTGGCTGGCCAAGCCGCTGGCTGAAGGCTTGACCGCGTTTGATCGAAAAATGAAAGGGTATGTTAGCAATGATGCCAACATTCTGGCTATGGAATCTCGTACCAGCTCTCCGATCCGCATTACGCGTGGTGAAGATATGCAGTCGGTGAATCTCAAAGGCCTCTATCCGGCCGGTGAAGGTGCTGGTTATGCTGGAGGAATTGTTTCGGCAGCCGTCGATGGCCTGAAAGCGGCTGAAAAAATCATTCGCGGCAGGGGCTAAAAAGCTTCCAGCTTAATTTAACCCCAGAACATCGCGCATGTCGTACCAACCGGCCTTCTGACTTTTAAGCCAACCTGCAGCACGCGCAGCACCGCGGGCAAAAACCATCCGATCAGCTGCTACATGAGCGATCTCGATTCTCTCCTCATCGGAGATGAACATCGCCTTGTGATCACCCACAATATTTCCGGCACGAACAACAGAGAAGCCAATGGTCCCGGGCTTTCTAGCACCGGTAATACCTTCGCGGGCATAGACAGCCATCTTATCAAGATCAACACCGCGCCCTTCGGCCAGCGAACGCCCCATGGCCAGCGCTGTGCCACTCGGGGCATCCACCTTGTGCTTATGATGCGCCTCATAGATCTCGGCATCGTAATCAGGGCCTAATACTTCTGCTGCCTGCTTAATCAGGTTCAGTGCCAGATTGACGCCAACAGAGTAGTTAGCTGCCATCACAGTAGGCGTATCCATAAGAACTGTCTGTAACTCTCCCAATTTCACCGGATCGAATCCGGTGGTGCCAATCACCATGCAAATATCATTGCTTGCAGCAAACTTGGCATGCGAAAGTGTCGCATCAGGCGTGGTAAAATCGATAATAACGTCGGCGCCACTCAATTGGGAAATATCACTGATGATATGAATTCCGAGTGTCTCAATGCCTGCTAGCTCACCAGCATCACGGCCGATAAACTCGGAACCGGAACGCTCAGTAGCACCCGCAAGATTCAAATCTTTAGCCTCACTGACGGCGCGAACCAACATGCGCCCCATTCGTCCGGAAGCACCCGCTACAATGACATCTACGCTCGATCCACCCATATCACTTTACCTCGTTGGCAAGATCATCCCAGAAATCTTTCACCTTACCAAGAAAAGATGAGCGTTCAGGATAAACTTCATCACCCGCCTCCTCGGCAAACTGACGCAAAAGTTCTTCCTGCTTGTTGCTCATCTTCGTAGGCACAGCAATATGAACACGCACATAGAGATCACCCGTATGGCCTGTACGCACATCAGGAACACCATTGCCGCGCAGACGGAAAACACGCCCGCTTTCAGTGCCTGCCGGGATTTTGATCTTGATCTTGCCGGTCAATGTTGGCGCTTCTACTTCAGCCCCCAAGGTCGCTTGCGGGAAAGTGATCGGCATGGTGCAGTGAAGATCACCGCCATCACGCTCAAAAATCTTATGCTCTTTCAGCGAGAGGACAATGTAGAGATCACCGCTTGGGCCTCCCTGCTCGCCCGCTTCGCCCTCACCGGAGACACGAACCTGCGCACCGTGATAGACACCGGCAGGAATCTTCACCTTCAGCTTTTTAGTGACTTTCTTACGACCCGCACCGCCACAGGTAATACATGGCGATTCGATCTTCTTGCCTGACCCATGACATGCAGGACAGGTTCTTCTAACAGCGAAGAAACCCTGATTCATCTGCACCTGACCATGTCCACCACAAGTGGAACATGGAACGGGGTTGGTTCCAGGCCTGGCACCGGACCCATCACAGGTATCACACTGTTCATGCTTGGGAATTGAAAGTTCGACTTCGCGGCCGGTTGCTGCTTCCTCCAGTGAAATGGAGAGATCATAGCGAAGGTCTGATCCACGATTACTCTGCTGGCGACCACCGAAACCGAAGGCTTCACCAAACACATCACCGAACAGATCCCCGAAATCACGGTAGGCATGGGAGTCCTGGAAGCCACCGGCTCCGAATCCACCCATTTGATCATCCACACCGGCATGACCATAACGATCATATCGGGAGCGTTTGGTCTCATCGGTAAGCACTTCGTAAGCCTCTGTGACTTCGCGGAAATTCTCTGCCGCAGTGTCATCATCCTTGTTGCGATCCGGATGGTATTTCATCGCTAGCTTACGGTAAGCGCGCTTGATGGTGTTGGTGTCGGCATCCTTGGCCACATCCAGCACTTCGTAATAGTCGCGTTTCGTTGACACAGCTACTCCCTATAATTCCTTTAAACGGCAAAAGGAGCGAGGTATAAACCCCGCTCCTCGCCTTTACAGATCAGACGTTACTTTTTGTCGTTCTCATCAACGACTTCGGCGTCAACCACGTCGTCGCCGGCTTTGCTTGAGCTACCGGAAGAACTTTCACCAGAGGCGCCAGCATCACCGCCATTTTCAGACTCCGCCTGCATCTTCTGATAGATCACTTCACCCAGCTTCTGTGATTTCTCGCCCAAGTTCTCTTCCGCTTTCTTGATGGCATCAAGATCATCGCCCTCAAGCTCCTTCTTCAAGCCTTCAAGAGCCTCTTCGATACCCTTGCGAGTATCTTCATCAACAGCATCACCATGCTCTTTCAGAGATTTCTCGGTGGCATAGACAAGTTGATCGGCACGATTACGCGCTTCGATCTTCTCTTTCAATGCCTTATCCGTGTCAGCATTAGCTTCGGCATCAGCCTGCATCTGCTTGATCTCTTCCTCAGAAAGGCCGGAACCGGACTCGATACGGATCGATGTCTCTTTGCCGGTACCCTTATCCTTGGCATGTACATGCATAATACCATTGGCATCAATATCGAAAGTAACCTCAATCTGCGGCATGCCGCGTGGAGCCGGTGCAATACCCTCCAGATTGAAAAGACCTAACTGCTTGTTGGCTGAGAAAATTTCTCGCTCACCCTGCGCCACCTTGATAGTCACAGCCGTCTGGTTGTCGCCAGCGGTAGTGTAGGTCTGGCTCTTCTTGGTCGGGATGGTGGTGTTCTTCTCAATAATCTTATTGAACAGACCGCCTTCAACCTCAATGCCGAGGGAGAGTGGTGACACATCCAGCAGTAGAACATCGGTCACATCACCGGCCAGAATTGCGCCCTGAATAGCAGCACCGATAGCAACCACTTCATCAGGATTCACACCCTTGTGTGGCTCCTTACCGAAGAACTCTTCAACCTTCTGTTGCACCAGCGGCATACGGGTCTGACCACCTACCAACACTATTTCATGAATATCAGAGGCCTTCACACCGGCATCTTTCAATGCCTGCTGGCATGGCTTCATGGATCGCTCAACCAGATCACCGACCAGGCTCTCAAACTTGGCACGGGTCAACTTGATCAACAGATGCTTCGGACCAGACGCATCTGCTGTGATGAATGGCAGGTTTACTTCCGTCTGCTGTGAAGAGGAGAGCTCGATCTTCGCCTTCTCCGCAGCCTCTTTCAGGCGCTGTAGTGCCAGTTTGTCCTGACGCAGGTCAACACCGTGCTCTTTCTTGAATTCATCAGCCAGATAGTTGATCACCACCTGATCGAAATCTTCGCCGCCGAGGAAAGTGTCACCATTGGTTGCCTTCACTTCGAAGACACCATCACCAATCTCAAGAACGGAGATATCGAAGGTGCCGCCACCCAGATCGTAAACGGCAATCAGATGGTTCTCATCGGTCTTATCAAGACCATAAGCCAATGCCGCAGCTGTTGGCTCATTAACGATACGAAGTACATTCAGGCCGGCAATCGCACCGGCATCCTTGGTTGCCTGACGCTGTGAGTCGTTGAAGTAGGCGGGTACGGTAATCACCGCATCGGTGACCTTCTCGCCAAGATAATCTTCAGCAGTCTTCTTCATCTTCTGAAGAATCACTGCAGAGACCTCCTGTGGAGACATCTTTTTCCCATTCGCTTCAATCCATGCATCACCATTATCAGCAGCAACAATCGGATAGGAGACCAGCTCGTGATGGTGCTTGGTTTCAGCCGAATCAAATTTACGGCCGATTAGACGCTTCACTGCATAAAAGGTGTTGTCCGGATTGGTAACCATCTGACGCTTGGCAGGGCTACCCACAAGACGTTCATCGGCTGTATAAGCCACAACCGATGGCGTGGTGTTATCACCTTCGCTGTTCGGAATCACTTTTCGTGTATCGCCTTCAAGGATGGCTACACACGAGTTGGTGGTGCCGAGGTCAATACCAATTACTTTACCCATTTCTATACTCCTGAACCGGCCTTCTGCCGATCTGATTAAAACTTGTTATCTACTTTATGGGGTCGTCCGTTTCCGGTTTCAACCCCTAGCCTTTATTTTATTTGTCTTCACCCCACAGCTATTTGTAGTGACCTAACCCCCACAGGATGTGGGGCGGCGAACATCGTGAGCCGTAAGCGAAGCAAGATCGCACTCTTGCGTAGCGTCTAAGGCAAAGGGCAGGAGCCCGAAGCCGCATCAAAAATCAGGCAGGCCCGCTGGAGACCAGAACTCTTGCAGGACGAATCAAGCGACCATGCAAGGTATATCCGGCTACATGCTGAGCAATGACGATGCCTTGAGGCTGCTCGCTTGGCATCTGTGACAGAGCTTCATGCAGATGAGGATCAAACTTCTCACCAACCGCATCAATACGTTTGAGTTCAAACTTCTCCATCATCGCATGCCATGCATCAAAGGTAAGCTTCACACCTTCACGCAATCCTGCCTCATTGCCCTCTTCAACATCCAGTGCGCGTTCAAGGTTATCGACAACATCCAAAAGCGCCGCAGAGAAACGTTCCACTGCGAACTTGCGTGCATCTTCAACTTCGCGAACTGTGCGTTTGCGCAGATTGTCCATGTCGGCATGCGTACGCAGAAGCTTATCATTGAGCTCTGCAATCTCTTCACGGGCCAATGCGAGCGCATCCTCCTCAGTCACTTCAGCCTGCTCTTCAGTCAGCCCTGCCTCTTTAGCGAGTGCCTCTTCAGTATTATCATCATTATGTTTAGCACCTTCGTGCATATCTTTCTTGTGACTCAACGATTATCTCCTAATTTCTGCCTAACATCCGACTGACCCAGCGAGCTGTACAATCTACAATCGGCAACACTCGATCATAGTGCATCCGTTTAGGGCCGATCACGCCCAACGTACCGAGCACCCTACCGTCACTTTCATAGCGGGAGAGCACCATTGAAACCTCTTCCATATCCACCAGCGCATGTTCATGACCGATAAATACTTTCACACCACGCTCGGAGCGCTCTACCTGCTCAACCAGCTTCAACAAATCCTCTTTCTTCTCAAAAGCACTGAAGAGCGAACGCACTGTGTCGATCACGCCAAACTCGGGCATCTTCAACAGTTGGCTCTGACCACTCAGGATCAGGTTTGTCTTCCCCTCTGTAGGGTCTTCAGTCCACTGTTTCAACTCCTCAAGAAGCTGACGTATCTTGAGTCGATCCTGCTCAATCTCTCGCACAAGACGTTCGCGCGCCTGCTGCAGATCACATTGGGCTAACATTTCAGTAAGCTGTCCTGAAACTTGATGCAGCTTGTCATCACTCATGCCATCAGTACGGCGAAGCAGTCTGTTCTGAACCTCACCGTCACTGGATACAATCACAGCGAGAACCTGCTCAGAAGAGATCGGTACAAGCTCAATCTTTTTAATCCGTTTAAAATCAGGTTCATGCACCGACACCAACCCTGCAAAATGCGACAGACTGGCCAGTTCCGAAGTCGCCTGCTGCAACACCCGGTTGAGGTCACTACCGTGTGAAAGGTTTGCACCAGCTGAATTGATGAGCCTCTGTTCAAGATCGTTATCCACCACCATCAACGAATCGACAAAGTAGCGAAGGCCGCTATCAGTCGGCATACGTCCTGCTGAGGTATGAGGAGAGCAGAGCAGGCCCATATGTTCCAGATCAGCCATGGCATTACGTATGGAGGCCGAACTCAGGCCAATCTCTCTGTTCTCAGATAACAAACGTGAACCAACAGCGCTACCCGTATCAAGATAGGCTTTCACAACTTCACCGAGAATTAATTCGTGACGCTCTTTCAATGGTTCATCCTGTTATTTAAATGATATGAAATCGGTCGACCAAGCGAGTTGGCACTCTAATGATTAGAGTGCTATTGGCAAATTTGTTTAATACGTGATGCGGCCATCCATGGCCGATCAGCACTAAAAGAACGTGGTTTTCACTGATACTTTCAAACCCATACTGAGAAGACCCCGCAGAGTTCAAAAACGGGTTATATAGTCCCCTTCCTCCCATGGTTAGGTAACTGCAGTGAGTA
>Ga0316192_10004527_pt1 | contig 10096 bp, 7 predicted proteins | sample MerIslwburrow_MG_FD_204931 | JGI IMG/M metagenome (GOLD analysis project Ga0316192, IMG submission 204931) | Coastal sediment microbial communities from Maine, United States - Merrow Island worm burrow | ecosystem: Environmental > Aquatic > Marine > Coastal > Sediment | place: USA: Maine...
AGGGATTCGGCAATCGATTTCTGGCAAAGCCTGAGTATTAGTGAACTCGAAGACAGGGTAAGTCGCGGCATCGAAAATTTCATCAACCTGGTGGCGATTTACCTGCTGAAGACGATCCTGTTCCCGCTAGGCTTTTTTTACGCCGCGTTTTATTTCGTTAAATTGCTGTGGCGGGTGGAATTGAGTATCACGGCACCATCCTGAACGGATGACGCCGTTGATCAGAAAAACACGCAGACGCCAATCAGAAAGCACCAGAATAACAGGTATGCGATCGTTTCGCGCCAGGGTAGTGGCACCTGGTCTTCGCGCTCGTCGGCTTCGTCGTCCGCTTTATAGGAAAAGCAATTGATGCTGCGATTAAACATTTTTTCGATATCAATCCTGTACTGCTCGATCCCTTCTGGATTGACGACTTCGTGGTGGGGCGTTACCCGCGTTCCGAACTTCTTAATGTTGCCTTCTATCCAGACCCTGTCGACGTAGCTGAAGATGGGATTCGAAAATCTGCGCGAACTGGTTCCCTCGGGCGGTTTGCCCGGGTAGTAAACATCGATGCGGTGCTCGGCCGTGCCAAAGGCGGTGATCTGCACCGGGAAACGATCATCCGACGGTTCCGGGAAGGCCTTGTAGAACCGGGTCGCGAGTTTGATCCTGCCGTCACCATGAGTCTTTTCCAGGTTTGAAATTCGGTACTGCTCGCGCGTGACCAGGATGTTTTTATCGAGGTCGTCCTTGACCACCGCGACCGGTGCAATCACGGCAAGCTCCAGGCTGGTCGCATCCTGTGCATCTTCCAGGTAGTCGTCACGCAGGCGCTGTATCATTCGCGAGGCGAAACGATAGCGCAGATCGTCGGCGCGGTGGGCCATGTATCTGCGTGTGATCGTCAGGCTGCCGCCGTCGTTACCCGGATCGCGAAAGTCGAACCGGTGTTTCACAAAAAACACCTTACGTGAAATGTCGAAAGGCATGTTGACCAGGTCTTCCCCCGTTTCTGTCAGGATGAGTGCGAAACCGTAGTCTAGCTGTGCGGCGTGTTCGAAATCACCCGCCTGCTTTTGTGCGGTGGCGTCGAAGTAGTAAGCCTCGTCATCAAACTGGATTCGTACGATCATGTGGTCGAAATGCCGTGCCGACGGATTGAGGCCATCGAGACTCTTGCCGTAGTTGGTATTGACCAAAGTCAGATCGCACTGGACGCCGATGGCGGCGAGCAAGGCTCGTAGCAGGTTCGACTTGTCCTTGCAATCTCCTGCGCCCTTTTTCAGTACCAGCTCGGGCGCTTTCGGTGTATGCGTGTAAACGCCCTGGTGCTGGCCACGGTAACGAATTTCGTTTTGCACGAAGCGGATAATACGTAGTGCATCTTCACGATGCTCGCCGCAAAGCTCGATGCGGTCGATTGATCCGATATCGAAATTGTTGCTGAGCGCACCGACATCGCTGTAGTAGCGATACAGGTAACGCGAGATTTGCCGCCAGCTTTGGTTGCGGGTTACGATCAGGAAATCCGTCCACCACCAGTCGGGGGCGGTATCGGCGATTTTTTTCGGCATTAGCTCGGGATACTCGCGTTTGAACTCCTGCCGGGGTTTCAGCAAAGTGGAATCGTCGAATGGTCGGCCCTCGTCGATACGGTGATGGTGCAGCTTGAGGGTCCGGTTCGATCGATTGATGATACGGATTTTTTGTAGAAGCACCGGACAGTTCCAGGTCAGCCAGTAGATTGCCCTGACATGTTTCACCCACAACGGATGTTGCGTCGCCTTGCCGATAAGGGTGGATCGATATTCGATCAGATCGCCCACTCGCAGGTCGTCGATAAACAGGCTGACGGTTTGTCGATTATTGGTGATATGCGATTCCAGCGAAGTTTCGCGCCGGTATACCTCGATATTTTCAGGATCCATCACCGAAAAACGATCACCGTTACGAATGATGTCGACGCCGTGAAAGATGACGCGTTGGCTTTCATCATCCATCTCTCTCAGGTAAAGCGAAGCATCCTCGATTCTCGACGAGTCGTTGATCTTTTCGACGGTGTGCAGATAGCTTTCGACTTTTCCATCGCGCACGGTTGCCTGGTAATCTGCGAGCAGGAAAAAGTAGGGCGCATCCGGCTGCCTGGATGCTTCGGTGAGATCAATTTCACTTTGACTAATCCAGCCAGCCGGTGCCTGAATGCTGTATAGCGATTCTGTCAGCGTTTCCATGATTCAATATCCATGTCTGTTTGTATTGCGTCCATAATTCGGATTACCTGCGGCGGACGCGTGCGCGCAGGAATTCCATTTGATCGGCCAGGATGGCTTTGCCGTTGAGGGTCAGGTGCACCGCCATGGCATTGTTTTTCTTTACTGCGCATACGATTGACAGGTTTCACTCCGTTTACATTCGTTTTGCAGGCAAATGCCCGCGATGGCTTTAACAATCTGGAATACTGAATCGGTGAGAGATGAACCGGGCGGGGAGATCCCGCCCGGATCGTAAGGTTGTGCTTATCCTTTAACGCACAGAACCTGTTTTAGCGTATGCACGGTTTCCACCAGGTCGACCTGGTTTTCCATAACCTGGTCGATGTCCTTGTAGGCACCCGGAATTTCATCGATGACGCCCTTGTCCTTACGGCATTCAACGCCCTCGGTCTGGTCCACCAGGTCTTCCCGGGTGAAGTGCTTACGTGCTGCGCTACGCGACATGCGTCGGCCCGCACCGTGCGCACAGGAGCAGAATGATTTCTCATTGCCCTTGCCGCGAACGATGTACGACCTTGCACCCATCGAGCCTGGAATGATTCCGAGCTCTCCGGCGCCGGCACGAATCGCACCTTTACGGGTTACGTAAATCTCGGTGCCGTTGTGCACTTCCCTGGCGGCGTAGTTGTGGTGGCAGTTGATAGCTGCTTCCTCGAGCCTGAACGGTGGCAGCTTGAGCGCCAGTGCGTCGAGCACGATATCCAGCATTTCCTGCCGGTTACGGGCCGCGTATTCCTGGGCCCAGGTCAATGCATGCCAGTAATCATCGAACAGACCGGTTCCCTCGGTCAGGTAAGCCAGATCTCTGTCCGGCAGGTGGATATCGGATTTCTCGATCACCTCCCGGGCCTTGCTAATGAAGTATTGGCCAATTTTGTTGCCGATACCCCGGCTACCGGAGTGCAGCATGACCCAGACACGGTCCTCTTCGTCCAGACAGAGCTCGATGAAGTGGTTGCCGCCACCGAGGGTTCCGATCTGGCGCGCCCATGAATCCTTCCTGGGCGATTTCGAAGTGATGCCGGGATGTCGAGCCAGGATCTCCCTGAGCCCTGGTTCGACCAGGCTTGCAGCCTCGGATCGCACTCGACGATTGCTGTGCATGTCGAATCCGACCGGCACGTCACGTTCGATCTGGTTTCGCACCTGCCGTAGTGACTCCGGCAACTGGCTTGCGTTGAGCGAAGTTCGAACTGCGCACATGCCGCAGCCGATGTCGACGCCGACCGCGGTCGGAATAATCGCCTTGCGGGTCGGGATAACCGAACCCACAGTTGCTCCCCTGCCCATGTGTACGTCGGGCATGACCGCAATGTGGCTGTGTACTATCGGAAGATCCGCCATACGTGAAAGTTGATCATACGCGGATGATTCAACGTCGTCGGTCCAGACGAGTACAGGCGATTTTCCCTTCGTCATTTTCATCTTGATCATGATCCATCTCCTTGAGTGTTGAGTTTAAAGAAAAGTGGCCGGCAGAACTTGCGATATACCGACCCGATGAATTGTGGAGTGGGCGGGGAGAATCGAACTCCCGAAAACCTGGGCTGCAACCAGGCGCTTTACACCATTCAGCCACACCCACGGATAATGGCGTCCCCGACCAGTTTCGAACTGGCTACCTCTGACCTGACAAGCCAGTGCTCTGCCGATTGAGCTACGAGGATCAAAGGTCTGATGCCGTAGGATTTATCAGGATAACGCTCCGATATGTCGGCTACAGATCTGTAATTTGGGGTGTCTGAAGGGATTCGAACCCATAGTGACTGGATCCACAATCCAGCGCGTTAACCATTTCGCCACAGACACCACTAAAGCTATCGTTGCTGGTACGTCGCCCAGGACTTGAACCTGGATTTGGCGGATTAAAAGTCCGGTGTTCTGCGCAATTGAACTAGCGACGCTAAAACTGGCTGGAAGGGTTGGATTACGCGACGTGTGGCCACCAGGCTGCTCTTCGGGATGCCGGGTTCTACACCTTCCCGGCACCCCTTGAACTGCACTCCGCCCTTGCCTGAAAGGCTTGGACTAAAGCACTCCCCCTTATCCCTGGCGTGTGTACATCGCCACCTCCAGCCGAACTGAAGGCGAGGGGACGAGGTTTTTCTGGTGCGACCCGTTAACGGGCGGGGGTGCTCTGGTTGCCCCCTTTCATCGTGGTATCACGATTTATCTATGCCAGACCACAAAACCATGGCGCTGCCGACTACGCTTTCGGGTTTTCGGCTTACCCGTCTCGCTGGCCCGATACGCCTGTCAGACAAATCCCTCGGACCAACAGGATTCGCCTTACTGTCATCTATCAGGATGACAATTCAGTATTCCAGATTGTTAAAGAGCTACAAGCTGCCGAACCAGGTCAGCTCGGGGGTTTTACCGCGCCAAAACGCGAAAACCCCGGTGGTGCGTTATGACACCAACCGGGGTTCTCGAAAGATCCACGGGAGGCGCCTGTTGTACAGGTAACCTCCCGGAAATATGTTGGGGTTACCGCATACCGATCTCGAATAAATTAAATTCGGGGCGATAATTAATGCTGGCTTTAGCTAAATCCATGAGGGTGACCTGCTGCCGGCTAAATCCATGCAAACAGCCGCCCGTCAGGCTTCTAAGGCCTGCTTGCCATGCTGGTATCTGCGCTAGCTGGAATAAAGTCATTGTTCTCTCGAAATATCAAAGCGCTTGCGCGCTGGATTTAAGGTGGAGCGTATAATAATCAAAAATTTGGATTTTGCAAGAAATATATCCAAATAATTTGGATTTAGTTATAATCGTCATTATGAAAAACATAAAACTTCAAGCGATCAGTACCAAGCCTGAGCGTAATCCGCTGTATCAGAAAATTGGCAAACGGATCCGACAGGCGAGATTGATGGCGAGAGAATCCAATAGCCGTGATCTCAGCATCCGGCTCGGCTGGAGTGCCGGACGTATCAACAATTACGAAAGCGGAATATCGACCCCCGGGGTTGATGAAACCCTGCAATTCTGCGCGGCGCTAAAGGTGGATCCAGGCTGGATAACTTATGGTATTGGTGCGCCCCGGTCGGCTGAATTGCATTCGGTCCGTTATCGCAAGTTTATCGAGGCGCTGGATGACGCCGAGAAGCAAGGAATCTTGCCCGATTGCCTGGCAGCGATAAAACTGTCGCCCGAACGGATGCAGAAGTTTCGCAAGAAGCCTTATACCAAGATCCCGGATGTCATGGCGCGGCGTTGCGAAAAATACCTCGGCCGGCATCGGGGCTGGATCGATGAGGCCCCTGGCGGTACTGCATCGCAGTCCGACCTGAGCGGAGAGATGCGAGATCTACTCGCATTGTATGCGAGATTAAACCCCGAGGATAAAAAGAAATTTTACGCGATCGGCGAATTGTTAGTCGGTTAATCCGGAAATCGTCAGCAAACTACAAACGTAAACCGCCATCGAGTTCGAGAATGCGGCCGCTGAAATAGTCGTTTTCGATGATGAATTCGACCGCGTGCGCGAGTTCCTCGACCGTGCCGGTGCGCCGCAGCGGCACCGCGCCGGTGATGCGTTCGTGCGCCTCCGGTTTCAGCGACGCGACCATTTCGGTTTCGAACACGCCCGGTGCTATGGCGACACTGCGAATCTTGTAACGCGCCAGCTCACGTGCCCAGGTGGCGCTGAGCGCGGCGACCCCGGCCTTGGCGGCAGCGTAGTTCGACTGCCCGGCATTACCGGCCCGGCTGATGCTCGAGATATTGATGATCACACCGCCGTCGCCGTTACGGATCATGCTGGTTGCGGCCTCGCGTCCACACAGAAAAACGCCGGTTAAGTTGATATCGATGACCGACTGCCATTGTTCCAGCGACATGCGATCGACGATTTCACCCTCCTTGACCTTGACCAGCATGGCGTCGCGCAGGATACCGGCATTGTTGACGATTCCAGCTATCGGCCCGAGGTGTTCTTCGATCGAGGCAAAGCAGCGTCTGACGCTGGTTTCGTCGGCGACGTCGCAGGTAAATGCGTAGCAACTGGCGCCTTCCTGCTGACAGGCTACGAGGGTCTGGTCGAGGCGCTCGGCGTTGATATCGAGCAAGGCGAGTTTTGCGCCCTGCCGGGCAAGAGCGACACTCATCGCTTCGCCGAGTCCCTGTGCGGCCCCGGTGATGACAAAGGTATTATTATTAATTTGCAAGATAGTTTTCCTTTAATACATTTTTAAGCGTTTTGCCGGCGACATTGCGCGGCATCTGATCCACGATTACAACAGCTGAAATTTTCTGAAAACGTGCTTCGACCCGGTTGTTAATCCATTCCATCAACGTGTTTGCATCGAGATTAGCTTCTGTTTGCAACACTACCGCGGCCACCGGGGTTTCGCCCCATTTCTCCGACTCTATCCCGAACACGGCGACTTCGAGTACCAGTTCGTGCGCGGCTGCAATTTCCTCGATGTCCTGCGGATAGACATTAACCCCACCCGAAATAATCAACTCTTTCTTGCGGCCGGCCAGGTATAGAAACCCGCTTTCGTCGAGGTAACCCAGGTCGCCACTATACAGCCAGCCATCGCGAAAAGCTTCGTTGGTCAGTTCAGGCTGCCTGTAATAGCCTGATGAGAGTATGGGGCCGCGGCCGACAATTTCACCGATTTCGCCCGGCCCCAGATCTTCGCCGTCGTCGTTGACGATACGAATGTCATAGCCCGGGGGAGGGCAGCCCACCGAGCCCGGTTGGCGATGGAAATCGTTGCGATCGAGAATAGTGACGAAACCCTCGGTAAGCCCGTAAAGTTCGTAAAACCGACCCGGTATCACCGCGTTAACCGCCTCCTTGTACTGCTGCTGCAAGGGCGCGCCGATGGTTAGCAGCATTTCCAGCGATTGCATATTTTGCTGACTGAAGTTCGGGCTTTGTAACAGGGCGATGATTTGCGCCGGCACCATCATGATGTGGGTCACTTTTTCTCGCTGAACGGTTTCGATCATTGCTTCCACATCGAAATGCGGGTGCAGGATATAGCGCGCGCCGAGAAAGAAGCAGGGCATCAGCGTGACGAAGGCACCGTTGAATACGATTGACCCGGTATGCAGCACCACGCTCTCCGGCGTCATTCGAAATGACGCGGCAAAATGGCTGCCATAATGCGCGCGCACCAGGTGGCTGTGCATAATGCCCTTGGGCAGTCCGGTGGTGCCGCTGCTATAGACGATGTTGAACAGGTCCTGCTGTTGCATTTGTGGGTAGGCCGGTGGTTCGCTCGAACTGTCAGCGACTAAAGAGGAATAGCTTGAACGACCCTCGTGAGTCTCGCCGACCAGGATGTAGTTTTGCAGTTCCATGTTGCGGATCTCTGCGCGACGGGCATCGATTTCATCCATCAGTTTCGGCGTCAAAAACAGCAGTTGCACGTCGGCATTGTTGAGCAGGTTGATCAGCCCGGCGGCATTCAGTAGCGGACTCAGCGGAACCAGCACCGCTCCGATCGAAACTGTGGCCCAGTAAGCCACCAGCAATTCCATGCTGTTGGGCAGTGCGGTAGCGAGCTTGTCGTCCTTGCCGATGCCCCGGGCTTGCAGGGCATTGGCAAGCCGATTGACCTGTGCGTTGAATTCCGCCCAGCTAAGGCGTTGTTCGGCAAATATCACTGCAAGGCGATCGCCGCGATAGCGCGCATGACGCTCGATTAGTCGTTCCAGTGTTATCGGCAAGCTGCTGGCTCCTTTGTCCCAGGAGTGATTCTATGCGACCCAAGGCGGTATTTCACGGTCAATTCCAAAGGAGTTGATATGCGTCAGGTCAGGCCTGGTACTGTGCTTTCAGCGACGAATTCCATTAACATACCCGGCAATGGGTTTCCTCAAACTACTATTGGTAATTGCCCTGTTGGGTTTGTTCTTGATGATCTTCTCCAAGCAAGGTGACTGGCGTACCGCGAGCCGTGAATCGGCTGGTATCGCGCCGGATCCCGCAGACACCAGCGAGGCGGTGTTACATGTTTATGGCGCCGATGCCTGGGGCTGGCGGGGCTGGTTTGCGATTCATACCTGGATCGCGGCGAAGCGTAAAGATGAAGGTTTCTATACCCTGTACGATGTTGTCGGCTGGCGCGGATTTAACCAGCAACAGGTCATGGGTATCAATCGCGCAATACCTGATCGCTACTGGTATGGCGCCAGACCCCGGCTGCTCAAGGCGCACCGGGGAATGGAAGCGGAAGCGCTGATCGAAGCAGTTGACGCTGCGGCCCGGAGCTACCCCTGGAAAAAGACCTATAAGGCATTCCCGGGCCCCAATAGCAATACCTTTACCGCCTGGATCGCGCAACAGGTACCCGCACTGAAGCTGGAGCTGCCATTTTCAGCGATTGGTAGCGGTTACATCGGGCAGAGTAGCCAGTAACTTGTATTGCAAGGATTTATGGCGGAGAGTTGCGGAATCTTGCACCACAATGAGCAACCAGTACCCGTAAAACTCCGTACCAGAATTGCTGGCGTAAGAGTGGTTACTTCAATCTTCAGGTCACGCTGAAAAAGCTTGGCTATCAACCCAGGTATACGCTTAGTTCGATGCCACCCTGGGAAATATTTCTATCCAGGTCAGGAATTCCTACCGCAAGCGGACACCCGGAAATTTTCGGTAAACGGCAAAGACCGGCCCTAAACCGGCATTTAGAACTGAAATATCAAATGCTGCTTCGTGCCTGAAGCAGCAATTTAATACCCCTTGCGGGCTTCGTTATGTGATTACCCTTTTTATCACTACACTGACTGTACTTTGTTCGCGCATGGACCTTTCTGACCCTGACCCACTTCGAACTCAACGGCCTGGCCTTCATTCAATGTTGCATATTGACCGCCCGCCTGGATTTCTGAATGGTGAACAAACAGATCTTTACCACCATCTTCCGGGGTAATAAATCCAAAGCCTTTATCGGCATTAAACCACTTTACTGTACCTTTACTCATACTATTTCCTTTATCTTGTAGTGAAGAATATGTCTGTTTTTGCTATCACCATCACACAAACAGATTTTGAATTTAGTTGAACCTTTTTCACAATCCCCGTCTATTCCCACATTTTGGAAGATGACTTGTTTTTGAGGGTGCGGGTTGTCAAACGCATTGCACAGATAGCGCTCTAATATAAGAAACTCTTCAGCGCACAGGTTTTGCTTCCATTAGCGGTTGCGTCATTCGGTTTCTGGAGTCATACCCTTAAGAAATTTGAACAGGTCACTGCTGGTAGATAGTACCACAGTCGTGCTTTCACCGAAGATAGACGGGTAAGATGCCATAGTCCGCGTGAATTCGTAGAACTCGACTGCTTGAGGATTTTGGTTGTAAGCCCCGGCATAAATCTCCGTTGCCTTGGCATCTGCCAGACCACGAATTTCTTCCACTGCCCGATAAGCCTCGGACTGGATCTTATTTAAGTCCCGCACCCGATTACCCCGTATTCTGGCTGCCTCTCCGTTTCCTTCAGAAAGAAAACGTTCGGCAATCTGCCGCCGCTCACTAATCATGCGGTCGTAAATCTTTGGGCGTACGCTTTCATTGTAATTAATGCGCTTAAAACGGATATCCAGCAATTCAATACCAAACACACCGACTTTTTCAGACGCCGCTGCGAATATCTCCTGCTCAACCTGCTTGCGTCCTTTCTCGATAGGCACCAGGGAACCCATGTTTAGTTCCTGCTCTGTTGATGCCAAAATGGTATCACGCAATGGAACACGATCTTTCGAGGTGCGGATAATTTCAATCAATTCATGCTTGGCAACGGCATTGCGAGTTTCACTGCCGAGGATGTCATCCAGTCTGGATTGCGCACTGCGCTCATCACGCAAGCGTAAAAAATACTG